>Ga0100395_1001704_pt1 | contig 16712 bp, 15 predicted proteins | sample CryGeymeta201519_FD_81542 | JGI IMG/M metagenome (GOLD analysis project Ga0100395, IMG submission 81542) | Groundwater microbial communities from Crystal Geyser aquifers in Utah, USA - Crystal Geyser metaG 2015-19 | ecosystem: Environmental > Aquatic > Deep subsurface > Groundwater | place: USA... | reverse complement strand
CTTTGGCTTTTCCGCAACCCGGAGGCAAGCAACGAGGTCCGAGAGGGTTTGCTGGACGCCTCACAGGGGAAGGTATCGCGATTGGATCCCGAAGAACTGAAGGAGTCATGATTGTTTGAGATTATCCTGACGGAGCGGGCAAGGAAGGGGAGAAAAACGGGACAAGGAAAAAAGAGACAGATTTATTTTCCGCTTTTCTCGGTCTTCTTGCTCCTTGCAATAAACCTGCCCCACATGATAGATATAATATAGATTATGTTTGACAAACGCGGACAATTGCCATAATGTTTCTATGAAAGTTCAATTGATTATTTATTTCATTTGTTCGATAGAGGCAGACGATGTCTGGAAATCATCTCATACACACCGCCCTCGGTGTCGAATTGATCAGGAAATTAACGGCGGCAGGAGACCGTATCTTCACAAATGATCGTGCCCGGGAGCTTGCTCCGTCTGTGGGCCTTTCGGAAAGCTATTTGCGCCAAGCGCTTCATCATTTGACGAATTCGGGATGGATCATCCGCCTGCGGCATGGTCTCTATTCCATTTCATCCACTGTGCCCGGCGTGCCTCCAATCCATGAGTTTGAGATAGCCATGCATCTGGTCAATCCCGCCGCTGTCAGCCACTGGTCGGCACTGCAATATCATGGTTTGAGTAAGCAAATATCGCGGAATGTTTTTATCACAACATCATCGCCCGCCATCCCCCGCTTACGCGGAGCAAAGAAAGAAACGGCGAAAGTCGGCTATCCGGTCGGTGATGTTTGCTACCGGTTCATCCAGGTCAAGCCGGCACGGTTTTTCGGTGTGGAGAATGTCTGGTGTGGTGACGCCCGGATTACCATGACTGACCCGGAGCGAACGCTCCTCGACGGTCTCGCCATGCCCCATCTCTGCGGCGATTTCGCTGAGGTTCTGCACGCCTTTGAGGCAAGGGGCGACAAGCTGGATGTTGAACGCATCACCGGATATGCCCTCAAGCTTGATGCGGCAACGGCAAAAAGGTTGGGTTGGGTCATGGAGAGGATTCGCGTCGATGAAGCCCGTCTCCGCCCCCTTGTAGAGATTCCCATCAAGGGTTACCGGACACTCGATGCCACGGGGCCGCGCAAAGGTCCATGCAACCGGCGTTGGATGATTCAGGAAAACCTCCCCGGAAGGCTTTTACCATGAAACCACTGCGCCTGCGTCTCGAAGAAGAGCGGAAACGTCTGGGCATTCCCTGGGATGTGCTCGAAAGAGATTATCTGATCTCCTGGATTCTGGCGGGGATCAGTCATATTGATACGCTTCGAGAAACCCTTGTTTTCAAGGGAGGCACGGCCCTGAAGAAATGCTATTTCGGCGACTATCGCTTTTCAGAGGATCTGGATTTCTCCTCTTTTGGGAAGGCTCCCAGGGGCGCCGAGATGGAGCGGGCGATGCGCGATGCCTGCAATATGGCGGCCAGACTCCTTGATGTGTACGCTCCAGTAGAAATTGTCTGCGAGCGATATTCGGAAAATGACCCACACCCCGGCGGCCAGGAGGCATTCATCATCCGAGCCCGCTTTCCCTGGCAGAGAACGCCGCAAACGCGTCTGATGATCGAAATCACCATGGATGAAAAGATTCTCCGGTTCCCGGAGGAACGTACGATAATCCATGAATACGGAGAGCCGCTGGACACCGGTTTGCGCGTATATGCTTTAGAGGAGATTATTGCGGAGAAGTTGCGGGCGATACTGCAGCATGTTGAAAAACTAAATACGAGGGGATGGAGCCGCTCCCGCTCCCGCGACTACTACGATCTATGGCGAGTTCTCGACGCCTTTGGGGTCAGCATGAATCTCTCCGGCTTTGAGTTATTTTTGCAGGAAAAATGTGCAGTCCGTGGCGTTACCTTCAAAGGATCTGACGATTTTTTTAATGTAAAAATGCTTTCCTACGTAGAGAAAACCTGGGAGCAATGGTTGGGTCCTCTCGTGCCGGGGTTGCCATCCTTCGATACGATAATCAAAGCGCTACGCCCGCAGATTGCAGTATTGGTGAAGAAAAATAATCATTTGTAAAAGCCAGGTAACAGGAAAACAATGCACGGCGGGGTAGCAAGATGACGACCATGAGAACCATCATCACGATTTCGGAGCAGGAAAAGCGGTGGCTGGCCGCATACAGTGGACTCCACGGCGTTTCCCCGGCGGCGGGGCGGGGGCCGGTCCGCAGGGTCAGTCAGCGAAGCCCTTCGGCGGGCTCAGGACAGGCGAAAAGCGCCAATTTATCGGTGCATTACGGCAAAAAGATGCCTAACGCACTCTACGGATTCCCTTTGCTGAACGGCTGATTACTGTTTGGTTCAACCTGCAAGATTCACCCAGCAGTGGAAAATGGGCTTTACCCATTGACCCCGAATGAAATTTCCGGTATATATCTGCCGAAAGGGGGCTAACTTATGGAGAATATATTGAAAGTAAATGATTCATTTACGGAAATTGGAACAAGGGCCGTTGATGAACGGAGCCGCCTGACCGTTGGTGAAATTCTCAAGGGCTGCAAAAGGATACGCCTCTATCGAAACGGCCGTGGCGATGTGCTGCTACAGCCGATTGCCGAGATCCCGGCTGCGGAGCTTTGGCTTTTCCGCAACCCGGAGGCAAGCAACGAGGTCCGGGAGGGTTTGCTGGACGCCTCACAGGGGAAGGTATCGCGATTGGATCCCGAAGAACTGAAGGAGTCATGATTGTTTGAGATTATCCTGACGGAGCGGGCAAGGAAGCAATGGGAGCGCCTGAAGGGAGAGAGGGGGCTTGAAAAGCGGCTTCGGGCGGTGCGCAAGACCCTTCGCTTGCTATCGGAAAATCCGAGACATCCAAGTCTGCGGACACACGAATTTACCAGTCTCAAGGGCCCGCAGGAAGAAAAGGTCTTTGAGGCCTACGCCGAGCAGTCCACACCAGCGGCCTATCGGATCTTTTGGTATTACGGTCCGGAGGAGAACCTGATCACGATCATTGCCATTACGCCGCACCCGTAAAAAAAGCCGGGGTCTTGCCTTGCCACTTTTCAAAAGGAAAGCCCTGACCTTCTCAGGGAAGGTCAGGGCTTTCTTACGGTTACGACCGGGATGCACACTACCAATACCGCCTGGCGGCGGGGAGCTTTGCTTACTTCACTACCCGCAGGGTCTCGGCGAAAATGATCTTGTCGAAGGTTCTCTTCAACGTTTTGCTTTCAAAGTTGAGTATTGGCTTGGAGTCGGGGAATTCTACCGTGTCGCCTTTGGCCACCTTTACCTTGATGGCGGCGACCCATATCTTCTGCCCCTTTTCCTCCACCTCGACGTAGGTGTAGCTTCCCGCATCCATCGTTTGCAGAACCTTTCCCTTATGGCCCGTCCCGGCGGCCATCTCTTTCAGCTTAAGGCCGGCATGGGGGTCGCCGCCTGCGGGGGGAGCAGTGGGCGCCTGCATCGCCGCCGGGGTTTGCGGTGCGGCTGGGGTCTGCGCCGCAGGCTGGACGGCCGGAGGGACGACGGGCTGCGCGGCAGTCGCGGGAGTCTGCGGGGCGGCTGCCTTCTTGGTCTCTTCACTCTTTTTGCAGCCGACGGCGGCGACCATCATTACGGCAAGAACGATGACAACGATTTTCTTCACAACGAGCCTCCTCTTATTTTTTGCGCCTTCTATCATGGAATCGAATTTCTTATCAATGATAAAATGAGAGCTTTGAAAAATACCCCCACTGCCGAATTTCAGGAGTAATTCAAAGCTCTCAAAATGATATTACGTCTTACGTCGAGCGGATCTCCTGCCGCATAAAAACCGCGTAGCAGATCCCGAAACAGGCGAAGGTGATCGCAACGAGGGATATCAGAAAGGGCGCCACGATCACGACGCTCTGGATGAGCGGGAGCGGGTTTTGAAAGCGCGAGAGTGAGATCCTCTCCATCGGCCCCATCAGCACGAAGGAGCGCGGCGTCTTGCGGAGCGGGTCGAGGATCGTCGAGGTTGCGTCCCCGTAGAGCGTCGCCGGGGAGAGCAGCGAGGCGGCGCGCTGCACCTCCGCATTCTTCACGAAGGAGTCCTGCGCCTGTGCCATGTCGGCGGTCTGTTGCATCGGGGCGATCGCATCGGCAAGCAGGCTGCCCCCGAGGCCGATGAAGAAGGAGAGACCGATCCAGACGGCGAGCGACGCCAAGGCCGAGGTGGCCGTGCTCCTAAAGACGACGGAGAAAAGGATCGCCGCCCCCAGCCAGAAAGAGATGTAGAGGATGCTGAGGACGAGGTAGATCAGAAGCCGCCCGAGCTCCTCCGCGCCCGGAACCACGCCGATCAGGCGGATGCCGAGCCCCGAGATGATAAGCACAAGCGATACCATGACGATCGCGATCATTGTCATGCCGGCCAGGAATTTCCCGTTGATGATCGCGTCCCGGTAGATCGGCTGGGAGGCCAGCTTGCTCAGCGTTCGGCCGGTCCGCTCGCGGTTGACCGCGTCGAAACCGAGGATGATCCCGATCAGCGGCCCGAAAAAGCCGATGAACTGGATGAAGGAGAAGAGCTTCCCCGTCGAGGTGAACAGAAGCAGGAAGATGAAGTCCGGCTTGGCCATCCCCCGGAGCTCCTCCTGCATGGACATGCCGACCATCGAGGCGATGATCACCCCGACCATGACGATCAGCGCCGTAATCAGGAGGAACCGCGTGCTGCTGAAATGGTCCTCCATCTCCTTTTGGTATATCGTGAAGATCCCGCGCAAGGTCACCCCTCCTTGAAATATTTCATGTAGATCTCTTCGAGGGTGTAAGCCTCGCCCTCTTCCAGTCCCAGCCCCCGATGCGCCAGATCGTCGAGTGTACCGACGGCAACGAGTTTCCCCTTGATCATGATCCCGATCCGGTCGCTGAGCCGTTGGACCTGGTCGAGCAGGTGGGACGAAAAGAAGATCGTCATCCGCCGCTCCCGGCTGAGACCCTGGATCAGATCGAGCATCCGGTTCGTCCCGTCGGGATCGAGGCCGATCGTCGGCTCGTCTAAGAAGACCACCTTCGGCTCCTTGATCAGGACCTCGGCGATCCCGAGGCGTTGCCGCATCCCCTTCGAGTAGGAGCCCACCCGCTTGTCCGCCTCTTTCGCGAGTTCGACCTCCTCCAAGAGCCGGTCGATCCGCCCGGCGGAAACCTTGTCCGGGATCCGGTTCAGGCGCGCGATGTAACGGAGGTTCTGCCGCGCGTCCATATCCTCGTAGAAGCCGACGTTTTCCGGCAGATAGCCGATCAGTTCCTTCACCTTCAGCGGGTCGCGGGCCGGGTCATAGCCGCAGACCCGGACCGTCCCGGAGGTCGGCTCGGTGAGTCCCAGCAGCATCAGCATCGTCGTGGTCTTCCCGGCCCCGTTCGGTCCCAGGAAGCCGAAAATCTCCCCCTCCAGCACCTCAAGGCTCAGACGGTTTACCGCCGTCTGCGCCCCATAGCGTTTGGTCAGCTCTTCCATCCGGATGACCGTCTCTTTTTCCACCGTTAGCGTCTCCCCATCTTGATGAACAGGAAACTTAAGCTCGCGATCACTAACAGAATCAGGCCGATCCCGATCCAGCCCCAGGCCGATGAGGCCTTCACCGTAACCCGCATCTCCACCGTCTTGTCCGACTTTTCCCCGTTCGTCATGACGCCCACGGAGTAATCACCGACGAGGGACTGGGGCCCCGGTTTGATCGTCACCTCCACCTGCTTCATCTCGCCGGGCGCGAGGGAATCGATCTTCTCCGGCTTGAAGGTGGTCTCCCAGTTCTCCGGCTTGAAGGAGGAGAAGCTGACGTTGCGGTTTGCGGCGGAGCCGGCGTTCTTCACGAAGAGCGAGAAGGTGACGGGCTTTCCGGCATAGGCCTCGAGCGACAGGATCCCGTTCGGCGTCCCGGCGTCGAGTCGGTAGGTTCCCGTCAGGTTCACCGTGAGCTTGACCTCGGCCCTGCTTTCGCCGGAGCTGATCGCGACGATGATCGGATACTCCTTGGCGGCGGCGTTCTGCGCCGGGGTGACCTCGACGGCCACCGTCTGGCTCTGCCCTTCCTTCACCCGGATGCTGGAGATCTGCTTCTGCTCGTAGGCGGGTTTGAAGTTGATTTCCCATTTCTCCGGCCCGACCGCTGCAAGGTTAAACGTGCGCTCCATCTCGCTTTTGTTCAGCACGTCGAGGGAGAACTCGAACTTGGAGTCGGTCTGCCCCCGGAGGACCGGATAGGCGGCGTTGATCTGGATGTTGTCGGCGCCGACCTTCCTCTCCTGGACATTCACGGTCAGGGTATGGGCGGAGGTGAATCTGCCGTCCACCGTCTTCGCCTCGAACTGGAAGGCGTACTGCCCCGGACCGATCCCCTTTTCCGGTTCCAGGTTGAGTGCGAGGGTTTTGGCCTTCCCGTTCGGGACATACATCCCGGTGACCTGGTAGCGGGCGCCCTTCAGCGTCGCCTTCCACCCCTTCGCCGCCGCGGTGATCCGGACGTCGATGTTCTCATCGGCCCGTCCCTTGTTCTCCAGGGTCAGCTCCATCTGGACGTTCTCCCCCCGGGCGACCGCGACGCCGGAATAATCGGTATAGACGGCGATTCCCCGTTCCGGCCGGCTGTCCTTCTTCTCCGGCTCCGCCGCCGGAACCAGCGCCGGCAGAAGAACCAGCAGGATGATCAAAATGATTGCAACGACCGACGACTTTCTCACACACGCTCCGTGACCCATGACTTCCTCCTCATATCCTTTCAGACTTGATGTCTTGACGACGTTAACCGACCGATTTGTTCAGCGCGCATACCATAATGGCGGATCGCCATTCTGTCAAGCAGAGAAAAAAGGGGGACAGCTCCCGATTATTCATCAACCGTTCGGGATCTGTCCCCTGCTCTTGATTTATACCCTATCATCCTCCCTCTCAAACTTGGTGTTTATTCCTTTCAGGAATCCTCTAAGGTCCCCGATTTCGACGGCATCGCGGCAGCGGCTGGCGAGGGCGTGGAGGTGCGGGAGGCTTCCCGCCTCCGTGGTTACCGAAATGATGTTTTCGAGGGCGGGGCGGATGTGGTTGAGAAAATGGGGTTTTTCGCGCTTAAGGCCGAGGAAGCCGTAGGCGCCGAGCGCCTGCATCAGCCGCTGGGCGGAGGCGAGCAGAAAAAATTCCTGGAACAAATCCCACGGGTATTGGGAATGGGAGATCCCGTGATAAAGGCGGAGGAGTTCGTCCCGCCCCTTCTCCGGAAATGAGACGTAGGGATCGCAGAGGAGCGAACCGAGGTCGTAGAAGGGGCTTCCGGGGCGCATCCCCTGGAAATCAATCAGGACCGGTTCGCTATCCAGGATCATCACGTTCTGCGACTGGAGGTCGCGGTGGACGAGAACAGACGGCGTCGAAAGCAGCCGCCCGGCCAGGGCCGCAAGCTCCGCCTCCAGGGCCTCACCCTCCGCGGCGGCGAGGTCGATCCGGCAGACGTTCCGGACGCAGTGCTCCCGGAAGTAGTTCCGCTCCCACCGGTAGAGGTTTGCATCGAAGCCGGGCATCAGGCGGAGCCCGGCGGGAAGGCGATCCAGTGAAAGTGATAGCATTTTCGCGGCGAGTGCAAGTGTCTTTTCGTAGAGGCTGCGGCGAATCTTCCACGGGGCGTCGCGGAGCGCGTAGAGGTCCCGCTCCCCTAAGTCCTCCATCAGGATGAGCCTCCGCTCCGGATCGTGGCCGTAAATTGCGGGGACTCTCACGCCGATTCCCTTGAGAAAGGAGGCGACGGCCGCATAGAGATCGTTTTCCTCGTACATCCGGCCGTAACGCATCAGGATTGCGGGCATCCCGCCGGCCGCCGCAACGCGGAAGTAGTCCCGGTCCGAACCGCCCTTTCCGACTTGGGCCAGCTCCACCCGCGTCCCGGCGGCGAGGCCGAGCGTTCGCAGGACAAAGGCGACCTCGTCCTCTCCGGCCTCCGCCGGCACACCTTTCGGAACAGCCAAAAGGATAGTGTTCGTTGCATCTGCGGATTCCTCCGGTGCGGTGCATCCATCCCCGTACCGGAGCGGCGGAACGGCGGCAACGATTTGCGCATATGCCTCCGGATCGCCGATGTCCTCCCAGTTCCCCTCATCGATCACAACGGAGGCGACCGATCCGGAGGCCTCCCGGATCATCGCCGCGAAGACGGGAATCGTCGATTCAGCCTTGCCGGGGATCAGCCGCCGGAGGAACCGTTTCTCCACGACGGAGATCCCCGAAAAGAGGCAGCGCCGGACGCCGGGGTTCCCGAGGAGGTCTCTGAAATCGCAGATTTCGCCCCTCGCGTCGAGGCAGACGTTCCGCAGCGGGCCGTTGCTTCGGAGGGCGAGGGTGACCTCACGGCCCCCTGCCGCATGGGCAGTTAGAAGCCGCGACAGCGGAAGGTCGGAGAGGATGTCGCCGTTATAGACGAGGATCGTCTCCTCCTCTTCAATGAGGTCTTCGATGTTTTTCAGTCCGCCGGCCGTGTCGAGGAGAACTGGTTCATTGCGGAAGAGGATCGGCGCCCCCCGCCGGCTCCGGCCGGGAAAGGCCCTGTCGTAGGCCGCTGCGCAATGGTGGGTGTTCACGATGAACCGCTTGACGCCGATCGAAAGGCAGTGGTCCATCGCAAAGGTGATCAGCGGGCGGCCGCCGACGGGCAAGAGCGGCTTGGGGCAATTCCGCGTCAGCGGGCGGAGGCGCGTCCCGAGCCCCGCCCCAAGAATAAAGGCCGTCCGGATCTGCACTGCATTCATGTTCGCGCCGTCCCTCTCATCTAGGGAAATTAGGGACACTTCCCATATTTTCTGTAGAAAATATGGGAAGTGTCCCTAATTTCTCTAATTCCTCCCGAACGCGGGATCAATTTTGATCATCGCCGCGACGATGAAGCCGGGGATCGTCGAGATGAGGATCCAGAGGAAGAAGCCGGAATAGCCCAACTGCTCCTGGATCCAGCCGCTCGACATCGCCGGGATCATCATCCCGAGGGCCATGATCCCCGTCGCGATCGCGTAGTGGACCGTCTTGTACTCCCCCTCGCAGACCATGATCATGAAGAGCGAATAGGCGGTGAAGCCGAAGCCGTAGCCGAACTGCTCCAGGGCCACGGCGGCGTTGATCGCATAGAGGCTCTCCGGCATCGCCCGCGAGAGATAGATGAAGATCGCATCCGGCAGGTGCATTGCAGAGACCATGATCCAGAGCCAGTGTTTGAGACCGTTTTTGGAGATGACCCAGCCTCCGAGCAGCCCCCCGGCCATCAGCGCAATCGCCCCGACCGTCCCGTAAACGATCCCCACCTCGCTGGTTGAAAGCCCCAGCCCCCCCCTTGTCCGCGGGTCGAGCAGAAACGGGGCGACCATCTTGACGAGCTGCGCCTCGGCGAAGCGGTAGAGGAGGAAAAAGGCAAGAATTGCGACGATCTCTTTCCGCCGAAAAAAGGTGATAAACCCCCGGAGGAATGTTGCGGAGGCGCTTCCGGAGGGGGCGCGGGGAACCGGCCGGTCCAAAGCGGGGCAGGGGAGGGCGAAGAGGTGGTAGCAAAACAGGGCCAGCATGATCGCGGCCAACAGAAAAAAGGTTACCGACCAGGCGGAGGCCACGCTGAAGCCGCGCGTCTCCAGGGTCCCGGCCAGGACGACGAGGATCCCCTTGGCGGCGATCATCGCGATCCGGTAGAAGATCGTTCGCACGCCGATGAAGGCCGCCTGCTGGCGCTCCTGGAGGCCGAGCATGTAGAAGCCGTCGGCGGCGATGTCGTGGGTCGCCGAGCTGAAGGCCATAATCCAGAAAAAGGCGAGCGTGTAGCGGAAAAAGGCGGGCGCCGGGATCGTCAGCGCGACGCAGGCGAACGACGCCCCGAGGACGAGCTGCATCGCGACGATCCAGAACCGCTTCGTCCGGAACATATCGACGAAGGGGCTCCAGAGCGGCTTGATCACCCAGGGGAGGTAGAGCCAGGAGGTGTAGAAAGCGATCTCCGTGTTGGAGACGCCGAGCCGTTTGTAGAGGATGACCGAGACGGTCATCGCCATCACGTAGGGGGCGCCCTCCGCGAGATAGAGGGTCGGGACCCACGCCCAGGGGTTTCGCGCGGCCGGTTTTGCCAGTTTCATTGGGTCCTTTCAATACCGCTTCACCAGCGCGAAAAGGAGGAAAAGGAGGGACAGCTCCCGATTTGAGACCTGGAAATCAGATCCCTCTGCGCGCTGGACATTTTTCGACCCTGCTCCTCCTCGCTTCGCTGCGGGGGCAGGGTGCCCCGAAAAATCTCCAATGCGCGCTCCCGGGATCTGATTTCCAAATTGCGCAAAAGTTCCGCTGGTCCGTTGTTTCAGTACCGTTTCACCAGCGTGGCGCCCTGGAAATAGTGGCGGAGGATCTCCTCCGCCCCGCATCCCCTCTTTGCCATCACGGCGGCGCCGATCTGGCAGAGGCCGACGCCGTGACCCCAGCCCGCGCCGTAGAGGGTAAAGCGGGAGGGAACGCCGGAGGCGTTCCGCTCCGTGGAGACGATGAAGGCGCTGCTCATCAGGTGACTCGGCGAGAGCCAGCGGCGGATCTCCAGCTCTTTCCCGACGACGACCGCGGCCTTGCTCCCCTCGACCCCGAGACGCCGGATCCGGCCGGAGGGGCCGCGTTCGAGGGGTTTGATGTTCTGCAAAACGCCGAAGTCAATCCCCGACTTTGCGCGCAGGATTCCTTCTAACTCCTCCCGCGCATAGCCCACCTGCCAGCGGAAGAAATCGGCCGTCTCCCGGTCGAACGCGGGGAGGATTTTCTTCAACAGATCCGGATCGTTGGTGTGGCAGTACACATCCGGACAGCAGAGGACCCAGCGCTCCGCGTCCGCCTCCGTCCGGACCGGCGCGTGCGGCGCCGCGGCGTCGGAGACGTGGGAGAGATACGGCACCGTCTTCTCCTCCCAGCAGGTTGCGTAGTCCTCGGTCAGACCGCCGCACGCCTTGTGGTAGCGGGCGTCGCAGATCTCGCCGTCCCGGAGCAGAAAGACGCCCCGCGTCGCCCGGACGGCCTCCGCCGCCTGCCCGGCCGCCCGGCCGGTGATTCCCTGATAGCGTTGGCAATGGTCGTCGGCGCAGACGTCGAAGAGTTCATGATCCTCGCGGTCGTACCAGCGGATGATCTCTCCCGCGCGCCGGAGCGTGCGTTCCGCCGCGTATTCACGTCCCGCAAACCCGGTCTGATCTGCCGTGACTTCGGCTGCTTGTGCGTGGTCGGCGCCGGCGTGCCGGATCAGGCTCTCTCGTCCGCTGCGCCGGAGCATCGCGACGAGCCAGCTCCGCGAGGCGATGGCGTGCGCCTTCAGGAATTCAAACGGCGCCTCGCCGCTCATCTCCGACGAGACGACGCTCGCGAGGTACGCCTCCACGGGAAGCCCATTTATGGCGGTGACCTTCCCGCCGCCCGTCGCCAGAAACGTCAGCTCTCCGGTAAAGGTCTGCTCCTCCCGGCGTTCCCAGTGGAACCGGACGCCAATTGTTACCCCCTGCAGTGTGAAGGTCGCCTCTCTCTCCGCGGCGAGCCGGATCTCCGGCCCTCGGAGGATTTCACGGCCGAAGGCATCGCGCAGGGCGACGGCCCCGTCGGCCGGATGGGCGGAAAAATCGCCTTCGAGCGACATCCCTCCCGACCGGTAACGGCCGTTGAACCGCCCCCGGATTTCTGGATAGCCGTCGCAGATCCCGACCCTGATCTTCGGCTCTTCCATCAATACACCTCTAAACAGGGACAGAGCCCCTATTATTTCTTTTGTCTTGTAACCGGGAAAAGCCCTTTGCTGGTTCAGGCTTGCAGCCTGAACCATTTGTTAATACTTTGGTTCAATCTGCAAGATTGAACCCGCCCCCACCAGCCCCCAAGATTGAACCAGCCACAGATTTGAATTTTGGTGCTGCAATTCAAATCCCAAGACCTGACCCCACGAAGATGCTATTTTTCAAAATGGTGGTAATCCCGCATGTGGTCGAAATGACCTCCCCAGCGCCAGCCTTTCTCCCGGAAGGCGAGCACCGCCGGATGGCCCCCAGTGAAGGTCCCGGGTTCCCCCGGCCGCCAGACTGCTCCGGTGGGGGCGATTCTGCCGTCCGGATAAACCGCCGGGTTTTCCCGCGGGTTGATGTCGAGCGCCCGACCCAGGGCGTGGCGGGAAAGCCGGTCGGTCCCCGCGATCGTCCGGTAATTGAAAGCCGAGCTGTTGTCGTCGGCCATCGACGCCTCGTCCGACCATCCGTACCGGACGATGGGCGCGACGCCCGCGATCGGGAACCGCCACTGCTCCATCCGCGCGAAAATCTTCCGGATCTCCGCCGCAAGTTCCCGGTGGACGAGGATCTGCCCCCGATGACGGCGGCCGTCGAACCCGAGGTAACAGAGGTCGATCAGGCTGAGGCTCTCCAGGACCTCCCGCGGCGCCGCCGTCCCGTCCACGGCCTGGGCGAAGTCCATCGCGCTTGCCACAACCACGCCGTCATCCGCCATCTGACCCTCCCGTCCGATCGGCGCACCATCCTCCGAACCGATCCCCTTCTATCGCGATTTCTCCAATTGATCAACCGGGAAAAGGAGGCTTCGCCCTTGACGATGCAGCCACGTTTGTTTACTGTCGAGCTCATTTCAAAACTCCCAATTCTGTCATTCCCTTCTGGAGACCTCAAAGCGCTCCTGAAAGCGTTCCAGCAACCACGTGATCGTTTTCGCAGCGGCGGTTCACGAAGCCGTCAAGAATGATCGCCCCGAACCTCAAGGGAGAAAACAGGGGGGCCGGATCGGCCTTTTGCTTGCAGCCCCGCGGCGTCCATGATACGAATGGAACGGAAAAATCCAGAGAGAGGCGTGGCGATGATGGCGGACCGCAAGGATCTTCGGGAACATGTCGAGAGGCTGCGGGCGCTCTCCTTCAAGGTGGGGGCGTACCGGCCGCCGAGCGAGGGGGGCAGCGCCTCCCTGCTCCTGAGGGTGACCGAAAATTGTCCATGGAACCGGTGCACCTTCTGCGAGATGTACAAGGGACATCGCTTCGTCTATCGGCCGGTGGCGGAGATCAAGGCCGATATCGACCGGGTTGCGGCGATCCGCGATGAAATCGCGGCGGTTTCATGGAAGCTGGGGATGGGCGGAAAGATCACCCGCGACGTCGGGGCCGCCCTGCTCGCGGAGGGCCGCGATCTCATCGAGAATGCCGGCTTCATCACGGTTTTCAACTGGCTCTCTTCCGGCGGGAGAACGGCCTTCCTGCAGGACGCCGACAGCATGATCATGCGGCCTCCCGAGCTTGCGGCGGCGCTGAAGCACCTCCGGGAAACCCTGACCTCCCTGACCCGGGTGACCACCTATGCCCGCTCGAAAACACTGGCCCGAAGAAGGTCGGAGGAACTCCGGATGATCCGCGAGGCCGGTCTGGACCGCCTCCATATCGGTCTCGAGACGGGGGATGACGCGTTGCTGACCCTCGTCCGCAAGGGGGTGACGAGCGCCGGGCAGATCGAAGGGGGGCGGAAGGCCATCGCCGCGGGTTTTGAGGTGTCGGAGTACTGGATGCCCGACCTGGGCGGCAGGGAGCGGCGGCGGCCGCATGCGGAGAATACGGCGCGCGTCCTTTCGGCGATCAATCCCCACTATATCCGCTCCCGGCCCCTGGTTCCCCGGCCGGGAACGCCGCTCTTCGAAGATGTCGCGCAGGGTCGCTTGCGCCTCTCCTCGCCTCATGAGCGGCTGGAGGAACTGGCCTGGATGATCGGCGCTCTCGATGCGACGTCGAGGGTCTGCTTCGACCATGCGATGAACGCCTGGGCGGACCGCCGGGGCGGGCTCCTCTTTCGGCAGGATTACGAGGGCTATCGATTTCCGGACGAGAAGCCGCTGGTGCTGGAACGGATCCGGGAGGGGCTGGCGGTGGAAGAATCGATGCACGTTCACGTCCGGGAACTGATGGCCGTGCAATCCCTCTGAGCAGCCGGCAGAGGATGATCTCCCGTCCATTTGCCGCTGAGAGACCTTTGAAAATCCACCCTTAATTGTCACCCCGGCGAAAGCCGGGGTCCAGAACATTCTAAAATAACTGGATTCCGGTTTTCTCCGGAATGACGATGTGTCGATTTCCAGGCGAAATTAGGTCTCGCTGAGCGGTTCATTGGGTGGCCGGTCCCGATTCTCCACATCCGGTCAGGTCTCAGGCTTTGCGTTTCCCCGGCGGCCGACCCCGTCTTCGGGTTGGGATGGGGGCCGCCTCTTCCCGCAACGCCCTGACAAAAGCCGGCCGCAACTTGGGCCTTTCCCGTTTCGGCTCCTCCGGCAAGGGCGCTGCCTGGCCCGCAGATCCAGTCTTCGGCGTCAATCGCGGCCGACCCCGTTTCCGTTTCACGGGTTCCGGCGTTTCCGTCGGGGCCGGCGGCTTCGGCCTGCGATCCCATTCTAATCTATCCGGCAACGGGGGCGCCTTTTTGTCCACCGCTTCGGCCTTTGGCGTCAGCCTGGGCCGGCCCCGCTTGCGTTTCAGTGGTTCGGGCGTCTCGGCCGGGACGCCCGCCTGTTGTTTCCAAGGCAGCGGCGTCTTCGTAGGGACCAGAGGCGGCCTCCCCCGGCGGGGTTTGATCGGGGCTTCGGCCTTTGGCGCCAACCGGGGCCGACCCCTTTTCCGCTTCGGCGGTTCGGGCGTCTCTGCGGAGTCCGCCGGTTTTGGCGGGCGACCTCGCCGGAGTCTTGCCGGTTCCGGCGTTTCCGTCGGGGCTGCCAGTATGGGTTTGCGACCCCGTTTGAGCGCTGCAGGTTCTGCCACTACGGTTCGGATTTCCGCGCCTTTGTCTCGTTTCGGCGTTTCCAGCGCCGGCCGCTCGTCGATCTCAATGCCGAAGATCCCCGCGAGATCCTCATCGGCGATGAGCTTTTCGCGCGTCGCCGGCGAGGCCGCGAGATCCGCCGCCCCGGGCGCGGCGATCAGCTCCCGGTGGTCCACGTCGCGCAGGCGGAAGAGCAGCTCCGGTTCCCGGTCGAGGCGGGCGCCGACGCCGTAGAGGACGGCGGCGACGTGCTTGCACATGGAGGCCCAATCCGGGCAGGAGCAGCGAAAGGAGATCTCGGCGGGCTCCGGGAAGAGCCCCGTCCGTGGTCGGGTCACGATCTCCATGACCTCCCGGGAGAGCTTCCCCTGGAGGAGCTCCAGCAGGGAGCCGATCCTCCCCATGCACGCCCCCTTGACCCCCTTCCAGATCTCCGCTTTCAGCGAGCGGATTTCGATCTCCACCGAATAGAGGTGGGAGCCGCTGACCTGCGCATCCACCCGGGCGGTCCCGATCTGCAGATCGACGACCGAGCCGTTGCGCACGTAGGCGCGGCCCCGGGGGATGCGGTTCTCGTAGTCGCCGTACCGCTCCAGGTTTTCGCACCAGGCCTTTCCCCAGAAGGTGGCGGCGATGGACCGCCCGGCGATGACCACTGGCGCGAGGGTCTTCCCCTTCTTCCGCAGTTTCTCCGCCTGTTTGCGGGCCTTCTCCCGCCGCTCCGCCACCGGCACGTACCGTGGCCACCCTCCCCAGTCTCCGCCCCCGCCCCTTCTTCTCCCCCAACTCATCCGCCGCTCCTCCTTCCTTTCATTTCTCCCCCGCCGTTTCCCTCGTCCAGGGCGCGGGCCAGGTCGAGGGAGACAAAGCGGATCAGTTCGTCGTCGGGCATCTCCGTGAGGAGTTTTTCCTCGCCGGTCCCGAGGATGCTTTCGGCCAGATCCTTCTTGCTCTCGATCAGGGCGTCGATCTTCTCCTCGATGGTTCCCCGGCAGACGAACTTGTGGACAAGGACGTTCTTTTTCTGACCGATCCGATACGCCCGGTCCGTCGCCTGGTTTTCCACCGCCGGATTCCACCACCGGTCGAAATGGATCACGTGGGAAGCCGCCGTCAGGTTCAACCCCAACCCGCCCGCCTTCAAGGAGAGGACGAAAAAGGGCGGCCCCTCCTCTCGCTGGAAGGCGTCAACAATCTCCCGCCGTTTGCCGACCCCCGTCCCTCCGTGCAGGACGAGCCCCGGTCGCAGAAACACCTCCGCCAGCAGCGCCGCGAGCGGTTCGGTCATCTCCCGGAACTGGGTGAAGACGAGGAGCTTCTCCTGCCGGGAGGCGATCTCCTCGCAGAGGGTGCGGAGGCGCTGGAACTTCCCGCTCGCCCCGTTCCCGTAAGCCTGATCTCCCAGCCACTGGGAGGGATGGTTGCAGATCTGCTTGAAGCGCATCAGGTAGGCCAGAACCAGCCCCCGCCGCTGGATGCCTTCGGTTTCCTTCAGCTTCTCCGCCATCTCCCGGACGGACTCCCCGTAGAGGGTCGCCTGGGTCTTCGTCAGCGGGCAGAAGACCTTGACCTCCACCTTGTCCGGCAGGTCGGCGATGATGCGCCGGTCCGTCTTCAGACGCCGGAGGATGTAGGGTCGCACGAGGGTGCGCAGGGCCGCGTAGGCGTTGTCCGTGCCGTCCCCCGTCCCCTTCGTGTAGCGGCTGAAGACCTTCTCCGTCCCCAGGAGGCCGGGGCAGAGGAAATCGAAGAGGGACCAGAGATCGCCCAGGCGATTCTCCAGCGGGGTCCCGGAGAGGATGATCCGCGTTTTCCCCTGGAGCGCCTTCACGGCCCGCGTCTGCCTCGCCCCCGGGTTCTTGACGGCCTGCGCCTCGTCTACGATGAGGAGCCCCCAGGGGACCTCCCGGAGCCACGCCCCGCGG
>Ga0100395_1001694_pt1 | contig 16747 bp, 15 predicted proteins | sample CryGeymeta201519_FD_81542 | JGI IMG/M metagenome (GOLD analysis project Ga0100395, IMG submission 81542) | Groundwater microbial communities from Crystal Geyser aquifers in Utah, USA - Crystal Geyser metaG 2015-19 | ecosystem: Environmental > Aquatic > Deep subsurface > Groundwater | place: USA... | reverse complement strand
TGGTGAATTTACCAATAGCGTTGAAATAGCCCCTTGTTTCTTTAGGAACGCCTTCCCCGCTTGCGGGGTTGGGATGCTATTGAGTTGTAGAAAGGTTTCAACCGAATCAATCGGCCTGATTTTTTCGCGGCGAAGACTATCAATAAAGGTTACGCGACGATTCCTACTGTCGAAATAAAATGGGACTGCGCCAAGCTCTCGCGCAGCAGAAAGCGCGCCTGCAAACATTAATTTTGTCCCTCCGGTCAAATTAATTCCGATGCGCGTTTTTTCTGGAAACTGCTTGGCAAGCTCGGTGATTCGCTCATGAACGGCCCGATCATCCCAAGGATCAACGGAAAGTTCGTGTAGTTCTCGGGCACCAAGGAACGCTTGCATACATGTGGCCGGGTAGTCTTTTGAGTTTATGAAAATGTGGTGCGCTGACTCAAATTGCCGGACACTGAGCAAGGCTGGCATCCGTTGCTCACCAAAAAGATGGAAGGTCACATCAAATCCGTTGGGAATGTCTCGTATCACCTCCTGTTTCGCACTGTGTCGTTCAAGCCACTCGGCAGGCAAAGAAATAGTTTCAGGTCCCTTGCCAATGACTGACGATGCCATGAGCCGTTTTTTGAGTTCAGGGTAGCTCAGCGCTGCAAGCGCCCATACAAAGGCCATCACTGGAGTGCCTGGACTGAGATAAAGCGTGACAAGCTTTTCACCAGGCTCCCGCTCCACCGAATCCAGCGCACGCATTGCGCCAGCATAAATACCTTCGGTGTCGTTGAGTTCACGAAGTCTTTCACTTTTGAAACTGATACTAGCGTCGCAGCCAATGCCGGCGGCTTTCTTTTTCAGCCAAGTCTCGAAATGTTCGTGGGCGACGGCGGTATTCGCGAACCTAGAGACGAACTGACTTGTCGCCTTCCAATCCTTCTCCTGCCCCGTGCTTCGAATTGATGCCAATTCAAACGCAAATGTTTTCTGCGCTTCGACACATTCGCTGGAATCATTATCCGCCCGGGTGTAGCCCAAGATAACGACATCCGAATAGGACTCCCCCGCAAGGGCACTTGCAATGGGGCCATCAGTATTCTCGAATCCCAAAGATGCGCGAAAATCCGTGATTCCATACCATGTGAGCAGAAATTTTTTCATCGAGTGCTTTCCTGAACATATGGGCGGAACCATGCGATGTCATTCGTCATCTTGTTCACGAATACGGCTCGGTTCGGTTTTTCAATGCCTTTGAACTTGCCAATACCACCACTCACAAGTGATCCGGCATCGTCCTCGTTCATGCAATACGCCACGCGTAATTCAAAAAACGAGAAAAGATCCTTGCACGCACCAGCACAGCGCTGCCATCGGTCGACAAAGGCAAATACGAATATCCCTTTCCGAGGGCCTTCTTCTGCGAGGCGCTTCAGCAGATCAGCCGGGGATGGTGGCTCACCTGGTTTGGGGGCTCTGAATGCAGGTGCCGGATGCAGTATTTTCTCAGAATAAAGACCGTCGATGATCAACGCGACGCGACGAGTGCCAATATTGTCTGATATCGATTGCAACGGTAGCGTGGCAATTTCGTCGAACATCTTGAAGCGCGCACCGAGCGCCCGAGCTGCGGCTGAGAATCCGCCACCGGGAGCGACTCCACGCGCGTTGAAATACACGACTTCATCAAAGCAGTCGGCAAAAGCAATGCTGGAAAGCATTGCGGCCAGGAGTCCGTCGTGAATTTGATCGTTGTAACCGCTGAATAGAACATTGAGCGCGGAGCGACGTGTAAGCGGGACAGTCAGTGCGTCGGCATCGAATGTCAGCCGTTCGCCCAACAAAAGAATTTCTTTGTGTGCGCACGCTATCTGATATTCAGTAGATGATGGCATCTCAGGGAGATAGGCTCCACTGAAAATTCTCGTCTTGGAGAGCGCCCCAGAACCTGATTTACGCACTGACAGCTTCGTAAGCAACTCGCTCCGGTATTCACTTTCTCCTGCAAATGGAATCATGAACTTCACATTGCCGGATTTCGCGCCATTAGCGTTGTTGATTATCCCTTCGGGTGGGCTGCGAAGTTCAGCTGCTGCCCAGTTGTTGCCGCCGAGGATCAGCGCGGAATCTTCCTGCCCGCAGGCCAGCGCGATGCGGCATCCCAACTGGGTGATGATGCTTCCGATGGATTGCGCATTGATCCCTTTCAGAGTCTGCGTAGCCAGAAGGATGTGAATACCGAACGAACGCCCCTGTTTCAAGAGTTGCGAGAGCAGTTGCTCAGCGGCTTCGGCCACTTGGCGGCCCTCTGAAAACAGAACCTGAAACTCATCTATGACCAACAGAACGCGGGGCAACTGCACCCCGCTTGCTTTGCGGTATTCGACAAAATCTCGGGCGCTTGCGGACTTGAAGATGCGTGCGCGCTTCTCCAATTCACCCACAAGATGCCGTAGCACCGTGACGCCGTATTCAGGATCACTTTCCGTAGCGACCAGACGGGCATGCGGAAGTGGCGGGGCTGCGTAGATATTGAACTCCGTCGATTCCTTGTAGTCCAGCAGATAAAGATCAACCTCTTCAGGCGGGTATTTCTCGCATAGCGTGTGAATCAAGACATGGAGCAGATTGGATTTTCCGGAACCAGTCTTGCCAGCAAGCAGCACGTGATGCTCAGAGTCCGTCGCGCCCAATCGCAGGGTCGCGAAGTCTCCAGCAGGAGTCCAGCCAATGGGAATATCAAAACCGCCCAGTGTCGTCTCTCCCTTGACAAAGTTCGTCCAGAGGTCAGGTATCTTTTTTTTGAAGCGCGTCTTTGCAGCGCAATGTTCGGCAAGCGTTGCCATAAAACTGTCCAGCACATCCTGTCGGAGCCATTGCTCCGGCTGATATGTGAATGACATCTCCCCAGTCCCCGCGCGCTGCAGCAGCGTATCAAGCCGCACGGCCGAGGCTTCCAGCGTGGCACGAAACTTTTCGTATCGCCTGTCTTCCATGCGTTGCCCATCAACTGCGATGATGGGCAACACACCGCAGCGTGGGCCGTTCTCGCAAAGCCGCCCTAGGAACCAGAGGCTTTTGTCCGAAATCTGCTCCGGCACATCAAAAAGCAATACCATCTTGTAAGGCAGAGGGGTGTCGGCGTTGATCGCGTTGTATTCTGACCAGTTGGATGCCTTGTCAGTGAACCGGTGCTGGATCATCTCCTCAACCTCGTCCGTCAGTTTGCCGAGCGCAGCTTCGATTTTGTCTGACCGAGTGAGCACATGGCCTTGCGGCACCAATTGCTCTACCTTCAGCAGTGGCAAGAACGGCTCGACCGATTGCCCCAGTTGCAGTGGGTCAATCAGCGTCAGTTCTACTTGTCCTGGCGGCAAAACAGACAGCAGCCGCAACAAGAGGTGATGTGCGAGCCGCTTTTGCTCTGCATTGCCTTGCGGCAAAACAAGGGCGCTGTCAAAGGGGAATGGGATGACCTCTGGAACATGACAAGAGAGTTTCTCGAAAGAAACCTGCTGCGAGCCAAGGACAAGACCAGCTGGAATTTCCGATGCAATCAATGGTTTGTTTACGCCAAAATCTACAAGAGCGGGCTGATGTTGTCTAAGCTGCAAACTTGCGTGCGCTATTTTAGTTGCGATTTTTCCCCATTCTTTGGCAAAGCCTAACTGCCAATTCGACTTCCTGATTTCCCGGTTACGCTCCTGATCTTCGTTTAACCCATTTTTGGGGGCATTAAATTCGCGGTCAATACGAACAAGACCTTCGTGATAGTCCGCGATTGCCTTGGAAAATTTGGCAATCACATCCTGAAAAGATTTTGCACTTCCATTCATTGCGCCCACCTACGGTCTTTGAACTGGAGCGTGCGCGCATCAGCCAAGGTTCGATCAATGCTGAGCGATTGCTGCTGGAAAGCAGCATTGAAAATACGGAGTGAATCGATTTCCTTGAGAATCGGATCAAGTACATCGGCAACAATGGATGCGCCGAACGTATCACGCACTCCTTCGTGGAAATTTCCAGCACACAGCGTCGCCATTCCAAAAACCTCATCAAACATCAACTTCCTCCTCTCCCGAATCTCCATCAATTGGAAGCTCAAGGACATAATCGTTAGCGGTGATTGTCGGAAAAATAGAGGCGCAAACCTCGCCCGACAACAGATATTTGGATTGGAACGCTGGATTCTTGCTCCGGATTCCGTTCAGAAACGTTCGCCACTCGTCCTCGGACAAGTCAATCGATCTGCAATCAACTGTCAGTTCCAAGAGGTGTTGCGTGACCGCATCCACGCCATCCATATCCCCGGAATTGACTGCACGTAGAAGAATGTCAACTTCAGCCCGGACTTGCGCGAGAAGGTCTAAACTAACAATTGCGAAACGTATTTTCATGGCCGCTCCTCCTCGTTTTGGCGGATGAAATCAAGGCAGGACTGATCTATTTCATTTTTCCTTGGCAACATTCCCACCATTGGTGAACCAGCCTCGCGCAAGGTGTCGCGCAGTTCTTTCTCTTTCTCTGGTGATAAATCGTGGATGTCTCGCGAGCAAAGAGTGCATTGCGCATCCGCCTGCTTGTGTCCTTCGGCCTGGAAAATCATGTGATCTTTCTGCGAGTAGAGGTATTCCGCCTTACCGCATTTCACCTCGAATGCCATCGATCCTCCCACCGGAGCACCCATGCCCTCGCCGCGCCCCAAAATGACTGGGGCGCGTAAGTTGGTCACTAGTAGATCCGTTTTTGTGTATCGTCCATTGTCGCCAACGAAAGTCCGACCTTGTGTCTCGATCCGTGCGCCTAGCGGTGCAAGTGCATGTCGAGCCATTTGCTCCCCAAATTCGCCACTCAGGTGTATGCGCGCCTTACGCGCGACGATGTTGCGCTCTGCGTCGCCCCTCGCAGCCGCCCATTGGCTGCGATACTTGTCAACCAATCCGCGATAACCAGAGTTGCGTTCGTACAGATATTCCTGAAACATTCGTCGCTGCTCTGACGATAGATTCATCCGGTCTCGCAGTATGTCCGGCGTGATAGGGCCGCCATGTTGTGCGGTGTTCCATTTCAGCCAAGCATGGAACTGCGCAGCGGGCGGATTGGTCGCGAGATAAGCATTCAGCGCCTGCTGCGCGGCAGTCAAGCGCGCAATGCCGATTTCAATAGTCTGATCGACAGTTGCTAGCCGTGCATTGCATTCTTGTTGAGCATGCTCCAGAGTTTGTTCCGCCATCGATTGCGCCTGCTTCGCTAGATCTACGCGCTGCTCCATCGCTTGACGATTTTCTTTGGCTTGGTCAAGTTTTGCTTGTGCCTGCTCAAGCTCTGCTTGTGAATGCTCGACAGCGGCTTCAGCACCTGCAACATCAGATTCCTCACCGGAGCAGTCCGGGGAAGTTCCATCCTCATCTTTTGGTTGAGCAAGACAAGCCGACAGCCCAGACTGGGCAGAACCGAGCGTGCTTTGACTGCTATTCAGAGCCTGCTGAGCACTGTCAACCTCTTGCATAGCCGCTTGCTCCTGCTGGACGGCACTTTCCAACATGCTCTCGCTGTTCTGTGTTTCTTCGCGAGCTTCTTCGTATTTGTGTTCCGCAACAGCAATCTGTTCACGGCACGAGGATTCCAGTGACTCACGCACGGCCTGAAGTCCGCACACGAGGTCTTCCAGATTCTCCACTTGTCCAATTGAAACTTGTGCCATTGCGATTCCAGCCTCCCTAGCTTTGCAAATAATCGCGCAGGCGCGATGCGAGTGCAGCCAGATACGGAACCTGCTCCTCTGCATTCACATTGAACTGATGCAACTGCTGGACGAGCGCGTTGTAATCCTCCTCAAACCGCGCCCGTTTCTCGTCCTGCCAAGTGTCGCCGAGCGTGGCGAACGCAATGTTAAGGTTACCCACGGCGTCGTTGAGTGAATCAATGAACTGTTGCAATGAATACGCGAATCGCTCCAGTTCTTCCGGGTCTCCGATTGCCTGTGCCATTACCAATATCCTCCATCTTCAGTTGAAGCCTTCTGTGTCAGAGATTTCATTTTTTCCTGGCGTGCTTCGATTGTGGCTGGTGCGGCATCAATAGTGCTTGGTGCTGGTGCAACATTCTGTGTTTGCGATTTGGCCCGCATGGTTACTGACATAGTTACGTATTTAAAAGCCTCTTTGAGCTGTTTAGCATTTTCAGCATAAAGTAGCGGGTGCTCAGTGCCTTCAAAAAACTTTCCGAGTACTGCTTCATCTGCATCAGCTCCTATTGCCATTGCTATGCGGTCGCATTTCGCGGAGCGGCCATTGCTGATAAACTCATTCAAAGGACGTTCCCAACCATTGTTTGGCGCCCCATCAGAAACCAACACTACCACTGGACGATAAATGCGTTGTGAAGGCACGACATCCTTATCCTCAATCATCGCCTTCGCCATCTGGAGCGCGACACCGAGCGGGGTCGTGCCACCGGCAGCAAGGTCATGCCACTGGATGTCGCCAGCGCTGGCTAGTGCTTGGTGCAGCTTCACCTCCGCACCGAAAGTAATGATCGAGACATGGATCTCGGTCTCGCTATTTTCCGTGTCGCGGAAATCGTCCAACATATCGCTAACAGCAGCATTCAGGTTGCGGATTTTTTCGCCGCTCATGCTGCCGCTGACGTCAAGCAAGAGAATAACCGGCAATCGCTTGGCTTTGGCTGCTGTGAATTTGGATGGATCGAATGGGATGTTGCTCATGACGGGGACTCCTCAGTAATAAACGGGATGATTATTGTGTGGTGGATTTGAAGGCTTGAGCCGTTCGAGTTTTGCGAGCATACCCATTCCATCAGTCCGACTCGGTTTCGAGTCGTTGTTGATCAGGGGAGCGATATCCAGGCGCTAGCACAGCATTGCGCACACCATAGATGGCAAGGTGGTCTTTCAACCAGAGCCGGTATTCATGGCCACGCAGGCTGTGGTCGGGGGAGCAGTCAACACTCCATTTGCGCAGGATGTATCCGGCCGTGGCAGCACGGAGCTTCATTCGCAGCACGCCATCCTGCATGCCGTAGTCCATCTCCGTGATCTCCGGTCGAGGCTGATCAGGATGTGGCACCAGCTTTAGCTCGACGATTCGGGTCCACTGAATGTCCTGGTCGCTAAGCTCATGCGGCTCGGCCTTCTGGCTCTTCAGAACTTTGGGATGCTTGATGCGTGTGATAACAAAGTCCCGGAACTCCTGCGACTTTCGGTCGAACGCGCGGACGTGCCAGCGCAGGCCGTTGTCGATCAGTGCAAAGGGGGCGATCTCCCGCTCAGTGCGGCCACTGGAGATGGAGTGGTACTCGATGCCCAGCGGGCATTCCTGATGGATTGCCCGGGTCACGCTCGCCAGCACATCCAGATCCGGATGCGTGAGCCCTGACGGACTCTCGCTGACCACCCACGATTTAAGCCGCATCGGTTCGCCGTCGCCGAAGCCTTGGATTAGCCACGACAGCACCCGCTCCGGGGGAAAGTCGAATATGGGCTGAAAGTCCGACCCTAGGACGTAGGACTTGCCCTTGGAGTCGTAGTCAATATTGCCGGGGGCTAAGCCCTTGTACAGTGCCATATCTCTAGACGCGGCGGCGGACTGGATGCCAAACCGAGTAACCAAGTCCTGACGGCGTATCCCTCCTATGAAGCGCACATGCAACTCCAAAAACGCGAGCCGGTCGCGTTGTGGCTGGGTTAGATCTGCAAGCTGTTCGGTTCTCATCCTAGCTAACTTATTCGGGTTATCGAATGTTTATGCGTATCATTATGAGAAGCATATGACCATCCCTAGAATTTGTCCATAACATTATTCGATTTGCGTATACGTCGTGTTGTGATAACCATAAAACAGAGCGACAACAAAAGAATCAGCGCGGGCGTCATGCAATATTTCGCAGATATTCACCTCAAGTCTGGTGACACTGGTGCGGTACGGGTCAGCCAGACATCCCGTAAATAAGCGATGGAACAATTGAACAACAATTTAATTCCATGTCGTGAACGATTGAAATTTATCCATGAATCTGCATGGTTAACAGGTTGCGAAGTCCTATACAGAGTTTCAGTACCACAGTTTGGCAACTACAAGGGGTTGATTATTATATCGAGTTCGTTCAAGCTGAGCCTGGGCGATTTAAGTTATTTGCATCTACTCAACCGGTGAGTGCCTTGAAAGGCTTGGTGCGCAAACCAACCACGCCAGTAACGGTTGAAGTAATGAACGAGACAATCGCGGAACGCGGTGCATCATCAAAATGATCGTTTTGGATAGCAATGCTCTCGTTCGCTATATTGCTCAGAACGATCCGGTGCAGTCGCCCAAAGCAACGCGGCTGATCGAGTCGTTAGCTGCGGATGAGCTGGGCTACGTTAGCCTTGTTTCGGTGGTGGAATTGGTATGGGTATTGACAGGGTGCTACTCATCATCCAAGGCTGAAATTTGTGTGTCGCTGGAAACGTTGTTGCGCACCAAAGAAATTATCGTGGCGAATGCCGACATTGTTTGGAAAGCTGTTCGACTTTTCAAAGCAAGTAACGCTGATTTTTCGGACTGTTTGATCGAGCGTTCTGCCAGCGATGCCGGATGTGGCTATACAGCAACATTTGACCAAGGTGCTGACAAGAATTGCGGGATGAGGTTAATCGAGTAAATTGCGAAAATGCTATTGGTGCGAAGGAGATAAAAAATGGGAATCTTGATTTTATTGGTGTTCACTATTGGTGCCGGCACCATTATTTACTACTTCGGCAAGAGCGCTGTTGGATTATATCGCAAGGCTTTTGGATTACAGAAGGGTGTTGAACCTATGCAGACTAATAGCTTTGCTGCGCAAGCTGGATCGGGCGAAACAGGCTGGTTTGGCCTTCCGAAATACCGTGATGTGATCGTGCCAGACAAACATCACTACGCAACAGTTGTTTACATGGACAGCCCGGTTAAACAGTATTTCTATGACTTGATGGCTGGGTGGAAGAGGATTGGAGATAGTGGTGAGCGGTGGGTTTTGTTGGTTGCTCCCGTGTTCTTTGGTGGATGTTTGTCACTAATTCATCCGTTTTGGGGTTTATTGGTCGGAATTTTTACTTTATGGTTTGTTTTTTGGATGACTCCCGCTGCAATGAGGGCGACCAGAGGGTCGGCAGAAATGTCAAAAAACCTCACCGCTGATGATTGGCGGCAAGTGTACCGTGAACTGGATAAGTCAAGAGAACGCGAAGATGAAATGACAAGAGCGTTTAGGCGAAGCGGCATCGGCCATCGCTGGTAATGCGCAAGATGAATGGGTTGGGGCGGCAAATGATGCCGCCGTTTTTTATTTCTTGATTATCGTGTCCGCAATCTGGTTACCAAGGTTGTTGGCTTTGTTTGCGACATCAGATGCAGCTTCAAGCGTAGCGTTGTTGATATTCTCTACCGCTTGAACCACAGACTGAACTGCTGGGTTGTGCGCCACACCTTCGTCGCCTGATAACAATTTAGCGGCTACGCCACCCACTATTGCGCCACCGATCAGGCCAGTCCCTTGTACGGTACTGGCAGTTCCAACATCGGCCTCAGCTCCTTTGCGCGCAGCGCTCCTTTCGATATTTTCTTTGGCTTTATCGGCTGCTACTTTGGATGCGGCTGTTGCTTCAGGTGCTGCTGTTTCGGCTTTGAGCACACCACCTTCTACTTTGGTTGCCTGAGATACTACGCGCTCTTCCGTTTTGGCGGCAACTTTCAGCGCGGTTGCCTGTGCAACATTTCCAGCGGCATCGCCAGCAGCTACACCCACAAGCTTCCCGCCCACCTTGCCCAAAGCCCCACCCCCAACCGTCAAACCAACCGCCACCGCAGTACCCACGATGTTCTCAGTGAGCGTTCCTGTATTCTGATCCGCAACTGGCTTCGCTACACCGGCATCGTCTGGAATCAGCCCTACCCTATCCGCAAGTTTAGTTGCGTCTGACCCAAGCACGACCGGCAATGCATTCGCGGCAGCCCGCCCAAGATTGCTTCCCTTGGTTGGGTCGGTGGAATTTTCTGCATTGATCCTGATCGGCTCACCATCTTTATGAACCTCCCCTTTGCCTGCGCCGATTGAGGCAGTGGCTTGTCCTGTCATTGCCTGCACTTGACCTGTCACATTGTTGGCTGGCGCAGTGCCAGGGTTAACGCCAGCAGCAGCTTGCAGTCCCCCTACTTCCTTTTTATTTTTCGCGTCAAAAGCCGCAGCTGCTTCCGTGCCAGGCACGCTGACTTTGTTTTGTTCGTGCTGGGCTGCTACCCCGCTGGTTGGCGCTGGCATGGTTTTTTCGATCTCTGGGACTAGCTTTTCATCCGAGAATTTTTGAGCGTACTGACTCAAGCTTTCTGGGGCATAACGAGACATCGCTTCAACATCGTTGGCTGTGAAAGTTTTCCCGGATGTCGGATTGTTTTGTCCTCTCATCCAATCCATGAACTCGTTCATGTGATTTGTATCGTAGCTCGCCCCCATTTCCTTGGTGCGGGTCGCGGCCTCTTTGAAAGCAACTGCTTTTTCATGGCTGGATTGGGCAGATTGCACATTCGACAAACTGTTATCAAGGCTGCTTCTAACCCCTGTCGCTGCCCTCACGGTTGACTCGTCCCCCTGCGTAAAACTGGAGCTATGCGCTGCGGTGTTGGTCTTGGTGACAGCCTCTTTGTAGTCCTTCTTATTTGCCAACTCGTGAGCTAATTTTTGTGTTTGTGATGTTGCCGAACTGCTTGTTCCTTTGGTTTCAACACCGCCCGATACGGTGGCACCACCAAACGGAGTATTCAGCCCACCCGATGCTTCAGCTCTGGCGAAGGCCGATACTTGTGCCATCTGCGTTTGGTTTAAGCCATGTTCCTTGGCAAATTTATCTGTCAATGCCTGTTCCTGTCCAAACGAGGTCATAAACTGCGCCGCACTTGTTAATGTGTCACCGTTTGAGGCATTGATACTTTTTCCGTGACCTCTTTCAAAAGAAGAAGAGGCACTGCGGGCTGCGGTCATGCTGTTGGAGGCGATTGTTGTATCGGCAAGTGCGGCTCTTTCCGAATTTTCTGAAGCCGTTTGAAGCGAACCAGATGTTCTCCCGCTCAGACCAACCTTAGCCCCGATATTTTGGAATGCTGCGGTATTGTTAACCAGATGGGTTGCTTTGCCATTTTCCATACCGTAGAAGTTACCTACATTGTCCGCACCTGTAGAGCTAAACCCACCTTGACGGATCGTTGGATTTGCACTGTATTGCATCATGCTTAAATTATCGGCGGACTGATTACCCAGAGAGGCATTGCCCATCTGCGTATTTCCCGCCGACATGCCAGAGGCAATTCTCTCGGCTTCACGCGCTGGCGTAGTCATCCCAGCAATGGCCTGTGCGCCGACATCCCCGCCCTTTACGATTGCTGCTGCGATGGCGGGTATCGCCGTGGCGGCGATCATGCCGGCGATGGCCTCGTCGCTAATGTAAGCGTTGTTCACCATGCTGTATTGCGACATGGACAAACCAAGTCCGCTTGTCATTGCCGCCAGGTCTTGCGCGTGCATTGTCATCACAAGGTGCATGACAGCATAAAGCGGTGGCCATAATTGCACCCACACGAGGCTCATTACATAGCCCTTCAATACCAACCCACCTTTATGCCCCGCCAGCAATACCAGCAACATGATAATCGGGAAAACCGAATACTGCACAATCTCCACGATATTCTTGACCTTGGGCATGGTGCTCTCCGATAGCTTGGACATCATTTTGTAGCTGTCGGAGGTTGAGCGTATGGCTTGCGCCTGAGCCAGGTTTGCCGCCGCACCTGCCGCATCGCCGATCTGTGCTGGCAGCAGGTACTGGGCATCAATCATAAAATTGCTCATGGCGGTTTGTTTAACCGTATCCAGTGCGGTTTTAGAGATACCAAGCATGTAGTTGGTACTGGTCTGAATCGCGCTTTGCACGGCAGCATTGGCGGCAGCGGTTGGCAATCCCGGATAAAGACGATTGCCCAGCGCATTCATTTGCTGCGTGTTGACCGCGAGGATTTGCGTGGTCAACAATCCGTATGCTCCATCGCAGCCATACGTTCCTGCAACGGGTGTTGAACCTGGAACAGCGCGAATTGTGACGAGCCTACCCGGATTGGTTCTGCCGTTGAGGTAAGTCCAGATGTCGTTCGTTTTTGCCATGTCTGAGGCGACGATGTAGCCGGTAGCATATTCTGGCACCACGCATTCCCGATAAAACTCCATGAGGTTGCTGGTCAAAATCGAATTATTAAACTTGGTGTGCAGTATTTCTTGCTGAACGCGATGCCCCCACAGTGTGCCGTTTCTGCGGAACTGGATGTCGGCTGGCAGTGAAAAGGTTGTCTCAAACGTTCGGGTTAACCAGTCCCCGACATGACTAACCGAGTGTGCAAAAGAGGCAAGACCAATGGGCACGTTGGCCACAGTAACGGAGGGCTGGTTCCCGGTTCGGTCGGTTATCACCACGCTGACTTTAGGGACGAGCAGCATTCCATTGAATACGGCCAGCATAATGACCCACCGCCCAAAGTCGGGTAGCTGACTGAATCCTGCAAGCACGGCCATTGCCATTGAAAGCAGACCTACCAAAGCAATGGTGCGCATGAGGCCAAGATAATCGCTGCTACCCACAATTGCAGCCACTGCGTTGAACACCAGCTGTAGTTCCCTGACGTTCCAGTAGGAAAATATCTCAAACGTAAGCATTAACGTTCATTCCCAAACACGGTCATCGAAGTAAAGGCTTGTGCAGGGATACCGGCAACCATTGCCTGGTGCATGAGCTGTATTTGTCTTTCCAGTTGCGCTTCCTGTTGCACCTTTGCGTATTCCGCGAGACGTGATGTTTGAAGATTGCCGTTCAGTAGTGTGAGCCTCTCATTCAGTTTTTGCAGTGCGTCTTGCGCGTCTTTGGGTGCAGAGCCGTTCTGTGAATTAGCCATGATTTGCGCTGCCGTTTTGAGGATGTTATTGATATAGGCATAGGCAACGTCCACAGCAATCAGTCTTTTGTACGCATCAATAAATCCGGGATTGACGGACGCGCTGGTGGAGATCATTTTCCAGACTGGGATCGCGGAGGCATCGACCAGCTTAAAATCACTGATGGTTTGCACGCTGCGACCAATCACGTTGTTTCTCAAGTTGTCCAGCTTGGTCGCAATTCGATTGATAAACGGCGTGACCGCGAGACTGCCAACGCTCGGATGAAGGCAATCCACCGCTGTGTCACAAGTGAACAGGTTTATTGGCGAGGTTACGCCATCGTTGTAACCGATAAAGTCGTTTAACTCCACCCCCGTCGGATCGACGTAATGCCAGCTTGCGCTTGTACCACCATTCGCGGCGTTTACTGCTGGATTTGGCGGGTCAATAATGATCGTTCCCGTCATGCTCATAATAAAAAGTTTGTCTTGATTATCCAATCCGGTGCTTTTACTCAAGGCCATCCACACCACATTACCGGGTCTGTATTGATCTTTCTTGGAAGGGTCTAGTGCAATGGCCGCATCCTCCGCAAGTCGCTTTGCTGCTGCGCTATCTCGTGAGGTCTTCCATGCATCGTATGAATCCGGCAGCATATTTGAAACAGCTCCCGCCACATGACCAAACATATCCGATGAACTTTTGGATAGATCAGAACCAAATAGCGCGGGGATACCTTCCGCCATCTTGCAGGAGTTGACATTCATCCCGTTGACCTTGTTGGCAACATCCTGCAAATACTCGAACAGACTTGCCATTTCAGGCATGGACGACTTGATAGCCAGCAGGAATGCGTAGCTGATTGAAGTGCCGATGTTCTGGAACAGCGCGGTAATCGCAGCTTTGTTGATAAACGAAAATGAACCTGCGGTCAGATCAATCCCTCCGCAGCCGATATTCAGCGATGGCGGTGTCATCTGCACGAGCTGGTAGTTCTTGACGGGTGACCTGGCGTAAAAGCCGCCCGCCGAGTATCCGTTCATCGTCTGCCCCTTGTAAGACGACGGCGGTGTGGCATTTGAGTACCCACCCATACTGTCGAACCAACTCTGCATTCCTGTTCCCACGTTAGCGTTGGCAGGCGCGGAGATGAAACAGGCGGCAGCAAGCACGGAAATGAGCAGTTTGTTGTAGCGCATGATGAAATCCTTTTAGAGATCGCCGGGTTTGGTTTGAGTCAACACATAAATCCGCTCAACGAAGTCCTGCAACGACAACACGCCCGAACCCAGAATGACCATTTTGTGTGTTTTGACATTACCCAACACAAACAGCGGCACGGCATCCACCCCCAACTTTGCGGATAAACCGTTGTCTTTAACCGAGGGAGGCAATCCGTCAATCGTTGATCCATCCAAACTGATCGGTAGAATTGTCATATCGTATTTGCGGGTAATCCATTGCAAGGTCGGTACCATGTGCTTGCAATAGGGGCAATCACCCGAAAGAAGAAGAATATCCCCCACTCTTTGGCAAGGTCGGCCATCGTGTTGTTTTGCCTGGCATCCCGGTCTCGCGTTGCCACCTTGATGGCGGAGTTATTCATTGGATTTTTAAGTTCAAAGTTCAGCTCGGCGTTTTGCCACAGGACACGCCGCCATATATCCGCAAAATAGCTGGCCCGGTCGATTTCAACCTTCTGCGCGGCCATGTACGATTTGATGTTTTCTGCGGTGGGATGCACCACGGCCAGCGCGCGCTTGGCATCAAGGTCTTTGCGTATTTTTTCCAACTCTTCGACAGCGAGCGCTTCTTTGGTCTTTACCGATTCTTCAGGTGTGCTGATTTCTTTGGGTTTCTTGACTGGCCGTGCTGCTTCTTCACAGTACCAGTTAAACTTTTCCTGACCATGACACGCCCATGCAGATGAATATTCCATGCCTGATGGATAATCTCGTCCTTCCAGCGCGAACGATGAGGTCGGCACTAACGCGGCCATCAAAATAAGCAAAGTTGGGATAGCCAGGCGCATGAGTTACTTCTTGCCCAAGGCCAGCTCAGTGACGCGCTGTGTGTAATCGTAGGTGGTGCCGGGTGAATCTTTGATAATCGCAGCCGAGTTGATGAGAGTACATCTGCACTCGCCTGCTACCTGGGTAAGCGCGGCATCAAGCTGTTTGCCAAAGCGCGAAGCGGACTCAATGATTTCCGTTTGCGCTGTCTGATCCATGCCGGGCTTCATTTGCGCGGCCAATCTCTTTTGTTGCGAAGTGACAATACCGATAATGTCCACCTTCGCCATTGCGGGCGCGGGGTGAAAATATTGCCATCCGGCCAAGACTGCGATAGTGACCGTTGCCGAGACAACGCCAGTGGTGAGGTGAGCGAGAGTGGACATTTTGTTTCCCGATTAAGCGAAGATGCGAATCTGCAAGCCTGCATGAGTATCAAAAAACACCACGTCCTCACACAGGCAGAAAGACGCAGTAAATACCTTGTAGCCCGCATTTTTTAGCTCGCCAGCAATGTCCCTTGCCCGCTTTTCTTCGGTCTTGCAGCGTTCAATGATGCGACGGACGACTTTGCGTTTCATGTTGTTTGCCATTTTTAGTTTCCTTATGTGAATAAAGTTTTCGACTCAATCTTCGTGTTAAAAAAGTCCCATTTTTCGTCTGTCCTCGCGCGTTCCTTTGCGCCTGTCATTTTTGATTCTTTCGTTAAGCAGTACCTCGATAGCCTGTTCGGTCGTCATGTTGTTTTGCTCGCGCATGGTCTTTATCCGCTCGAAATCTTCAGCGCGTGTGGAGAACAGCATCATTGAGAACGGATCAAGCAGTAAGCGACCAATCCCGGAGCCCATCGGGCTATGCACAAAGATTTCCGAGTAATTGCCATGATCGGTGGTGATAGAGGAAAGCTGGCGTTTCATCCACTCATCGATGGTGAGCTTGCCTTCTTTGCCTAGACGGTCAATGTTTTCCGGCTTCTGCCGCAGTAAGAACAGCCAGTCCGCATTATTGATGGTTGCTTTGGTTGCTTCCGTCTTGTAGTAGTCATCCACGCTTTGGGTGATCGTGCCGAATGCACCGCCGTACTTTCTTGCCCTGCGATAACCGGCTTCGATGAAATGTCCGCTGCTGCCGCTCCCCATCAAGTCCCACGCCTCGTCAATAATCACGATCTTGCGCCGGGAGCGATCCAGATACATTTCCTGGGTGATGCGATACATGATGATCTGCATGACCACCGCCTGAAGATCTCTTTTACTCTTGAGTTCCTCAAGCTCAAGCACGATAAAGTCATTGTTAAATTCAATCGTTGCAGGACCTTCAAAGTAGCTCGCATATACGCCGTATTTTGTGTATGGTTCAAGTGCGACGGCCATGTGCATCAGCTCCGTTTCGCTATCAGAACTCTCATTAATTTTGCCAATGCGTAGCAGCTCGTAAATGTCCGTGATGGTGGTGTCACTCCCCTTCACTCCCCATACCTGCTTGATAGCGGAAGCAAGTGCGGTATAGCAAAAGTTGTTCAGGGGCTCACGCGGACTCGCCATTTCAGCCAGGAGAGGAAGCAACATTTCCATGTCGTTATTGATGTCCCTGACCATCGAGAATGGATTGAGGCACAGCGTATTGTCACGCTCGTCAGTAAATTCAATGAATTCGCCGCCCATCAATTCGCACAAATTTTTGTAACTGCGGCCTACGTCAATAATCCAGACTTTGGCATCGGCTGCACGATAGCGGTAGGCCATTTCATTCACAAACACTGACTTGCCAGACCCGGATAACGCGGCCACCGCAAAATTGTAGTT
>Ga0100395_1001663_pt1 | contig 16948 bp, 19 predicted proteins | sample CryGeymeta201519_FD_81542 | JGI IMG/M metagenome (GOLD analysis project Ga0100395, IMG submission 81542) | Groundwater microbial communities from Crystal Geyser aquifers in Utah, USA - Crystal Geyser metaG 2015-19 | ecosystem: Environmental > Aquatic > Deep subsurface > Groundwater | place: USA... | reverse complement strand
GTTAAACAATATATCCAGCACCAAGGTGTTAAACCAGGTAATTACTATATTATTCATAAAGACCAGCTAAAACTATTATGATACCTCGTCAGCTTGCTGCGAGGAGAGTCATTATAGACAGCGAGGGTAAGGTTCCGAATATTTTGGGTTGTGCTGCGGGACTTGGATTCCCCGCCTGCTAAGGCTTGAGCGAAGCGATGGCGGGCAGGCCCGCCTGCTAAGGCTTGAGCGAAGCGATGGCGGGCAGGCCCGCCTGCTAGAGACTGAGCTGGGAGACTAGGATTCGGACCTAGATAAACAGATTCAGAGTCTGTTGTACTACCATTATACGATCTCCCAGCACAAGCTCCAGCGATTGCGGGTAGGGAACCAAGATAAACAGAGTCTGCTGTACTGCCGTTATACGATCCCGCAAATTGCTTTCATTTTATCAGAAACAGGAACGAAATTCACTGACGTGCGGGGAATATGTGTTATTATATATAATTACAAATGAAAAAAAGAATTGTGGTTTTTGCCGGAAACGGCTGTAAAAAAGAGAAAGAAAAATATTATTTTAACTTAGCTTACCGGACAGGTGAACTTCTGGCTGAGGCTGGTTTCGCCACGGTTACAGGTGGAGGGCCGGGGCTTATGGATGAGGTGATGAAGGGCGCCTGGGAAAAAGGCGGAGATACCATCGGCATCAGGCTGAACGTACAGGGAGTCAGGCATTCAAAGTACGCAAAAGAATTCTCCATATACGACAGTCTGGTAGAACGGCAGAACAAATTAATTGAGTTGGGCGATTCCTTCATAGCGCTACCGGGAGGAATAGGCACGTATTACGAGATTTTTGCAGTTATCGCCATGAAAAGGAAGAAAGAGATCCCACAGAGTAAGCATATGATACTGTTGAGTTCTTATTTTAAGGATTTCGATAAGATCATCGACAAATTTATAAATGATGGTTTTGCATTCGGCGAGATGAGGTCTTTCTATTCTTTAGCCCAAAATCCCGAAGAAGCGATAGATATATTGAAATAATTGAAAGATGAAATACAAATTAATTGTTGCTGATGGAGACGGGACCCTCTTTGCACCCTCTGAGACGGTAGCTCCGTTTCCCTCGGAAAATCTTCTCAGGAAAGTAAAACAGGCAGGGGAAAAAGGAGTCCTTTTCACTCTTGCCACGGCCAGATCCCTTTCCTGGGTGGAAAACCTGATTACAGGCTTTGATTTGAAAGTCCCGATGATACTGGACAATGGAGCCCAGATTTATGATCCTACTTCCAAGAAATATTTGTGGGAATCAGTCCTATCCAAAGAAGATGCAGAAAAAACACTTTCAATCTTGTCAGAAGACAAGGCCTTAAGAGTCTTTATCGTTGACAGCGGTGAAAGACTGACGGATCCGGGCAGGATAAAATATTGGAAGATAAGTAAAATACTTGTCTTAGGCATTACCCCCAAAAAGGCGGAATACCTTTACCGGAAGTTAAGCATAAATCCGAATGTATTTGTGACCAAAAGCGTATCAGGCAGGGGAGAGGAAAGCGAGTCTATACACGTCACAAATCTTATGGCCACAAAGAAAGTAGCCTTGGAGAAGCTTCTGGAGATATTGGATATATCACGTGATGAGGCAATCGGTATAGGTGACAGTTATAATGATCTGTCTTTTTTGGAAATTTGCGGTCTGAAAGTGGCGGTGGGTAATGCGGTTCCTGAGGTGAAAGATATTGCGGATTATGTGTCTCCTCCTTACTGGGAGGATGGTGTCGGGGATGTGATAGATAAATACGTATTCAAGTCAAAAGGCAAAATGCAAAAGTCAAAAGTGTAAAAAATAATAAATGAATAATAGCTATCATCTTCATGATCTAAACGGGGAAAGAACAGAGCAACTTCTTATTCTCGTCGACAAAGAAAGCGGAGAGAAGACAGGTGAGGCAACTAGGGAAGCATGCCATAAGGGTAAGGGTTTGGTACACTTGGCTTTTATTGCTTTTATTATAGACGGAAAGAGAAATATTGTTCTTGCCAAAAGGTCAGAAAAAAAGTCGCTTTGGCCGGGTTTCTGGGATACCGCGGTGGTCAGTCATGTACTGCCCGGTGAAACAGCCGGAAAGGCGGCAGAAAGAAGAGCCAAAGAAGAGATGGGCGTGGATATGGAATTTGAAACCATAGGATCATTTTATTATTTCGCAAAACATAATGAGTATTCCGAAAATGAGTACTGTCATGTTTTGATCGGAAAAACAGACAAAAAATTGACCTCAAATCCGGTTGAAATATCCGAAGTAAGAAATGTCCCGTATGCTAAAATGCAAAATGAGATAAATGCACATAAAGAATTATTTACTCCCTGGTTTTTACTAGCGATGGAAAAATATAATTTATCAAAATATATATGACCACAAAAATTAAGGCACTTCTGAGTCTGGCAGCTACTATAGTCTTATTTACTTTTGTGGTAATAGTTGCCCGTTTTACAGTGGCGGATGCGCCTCAGATGTATGTACTCTTTATAAGAACTCTTGTAGCTTCAATTGCATTTTTACCGTTTTTTATAAAAAGTAAGGTCTGGAATAAAACGAAATTTAAGGAACTTATACTGGTATCATCCCTTTCGACAGTCAACCTGGTGTTTTTCATGTGGGGGATAAAATATACTACCGCCTCTGCCAGCCAGCTTATTTACGCAGCGATGCCGATCTTAACCATACTGGTAACAGCATTTTTTATGAAAAATAAATATTCCCTGCGGACGATAATCGGCGTGGTTGTCGGTTTTACCGGAATTTTATTTATAATCTATACCTCAGCTGTGGAAAAAGGGGAAACTATTTCCGGAGGAATTATCGGAAATTTGGCGGTTGTAATTGCCATGCTGGGTTGGTTGGCATATATCCTTCTTTCCAAAAAATATTCCAAGTATTTTTCACCCGTGGAAATCGGTGCCACCTCTCTTCTTTTAACTTTTTTTGTGACCTTGATTCTGGCGGTTATTCAGTATAATTTGGAACATAAAGGTTTGATATTATCGCGAAATTTGATTTTAGCAGGGCTATACTTGGGTCTTTGCGGTTCGTTCCTGACATATATTTTAATACAGTATGCCATCAAATACCTTTCTCCGCTGACGGTTAACTTATCATCATATATCCAGCCGATACTGACTACTGCAATGGCGATGATTCTTTTGGGAGAAAAATTGACGATGACTTTCTTATTTGGCAGTATGATGGTTTTGTTCGGAGTATTTATAAGCGCAACACTGGAATTTTACTTTCGGAATACACATAAATAATTATATGGCACATCCGATTATTTTCGATATAGAGACACAACATACCCTGAGAGAGGTAGGATATGATTACCGGAAGCTGAAAATATCCGTTGTAGGATTATACGATTATGCGACTGGTACTTATTTTGCTTATTTTGAAAAGGATATTCCCGAACTTATGCTTAAAATCGAGCATGCTTCGATGATCATCGGTTTTAACATCAATAAATTTGATTTGCCAGTTTTATCTCCATACTACCTCGGGGATATAACCCAGTTTTCCACCCTTGATATACTGGAAAGGGTCGAAAAATCATTGGGTTTCAGAGTGGCGCTTGATGATTTGGCTAGAGCAACTTTGGGAATAAAAAAGACAGGGCATGGACTTTTAGCTGTCGACTATTTTAACAATAAGGAGTGGGATAAACTGGAAAAGTATTGTCTGGATGATGTGAGAATCACTAAAGAAATATACGAATATGGCATGAAAAACGGTAAATTGATGCTGAACACCAATAAAGGGATAAGGGAAATTCCGGTAACCTTTAAAAACCCCTCTAACGGAAAAACCGCAGTGTCTTTATCGCTTCCTTTTTAACCCGCTGTTGGAGGATTGGCGGGGGCTTTAGCAGGCGCCGTACGTTTATGTTTTATATATTCTATGAGTCCCGGAAGGATTGATAGAAAGATAATGACGAGAATGGCATAATGGAAATTATTTTTTATAATCGGAAGATTGCCGAAAAAATAACCGCCAAATGTAAAAAGAGTCACCCACAAAAATCCTCCCACAATATTATAACTTATGAAGTGACCGTAACTCATTTTTCCAATACCTGCCACGAAAGGGGCGAAAGTACGGATAATAGGGATAAATCTGGCCAAAATTATGGTTTTGCCTCCATGTTTCTCATAGAATTTGTGTGTTCTGTCCAAGTACTCTTTTTTCAATAGGCGGCTTTTTGTATGAAATACTTTCGGTCCCACAAAATGACCGATCCAATAGTTGACCGTATCACCCAGAATAGCTGCAAAAAGTAATATTCCATAAAGCCACCAGATGTGTAATGATCCAATCGAGGCGAATGTACCGGCTGCAAAAAGCAGTGAATCTCCGGGAAGAAAGGGCGTAACCACAAGACCTGTTTCACAAAAAATGACTATAAATAGAAGTATATAGGTGTATATTCCGAATTGGCCGATAATTGTGTTCAGGTGTTTATCCAGGTGCAGGAAAAGGTCCACGAGGGTATTTGCAATTTGCATAATTTTCTAATTATATTGATGAATCTTATTAATTTCAACACAGAGGATTTTCTTGACAGGAAAAAAAATTCTGGTAGACTTAAACTGTTATAATATCTATACTAGTTTATACTGAATCATGAAAATTTCCAAAAAAGAAGATTTCAGTTTGATATTCATGAGTATTCTGGCAAAAGAGTACTCGGATAAATATATCCCCTTATCCTACGTGGCGGAAAGAGCAAATTTTTCAGTGCTTTTTTTGAAACATATAGCCAGCGCGCTTCTTAAAAAAGGCCTGGTTGAGAGTAAGGAAGGTATAGGCGGCGGATACAGGCTTTCAAGAAAACCCAAAAGTATTTCAATATCGGAAATCTTGGAAGCAATAACTTCAAACAGAATATCCGTACCTTGTGAAAAAAGCAGTTGCCACGTGAAAAAAAAGGAATGCGCATGTCATTCCCTGTGGGATAACTTAAGTTCAAAAATGAGCAGTTATTTAAAGGCAATCAGTCTGGCGGAGTTTGTAAATCAATGAGTTTAAAAGTAAATAATTTATCCGCAGGAATAGGGAATCTTTGCATCCTTCATGATATCGATTTAAAGATAGAAAAAGGCACTCTAAATGTCCTGATGGGACCAAACGGCAGCGGTAAATCCACTTTTGCATCCGTACTTATGGGCAATCCTAAATATAAAAGAGTGGAAAAAAAACCATATTTATCTCTAAACGGTAAAGACATAAGTAATTTCGAGCCACATGAAAGAGCAAAATGCGGTCTTTTTCTGGCTTTTCAGAATCCTTCAGGTATTCCCGGCGTCTCTGTGGCAAATCTGCTCAAAACCTCTTATCAAACAGTACAAAGAAGCGATAATACTCCCTCTAAAAAAAGCGCCCATAATCCCGCGCTCTCGGTTTTCAAATTCCATCAGGAACTGGTACTTACTGCAGAAAGAATTGGTGTTCCCAGAGATTTTTTGGGAAGAAGTCTTGACGGAGATTTCTCCGGAGGAGAGAAAAAGAAGCTGGAGATGCTTCAGGCTATAGTATTAAAACCGAAATATGCGGTATTTGACGAGATTGATACCGGTCTTGATGTGGATGCTCTAAAAACAATAGCCGGAGCAATTCTTGAGCTCAAGAAAAAAGGAACCGGAATATTAGTCGTCACTCATTATCACCGTATTCTGGAATATGCCAAACCTGACGTGGTCCACGTTTTAGTAAAAGGAAGAATTGTTGCCTCCGGGGGTTGTAAGCTGGCCTTAGAGATAGAAAAAAACGGTTACTCGAAATGGTCAAAAAGCAAAAATTAATTTCCCGATTCATTAAGTGATTCCTATTATGCCGTATACTTCTTTAAATAGCTTATCTTCCTACCGGTACGGATTTCATAAACCGGAAAAGTATTTTTATAAATCAAAAAAGGGCCTGTCGGAAAAAACAGTTGAAGAAATCTCCGGCATAAAAAACGAGCCTGATTGGATGAGGGAATACAGGCTCAAAGCATTAAAGGTGTTTTGTAAAAAGAAACTGCCATCCTGGGGAGGAGATCTTGGTAAAATCAACTTCGATGATATTTATTATTATATAAAACCTACAGAAAATAAGGTATCAAGTTGGAAGGATTTGCCCGCAGAAATAAAAGATACTTACGATAAAATCGGCATTCCTGAGGCGGAAAAGAAATTTTTAGGCGGTATAAGTGCCCAGTATGAAAGTGAAGTAGTATATAAAAGTATAAAAAAGGCTTTATCAAAAAAAGGTGTTGTTTTTCTGGATATGGATTCAGGTCTGAGGGAGTATGCTTCCTTAGTGAAAGAATATTTCGGTACAGTGGTACCTATGGAAGATAATAAATTTGCGGCGTTAAACAGTGCCGTCTGGTCGGGAGGGTCATTTATCTATGTGCCCAAGGGCGTTAAAGTTGATTTACCGTTGCAGGCATATTTCCGGATTAACGCAGCTAATATGGGCCAGTTTGAAAGGACATTAATTATTGCTGACAGCGGTAGTTTTGTCCATTATGTCGAAGGTTGTACGGCCCCGATATATTCTACCGATTCCCTGCACTCGGCGGTGGTGGAAATAATTGTAAAAAAGGGAGCCAGGGTCAGATATTCCACAATCCAGAATTGGTCTAAAAATGTCTATAACCTGGTGACAAAAAGGATGAGAGTGGAGGAAGAAGGTATAGGTGAATGGGTGGATGGCAATATCGGTAGTAAACTGACCATGAAGTATCCGTCGGTATATCTCGTTGGGAAGGGAGCACGGGGAGAAATATTATCGGTAGCTTATGCGGGTAAAGACGCACACCAGGATGCAGGAGGTAAAGTGATACACATCGCTCCATTTACCACTTCCAAAATCACTTCCAAATCCGTGAGCGTGGACGGTGGAAGAACTTCTTATAGGGGACTTGTTCAGGTTCTGCCAAGCGCTTTGCATAGCAAGACTAAAGTAGTTTGTGATGCTTTGATTATCGACAGCAAGTCAAGATCAGATACTTACCCAACCATGGATATAAGAACATCTAAAACTCAAGTAGAACACGAGGCGACCGTCTCGAGGATCGGGGATGAACAACTTTTTTATCTGCAGAGTAGAGGGTTAAAAAAAGAAGAAGCGGAGGCCATGATAGTAAACGGATTCATCGAGCCGATCGTAAAAGAGCTGCCTTTGGAATATGCAGTGGAATTAAACAGGCTTATTTTATTGGAGATGGATGGTAGTGTAGGGTGAGACAATCTTATGATAGATAATGACACATCAGAGTGTAATCAGAAAACAATGGAAGAAAAATTAGAGGAATTGATCCTTATAGATAACCTGAAGAAAAAATATGAATTTAATATTAATTCCGGGGAAAACAAAACATTTGTATTTTTTTTGATAAACGGGGAAAATTATGAAGGAGAGATAAAAGTACTTATCCAAGGTAAAAACACTAAAGTACAAATATTGGGAATAATAATCGGATATAAAAATCAGCAGATAAAAATTATTACTTTACAAGATCATCTGGCAGGAGAAAGTACCAGTGATTTATACGTCAAATCAGCACTTTTTGACAATGCGAAGTTCAGTTATGAAGGTATGATTAGAATTGAGAAGAATGCCCAAAAATCCGACGCTTACCAGAAAAATCAGAATTTAATACTGTCTCAAAAAGCAAATGCCAATACAAAACCTCATTTGGAAATCCTGGCAAATGAAGTACGATGTACTCACGCGGTAACTGTAGGAGATATAAGTGATGATTTACTGTATTACCTTAATACCAGAGGTTTAAATAAATTACAGGCGAAATATTTGATATTAAGCGGATATTTTGAAGAGATTTTGCAAAGGATTAAAGATATTAAAATAAGAAACAGACTAAAGAAAAATCTGCACAATAAATTATTGAAGCTCTTCGGTCTAAAGATCGGAGAATCTATACGGTTAATAGCTTCAATCCGTCCGAAGCAGAAAGACTAAGCATCTATTCACTGTTATAAAGCCGTGGTTTTCTGCGTAGGAGGAATAAAACTGATAATAGAGAAAGGAGAAAAATATGTCCAAGTTAATTAAGTTAGCTGCAGTAAGCGATATTACCAATGGTAAAATGAAAGAATATAAAGTAGAGGATAAACGTATCACCATAGCAAATATTAATGGTAGTTTTCATGCTTTTTCTGCCCTTTGTACGCATGCAGAGTGTTCTTTGGCTGGAGGTTTTCTGGACGGTAAGGCGGTAACTTGTTATTGTCACGGAGCCCAGTTTGATCTTCAAACAGGAAAAGTACTTGCTTCTCCTGCCACGAAACCTTTAACAATTTATAAAGTGAAGATTGAAAAAGAGGATATTTTTGTAGAGATATAATATATATGTTTGATGTAGTCAGTATCCGTAATGACTTTCCGATATTAAAAAGGAAGATAAACGGTAAACCGTTGGTTTATCTTGACAATGCCGCAACAACCCAAAAGCCTAAACAGGTAATAGACGCTCTTGTCTCCTATTATGAGAACCATAATGCAAATATCCACAGGGGAATCCATACTTTGGCTGAAGAAGCTACAGCTATGTATGAAGAGGCAAGGGAGAAAATCGCCAAATTTATAGGAGCAAGATCTTCCAAGGAAATTGTATTTGTCCGGAATTCTACGGAAGCCATCAACCTTGTAGCATATAGTTGGGGTAGAACGTTCTTAAACAGGGGAGATGAAATCATACTTTCAGAAAGCGAACATCACTCAAATCTCGTACCCTGGCAGATTCTGTCTTCTGAAAAAGGATTAAAACTCAGGTTTGTGGGTGTGGATGAAAACGGTTATCTGGAAATTCCTAAATTGGAGAAACTGATAAACAAAAGAACAAAACTCATTGCAATCGTACATGTTTCAAATGTATTAGGGACGATAAATCCGGTTGAAAAAATAGGAAAAATGTTACATAAAAAAGGAGTCCGTTTTCTCGTAGACGGTGCTCAAAGCGTACCCAGAATGCCCATCAAAGTTGTAGAACTTAATTGTGATTTTCTCGTTGCGTCAAGCCATAAAATGCTGGGACCGACAGGAGTGGGATTCCTTTATGCAAAAGAAGAGCTGCTTAAAGAAATGCCGCCTTTTTTAGGAGGAGGGGACATGATAAAGGCAGTCTACTTGGATCATTCTAAGTGGAACGACATTCCGTATAAATTTGAAGCAGGAACACCGGATATTGCAGGTTCTATCGGTTTCGGGAAAGCTATCGATTATCTGACTTCACTTGGTATGGAAAATGTCTTTATGCATGAAAAAAAGTTAACGGATTATGCTCTGCGTAAACTTCTGGAAATCAGAGATGTTACTCTTTACGGACCGGAAGATACGGCTAGTAAAACCGGCGTCATCAGTTTTAATATCAAAGGTATACATCCTCATGACGTGGCTCAGTCATTGGATAGGGAGGGGATTGCCGTGAGAAGCGGTTTTCATTGTGCCATGCCTCTTCATCAGAAATTGAAGCTGTCGGCAACCTGCCGTGCGAGCTTTTATATTTACAATACATTTGAGGAAATAGACAAATTAATTATAGGCATTGATAAGTTAAGAACATTTTTCAGTAAATCATAAAATGGATAATATTTATCGGGAAGTAATTTTAGATCATTATAAAAATCCCAGAAACTTCGGAAAGATGCAAAAAGCAAACGCATCATACGAGGAACATAATCCTCTATGCGGAGACAAGATAATAATTCAGGTAAAACTCAATAAAAATGATCCCGGTTTATCTAATCTCAGCAATAAATCCGCTTTTATCCGTCAAAACAGAACGATAAGCGATATCAGGTTTTCCGGAGAAGGTTGTGCCATATCTGTGGCTTCCGCTTCAATGTTGACGGAGTTTGTTACCGGAAAAAGTATAAAAGATGTAGCTAAAATCACTACCAAAGATATTTTGAACATGCTTGGAATCAAACTTACTCCTACGAGGTTAAAATGTGCGCTTTTGCCTCTTGAGATATTGCAGAAAACTTTAACTCTTGTCAAATAAACGGCTAAAGGGTATAAACAGTATATATATCAATGTTTAAAATTAAGGAGATAAAGATGGATAACAATCAAACTTCAGGAAGTCCTTCCGGCCCAAAAAAGATCGGTAATGTGGTAGTGGTGGTAGACAGGGATTTGTGTATAGGTGCGGCGTCTTGTGTGGCTGTAGCGCCAAAATCATTTGCCATGGACAATGAAGCTAAAGCGATAATTTTAGATACGGCAACTGAAGATACCTACGAGACGATTCTGGATGCTGCCAAATCTTGTCCGGTGGCAGCGGTGATTATCAAGGACGAGTCGGGAAAACAGCTCTTCCCTTGACGGGAATATTACCTTTTTTTGGAGGATAACAAATATTATTCATACTCAATAGTCAAAGTTATATTTGGTAACCCGATAATTTTATTTTTTACCAACCAATACTGATCACGTATTCTTAGTTTTATGATAAATCTAACTTGGAAAATCGGGGGAGAAGCAGGTTTCGGGATCATGACTACGGGTCATATGTTTTCTAAAATTGCGGTAAAACACGGGTATAAGATTTTTGATTATATCGAGTACCCATCTCTGATTCGAGGCGGGCATAATGTATACGAAGTGAGAGTGAGCGATGAAGAAATTTACTCACAGGAAAAAAAAGTTGATTTCCTCTTTGCACTGAATAAAGAAACGTATGACCTTCATAAGGAAGAGGTAAGAGAAGGTGGGATAATAGTCTATAACAGCGATAATTTCAAATTAAATACGGGTGAGAAAGAAAGAAATGTAGCTATTTATTCCTTACCGCTTTCAAAAATCATAAGTGATATTGGCGCCCAGAAAGTCATGGAGAATAATGTTGCTTTGGGAGCAACAATTGCTATCTTATCCATGGAAATTAATGCTCTTTATTTGATTATCGAATCTATTTTCAGGAAAAAAGGGCAGGAAGTAATAGATAAAAACAAGGAAGCGGCAAAAGCCGGTTATGAGTATGTTACAAAAAATCCTCCAGACGGTTTTGATCATAAGTTGCTTCCCAGAAAAGCAGAACCTCAAATAATCGCTACAGGAAATGAGGCTGCAGGTATGGGTGCGTTTGTCGGGGGGTGTCAATTTTTCGTGGCCTATCCGATGACCCCGTCATCTGCTCTTCTTCATATTATGGCTATGTATGGGGAAAAATACGGAGTAGTGGTAAAACATGCAGAGGATGAAATATCAGTGATGAATATGGCCATAGGCGCCAGTTATGCCGGAGCAAGAAGTATGATAGGAACAGCCGGAGGGGGATTTTCTCTCATGGTTGAAGGATTAGGACTTGCCGGAATCACAGAAACACCAGTTGTGGTGATGGTAGGACAACGTCCCGGTCCTGCCACCGGTATGCCGACCTGGACGTCGCAAGGAGATCTTCAGTTTGTAATTCATGCCGCTCAAGATGAATTTCCCAGGATAGTATTAACCCCCGGGGACATAAATGAAGTATTTTGGTTGACTGCAGAGGCTTTCAATTTGGCAGAAATATACCAGACTCCGGTTTTCATTCTTACGGATAAATATCTCCTGGAATCACACGCTTCTGTGCCTGTATTTGAGCTTAATCAGGTGAAAATTAACAGGGGGAAACTGATTTCGTTTGAGGAAGGCGATATCGCAGAGAACTACCTTCGATATAAAGTGACTGAAGACGGGATTCCCAAAAGGGCTTTACCCGGTATGAAAAAAGCCTTATTTATCGCAAATTCTTATGAGCATGATGAGTATGGTTGGTCGACAGAAGATCCGAAGGAGAGAGTCAGGCAGGTTGACAGAAGAGCCAGAAAACTTGAAACTTTCAAAAAAACCATAAGTAAGCAGAATGTTTATGGTGATACAGTGGCTGATTTGAGTATAGTGGCTTGGGGTTCGACAAAAGGGCCGGTATTGCAGGCGATGAAGGATATAAAAGGTAGGAGTGATAAAATCAAGGTGAATTTTCTTCATATCACCCATGCCTGGCCATTTCCGGCGGACTGTGTTGGAGATTTCCTTATGAAAGCAAAAAGGACTATGATTATTGAAAGTAACTCATACTCACAAATGGGGCTCCTGATTCGGGAGCAGACAGGATTTGATATAAAAAATAAGTATCTAAAATATGACGGACGGCCTTTTTATCCTGAGGATATCCAAAATAAAATTATGGAGGTAATAAACTTATGATACGAGTTTCGCGTTATTCAAATTCGGGTCCCCGCCTGCATCGCTTATTGCGAAGCAATTGCGGGCAGGCTATCACTCGCGTTTCCCAGTCGCTCGATACATCTCGCTTTGGGAGACCCTTGCTCGTATCACCCGTTTTATTATTAAGGTATGTGCGAAACTCATAACATGATACAGACGAATTTATATGATTCAAAATCGCCTACCTGGTGTCCGGGATGCGGAGATTATGGTATCTGGGCATCCTTGAGAACTTCTTTAAACCAGCTAGGCTGGGGCGCGGAGAAATATGCTGTGGTATACGGGGTAGGTTGTTCCGGAAACATGACTGATTTCATAAAGTGTCATGGTTTTCATTCATTACACGGTCGGGCTGTTCCAAATGCGGAGGGGATAAAACTGGCAAATCATGAACTTACTGTCATCTGTGAGGTGGGGGACGGTGATTGTTATGGCGAGGGTGGAAATCATCTGCTTCATGCAATGAGGGGGAATGCAGATATCAAAGTTCTTGTGCATGATAATAGAGTTTATGGATTGACTACCGGACAAACGGCGCCGACATCACCATCAGGTTTCAAATCAAAATCAACACCTCAAGGGGTGATAGAATTACCTGTTAACCCTCTTTCATTTGCCATCACTCAAGGGGCATCTTTCGTAGCGCAGGGGTTTGCCGGAGATACGATTTATCTTATCAAACTCATTACGGAGGCATTATCGCACAAAGGATTCGCCCTGTTGAATATCCTGCAGCCATGTGTGTCTTTTAACAAGTTTTATGGCTACGCTTATTATAAAGAACGTATCTACAGGTTAGAAGAAGACAACCACAATCCCGAAAGTAAAGAAGAAGCATTAAAAAGAGTGATGCAGGATGAGACCCGTATTCCTTTGGGAATCATTTACAAAAAGGAAAGACCTACCTATCAAGATCAAGTCGGCGTTTTAGCCAAAGGAACTTTGGTCAAGCAACCGATGAATAATCCTAAAGAATTTACGTCTTTACTGAATATTTTTACAGAAAATCCATTATGAAATTATTTTGCTTGACAATTAGCACTCTGTTTGTTAAACTGCTAATTCAATAAATATGAATACTAATAACACCGCAGTAAAAACATTACCTGTAATACCCATAAGGGATGGGGTACTTTTTCCAAATACGGAGATAGTTTTGACTTTTGGCAGGCCAAAATCTCTTGCCGCAATTGAGGCTTCCAACGCATCTGACAGAATGGTTATTTTGGTTATGCAAAAAACACCTCACGTTCAGGATCCGCAACCCAATGACTTATATTCTATTGGTACAGTTGCCAGAATCGAAAGACTCTTAAAGACTGACGGGGAGATTAATGCGCTTGTTAAAGGGTTAAACAGAGTGGAAGTCTTATCATATGAATCTGTAGATCCTTATTTTTTGGCGAAAGCGGTAGAGATACCTGATGAAATCAAACAGTCTGATGAAGTAACTGCATTGGTAAATCATATAACCGGCGAACTTAAAAAGGCTGTAAATTTCGGAAAATCCGTAGATTTTCTTTCATTTATGAATATTATGGGAGGTTTGGGACATAGTGAATTTGCAAATCATGTGGCAGCTGTATTGGATATCAAACCATCCGAAAAGCAATTACTTTTAGAAACAAGGAATATTATGGACAGATTGGTGAGAATCTCCGATTATCTCACCAGGGAGGTTAAGATTCTGGAAATTGAGAGAAAAATTGCGAATAAGACTCAGGAAAAGTTCGATAAATCCATGAAAGAAGCAGTCCTTCGGGAGAGGTTGAAAACCATAGAAAAAGAATTAGGAGAAGAGGGCGAATCAAAGGAAATAAAGGAGCTTGCAGAGAAAATAAGGAAAGCGCTAATGCCGCCCCAAGTAGAGGAAAAAGCCAGAAAAGAATTGAAACGGCTTGCACAAATGTCTGCGTATAACCCTGAGGCTTCTTATATAAGAACTTATCTTGAATGGTTGATTGAAGTTCCCTGGTCTGTGGCCGCGTCACATAATGTAGATATCAAGGAAGCTGAAAAGATACTGGATAAGGACCACTTCGGTTTAAAAAAAGTAAAAGAAAGAATTTTGGAATACCTGGCTGTGATGAAATTAAGACAAAGAGCGGAAAAGAACATAAAAACAGTTGTAAAAGACGCTTCCTCCACCTCTTCCAAAATACAATCCTTTGGCCAAAAGGAAACAAGCAGCAAGATAAAGAAGCCTTCATTTCCCACAATTTTATGTTTTGTTGGGCCTCCGGGTGTAGGTAAGACTTCAATCGGAAAATCAATAGCCAAGGCGTTGGGAAGAAAATTCGTTAAAATGTCTTTAGGAGGAATTCGTGACGAAGCGGAAATTCGCGGACATAGACGTACATATGTAGGTGCTTTACCGGGAAGAATAATCCAAGGTATAAAACAAGCAGGAGCAAAAAATCCGGTATTCATGCTTGATGAAATAGATAAGGTTGGAGCGGATTTTCGGGGTGATCCTTCTGCTGCTCTTTTGGAAGCATTAGATCCTGAGCAGAATTATGCTTTTTCTGATCATTATCTTGAAGTGCCATTTGATTTGTCAGATGTGATGTTTATTACTACCTGTAACGTGCTAGACACGATTCCGCATGCTCTTAGAGACAGACTGGAGATTATTCATTTTCCGGGTTACACAGAAGATGAGAAATTCAATATTGCTAAAGATTACTTGATAGGCAAGCAGATGGAAGTACACGGGTTATATAATGATGAAGTATCAGTGTCGGACGGAGCACTGCACGAAATAATATCCAAATACACCAGAGAAGCAGGGGTAAGAAATCTTGAAAGAGAAATTGCCACTCTTTATAGAAAAGTGGCCCGTGAAGTGGTAGAAGGAAAAAAAGAGAAGGAGGTAATAACTTCACAAAAATTGCACAGGTTATTGGGTCCCGCGAAATTTACTTCATACTTAGCTGAAAAGAAAGATGAAATTGGCATGTCTACCGGTCTTGCCTGGACTGAGGCAGGTGGCGACATACTGTTTATAGAAGTAGCTCTTATGAAAGGCAAGGGGGTTTTAACTCTTACAGGTCACTTGGGCGAGGTTATGCAGGAATCATGTAAAGCAGCATTATCCTTTGTCCGTTCAAAAGCTACTACATTTGGACTTAGTGAGAAATTTTATCAGAACGTTGATATTCACGTACACGTGCCGGAAGGTGCCGTACCAAAAGACGGGCCTTCAGCAGGAGCGGCAATAACTACAGCCCTGGTTTCCGCACTGACAAAAATACCGGTGAAGAAGGACATAGCGATGACCGGCGAAATTACCTTAAGAGGCAGAGTGCTTGAAATTGGCGGAGTGAAGGAAAAGGTGGTAGCTGCTCATAGAGCCAAGATCAGAACAGTCATATTACCTAAAAACAATAAAAAAGATTTAGAGGATATTCCGAAATATATTCTGGATGATTTGAAATTTGTTTTTGTAGATTTCCTGGAACAGGTACTGAGAACCGCTTTAACCAGACCTTTAAAATCCAAAAACGGAGAATCTTATCAACCAGAACCGGTGTCGCAGGTTATTCCGCCTGTCTTACACTCATAAACCGGTCATATATTCGAAAACTATCTTTGAGATATTAGCTATCGCCTTTTTCGTTTTCACTTCATCTTTCATGTCTGTGGTAAATACTCCTAAAAAGTAGGGCCGGTTTTTCAAGTCTATTATTCCTGCATCATGAATTTTGCCGATTTCATCACCAGTTTTATGGTAAAACTTCACATTTTCCGGAAGACCGGCTGGAATTCTATCGTCAAAGTCGCTTTTATCCATGAAACCCATCATTTCTGTAGTAAGCGGTGGTGTGGTAATCTCACCGTGATACATCTTAATCATCAATATTGACATATCCTTCACTGATGATTTATTTTCCACCATGTCCGTCTGGGTCAAATCCCAGGAATTAACAAGATTCTGGATTTTTTTGAGTCCCACAATATGTGATCCCAGAATATACGCCGCTGTATTGTCTGATTTTTCCATCATCAGTCTTGCTAAAGTTTTGATGGAATATGAAGATCTGGGAGGATCATAGCGTATACTACCGGTACCGTAATCCTGAACGTCGCCAGGCTGAATCACAATGACCTTTTCCAAATCTATCTCACCTTTTCCAGCTAGATTATATAAAGCAGCTAAAATGGGAATTTTATTTACGGAAGCAGCCGTCAACACCATATTTTCATCTAGGCCAATTTCGACATTATTGTTGATATCGTAAAGATACACACTGAAAGTACCCCCCAAGCCCCCGATTTCTTTTTCAATCCTGGGTAAAAGCTCTACTTTTGAAGGGTTATTACTTTTAGTTTGGGAAACTTCAGTAGAAATGGGAGGAACATGACTGGAGACGGAATTATTAGTTGATGAGTGCGACAAGAGAGGAAACTTGGTTAAAATTAAATAAATAAAAGTTACAATAAATATAAAGAGTAAAATAAAAACTTTGTAATTTCCTTTAGAGGATTTACTTTCAATATTTCTGACAAAATGAGTGGAGTAATCTTTCATGTAGAACATTTTAACAAATTTTCATCGGGTATGGGATGCGTTGTATAGGTCACCCACTTTTCGGACTCCAACTGTTTATGAATGTTACGGGCGACACATAACGAAGTGATGAATGTGGCCTCCGGTAATTGTACCACGATAAATATTTCGTTAACTTATCCTT
>Ga0100395_1001662_pt1 | contig 16951 bp, 9 predicted proteins | sample CryGeymeta201519_FD_81542 | JGI IMG/M metagenome (GOLD analysis project Ga0100395, IMG submission 81542) | Groundwater microbial communities from Crystal Geyser aquifers in Utah, USA - Crystal Geyser metaG 2015-19 | ecosystem: Environmental > Aquatic > Deep subsurface > Groundwater | place: USA... | reverse complement strand
TTTCCCTTCAACAATTTTCCTCTCCTCCTCCCCCAACCCATACAACCCATAAACTTCCTCATCAATTTTTTTATCCGTTTTAGCGATTTCGTCTTTAATTTTTTTCCATTGATCGGAATTTTCCGGCTCGGCTCTAAACTCTTTATTTAAGACGAGCATCTTTTCGGCCAATACGGAGATTTTTTTCTGCTGGCTTTTCGCGCCGATAACAAAAGGCAAATCGCGCAGATATTTTAATTTAACTTGCGGAAAAACTTTGCCGGTTTCCAAAACTTTTAACCGATAAATAAAATCAATATATTTAGAATTGAAAATCGCCAAAGCATATTCGTAGCTAAATTTTTTTTCACATTCTGGTTTAATCAATCCCGCATGAATAGTTTTTCCAAAATATCCCGCAAAATCCATAATTGTTGCATAAATAGTATCGGCCGTTTGACGCCAAACAATTTTTTTCGGGGCATCAAAAACTTCTTTCGTAAAATGCACCCACTCATTTTCTTTTACAATATCCTTATAATTACCTCTAAACCAAGTTGAAACATTTTTATCAATAAACCATCCGCCTTTCGCAATATTCGATCCAGTATAAAATGGCGTGTCAAAAATATTATCTTTTTTATTTTGAAAAATTCTTTCCGGCAAATCGCTTTTGCCTTTACCTGCCTTACCTGCGCCAACTGAAGCATATTGAATACCCGCGTCTTTAAGTAAAAATACTTCATCAAAAGTCAGGCCGGTATTTTTTATTATAGCATTATTCGCGGCGCTGGCTTTGGCGGCCGATTCCGGAGTGGTATTTAAAATAGCGCTCGGCAATTCTTCTCTGGCTATTTTAGTTAAATCAATAATAATATGTTCATCACCTTTTTCTTTCTCAACAACTAAAACACAGCAGGGCAATTGCACGTTGCCAAAAATATTTTCTCCTAAATTTAAGACCGTGTAATTATATTTGTCCAATAAATCTTTAATATCCTGATAACGGGGCTGGTATAAAAAAGTGTTTGGCGAAATAAATCCGAGCCGGCCGGAATTTTTTAGTTTTTGCAATGCCAAATCTATAAAAATTTTATAGGAATCCTTATGCGCTTTAGTTGACTCCGTATATTTAAATGCCAAATATTCCGCGTCTTTATCAATATTCGCGCCCCACGGCGGATTGCCGATAATCACGTCAAATCCGCTATTAAGCCCCCTTGATAAAGAGGGTTGGGGGATTTTGAACACCTCAGGAAATTCATCCTCCCAGTTAAACGGCTTTTTGTCGCGATAATTTTTTCCGAAATATTTTTCTAATTCTTTTTCGCTTCCGGAAATAAGCGAGTTGCCGTTTTTAATATTGCTTCCCAAATTAGGCAGTTTTGTTTGGCTGTCAAAAGTATTTAAAAGCAGATTCAGGCGCGCCAGCTCTACCGCCTGCTGGTCCAAATCCACGCCGTAAATATTATTCTGCAGAATCTGGATTTTTAAAAAACCATCCGGTTTGACGCCGAATTCCTCGTATTTTTTTATTAAAAAATTCATCGCCGCGACTAAAAAAGAACCGGAGCCACAAGCCGGATCCAAAATTTTTATTTTCTGCAAATCATTTATACTTTTGCACTTATCTAAAACCGGACCGAGAGCGTTTTTCACGATATAATCTACGATAAATTTAGGCGTATAATATATCCCCTGTTCTTTGCGCTTTTTTAAATTTTTGCCAGGAGATTCTTTCTGTTTAGATTTTTTCAACTGATGGCCTAAGTAGTTTTCATAGACATTGCCCAAAACATCAGCCGGAATAATGGAAAAATCGTATTCAAAATAATTCTTCTTGCCGTACAAAATATCAATCACCCTTTCCGTGGCGCCGCTAAACTCTTCCCATTTTTCAAAAGGATGCTCGTCAAAAAGATTGGAATTATATATTGCGTCTAATTCCCTGAATTTTTTAACCATCGCCTGATAAGGGCTTACTTGTCCGGCTTTGCCGCTGGCTTTCCATTCATGGATTAACGGCATAAGCGTGTGCGGCTCAATTTCACGGTCTTCGGCGCAACGAATAAAAATTAAACGATTAAGCAATTTCTGCACGCCTTCGTCTATAAGATGCGGGTCAACTTTTTCATTCCATTGTAAAAATGCTTCAGTCAAAATTTCCCGGCATTCATTTAAGTCCTTGGATAAAGTTTCGGTGACAGATACCTTTTGCAGTTTCTTGCCCACTTTCTCCGCTTCCTTGTCCAAGATATCGCCAGCAAACGCTTCTTTAGAAAGACGCCACAATTCATCAAAACGAGTTAAATATTCCTCGTAGGTAAAAGATAAATATTTTTTTCCGGCCAAAGATTTTTCCGGAGACAGGGCGTTAAAAACAATCAATCCTTCAAAGTCGGTAAGCACCGCCCAAGTAACGCCCTTATTCCAAGAATAACGGATTGCCTGTTTAGCGTAATCTTCGCGATATAAATCGGCTTTCAAGGGCTTGGCTTCCAAATAAAATTTAATCCGGCCATTCAAATAAAAGCCATAATCCACGCGATCGCCGGAAATCTGCTCTTCCAGAGTTATTTCTTCTTTGCTTGAAAAATCCCATCCCAATATCTCAAACAACGGCTCAATAAATCCTCTTTTAGTTTCCTCTTCGCTGTATCGCGAAATTTTTTCGGCGATTTTTTCCGCCTCATATTTCGCGATTAAATTTTTTATTTTTTCTTTAGCTTCTTTTTGCATTGATATATTTTATGAATAAATCTATTTTTTTTACTTTATCTCTCTTTTTAGTTATTTTTAACCGAAATCTGAATTAATTATAACATATGGTAAAAATATTTGTAATAAAAAATAGGGATTTATCCCCTATTTTTAATATATAATCATTAAATTTTAGCTAATATCATTTAAAATCCCCCTGCCCCCTTGCGGGCAGACCCCTTTATCAAGGGGGCAATTTAAAAACTACATCATTTTCTTCCGAATAAAGGCGGGGATGTCTAACTCTTCGTCATTGTCTTCAAAGCCCTTTTTGGCCGCCGGTTCGGACTGCGCTTGCTTTAATGAGGATATTTTGCTTTTCTTTTTATCCATCTTCCCTAAAATTTTTGATGATTCCTTTTTTTCTTCTTCGCTAATAAACGAATTGGGCTTATAGGACCTTTCGCCGGAGCCGGATTCTAAATTAGAGCTGATTCTATTATCAAAACCGGTAGCGACGACTGTCACTTTTATTTCATCTTTCATTTTCTCGTCAATGACGGCGCCAAAAATTATCTTGGCATCATCATCAGCCGAGGAAGTTATTATCTTGGCCGCTTCGTTCACTTCATTCATAGTTAAGCCCTTGCCCCCGACAATAGTGAATAAAATCCCCCTAGCGCCTTCAATTGATACTTCCAACAAAGGCGAGCTGACGGCTTTCTTGGCCGCTTCTATGGCTTTATTCTCTCCATTAGCCACGCCGATGCCCATTAGAGCGCTGCCGGCATTGGCCATCACCGCTTTCACGTCGGCAAAGTCAACGTTTATCAATCCGGGGATAGTAATTAATTCCGCTATGCCGGAAACGCCCTGACGCAAAATTTCATCGGCCACGATAAAAGCGTCAAGCAAAGAAGTTTTCTTATCTATAACCTGTAATAGCTTATCATTGGGAATGGTGATGATCGTATCTACTTTATCGGTTAATTCCATCAAACCCCGTTCGGCTATATTCTTCCGCTGCGCCCCTTCAAAAGCAAACGGCTTGGTAACGACCGCCACGGTCAAGGCGCCCAGGTCTCTGGCTATTTCCGCCACAATCGGAGCTCCGCCCGTACCGGTGCCGCCGCCTAAGCCGCAGGTAACAAACACCATATCGCTGTCCTTTAATAAATCCCTAATTTCGTTTTGCGATTCTTCCGCCGCCTGCTTGCCCAATTCCGGATTCATGCCCGCGCCCAGTCCGCGGGTGACTGATTTGCCGATATGCAGCTTTTGACCGGCTTTATTATAATGAAGCGCCTGCACGTCAGTATTGACGGCGACAAATTCTACGCCTTTAATTCCGCTGACAATCATGCGGTTAATGACGCTGCCACCGGAACCGCCAACGCCGATTACTTTTATTTTCGCGAAAGTTTCTATGGCTGGTTTTATTTCTGCCATATAATTATTTATCTTAATTAATATAATATTTGTAATTAATTATATTTTATAATATTATAAAAAAAATAGCAAGCCTTGATTATTACTAACTGTATAAAAAATTTATACACTGATATTTATGGGATTAATGACGAAATCCATTTCTTGGCTTTATTGATAAATTTATTAATGGTTTTGCCCACGGGCAGATTAAAGCCCTTCTGGCTGCTGATAACTTGATTGCCCCAGGCAACCAAGCCCAAAGCTGTTAAAAAATTCAAATCATTAACTTTATCAATGACGGTGCTGATATTTTTATTGGTTCCCAGGCAAACCGGCAAGCGCAGTTTTTTCTTGGCTGTTTCCACTATGTCATTAAGCTTCGCTCCCCCGCCCACCAAAAAAATACCGGCGGGCAGCATCCCGGACCGGGAAATTTTTTTAAGCTCTCCGTCAACTTTTTCAAAAATTTCATCAACTCTAGCTTCAATAATTTCCGCAATATATCTTCCGGAAACAAGGCCCATGTCTTCTTCTGATTCCTCTTTAGCCATTAATTCCTTGATGTCAATTTCTTCTTTTTTATTAAATTTATTATGATTAGCGCTGCCGATTTCTATTTTAATCCGGTCCGCTATATTAATCGGACAACGGAGGCCGATGGCAATATCGGCGGTAATATGCTCGGAACCGATAGGAAGCACAGCCGTATGCAAAAGCTCGCCTTCTTCAAATACGGCCAGGCTGGTGGTGGAGGCGCCAATATTAACCAAAGCGGATCCTAATTCCTTCTGCTTAACGCCGATAACCACTTCCGCGGCTACCAGCGGCGATAAAACCAAATCTTCTATCTCCAAACCGGTGCGATGAATGGCTTTAGTTAAATTATTAATCTGGGTGGAAAGCCCCTGGATGACAATAGTTTCCACTTCTAACCTGACGCCGGTCATGCTAATCGGATCCCTTACATCTTCTTGGTTGTCTACGGCATATTTAACCGGCATAACATGCAAAATTTCATAATTCGGAGGCGCGGACAATGCCTGCGCGGCTTCAATCGCCCGGCTGACATCATCTTCAGTGATTTCGCCGTCGCTCTTGCCCACGGCCACCACGCCGCGGCTTTTTTCAGATTTTATATGCGGCCCGTTAATGCTTACCCAGACGCTTTGAATAGGTACGCCCACCAGCCTCTCGGCCTTTTCCAGACAAGTGGAAATAGAAGAGGTAGTATCTTCAATGCTATTAACTACCCCCCGGCTGATGCCTTGGGCCAGCACTTCCACCGCCCCGATTATCTGCAGTTTATTTTCATTTTCACCGGCCATTTTTTGCCCGATTACCATCCTGATGGTTGATGAGCCAATGTCTAATCCGGCAATAATATCATCTTTCATGATTTTTAAATTAATTTATTAATTATATTTTAATTGATAAATTGGAATTAATGTTAATAAATTATTTTCTTTATTAAATACGGCCCCAAAATAATTATCCCGACAATAAAGGCGCCGATAGAGGCCACTATCACCCCGGCCGCGGCAATATCCTTAATTTCTTTTACATACCAATTAATTCTCGGCTTAAGAACATCCGTGATGCGCTCCACGGCGCTATTGATAATTTCCATTAAAATTACTAAAAAAATAGCAGTGATAATAAAAGCCCACTCCATACGACTGATATCCAACCAGAAAGCAATTATTATTGCTATCAGGCCGACTGTCATCTGAATCTTTAAATTTTGCTCTTCCCGTATTACCTTTAAAAGCCCTCTTAAGGCATAGATAAAACTTTTAACTAATCTACTTAATTTTATCATAAAAAAATAAACTGTACAAAATATTTATCCATTTTATATCCGCGAATATTTCAAAAAGTCATTACTTATTTTTTCCATTTTTTGCCTCCCCTTGGTTGTTTTATCATCATAACCCAATAAATGTAGCAGGCCGTGGATTAAAATAAATACCAATTCTTGGTTAAGAGTGTGCTTGTACTTTTTGGCCTGGATTTTTATCCGCGCGTAGTTTATTAATATTTCACCAATAAAATTATTATCTCCGGAAAAAGACAGCACATCGGTGGCTTTATTTATCCGGCGGTATCGGCTATTTAATTTCTTCATCAAGCCGGCGCCGACAAAGACGATAGACACTTCAAGGTTGCTTTTATTATATTTTTTGTTAATATTTAATTTCCGGCTGTAAAAATAATCAATAAATTTAGCAACTGTTAATTTAATTTTTTTAAAAATTATCCGGCTGTTGGTATTATTTTTAACGGTAATAACCATATTATTAAGGCATATTCCCTTCCGGCGCGCCTGGAATTATATTATTTTCTTCGGCTGATAACTTAAAATTATCTATCATCATATTAAAAATATTATTATATTCCAAAGTATCAGACTCAGCCGGATTATAAGTAATTATATAAACATTATTCAAACCGCTGTCTGCCAAATATAGTATTAAGCCGTCTTCGGACTTGACGCCTGACCAGCCGTTTTTGGCTATGACAACCGGCTCCTTGGCCGCTGGCCCGATTTCTGAATTGTACCACTGATCAATCGGCTGTTTATTGGCATTCGCTTGGACCATAATCTGTATAAACTGGTTATCGGCTGATTTGAATATAATGGATTCATCGCCACCTATTTTATTAACAGCCCATCCGGCCGGATAAAGAGTATTATAATTATAAATTTCATTATCGTATTTTTTGAGACCGGCATTAGCGTCTAGTCGTCCGGAGCCGGCCGGATTATAAAAATTCATAAATTCGCTTAAATCTTGATAGCCGTCTCCATCGCTGTCATTAGTATCCGGCTTAGTTAAGAGCAATTCTTCTTCCTTGTCGGTCAAGCCGTCCTGGTCTGAATCTTGTCCAGCTTTAAAATTTTTCGGCATGGCCGATTCTAATAAGCTTTTTTCCAGCCAAACAGCCAAAGTAATGGGCTGGCCGTCAGCTATCAACGGTAAATTCTCCGCCTTAAGCACCTTCCATTCATTGTCTACCAGCACCAACTCTATAGGCAGTATTTTTTCCGTATCTTTAATAACGACATTTAAAATCGCGCTAGCAACTTCAATTGATTCTTGCACTTCTTTAATTTGCTCTGTTCGGGGAACGCTTTCTAATATTAATTTAAAATATTCGTCTTTTTTTCCATTAGCCAATTGATTGATTTTTTCGCTCTCCTCTTCCAGTTCGGCTAATCTCTGCTGACTGCCGTACTTCCTGATTATATTCGCGTAATCATTATAATTATTAGCCGCGCCAATGGCTTTTATCATATTAATATAAACATCCTGGGCCGCTACTGACGGCTCCGGAGCGGTTTCTACAACCGGCACGGTAATAATTTTTTCTACCTGGCTACTGGTAGCTATTTTTCCTGGTTCATTAATCGGGACTAGTTTATTTTCTTTTTGATTTTTAAATATAAAGAAATAGGCCAGGGCTAAAATCACCAATAACAGCAAAGCTCCTCCCGCGATAATAATCAAGCCAACCTTTTGGGCCTGGTTAGCGCCAACATGGTCTATCCTGAACCGCTGGGGCATAGTATGGATGATAATGCCCTTTTCCCATTCGCGGTCTTCTATATTATTTTCCACTTTCGGCTTATCTATATTTTCTTTCTTGCTTGTATGAAAAATATTCATAAAATTTATTGGGGAAGCTTTAATAATTTGCCCGGCCCGTTCGGATCATAGCCCTTCATCACTTCATCTCCGTCCAAAAAACTATCGCCGTCAGTATCGGGATTAAGAGGATCTGTTTTATAAACTTTTATTTCTTCCCGGTCAAAAAGCTTGTCGTTATCCGAATCCACGCTATTGATATTGGCGCCTAATTTAATTTCCTCTTCGTCAGAGACTCCGTCGTAATCGCTGTCTAACGCCTGGGGCTGTACCGACGCCGGTTCTGGCTGGACATTATTCCCGCTGTTATTTTCCTCCACCACAGCCGCGCCGTCTTCTTTCTTGGCTTCATTATTTTTATCTTCCTGCCCATTTAAAAAGCCGTTATCTTGGTTAGCATTATTTTGGTTAACATTATCTCCCTTTTCTAATATGGCGTTTTTCGCCGAATAACTGCTGTAATAATACCACCCGACCGCGCCGATTACAACCAGCCCGGCTAAGATAGCGCCGGCGATAACAAATATTTTGCCGCCTACTTTGGCTTTAGGCGGCAAACCGGAAAGGGGCGCGGACTGGGAATCTTTTTTCCCCGGGACCGGACCGTCCTGATCAGTTTCGGAAAAAATATCTTCCACCCGAGCCGGATTTGAAACCGGCGGAATCGGCTTGATCGGATTTGATTGAAATTCCGGCTGGGGAACATTATCCAAACCGGCTTTGTCTTTAGAAAAATTTTTTAAATCGTCAAACATAAATATAGATTAATAATAAATATTAAAAATTAATTTCCTTCCGCCACCATAAAATTATCAATATATAAATCCGTACCATTTACTCCCACTGCTACATTGTTTGTATTGCTATAGGTAATATACATACCGATTTCATTTTTTAAATTATTACACTTGCTTCCCGGGCATTGGCTGTCCTGGGTGCAAAAAATTGCCGGGTTATTAAGGCAGGTGGTGGTAATATTGCATACACCCATGCCTGCGCAATCGGCGTTATTAACGCAACTTAAATTTCTGCCATAAGCATTAGCCAGACTGCATCGCCCAGCTTTCCTTAAATTGAGCATCCAGTTCTGATAAACAAAAAATGCTTGATAATAGTTCCAACTATTATAGGGGCCGCTGTTATAAGTACCAGCCGGAACAGCCGGCAGGGTAGGCGAACCGAGATATTGAAAGCAATCGGTCTGCAGTGGCGCCTCCATGCAGCACATATTTTGATTATTCGGGCAAGTTCTGCCATATCTGCAGACACCGTTGGTATTATCCACATAATAAAAATTATTACAAGTCCCTCCACCCGTACAATCACTATTTTGATAGCAGCTTGCGCCATTATTAGTGCCATTAATGCATTGCCCTTGCCGACCCTGGCATTGCTGTTGCCATCCTAAACTATAACCTAATTGAATATTAAGAATATTATCATTGCTGCCTTTATAATAAAATGTCATTAAATAATTTTTACCCGGAGTCCAGTTCAAACGGGCGACATTATAGGTGAGCGCCAGCCACATAGTGCGGTTGGTATTGGCCCATCCTAAGGTATCGCCTGAATTATAAATTTTTGAAGTCGGCGAATGGGTGTCAAGCTTTAAAAATTGGCATTGGCTAGTTGCGGCCAGCCAAGCGCAGTCCCCGGGGCAGGAGGCGGACGGATAGGTTGAACAAAGCCCTCTAAGAAAAAATGGGTCCGTGCAAAGCGTTTGATTGCAAGTGCCAGGATAAACCAAATTAGGATCGCGGTGCAGCCACATGCTCTGGGTTTCGCCCGGAAAGGCCTGAGCCGCGGTTATGCCGATCGATGAATGAGGCTGGGAACTTTTAGCCCATAAACCGCCGGCCGGCAAACCCCCGATTGGAGCCGGGGGCTCAAAGTCCACGCTAGCCAGAGCCAGCACATTAGAGTAGGTCATACCGCCGCCGGCTAAGGGGTGAACGGCCAGCATGTCAAAGGCCTTATTTGATTCATTGCCGGCCACGTCATAAGCGACTACGGTCATAAAATACACCACGTTATTAACCAGTCCGGTGATAGTGGCAGAACTAACATTGCCGACATCCACGCTGGCGCCGTAAACTCCCGGGCTGGTGCCGTAATAAACTTTATAGCCGACGGTATCAACGGTATTGGTAACCCAGGATAAAGACACTTGCCGGTCGCCGATGGTAGGATTTTTATTTATAGTGATTGGCATAGGCGGAGTGGTATCGGCCGGAATAGCTTTTATTTCATTAAAATAACCGCTTTCCACGCCAGTGCTGGAATCAATGGCCGTAACCGTGAAATAATAATTTTTGTTATTGGTTAAATTGTTTATGGTATAGCTACATAAACCGGCTACGCAGGAAGATGCCGGATAAGAAATATAATTATTATAAACGCCCGGGCTGGTGCCGTAATAAATTTTATAGCTGTCAGGAAAAGGATTGGCAATTACTTGAGTCCATGAAACTTGGACGGCCTGGCCCGGCGGCAAAGGATTAGCAGACACGGAACTGCTGGCGGCTAAAATATTGGGTAAATCTTGGCGCAGGAAGAAAAATTCTTTTTCTAAATTATTGGGAAACTGGCCCCTGACAACCGGCGGTTCTAAAATTACCGGCAGGTCGTCAGCGGTGCTATCGCTGGCTTTGTCCCGGCAATAATAAAATTCAAAACCAGTATCATTACATATAGGAGGATTACCTAATATGCTGCAATTGCCGGCCGCATCAGACCACGGCCAAGTAACAAGATTTACTACCGGCGGCCAAGGATTGACGCATAAAAACACCCTCACTTTGGCCCGAGCTGATTGGCTGTCGCCAACCGTAGAGTTAGCATTGACCGTATCAACCGTAACCGTGGCTTTGGCGTTAATATAGGTTTGGGCGTCTCTCCTATTTTGCGCCGTCACTATCGCCAGACTGCTACTGGCAGAATAGGTAAGAGGCGTAACCGTGGCTACAGTTGGATCGTCCGCGTACCATTGCCAGGTCCATTCATAAAGGCCGGGGATAGAAGCCAAACTTTGCCCGTCGCTGGTCTTGGCAAAAGCGTAAAATGCCTTATCGCGGTCGTAGGCCGTATCAAAACCAGCGCTGGGATAAGCATCGTCATCCAAAAGCGGCGGAGTAAGTTTCGTATCATCAAGCGCGGTTTGGAATAAATAACTGGGCGGATCAATGGTTAAATAATCAAGCTTACAAATTTGCGCGCCGGTGGTAAATGACCAAATTTTTGAGTTTTTATAAATTACTCCACTAAAGGTTTGCGTGTCAGGTCCGGCCATACCGATATTATACGAGCTTAATACTCCGCTCTGGCTGTCAAAATTGGCATCGCCTTTGATGATGGCATAGTACAGCTGATTAGGATCAAATTTTATAAGCGGGCTGAAGGTAAGCACTCCGTGACCGGTAGCGTCATTATAACCATCTACTATTCCCGGTATGGCGCAAAAATTTGAAGCCGGGCTTACCGGAGTATAAGCGCTCGCTCGGCCAAAAAGGCGACCGGTTAATTTGGCTATAAATATTTTTATTTTATTTATTATCCGGACGAAAATATTCTTATCCGGCCCTCCTCCTAAAACCAAATACTGGGTTCCTTTGGGGCATTGGTTAATAATGCCATAATCTCCGACCACGATAATATTGCTTTCAAAACTGGCGGTATTCATGGGCTGGTCAAAGGTGGCGGTGATTAATGGATTAAGGCAGACACCGGTAGCCATATCTGCCGGAGTGGTAGAGGCAACCGAAGGCCGGGGGCGGCAACAGGTGTCAGAGCCGCAACCGACAGTAGCGGGAATGCCAACCTCGCATTGCGTATCAGCCGTACAGCCGCAATAAAGGCCTCTTGAACCTCCGGAACAAGGGGTTTTGTCAGCCACGCAGGTTAAGCCGGCGGCATTGATTTGAGGCGGAGGGCCAGGATTACAACAACAGCGGCAGTCAGCTGAATTTTGATTTAAACATGCATAATACGGCGGACTAGGGCAAGCCGGAGAACCGACTGTACAAGTAAGAGGAAGGGCTATATCAACGCACCGTCCGCCCACAGTTCCCGGGCAGGTGGTAATGCCGGTGCCGGGATCAACGCAAGCGACCTGGCAGCAACTGCCGTCCCCGCATAAATTTTCAGTAGGAGCGCAACCAACACATCCCACCCCGATGTTAATATTGCAACCTGGCGGATTAGCACAGCAAACTTGTCCGCCTAAACCGTCCGGACATAAATTATTTAAATTTAAATCGCAAGTTATGGGCGGAGCGCAAATATTTGGATTTACGGGATCGCATCCTGAAGACGCGGGACAGCACATACCGCTTAAAGGCGGATTGCTTCCTGTCGGACAAGCGACTTCGGTAAGAGGATTACAGCCTACGGGCGCATCGCCGCAAACGCCTAAATCCGCAGGATCGGTAGGGTCGGCAACGTTGCAAACCTTTCCTGAAGTCCCGGCGCAATTGCAGGCCTGATCGCTTAAAGTTTGCTCGCTTGAGCTATAATCATTTGGATTACCATTGTTTTCAATCCGGCAACCGTAGCACTGGCCGTAAGCCGGATTGTTGGAAGAGCACAGCCCAAGCTGGCAGGTAAGGCCGGCGCAACAGTCCTGGGAGGTCTGGCAGCAGCAGGTACAGCTGTCTTTAAGGCAGCTGTTGGTTGGCAGATCGCATTTAGAACCGCCCGGGCACACCTGCCCGTTAACTTCGCACTGGCTGTTAACGCAAGTTGAACCGGAAGCGCATAAATTGCAGGTAGTCGGATTGCCGATAGTGCCGACTGTGCATTTTCCTCCACTAATTTCCATATATGAACCAACTGGACAGGAACCGGCTACCTTATCAACCTGCCAGACAGCTTGATTGTTTATATTTCGGCAAGTAGCTAAATAAGGAGGTAATATGTTTACATCCGTAATATCACAAGTAGAGCCGGTTATAACGCATTTATTTTTTATAATATCATAAGCGCAGCCGCCGACGCATAAAGAAGGATAGCGATTGGCGCAGTCGGCGTTTCCGCAACTGTCCACTACTTGGCCGGTTACGCTCTGGCAGTCGCCCGGAGAATTGGGGCAGGTGCCGGCGGCAATGCACGCGCTGGCGTTTACATACCCGCCACAAGTTAGCGGCGTAATGGTACTTGGAGAGGTGGAAAAGGTCCAGCCAAAAGCGCTATTGGTTGACGGCGCCTGATTGCAAGTGTTAATTGCCTTACAAATACCTTCATAATAAGAACCAGCCGGACAGCATTGGTCAACGGCGAAACAGTCACTGTCGTTTTGGCAGGCACCGACCTGAAAATTAAGAGGATTACTAGACAAAGCAAGCGGTAAAGTATCGTCATTTATTACAAAGGGTCCGGTTTGAGCTCCTGCCGGCACTGAAGTTCTAACCTGGCCGACAGTCCAAGAATTTATCGGTCCGGGAACGGCATTATAAAATTCAGCCGAACTAAAATTTCCGCCAGAACCAAACCTTTCCCCGTCAGCAGTTACTTGTGTGCCTACCGGTCCGTTGTAGGGCTGGATCTTGCATAACCCGGGAGCCAAAGGATTATTATTAACGGCAAACGGCTCCGGCGGACTGATATTATTATTCCGGTCTGTTACGGTCACGTCATAAGGGCCGACAGCGACATTGGGCACTTTAACGATAATCTGCTTGTCTTGCCAAAAACTCCCCAAACAGGCAGGCGGAAAATTAACCAGCGCGGTAGTGGAAGCTAAAGTTGCCGGATCCGTAAAGACAACCTTGCTCACACCGGCCAAAAATGACTTAAAGCCGGAACCATAGATAGTTATATATTGAAGAGGCGGGCCGGCAGAAGGGCTGATATATGATATTAACGGGCCGGAAGCGGCGTTATATTTAACTTGGAAACTGATAAAATTGGAAGACGTATAATTAACCTCGGCAAAAATTGTGGTGTTAGCCGGATTGACATTGGGCACAGTGGCGTCAGCGGAAAGATTGCCGCCGGCCCAAGTTATATTATTAACAGAAGAGCTGGCAACTAAATTGCCTAATTTTATAGTCCGGTTGGGAGGCGGCCCGAAATTTATGCCTTGCAGATTAAAAGTATCATTAAAATAGCCACAATCACTGCCTAAACAAGGCGAGCCGGCAAAAGTATTGCTTACCTGGCAGACGCCGGGGCGGACAATGTGGTCGTCATCATAAAAATTAAAAGTAGCGCCGCGGCCATTGGCGGTATCATCAAATTCAAAATCCGGCCTTACCACTTTAATCGGCCCGGTTTGATCGCCGACGCCGGCTGGAACCACTATAATTATCTGGTTGTCAGTCCAATAGCTGGTACAAGCCGCATTTATAGAATCAGGAAAAGGAGCGGCTATGGTCGGATTGCCACCGGCGTCAGGCAAATACACCGTACCGGTGGAAGTGCCGAAAAATCGGCCGCCGATGGTCATTAAATTGCCGGCTGTTCCCAAAGGCGTAGGCGGCATCTGCCCATCATCCGGGCTGATCCAGTCAATAACCGGCGCTCCATAACAAGTACAGTCAGTAATGGTATCAGCTGGATTATTATTGCATTTAAGCCCAGCTTGGCATCTGGTGTCATCCGATAAACAAACACTAGGCGTAGTCGTGGCATTACAGGAACCGCCTAAGCCGGCAAGCGGACTGCAGAAACAGCTGGCCGGATTGCAAAATTCAATCACCGGGTTGCAGAGAGTGTTATCGGGGGTGCATAATGGTGATGGAGTGGAGCTACAGTATGTCGGTCCCGGCCCTGGCGGACATAATGGAGTGCAAGGGCCGTAAAAATTTGATGGCTGACAAACACTGGTGCCGCCGCAGGCATTACATGATATAGGTGGATAAGCCGAGTCTCCAAATATACAAGGAGTTCCGCCACCGCCGCTCCCGCCGGTAGCATTCCATAAATTATTTACCACATAAGAGGCAATAGCCCAGGAGGATAAAATTATCAATAAGCCGATTAAAGCGCCAATGAGCATCTTTTTAGCTTTATCAATTTTATCCGCACTGCCGCCTGATGTCATCCAAAGCCAGCCGGCATAAACCATAATAATGACGGCAATAATCCCCAAGAACCCCAATGACACGTTGATTATTTTAGCCGCGACAATTCTAAAATCGTTGTTGCCCAAACCAATGGCGTTAGACACGTTTCCTTCCTGACCGCCCCAAAGAATATTACTGGCCTGCGCGCTAACCGATTCAATTCCAATCAAGCCGAAAAAACCGGCAACTAAGCCGAAAATAAACAAGCTGATTAATAATTTTTTATTAAATTTTTTCAACATTTTTATAAATTAAAAACAAGGGTTGGCTTGCGGCGTGCCGTCGCAACAAGAAGGAGTGGCCCCGCCAGCGCCGCATCCTAAACCATCTGAAGGCGTAAAACAATTTTGATATTTATCTTTAATCCCCGAAGTAAATTGCTGTTGATAATTATAATCTTTTTGCAAGCCATAATAATTTATTATTGCTGTCTGCTGGTTACCTTGAAGATTAATAGAATAATTAATAGGATTGATGTTGCCAAATTGATCAATCGCTTGTACGTTAACATTGGTGGAATTAAAAGTGGAGCTCATCATCGGCTTGCTGAAATCAGCCGTGGGGCTGGTGTTTAATGGAATATTATTAGCATTAGACACCGGATTTATCGCGGTAATGGTAGGCACGGTTATATTAATGGTATTATTGGTATTAAAATCCCAAAAAGCGTTATCGCCATCAACAACGCCGCCCGGGCAATTTATTGAATCCGGCAACGGCATATATTGAAGATCGCAGCCATTAGGAGGGTTAGGCCCGTCAGCCGCGCCGTCGGCATTGCCGTCCAAAGAATTATTAGCCATATCAACGATGCCGTCAGCCGGCGATTTAGCCGTCGGCTGACCGGCGGCCAATAAAGTAGCGGCTTTGATTAAAGTATTGATAGCGGCATTGCCCGGCAAACAATAGATTTTATTGCCGCAAGAATTAGTGCCGCAAGAATTATTGGACAAAAACTCCACTGTCTGATAATTATTGGATACATAGTAATTTCCGGGAATTGGAGTTGTCCCGACGTTTGCATTAATTTCTATGCTGGACGTATTTGTATTCGCGCCTAGGACATAAAGCGGATTAATCGGCTCACTGAAAACAACCGTAATCACCACGTTCATGGGCTCGGTTGAACTAGCCGCGGGAAAAATGCTGACAATTGTAGGCGGAGTTAAATCAACAAAGGTGCTCACTTCAAATTTCCAGCTATAGCCGACGGCAATTGCCCCGGGAAAAGCCGGGTTGCCGTTTTGCTTGATAATACCCGGCATTAAATCAACCGTATGCCAAATATTAGCGGAAGGGCTGCCTAAAAGGGCTTGCGGAATAAAAACAAAGGTCAGATTGTCGGTCGTGGAAGCAATGACATTTGTGGTTGAAGCGCTCGCTCCCATACTGCTCTGATAAAGAACCACATTACTAGTAATTAAATTCGTAACCGGATCAAAAATAGTATTGGGATTAATCGGCTCTTTAAAGGTAACCACGATAACCGTGTTGCGGGAACGCCTGTCTGGTCGCGCCCGGGATAATGGGATTCAATAATGCCTGACCCCAAAGACGGCAGGCCATTGCCTCCGCCGCCCGGTCCGCCCGGTCCGCCGGCACCGCCATTAATTGATGAATAAAGCATATTTAAAACAAAAGTAGCCAGACTCCACGACAATAAAATAATTATCAGGCCGATTATAGCGTTTTTTAAAATGTCTTTGGCCTTATCAATCTGGTCCTGGCTACCGCCTGATGTCATCCAGAGCCAGCCGGCATAAATTACAATTAAAACAGCCAGAATCCCTAAAAATCCCAAGAAAATCCGGATAATTCTGGCAATAACAATTCTAAAATCCGTATTGCTTAGGCCGATAGCGTTGGATATGTTTCCTTGCTGGCCTCCCCAGACAGTATTATCAGCTCCGCTTTGGGCAAATATAAAATTAGGCAATAAAAAAATCACCACCGCTAAAATTAAGATGCTGATCAACGCTAATTTTTTATATTTTTTTAATCTTAATTTCTCAAGCATGAAAAAAATTAAGTTATTATAAGTTATTATAAGAAAAAATACTAAAAATGAATAACCCCACCGCAAGCGGATGGGGTTTCCCGTCCAGTTGCCGTGGTAAGTGATTTAAAACAATT
>Ga0100395_1001647_pt1 | contig 17010 bp, 13 predicted proteins | sample CryGeymeta201519_FD_81542 | JGI IMG/M metagenome (GOLD analysis project Ga0100395, IMG submission 81542) | Groundwater microbial communities from Crystal Geyser aquifers in Utah, USA - Crystal Geyser metaG 2015-19 | ecosystem: Environmental > Aquatic > Deep subsurface > Groundwater | place: USA... | reverse complement strand
TCGGTTCCGGGAAAAGGAAATCTTTGACCGTCTGGTGCAAGCCTGTGTCTCGACACAGACAGTAACTTACACTAATCTCATCCAACGACAAGGTTTCACCCCAAGAAAAGGTGATTAGGAGTTGAGTCAATAGGCATTTTTCCTTTAATACTCGTTACGGATGAAAATCCACCTTTCCCCCTCACCCTGCCCTCTCCCCATCGGGGGAGAGGGTGCGAACCCAAAGGGTTCGAGGGTGAGGGGGTGTTTTTACCCATAACGAGTATATCTTCTATCCTGCGCAGCAACCCTCCCTGGAACGCGAAGGAGTGACGTGATAGGACGACGCCGAAGCCGTATTAGCGATTGCTGGCTCCACTGCGACTTTGTAACCGGCTTTCTCGACAGCGGACTTCAGTTGCGCAACAGTTGCGCTGCCCTTCTTAGCGAAGGACACTCGCGCCAGGTTTTCTTTGAGCGACACCTCTGCCTTGCTGACTCCGGTAACTTTCTCCAGCGCAGTCTTTACCTTCTCCGGGCACGCCGAGCAAGTCATTCCCTTGATGCGCACAATCAGCGACCCGGTGTAGCCTTGCTGCGTAATCTCGCTCGCCAATTGCTGCACTGGAGTTTGCGCCTCGTTCAGTTGGATCACCGCCTGTTTGTCCTTGAAGGACACTGCGGCTGTCTTTACGCCTTTGACCTTTGCGAGGCTCGCCTGCAAGCCTTTGGCGCAGCTATCGCAGGTCATCCCCTTCACCTCGAACGTGACTTTGGAAAGGTTCGGCTTCGCCCACAGCTTGGAGCGCGCCGCGACCCCACCGACTAAAGCTAACCCTAACACCCAACTTAACACTACTTTCATCTCTCTACCTCCAATGAAGATTGTTTTCGTTTTGCAACTAACCTCCGGACGATGCTCGCTATGACGGCGAGGACGAGCATCCCACAACAGGGGTCTAACAGGCCCTGCATTTCAAACTGCCTCCCATTTTCAATACATCAACACCGCAGAAGACCGGCGACTCTTCCAACACGCCACTGCTTCCTTCTCTGCCGCGCGCACCTTCCCGAGGCAGCACGAACCTTGTGGGTTTTTGATCTCACAAGCGCACTCGCCAGCTTGCACCCGCGCGGTGATCCGTTCAGAAATCGTGCAACGGCCGGTGGCTTTTACCTCATCATAGACATCCTGCTCCGTGAACCCAAAGCAGTAACATAGAGGAATCGGCGGTTCGGTCTCCTTTAGCCCCACTCGAACACGCACGTCCGATTTCCTAAAGACGGTCACTCCATCTGCCGAGAAATAGACCACCTCACAAATCGGCGTTCGGCAGAAAAGGTAAGGAACGTCACGTCGTTTGCTGAGCGCCGCTTTGGTGAGCAAATGCGTCGGCGTTTCTTCACCGACTGCCTTACCTTTTTGTCCGCACCGCGGACAGACCGCGGATACGGAAGGTTTTGTTGCGCAACAACTGGACATTGACATCACTCCTTACCCTGTGCCGACCGTGAAGGTAGAATCGCTTTGTATCCCGCTTCTGCAACCGCTTTAGCCAGTGCCGCCTCGCTGGGTTTGTTCTTACTCCACTCGACTACAGCTTCCTTGCTTTCGTAGCTGACGCCAACTTTCGTCACCCCAGGCACTTGAGCCAACTCCTTTTGGATGTGGATCGCGCAGGCGCCGCAGGTCATGCCTTCGACTTTGAAGGACAGACGCTTGGACGACGCGCTTGCCGCGGCAAAGGTTGTCACGATGTCTGCCCGGGCCTTCCGGTTGCGAAGAGTTTCCAGTTGTGGGAAAGCCGCTGCTGCGACAACGAACACGGTCACGACCCAGAGAATCGCTCTATTGCGGTGCGCCGATTTCATGGCGCAGGTCGCTCCCTCCGCGCAACAAGCCTCAGCTCGGGGTTTCCGATAGGTTGCGTAGAACGCGCCGGCCAGCAGGAAAAACGTCAGCCCTAGGAGATAGGGGCGATAGGGAGTCAGTGCAGTCGCAACCCCAACACTCCCCGCGCCGAGTGCAGCCAAAACAACGGGGCCGATACAACAACTCGACGCGAGAATCGCGGCTCCTACCGCGCCCAGCGCGGCCCAAACATTCCAATTCTTATTGTCTTTCATCACTCTTCTTCCTTTCTCAAAACCACGAGAGGTTCGATGGGGTGTCCCGATAGGTTGGGACGCCCCATCACCTCTGGATCATGCCAGCGGTTGTCCAATTCCCGCGGCGCGAAGTCCCGCCTCATTGACAGCCGGACGCGCGCAGCAGTCCACGATGCGGCCATCCACCACGACTGTGGGAACTGATGTTACGCCGTAGGCTTTCGCCTCGGCTGCAGCGTTCCCATCAGCGCGCAGGTCGTAAACCGATACGTCGCATGACGGACATGCCAGTTGATTCACAAGCTGCACCGCATCCTCACAGACCGGACAACCAGCCGTAAAGACTGCAACTTTTTTTGCCATGGTTCTTTCACCTCCCTTCTCTTTGAGCGAATGCGTTCACAATGTGCTTGACGGTGCCGTTCAACTGTTCATCGCGAAGACTGTAGAACACCAGCTTGCCCTGTTTGCGATAGCGGATCAACCGCGCATGGTTGAGCAAGCGCAGGTGATGCGACACGGTCGGCATGGATAGTTCGAGCAGGCAGGCCAGCTCACACACGCACAACTCGGAATGTCCCAAGGCATAAAGAATCTTCACACGCGCCGGGTCGGCGCACGCCTTCAACATCTGCGCTGCTGAACGGAAAACATCCTCTTCGGGCAGACGCGGTTTCAACGATTCGGCGCGGCTCATATCAGAGTTGTATTCCTGACACAGAAACTTGTTGCCGCGCTTCAGCAGGTCTTGAGTTTTCTTGGTTGCGGACATCATGACACCTCAATGATATTTCCATAAATATCAAAATATAAAACTGATTATAAGCGATAGAAGTTCCCCTCTGCAAGGGTTTTTTTGGAGAGGGTCGGGGGGGGGAAAAGGTGGATTCCCAACCTGAAGAGTATAACTGTTCAGAAACTTGGCACGATTCGTCATTGCGACGACCGAAGGGAGGAAGCCCCGACGAGTCGGGATGCTCGATGGATCGGCACAATCCCCAGGTGAGGGCTTCTTATGGAGGGGATTGCTTTGCTCCGCTCGCAATGACGCGCGGGCCGTGGGGTTTCTGTTCTTTCGACTGCCGTCCTGCAGACGGCATGGGGATTCTCTTAAGGAAGTACCATTCAGATGTGCCCCCCCTTTTCGACTATCAGCAAAGCGGAGCTTCACCTCCCAGAGGTTGGGTGGAGAACGACAAGTCCCTGGTTGGCCGATGCGGCGAGGATTTCGTCGTGACCGTCCGCGTTGATGTCGGCACACCGCAACAGTCCGACCGATGCGCCGAGCGTGTGGCGCGCCTGGACGCGCCCGGTGAGGTCGAGCACCTGCACCGACCCATCCTGCTGTCCGACCACGATGGACTTCTGTCCTGCCTTGCCGACGGCGGTGATGGTCATGGCAACCACCGCGGAACCGAGGTCGGCCCGCCAGAGCGTCTTCCCTTCGCGATCCAGCGCATAGACGTAACCCGTGTCGGAGGCAATGAGGACTTCGTCATGCCCGTCACCGTTGAGGTCTACCATCGCCACCTCGCGGACGGCGTATCCGTGGTTATTGAACGAGAAGAGGGTCTTCGTCGGAAACGCGCTCAAGGTGAAGACGCCGGTGCTGGAGCCGTTGGCTATCTCCGGCTTACCGTCACCATCGATGTCTCCCACGGCAAGGGCAACGTCCCCCAACTCTGAATAGGTCCGACCGACCAATCTCCCCTTAACATCGTAGATGGCAACGCCGCCATAGTGGTTCGCGGCGAGGACTTCTTGCCTGCCGTCTCCGTCGAGGTCGGTAGCGAGAATCTTACGAACGCCGTGATAGTTTGCATCCCGGCTCCAGAGCAGATGCAGATTCTGGTCAAACACGCTCACAAAGCAGTTGGTCGTCCCAACAATAACTTCATTTTCACCATTGCCGTCAAGGTCCTGGACGACGATGCACTTCAGATAGGGTCGATAGGTTCCTCCCTGCCCTACCACTCTTAACTCCGTCATTTTGTGGCTTGTCAACTGCTTCCCGGCGGAGTCCAGAACGTAGAGGTGTTCGTCTTCGCCGCCGCAGAGGACTTCCAGCGTCCCATCCCCTCGCACATCGGCGCAGGTGACGACGCGAAGGTCGCGTTGGGCGGCAAAGCTCCACCTTTCCTCTCCCGAGAAACTCCGACACGAGAGTTGGTTTCCCTGGATAACCAACACCTCCTGTTTACCGTCGCCATCGATATCCGCCGCTGTGAAGTCCCGAACCGGGCCCAACTCTGATCCGCTCGAGGTGTGCCACGCAGCCTTGAGTTCCGGGACTCTTGACGCAGCACCAGCGGGACCGGTTCTTCTCTCATTGACCTCCGGCTTGAGAGTGGCAAGCAGTGCTTGAAGCCGTCGCTGCAAACCGGAGTAGTGCGCGAGCGGGATCAACTGGGTTCCCGGCTGGACACTTATTGGGTCGTCTACACCCTTGAGGCGTATGGTTGTTGCAGTGCCAACGGTGACACTCGCAATCCACTTTTGCAAGTCCAGTTCTACGGATACCGGTTCGCTGGCGGCAAACAGTAGGTCGGGACACTTCACAGACGTGCCGTTGACGAGATCAATCCGGTCGGGTGACACACAGTACATCGCGGCGCGAATCTCAAGTGCCTTCGAGGTGTAGTCACCAACTCCCACGAGAGCGGGGTATCCCGTCCCCAGCAATGCAGTTCTGTCGTCAATCCTGTGAAGAGAGGATTCGCTGATCTCGCCGCGTTTGCCAATGTAGAGCAAGTTCAGAAACGCGGCTTCTTCCCCCGGCTCGAGGGAAGCGATTTTTCGCTGAAAGAGGCACTTCACCGGGCCGCTGGAACCCGTTCGCGTCTTCACCCATTGATCGGCGAAGTCGGCGTTGACAATATTGAAGTTCAGGGAGCTTTCGGAGCGCAGGTTCGTGGGGGCGGGAGCCGCCTCGGCTTCGATTTCCAAGCGGATGTCCGGCTTGCCAACTTCCTCGAACACCAACCGATCCAGCACCGGACCGGGATTCTCCCTCAGGGAGATCGCTGCCACGTGTTCCCCGTCGGTATCGAACTTCAAGGTGGGGGATGGTTCCGTCTTCTGCGCTGTGGCGCTGCTGGGTCCGATCTTCTCCAGCGGAAGGTGGAAGGCGATTCGCTCCTGGTCGTCGATCTGCACCCAGAGAGAATCGGAGCCAGTGTCGACGCCCTGCGAATACAAGGTAAGCCGATACTCTCCCTGCTTCAAGTTGACTTCCAGTTGCAGTCTGGAATCGGATTTACCGAACATTACCGCTTTGCCCCCGCTGGCAGCCGGAGAAGACACGACTGACAGGTGATGACTGGGGGTGGCGGGTATCCCACCCCTCGAAATGCGAAATCGGTCGGGCGCCACCAGTTCCTCCCTGTCCTCGTCGATGCACTTGAAGACATTGTCAAACTTGTACTCCCCGGAAGTTCGGGCGGTCAATCGATCCATGAGAACAATCCAGCCGCCCTTTTCCCAGAAGACATTTCGATGCCAGTCGACGCCGTTGTACTCGCGCGTCACCGTTTCCGTGAAGCTGCGAGTGGGCAAGTCTGCATGGTGGAGCAACCCCGAACAGACAGGCACAAGCTGCTCGCACCGACCGTCCCGCAGTACGCTGATCATGTTGTGCTCGGTGGTGTTGCGAACCAGGTAGTCGCCGTCGATGAGCCAGTCGTATCCTTTGTCCGTCAGCTTGAGGATGGAGTTGCCATCGTAATGCAGGTGCTTGCCGCGGGCGTAACCATCCAGCACAAAATACTGCCCTTGCGGGTCGAGATTCTCACGAAACGCGATCTTGTCAAACGCCTGCTCGAAGGGGACATTCGGCGGCTCGACGGGCTCACCATAGTAAGAGCGACTTGCCGTGTAGTCGTACACCATCCGGTGCAGCGGGAACACTCGCAACCCAACATGGTCATTGGTTTTTCCGGAGGGAACATCCTGGTGGTAGGGGTTCAGCCACTTGCCTTTGTGTATGGCGTTGAGGTAGCCAAGGTAGCGCGGGTCCTTTGTGTACCAGAAAGCATAGGGCAGTCCGTTGTCGGGAATCTGTGTGGTCTTCTGAATGCCTGAATCACCAAACCCGGCCGCCAGCCCCGTATTGTCGCAGATACCGATGAGATACTCGGCGTAGTCTCGGATGTTGCCGGACTCGAAGAAGTGCAACTTGTTCTCGGCAAGGGCGTATTCCATCGTGTGGTCGATGGTGAGTGTCAGGTAGCTATCGGCGTCGCACTGAGGTTTCCAGCATTTCTTCTGACCACGGAACGCTCCCGCGGCTTTGTGGAGGAACTCATCCATGTATGTGGAGTTGTAGTAGTACCGGAAGTACCGACCGCCCCCGTAGAGACCCAGCAGCGGAAACGTGGTGTGATTCCAGATGATGGTGTCATTGTTCTCAAGCATCCCGTAATCGGAGATCTTGACGACAAGGGAATACAGGAACCGGAGCATCAGGTTCGTGTAGCGAAGCCTCTCCGCATCATCGAAGACCGACGACTCCTCCACCGCGTCCCATGCGGCGAAGATGAAGCGAGAGTTGGTCTCCTCCGGCCAGGTTGGATGGCGCTGGGGGTCTTCCTCGTACAGCTTCGACATGACCTCGAGGACGCGCTTGCCGGCGACGAGATACGGGGCTTCACCGGTCACCAGGTATTTCATCGCAAATTCCTGAAAGGCCAGCAGGTTCGACTGCGGCTCTGCGTCAACGAGCGCCTTTGCGGCGCCCTCCGACAGAGGTCCGGACGGCATGGGTATCCTGGAGTACTCCTTGCCGCTGATAACGTAGTCGGTCTCGCGCTCCCCCGGTGGCGGGAGTTCCACTTTCAGCGTGTACGGTAGTCTTATGTCCCTCCCTTTCGGCAGAATCCTCAAAAACTCCTGAACTGCGCGTTCGACCCCGGCGCGGCTGGACCCGCCCAATACAACAACGTTCCTCCGGCCAACCCACGGATACGGGTTGTGCACGGTCTGAATGACATAACCATCCCCGCCGGGGGAGAGAGAGTTGATGTGGACGTAGTTGTTCCAGTAGAGGCGTTCGATGAGTTTGTTGTTCAGCATCTGGCCGAGAGCAATGACGTTTTCCTTCGTCAGGTCCACCTCCGACAGCCGATTTACTACTCGCAGACCGACGCCCGTCTGCGCGGCGATGGATGCCGCTATCGTCGCTCCCAGTTCCCTGTATGCCCCATCATCGGGTGCCAGGAGGCACACTTCGCCTTGCCGCCAGTGACGATTTCGGTGTCGAGGAATAACGGTTTGAGCACAGGCAGATGCGTGGGTTTGACGCCCTTCTGCATCATTGCGGCATAGTCTTCCGTTGTCATATCACCGTACACCTCGATTTCGTAGATCGCCGGGTGTGCCCGTTTGCCCTGGCTGACGCCCTGGATGGATTGGAGCTGAACGGACGTTACCTGCACGGGCGCGAATCGATGTTCGGTCCATTGACCCCACTCGACGGCCTTCTCGGCACGGACAAGCGTCGTCTCGAATTCCCCGTCTCCGTCCTTGTCGGCGACAATCTGGTAGGCAGTGGAGTAATAGGCGCTGTGGCCCTGGAGAAGCCGAATCCTGCTCACCGGTCTCGGGCCGGGGAACTGGAGGGTAAGTGATCCCTCGCCATCCGAACCTGCGACGAAAAGGAGGGATGTCGCGGCGTTTCCATCAACCGCCATCGGGAGGGTGTCTTCATGAGGGCCTGGATGGGACGAAAGTTGGGCAAGGGGCGCAAGGTTCGCAAACATGGCAGATTCATCGCCCCAACACCGGGACGGCGTGAGGAAGATCGCGGTTATTAACGCGCACAGAAACCGAAAGCAAGTTGAGTGGTATTGTCGAATCACGTTATGAACTCCAGTCGAAAGTTGTGGATCAATTGAGTCAATGGCAACGCCGGAACAAGGCAGGAACCCTACAGACGTTCGCGATTTGTGGACCTTGTGAACTCTACCCCGCGGTGCCGTGATGGACGTATCAACGGAGGACGTCCCAGTATGCTCCCCGATATCCCTACTCGATGGCCTCACTCAGGCGTTCATTTGCGTTGTAGTTGCAGTTCTGTTCAGGTCGATCCGGGTCGAAGAACAAGAAACGTTCATCACTACCAATCAACGCGGACTCGCAGAGTCCGATGATTCAGGTACTCGAAGATAACTGTGGCGACGCCCGGTTCCACGAAAAACAGGGAGGTAGTCTCGTCATCTCCGCCCACGAACCCGCAATCCCGGCCGCTCAGCGCGTTCTCACGTGCGAACTCGGTGCCTGGGTAGACGCGCACCCCCACGGCCACACCAACACGGTCGGGTTCCAGTTCTTTCATCAGTTCAACGCGGACTCGCAGAGTCCGACGTTTGCGCGAGGCTTTCGCGTGTTTCCCCCGGCGCGCCCAACAACAGGTCGAGCATGACTCGGATGTCGTTCTCCTTACACAAGCTGACCGCCTGCTCGATGTCTTCAGGCGTGTGTGCGCGTTTGAGCCTCCTCAGTATCTTTGCGTCGCCGCTGTCCACTCCAAAGTTGATCCCCACACATCCGGCGTGTCACATCTAACGCGCCAGCGCGGCGTCAAAACCGCTGCGTTCGCTGTATGCGTACCGGCGCATGGAATCTCCCATCTCGCGGCGGACAAGCTCTTCGCACACCGTAGCTGCAACGCGTCAGCGGCGGCCTTCGGCGGTCGCGTCCGAACCTGGTTACCCTTTGCCACAGGGCGGGCGCAGTGAGTACAGGGATGCGAACGCCCGCGTTTCCTCTCGAAACCGATCGGACCGCCTTCGTGGAGATACCGGGGATTGTCGCCCCAGCGACGTGTCATCGCGGGGAGGTTTGCAAGCGAAATATAGGCAGGTCGCTTCCTGTGCGTTCCTGCGCCATCACGCCACGCGACACCGGGCACATCGTGCCAGTCCAGATGTCGCTCCACCCGCGTTGCTATTGCGCGCAGGGCAAACTCTCCTTCTCGCCAGAGACCGCCATCGACCTCACGCACCTTCAGTACTGCCTCCGGCATCACGGAGAAACCACCGCCGCCCACGAAAATCGGTGCCGCGGTGTTATGTCGGATTGTAGAAACGATGTCTCGGAGCTGGACAAGGAAAGATGCGCGACTACCGAACGCGCAATCATCCGTGTTGCGCAGCGAAACGCCCACCAGCCCACCATTCCGATCATGGAAGAAACGTTGGATCGCCGCGTGCGTATCACCCACCCAACAGAGGTCCAAAATGGACACCTCGTGCCCGCACGTACCCAGCGATTCAGCAACATAATCGATGCCAACGGAGGCGATGGGGGGTCGGATAAGATTGGTGTTCACGAGCACGGTCTGCATGGATTCATACCTCGATGGCAACGGTCTCAACCTTACCCGACCTGTTGCAGCCTCCTGATGCAGGCGAACAAAAGTGCCGTAGAGGTTGTTGAGATGCGAGGGTCTCCCAGCAGGTTAGGCTTGATACCAACTCATTCACGAGGAGAAAAGAACCGCTGCCATGCAGACTCGAGCGACTTGTCTCCGGTCAGGGAAAACATTCCACGGTCAAGGAATTCCCCGATAGCCCCTGCATCGGGTGTTCCATTGGGCAATCGGGTGCTCGGGCGGCTGGGCAATTGGGACATGGGAAGACTGATTAGCGGTAGGGCTGTTGAGCGCACCCGCGGGGGCGCCCAAACGGAGGAAACAGCCGTCGGTCTGCGGTATGGCGGCATGCAAACGACACGCTATCGCATGCTCAATCGGGAGCGCTGGTTTACGTTGGTAATCCACCCCAGCTTATCCACCCACAGCCGGCCCGTGTCTCCGGGGCAACCGAAATCCTTCACCGAGCGAATGAGATGGATGCCCGTAATGTAAATGGAATCACTGTTGATCGAGGGCGTCTGCCCCCCCCCCAGTTTCATGCTGGCATACGGAATGCTATACTGCTGCCACCGCGGGTGTACAACAATCACCTGTCGCCAAGTCTCCGTATTGGGCTTCTTCACTGTGCCTGAGAGATCGGATATCCTCGTCACGTCCACGTAAAACTCCCGTTGACGGTCACTCATCGCCCAGAAACTGATACCCGTGGATCCGGTAACATCCATCTTCATCATGTGGCTGAGCTTTGCATCCGCGCCTTCGGTCGTGCCCATCGCGAACTCAACGCAGAGGGAACTGCCCCCGCGGTCGGCAGACCTCTCCGTATCAATGAAGGTTCTTTGCCAGCATCCACACTTCGTGGCCGGTTCCTCGCCAAGCGTAACTCCGGCCGCGCGCACATCTGCGGGGCACTCATATTCAATCGTGGACCAGGGCTGGAGCGCTTGGTCCTTGTCGAATACCATGAGTCCATTGTCGGTTCCAACCCATAACCGACCGCCATCTGTCGCCACAACCTGCGGGACCAGACCACCCAGCGCGACGGACAATGCAGGGCTCCAGTAGAACTTTTGCTGTGCCGGTTCAAAGAGCCCGACACCGTCGCTGTATGCAAGCCACAAAACTCTTGCCTGCGGATCGTACGTGCTGGCAGTAATCACGCGCCCGCCACCGGCTTGGGTAACCCCCGTAATGTCGCCAACGCCGTAGTGCTCCAATTCCTTGCCCTGCTTTTCCTGCAATATCACTCCGCCCGCGTGGACGTACCACAGCTTGTCCCCATCAGGAAAAGCCCCAATGGCGCGCGAGGTGGTGCCGTAAAAGGAATCCATCGCCTGCCCGTCGTTACCGGTGTGACATAATCCGGCGGCGCCGTGCCAGAGAGTACCGTCCTGATCGTCAACCGCGAGCATGTCGGCATACACGCCGCGTCCCTCTGCGATGGGCACTCCCTGACCGCCTGTGGATTCCGGCGCCCATCCGCCACTGCGTTTGTAAGCAGTGATCTGGCCGGACTTCTTGTCAAAGCTTGCCAACCCACGGGTCATACCAATCCAGACAGTATCAGGAGTCGATTTGATGGCCATCGGAGGGCCCGGCAGGAGACCGTCATTCATGTTGTAGTTGGTGAAGTGTGTGCCGTCAAATCGGCATACGCCGTTGGTGGTGCCAATCCAGAGGTCTTTCCCGTCCACATGCACGGCCTGCACGTCGTCATCCACCATGCCTTCGGCGAGCGACCACTGCCCCAACCTAAGTTCCGGCGCGTCTTTGCGCACCTTGACAAGTCCACCCGCCGTTCCGAGCCAGATGCAGTCGGCATCAACGGCAATCGACTGGATGTCCAGTCCGTCTTGGAACATCGGGCGTCGCCGGTGCGGCGGCATCGGAGCGAGTTCCTTCAGAGGCGTGGATTCGACGTTATAGCTCTTCTTTCCCACAACATGGATTCCCGCGGGTGGAGTCCCCACGTAGAAGTGTGGAGTTCCCACGATAAACTCATTGGTCAGGCTGTTGGCCACCGCTCCAACGTGGACATTAACTCGTGTCACCTCAAACAACTTCAGTACGCCATCCCCCGCCGTGTTGGAGTTGTGGCATTCCTCGAACGGAACTGCCCACGTGCCCCACTGATTCGCTTTGAGTGAGATGACTCCCCCTCCCCAACTAAAGTTGGATGAATCTCCGAGAGACGCCGATCCGGAAGTGTCATACGGAGCGTAGGCGGACGCAGTAAAGCCATCGTATGCTGTGATGTCGATACCGTGAACCTGAAAGGTTGCGGTGTGCTGCGGCCATTTCTCGCTATCCGGCTCCTTGCGTGCAAACACGTGAAGCCTGTACTCGCCAGAACTGAGTGGGTCATGCCCGTTTGCCAGAGCAAGCTGCATCCGCACCTCGCCGTCGGAGTTGGGGCCTGGCTCCACATTGGACAGCGCCCAGAGGTTATATGCGGGAGATCGCGATGCCACACCCAGTCCGGTCAATCCACGCGCCAGAAACACGCAACATTCCACCGGACGATGGACAGGTTGCAGCAGCGTTCGCGAACTGTTGACCCGTAATACAATGGCGGACTCGATGTTGTCGGGGCAGGAATAGTCGAGGACAATTCCCCCCGCCTTGAAGGGAATATCACAACGGATTTCGGCTTCCGTGCCGCTCATCACGGTGAGACTGCCACGCGGACCCGGGCCGCCCCACCCTTGCCCGAGATACGGTTGCGCCGCCTTGTCGGTAAGGCGTATCTCCGCCAAGCACTGGTAACCGGCAGCCATCAGCTTGATCGATCGAAGGTGCATTGCAGACGCGCCGGCGCCCCCATCGGGGGCAACGTACGAGAAGGCGATGACATCGGTCCCCGGTTTTGGGAGATCCGCGGCGAGCACGGTGGACGGCAGGCATGACAGGCATACAGCGACAAGGAACGGTGAACGGAGTGACCCTTGCATGGTTGTTCCCTCCTCTGCGAGAGTGGGTGGAGTTTAGACAACATGAGTATACCACTGGCAGCGGGAAATTGCTATCGAAATCTCAAACGAATGGCCAACACCCAAAGCAGTCCCGCAAGATTTAGAGCGGCCATCACCAGACAAGTCTGTACTATCCCGAACCGGGGGATCAGCCACGTAACGCCGAGCAGCGCCCCGAGGCAGGCGCCGAGGTGATCGGCCCGGTCCACCTGACCAAGCGCCCTTGAGGGATCCATTACCGTTTCTCGCAGAGCGTGAGTCGTCAATGGCAGCAGCGCCCCCACCAGCAGACCATTTACAATCATCATCAATCCGTAGCCCGCAGCCGTGAGGCTGCGGGGCGAAGCGAGATGCGGCAACACCAATGGTGTCAGGGCTGACAGCGCCGTCAGACCCAGCACAAACCCCGAGAGCAATGCTGCGTCATTCACTCCACTTCCCGGGCCGACGGAAATCACGCGCGACCTACCCCGGTCACTGGACAGACTTCCTATCACGATCCCAAACATGAAGAGACCCATCATCAAGCCCACCGCGTGGAACAGGTAGCCAAAGGACGACTGAAACGCTATTAAGAGAATCATTTCCAGCGACATGCCCGTAAACCCCGACGCGAGCGCCGTGTAGAGAACAACATTGCCGCGCAGTCGCCCCGACGCGCGCCTGTGGAAAACCAATGGAATTGTCACCAATATCGCAATGATGGCGATGAACGCATACACTGACCGGATGCCAATGCCGCGCAACCGTTCGCCCACGGGCGACCATTGCTGCTCCATCCACCGCGCAGGCCGCGCCAGCAGCCGCGCCGGAGTTCTCAGCGCACGGGGGGTCGATTCACTCTCGGAAATGTAGCGCAGCCCCCGCGAGAAGCGGAAGTTCAGCATCCTCGCGCTGAACCGCGTGAAGTAGAAGTACGCGTTGGGGTGCATATCGGTGTTCAGCGGAACCGAGGCGTTCTCTTCCAGCCTCAGGCGAAGTCGTTCATACCGGCCAGGTAGAAAGAAGGAACGATAGATATCGGCGGTCATCGCATCTGCGGCTCTGTCATGCATCTGCCAACGCTTAACCAATGTCTGAGCGTCCCCGGAGAGGAGTCCGCGTTGCGTCGTGGCGTAGAAGTACATCGTCTCTTGCGGACACACGAACACGTCAGGGAAGACGGCGCGTAGTGAGAAGTAGATCGACCGGACGTAATCTGCCAGTTCGTCACCCAGGTAAATCTCCGACCCCGTCAACGTGAACACGAAGACGCCGCGTGGGCGTAAAAGGCGCTTGACTCCTCGAAAAAAATCCACCGTGTAGAAACGGTTCAGCATGGCGGTGGATGGGTCGGACACGCCGAGGAAAATGGTGTCGTACGATCTGGTCGCGCTATTGATGAACCGCCGCGCGTCCACGAGGTGCAGCCGAACGTTGTCCGCATCCAGAGCTGCTGCGTCGTCGGGGTCAAGATACGGACGCACCGACGCCACTACCCGCGGATCAAGAAGAACACAATCGATAGACCGCGCGCCCATCCCCTGAATCTGCCGAACCATCCCCGTGATTCCGCCACCGATGAGAAGCACGTCGCCTGCCTCCTCGCTCTGCGCGAGAGCCATGCGCGCATTGAGTTCGGGAAGGTAGTCGTCCGGGAAACTCTCAGCATAAAGCCCGTTCAGGAAGAGGCTGTGCTGGTCATCCCGACGAGAGATGGCGATGTTTTGGTATCGCGAATCAACCGAGGTCAGCAGGTCGGTGTATGACCCGTAGGACTCCCAGCGGTCGTGCATGGTTCGTTTCTCCACTTTTCCCGCCGACAGGACCACGGATACGATCAACATGAAGCTGCACACGTCCAGACATCGTTTGACCTTGCGTGAACACCCACCCGTCGAGAAGTTGATGATCTCCGCTGCTGCCACCAAAACAACTGCAACCATCCCGACACTGTGCAGGGAACTAAGTCGTCCGGCGATGATCACCGTGAATGCAATCCCGCCTATCAGAGCGCCCAGCGCCTCCGCTGCCCAGACGCGCCCGAAGGGCGCGGGAGTGCCGGGTGAAATGTCGGGGAGGAGACGCATACCCAGGGGAAAGAGGTTTCCTTGAAGAAAACTGAAAGGCGCAACGACGAACCCGGTGTAGAGCGCCGCGAGGACGGTGGGAATGATCTCCCCGCCGGGGATTTGCAGGGCGACTCGCATATATCTGAACGCACACACCTCCGCAGGCAGCGTCAGCGCACACAGAAGCAGCAGGAAGGTGAAGAGAGAGCGTGGGTCTCTCGTCCGAGGGGCCATGCGCCCCCCCACCTCCGCGCCGACTGCGATCCAGAATAGCCACGCCGCCAGCAGCAGCCCCACCGACGCCTCATTGCCAAACGAAATGACAAGGAACTCACGCAGCAATACCGTCTGCCCGATGAGAGAAGAATAACCGAGGAGAAAGTAGGCGATATAGATGCGCAATAACATCCATGAAGTCCCTGATAGCACACGAACAAGTGTGCCACTGTAGGAGGGCGGGTTTTCCAACCCGTCGCAGCCCGTAGTGCCACACACAAGTGCGCACGGTCACGAGTGTGTTGAGAGAGGATAGTGCCACGCGCGGCTGGATGTGTCAAATGGAGGCGGGGAAGCCGCTGCCTCGGAGAAGACCCCCCACGTCTACACCGTCAACTCGATCAGATCGCTCTTGGCGCGGGATGTCTCGGTGTGCGCATTGTGGCCATTGCCGTTGCCACCGCCCTGGACACCACATCCGTTGCCATTTGCGGGCGAGTGGTTGAAGTTCTGGCAACCGCCTTGCTGTTTCAGACGCAGGCGCTCGACGGTGCCGGGGGCCCAGTCATCTTCGTCGGCTAACCAGAGGTGGCTTGCGTTCTTGAAGAAGTTGTATTCGCCGGAGTTCCATGCCTTCTCGGCCAGTTCTCCGTAAGCTTCTCCCCAGGTACGCAGGGCTTCCCTGTGATCGGTGATGACGGCTTCCGCACCGACGTGCGTGGGGTAGGCGCCGGTGGCAACGATGGACTCCTCGAGGTACTCGTTGTGGTCCAGAATGGGGCAGGGGCGCAGACGGTTGGGATCCCGCCGGTTGCGGGTTCGCAACGCCTTGAAGAAGGACCCGTGCAGGATGGCATCTTTGAGGTGTCCCCCGTTACGGTAGAGCTCGAACACATTCTGCTCTGCGAAATGCACAAAAACGCAAGGCTCGATATCGCCCTTGAAGTTGATGTGGAAATAGAGCGTGCCTGCGGACATGCAGCCGTCGGTGAGGCAGGCGTCATTCCAGAAGTCAGCGATAAAGATGGGCTTCTTTCGACGCATGTCCATGGCATGCGCCCGAAGACGGTCGCGTTGGGCGGGGGTGGGCATGAAATAGGGGTCGTCATCTTTGCCGGTGGGGGTCATGATGAACTGCCAGCCGTACAGACATCCCTTGTCGATCATCAAATCGATGAACTCCTCGCTGGCGATGACATCGGCGTTCAGCCGCGTCGCGGTCGCGGAGAACCCGAAGATGCACCCGGCGGAGCGCAGTCGATCCATGGTCTCCATGACGGACTCCCACACCCCCCGGCCGCGACGCTCGTTCGTTTGCTCCCGGAAACCCTCCACGCTCATGCTGAGAAGAACGTTTCCGAGCTGAACGATGCGGTCGACATGTTTATCGGTGATGCGCGTGCCGTTGGTGTAGACGTGGAAGATGCAGTCGCTGTGCTTCTCGAACATGTCGAGCACGTCGTTCCGAACGAAAGGCTCTCCACCGGTGATGGTGAAGAAATGGATACCCAACTCTTTGGAGTCGGTGATGATGCGGTCAAATACCTCCCAACTCATGGGGTCGGCAACGTCACGCGGAAAAAGGCCGGAGTAGCAGCCGGTACACTTGAGGTTGCATCGGTTGGTGGGGCTGATGACACCGAGGAAAGGCGGGCGGTGCCCCTCGACGCGCTTGAACTCTCTGCGCCTTATCTCTCCCTGCCAGACACCGAGAACGCCGAGGTTGTAGATGAGCTTGGTACGGCAGTTTGGGTGAATGTCGTTGAACAGCTTCCGGGCGATTCCAAGGGAGGGATGGTCGTTTTCCCACAGCTCCACCAACTGTCGCAACTGCGCTCTGTGATGCTCGGTACGAGCTGCCCTGGCCAGGAACTTCGCAAATCCGATAAGTTTCCGGTCGTCACACCGGCCCAGAGCATCCATCAGTTCCTTGATTGCAATGCCCATCAGGTGCGACTGAGCCTTTTCCTTCTGCCGATTCAGATAGGTGGCGAGATCTCCGAGTCCAAGCCGCGTAACCTGCGGGCTAACAGCGGTTGCTCCGGCGGAAGATGGCGTCGCAGGATTCATACCTCAAACTCCTCAAACAGATATAAGAGAACCGGGAAAGTCCGGTCGGGCGATTCGTGTGCGTGATGTGCTGCATGCTACCACGCAATACTCGGTCCGCGCAAACGGACAGGTTTACCTACTGGAATTGTATCATAAAGGAACGCGGGACATACGCTGATCTTTCTGCCACCGGCGCAAAGGCTCGAACGGGTTGTAGGGCAGAGTCTCCGTCCCTGCCGAATCCGGTTTTCTCGGCTAT
>Ga0100395_1001639_pt1 | contig 17068 bp, 16 predicted proteins | sample CryGeymeta201519_FD_81542 | JGI IMG/M metagenome (GOLD analysis project Ga0100395, IMG submission 81542) | Groundwater microbial communities from Crystal Geyser aquifers in Utah, USA - Crystal Geyser metaG 2015-19 | ecosystem: Environmental > Aquatic > Deep subsurface > Groundwater | place: USA... | reverse complement strand
CTCTTGTTAACGCTTTTATGGACGCTAAAATCCTTTTGCCGGCCTCTTTCCCGCGCGCGATAGATAGTTGGTCTTGAGACGCTGTATTGCCGGCAGAGGTCGCCGATTCTTACTCCCTTGTTGGAATCCTTGTCAAAGATTTCCCGACGTTGAATAGGTGTCAGGCGAGCCCTTTTATGTATTGTCATAGTGTTTACACTTTATCCCGAAAGGATTAAAAGTGTAAACAACGCTGGGGACTCTTACAGATAAGATCATGAACAACAAAAAAACAAATCTTATCATCATCTCTATCATTGTTCTTTCGTTTTTATCCGCGCTTTATCTCTATCCGCAGCTGCCTGACCGAGTCGCCTCGCATTGGAATGCCCAAGGACAGATTGACGGTTATATGCCAAAGTTTTGGGGCGTTTTCCTGATGCCGGCAATAACCTTGGCGATATTTCTGCTTTTTCTTTTAATTCCAATAATAGATCCGCTCAAAAAAAATATTGATAAGTTTAGGAATTATTTTAACTGGCTTATTATCCTGATAGTCGTCTTTCTTCTCTATGTCTATTCTTTAACCGTATTTTGGAATCTCGGCTACCGGTTTAATATGACTTTACTCATGACGCCGGCCGTCGGCTTTTTGTTTTTTTACATTGGCGTTATCTTAAAACACGCCGAAAGAAATTGGTTTATCGGCATTCGGACGCCTTGGACATTGTCCAGTGATGTTGTTTGGAAAAAGACGCACCAATTAGGCGCCAAATTATTCAAGGTTGCCGGCATAATCGCCATTTTGGGAATATTTTTCGCTGAAAACGCCCTTTGGTTCGCCATTATTCCGGCTATCGCTTCTTCACTTTTTCTTTTGGTTTACTCGTATTTTGAACACAAAAAAACGGCGGTCAAATAATAGACCACCGTTTAAACTATTTTTATCACGCCTTTCCGCCTATTGAAGCCGAAGGGCTTTTTTAATTCCCACGACAAGAAAAAATACCCCAAGCAAAAACAACCCGACCTGAATCCACGGTCCGAAGGAATAGTCAATCGCGAAATAAACCGGAACCACGCCAAATACTATCGCGACTGACAACCACAACGCCCTGCCTGCTGGAATTATTTTTTCGTCACCCGGCAATAGTAATCTATTATTGATCACTCTTCTGGCCATATTTCCTCCTTTTTTTGTTAAAGGTCATAACCGGGGAAACAATGCCTCGGCTTTCTTGTTTTCTTTGATTTGTTTTAAAATCTTTTCCGCCGTCTCGGGCATAAACGGTTTTAATAGCAAAGCAATTTCTTTGACGGCGGTCAAGAGCTCCGAGACAACATCTTTAAATTGCTCCGAATCCTTATCCAGTTTCCAAGGTTTGTTCTTTTCAACAAAATTGTCGCAATCGCCAATCAGGCGCCAGGCCGCTTCTAATGCCTCGCTGAATTTAATTCCTTCTATTGCCTTTTGATAATCTTTTTTAGCTTTATCAATCTTTGGAGTTAATTCTCCTCTGGTCTTTTCTTCGGGCTTAATTCTTTCTGAAAGAGTCAAAACCCGGCTGACTAAATTGCCCAACCCATTGGCCAAATCAGCGTTATGCCTCTCTCCCAGTCGTTTGATAGAAAAATCGCCGTCCTGCCCAAAGGAGATTTCTCTTAAAAGAAAATATCTGACGGTGTCAACGCCGTATTTTTCCGATAATTCAATCGGGTCAATAGTATTGCCTAATGACTTGGATATCTTTTGTCCATTGATGGTTAAAAACCCGTGAATAAAAATCTTTTTCGGCGGCTTTAATCCGGTCGCCAAAAGTAAAGCCGGCCAATAGATGGCATGAAACTTTAAAATATCTTTTCCGATTAAATGTAAATCTGCCGGCCAATACTGATTAAAATTACTTTCATCTTTACCGTATCCAATAGCGGTAATGTAGTTCAAAAGAGCGTCTACCCAAACATAGACCGTCTGCTTTTCATCAAAAGGCAAGGAAATACCCCAGCTGACTTTTTCTCGAGAAATAGAAAGATTGCCCAAATCCTGATTAATCATTGAAAGAACTTCCCTTTTTCTCTCTCCTGGCCTTATCTCTATCTCGTCTTTTTCAATCAATTCTTTGACCGGGCCCAAAAACTTGTCTAATTTAAAAAAATAATTCGTCTCCGAGACCAATTCTGGTTCTTTGCCATGATAAGGACACTTGCCGTCTATCAAATCTTTCTTTTGGACAAAATCCTCGCAATTAGGGCAGTAAAGCGCTTGATATTTATCCTGATAAATCACTCCTTTTTCTTTTAATTGAAAAATGAATTTTCTAACGCCTTCTTCGTGTTCTTTATCAGTAGTTCGGATAAATTTATCGTACGAGATATTTAAAACCGACCAGGTTTTTTTAAATTCATCCGATATTTTATCAACGAATTCCCGCGGCAATTTGTCGACTTCTTTGGCAGCCTGAGCAATTTTTTCGCCATGCTCGTCAGTACCAGTTAAAAAGAAAACTTTCTCGTCTTTCTGCCGGTGATATCGGGCTAAAACATCGGCCGCCACATTAGTGTAGGCCGTTCCGACATGAGGCGCCCGATTGGTATAGTAGACAGGAGTAGTAAGATAAAATTTCTTGGTCATTTTTTTCTTTCAACAACAATGACAAATTCTCCTTTTTTATCGGTTGACGGATTGATTCGTTCAATGATCTGCCTGATATTGCCCCGATAAATCGTTTCAAATTTTTTGGTCAGTTCGCGGCAAACGACCATTTTTCTTTCCAATGGCAAGATATCTTTCAGTTCGCCCAGTGTTTTTAAAATCCGGTGGGTAGATTCGTAAAACGCCGCGGTGTATTTTGCGTCGATAATCTCCCGGAAAAACTTTTTTCTCTTATTTTTAATCGGCGGGAAACCGAGAAAAACAAATTTGTCGGCCGGAAACCCAGAAACCGACAAAGCGGCGATAACCGCCGATGGCCCGGGGATAGGAATAATTTTCACCTCCGGTATCTGTCCGATTAGATAATCAACCAACTTCGCGCCCGGATCGCTGATTGTCGGCGTACCGGCATCCGAAGCCAAAGCTAAATTTTTGCCCTCTTTTAATTGTTTTAGAATAAATTCAACTTTATTTAATCGGCTATGCTGATGATAACTGATAGTCGGCTTTAAGATTTGATAATAATTGAGGAGTTTTTTAGTCGTTCGGGTGTCTTCGCACAAAATCAAATCAACTTCCTTTAATGTTTCTATCGCCCTTTGGGAAATGTCTTTTAAATTTCCGATTGGCGTTGAAACAATGTATAGTTTAGCCATTTCAATAATTAAATCAAAAAACGCCTTCCTTGGCAAGGAAAAAGCGCAAAAATCGATTTTAAAAAATTACTTCTTAAAATCCTTAACAAACTCGGTAATGGCGGCTGTTATGGGCACAGAAAGGATAATCCCCAAAATTCCGGCCAGTTTAGCGCCAATAAGCATAGCAATAATAATGACGATTGGATTAAGACCAACGGTTTTTTTCATTACTTGCGGAAAAATGACATAATTTTCCAGTTGTTGAATAACAATATACAGAATAAGGACCAATAACCCCAAAACCGGCGCCTGTAAAAACGCCAGAATAATCCCCGGAATCGCCGAGATAATCGGTCCAACATATGGGACAATCTCAAGAATCCCGGCAATTAACGCTAAAGTTAGAGCGTATTTTACCCCCAATAGGGTCAAGCCGAGATAGACCAGTAATCCGACAATCAACATTATAAGAAGCTGCCCCCTTAACCAGCCGCCTATCTTTACCCCAATCCTTTCAATCAAATCGGAAATATACTGTTGGCGGTCTTGCGGCGTTAGCGAAATAAAAAACCTTTTAATTCCCTTTTCTTGGACAGTCAGGTAAAAGGAAATGACTAAAATTACCGTCGCCGAGAAAATCCCGCCAAATAAACTGACAATTGTGGAAAAAACGCTTGCGGTTGATTTGGAAAGCCTATTGCCGATTTGATTCAGAAATGACTGAAGATTACCCTCAATTTTATAGCCACCCCACCATTCTTTTAAATTCAGATTGATTTTATCCAAAAAGCCGGGAAAATTTGAAGACAATTGTCTTACTTGTTCCGCCAAAGGCGGAAAAACCAAAGCAATGGCCGAAGCCAATAAAAGCAACAAAAGCAGGTAAACAAAAACCACTCCTAGGAGCCGCGGGACATGCCGGCTGTGAAGCCAATTAACCGGCCCGGTTGCCGCTGCCGCAATAATGACCGAAACGACGACAATCAGAAGGATATCTCTGATAAGAAAAAGAAAACCCAACGTCAGTAGAATCAAAACAAACCGGATAATGGTTGAAGTTGAAATATTGACCGTCTGCGAATGATTATTATTCATTATAATATAACTATATTTTCAGAAGTTTATCAAATCTATTTTTCTCTTTAAACGGCCCGATTAAAGCTAGGTTTAGTTTTTCCGGCTGAAAAATATCGTTAGCAACGCGATAGATATCATCAATCGTCGCTTTATTTATTTTATCAAATTTTTCTTCTAAAGTCAAAATCTGGCCTATTAACAATTCCTGAAAGGCGTAAAACGACGCCTGCTCGTCTGACGCCTCCATTCCAATAAGAGCCGTTCCTTTGGTATAATCCTTGGCTTTCTGAAGCTCGCTTTTGGTGATTTTTTTCTCCTTGATTTTCTGGTATTCCTTCGTAATCGTCTCAATTGCCCGTTCAACCTTTTGGTTATCCACCCCGGCGCGAGTAAAGAAAGAACCGCAATCGGTACCAATATCTGTGCCTGTACCGACATAATATGCCAAACCTTGCCTTTCTCGGACGGAAATCCACATCCTTGAACTCATATTTCCGCCTAAGATTGTTGCTAAAAGTCCAAGAGTATATTTGTCCTGACTAAAAATGTTATATCCACGAAATCCCAAATAGAGATGCGTTTGGTCCGTTTTTTTGTAATAAACCAGAGAATCAGGTCTATTTTGTTTTTCTTTCGTCGGTAACTTATCTTTAATTTTTTCGTCGTTGATTGGTTTGAAATATTTTTTGATTCTACTAATAACATCGCTCTGACTGATATTTCCGGCTACGGCAATAACTGTATTTTTTGAAGAATAATGTTCTTTGATGTATCTGATAAAATTGCTTCTTTTGACCTTTTTAATAATATCTTCTCGACCAATTACTTTCCATCCAGATGGTTGATCGCCGTATAAAATTTCGCCCCAAAGGTCGGAAATATAACTTGTCGGCGTATCGAGATACATATTCATCTCCTGTAAAATCGTCCCTCTTTCCTTGTTTATTTCTTCCTCTTTGAGGAGCGAATTCAAATAAATATCAGAAACCCAATCCAACGCCAAATCCAAATGCGAAGCGTCAACCTTCGCCCAATAGCCGGTATATTCCTGGGAAGTAAAAGCGTTGTAATGACCGCCAATTCTGTCCAGCGGCTCAATCAGTTTTAGCGTGCTGGGATGTTTTTTGGTCCCCTTAAAAAACATGTGCTCCAAAAAATGAGAAAGTCCGTTGATATCTTTGGTCTCATACTTGGAGCCGGCGCCAACCAAAACCAAAACCGTTGCCGTCTTGGTTGATTTAGACGGCACCGTGATAATCCTTAGCCCGTTTTTCAGAGTTGTTTTTTTGTAACTATTTTCTATGGACTTCGTTGTCCCAGCGATAAGCGACTTTGACATTGGCTTCAGAGGCAGATCCGGGGTTAAGACCTTTTATTTTAATTTATTCCCTAAGTATTCGACTAAATTTTCGATTTTTACCCGTTCCTGTTTCATAGTGTCGCGGTCGCGGATTGTGACGTCATTTTTTTCCAAACTTTCAAAATCAACTGTGATTGTATAAGGCGTACCGATTTCGTCCTGTCGGCGATATCTTTTGCCGATATTGCCGTTATCGTCAAAGACAATGCTAAAATGATTTTTGAGATTATCGTAAATCTCTTTGGCTTTGACAACCAATTCTGGCTTGTTTTTCAAAAGCGGGAAAACCGCCGCTTTGTACGGCGCCATATTTGGGTTTAGCCCTAAAACCGTTCTGATCCCGCCATCATCAAGTTTTTCTTCCCGGTACGCTTCGGACAAAACCGCCAAAACGGTTCTATCAACGCCAAAAGTCGGCTCAATCACATGAGGAATGTATTTTTTCTTTTCCTTTTCGTCAAAATATTCCAGGTTTTGACCAGACATTTTTTGGTGGTTTTTTAAATCGTAATCGGTCCGATAAGCAATTGCCCATAATTCATCTTGTCCAAAAGGAAATTCGTATTGCATATCAATGGTTCTTTTGGAATAATGCGCCCTTTCTTTTTCCGGAATTTCTTCGTTGTGCATTTTCTTCTTATCCAGGCCAATAATACCCATAAAACCGCGCATATATTTAACCCATCCCTCAAAGATTTCTTTCCATTCGGCGTCGGGGGCGATAAAATATTCTAATTCCATTATTTCAAATTCTATCGTCCGAAAAATAAACTGACCAGTGGTAATCTCGTTGCGAAAGGACTTGCCCATCTGGCCGATGCCGAAAGGAATCTTAATATTCGTTGAATCCAAAACATTTTTGAAGTTGATAAAAATATTCTGGGCGGTCTCTGGCCTTAGGTAAACGGTTGCGCCCTCTTCTTTTACCGGACCGATTATTGTTTCAAACATCCCGCTAAAAAATTTTTCTTTAGTCATGCCTCCACCGCATTCAGGACATTTAGAAGCGTCTTTAAGTTTATCTGGCCGGAATCTCTTGTGGCATTTTTTGCATTCAACCAAAGGGTCCTTAAACTCCTTGACATGGCCGCTGGCTTCCCAAATTTTAGAGTTAGCAATTATTCCACCGTCTATGCCGACCATATCGTCTCTACCCTGAACAAAATATTTCCACCAGGCCTGTTTAACGTTGTTTTTCAGTTCCGCCCCTAAGGGACCGTAATCATAGGTATTGGCCAAGCCGCCATAGATTTCCGAACCCGGATAAACAAAGCCCCGCCTTTTGCACAGTGATACTATTTTTTCCATTGTTGCCATAATTGATATACTTTTGATATAATTTTTGACTTATTATTGGACTACTGCTCCTTGGCTGTTAGCTCGCGAATCGTCGGGAAGATCGCTGTCAACCGCCCGCGCCGTATCAGTCAACTCCTGACCGACAAAATTATCATAGCCGAAAACCTTTGATTGGTCAATCAATTCAATTAGATTGCCGACATCGGTGATTGCCGGCGTAATCGCTATTTGGAAAGCAACCTGTTGAACCGGCGACAGAACGCCGGTCCCGGCCGACAGATTGCCGACTTGCCAGACGACTTGGCCGGTCTGAGGATTATAACTCAAATCGGCGTCGCTTGGTTTTTTGACTCCAGTCCATTCAACATGCGGCGGCAAGTAGGCCGATATTTTGACCTCGCTTAAATCGTTGTTTCGGTTAACCAAGCGCCATTTGACAGTATAGGTCGTTTTTTGGCTGACCTGGGGCGGGATAGGACCGCTGTTGGCTATTTCATCGTCATAATAAAAGGCCTGCGCCTGAAGAGTCAAGTGGGTTAATATTTTTGTCGTCAACTTGTTCTGGCCAGTAATTTCTATTTTTTCCAAAGACAGGGGAGCGTTTTCAGAATCTATCGCCGCGGCGCTTACCACCACAAAATTCTTGTCGGCAAAACTGCTGATTGGCAGAGAATCCTTAATCTTTATTGAAAAATCAATCTTACCGCCTTGATGCGGCTCAAGGAATTCCAAATCAGGCAAACTGGAAGCATTCCAACTGATAGTGTTATTGCCTCCGTTAAAAGACCCGGGTTGGGCGTCTAAGGTGGAAAAGTCCAGCGCTTCGCCATCCAACTTAACATTGATAAAAATATTCCTTATCCCGACATCAGTTGTGTTTTCGTACTTGATATCATATTTTAGAATATCTCCAACTTCGGCAATATAATCGGTTGAGTTGTTGACTGTTTGGCTAATAGAGAGAGGAGATTGAGAAATTTGAATCGTCCCGGCCGTTTCAGCGTAAGTAATAAATTCTTCCCGATTTTCGCCTATTTGGGCTTTAAAGGCCTTGTTTTCGTTTTCTTCTCCGCTAATCGTCCCTTTAATAAATATTTTCCTTTGCTCGCCGGCAACCAAGTTCCCCAAAGACCAAACATCATCGCCGTCAAATGGCGCTGGCTGAGACAACTCAAAAACAAAGCCCTTTGGATATTCCATTTTAACCTGGAGATTATTAAATGAAACATCGCTTTGATTTGAATAGACCAAGGAGAAATCAAACGATTGGCCACTGACTAATTTTTCCGGCAGATCAAAATTGAGGATTAAAGGAACTGAAACAATCTCCGTTTCAAACTCGGCCTTATTTGAAAAACGCGAACTAAGGTTACCGGGATTATAAGACAATTCCGCTTCGGCTTTTTCTTTATCGCCCTTTAAACCGATAAGTCGAGCCGTAAATTCTATTCTGACTTCCTGTCCCGGTTCTAAATCGCTTAATTCTATCGTTTCTATAAAGTTCTTGCCTTCCAAGGGAAGAGCGTCTTCCGGGTAACGAAAGGTCAATTGAAGGTTATACAAAGTCAAATTGGTGTTGTTTTTGCCCCCGACAGCGTATTTGACTTCGTCGCCGCTGACAATCCTTTCCGCCCCCTTGATTTCCAAGACAACTTTGTTCTTGTCAAAAGAGTTCATTCTTTGCCAAATAAAAAAACTAACCGCAATCAAAAACCCGGCCAAAGCGCAAATCCCAACAATTTTCAGCCGCTTCTTCGTTTCCGGCGACAGTTTCCCTTTCTTGATTTCTCGCCATTTCTTGGTCAAAACCTTTTCTCTTTTTCCTTCCGGTTGAAAAACCTTTGGCCTCTCCAATCGCTTTCCAAGTTGTTCTCCTGGCTTATATATTTTCTTTTTTAACTTCTCTAAACCGTTATCCGACATTGTTTTAGTCAAAATTCCCAGTTCTCATTATATTACAAAAAAACAAAAAAGACAAAAAGTGACTTCTTATTGGGAAGCTCGGGCTTCAAGAAAAATTATTAACAATTCCGGATAAAAACATCTTTGACTTTATTCTTTCATTAAGTATCGCCTCAATAAAGTCCGCTGGATTTTTTTGCTGGCCATAGCCTAAATGCTCCAATATTTTATTTTCAAAATTACCGATTGTTTTTTGAGCATCTTCGCCTTTATTAAGTTGATTAAATCCTCCCAATAAAAGATTCCAGATATCTCCGTCTTTTTCCGGCCCGGCAACCAGTTTGTCAGTTATCTCGGATAAATAATAAGCGGCGGCCAAAGAAGAAATATTTTGGCGAAGCTTGGAAAAATTTTCGATCGTTTCGGCGCCAGCGACAATATCAAAGCTCCTTGTCTGTTTGCCAGTTCGGCGAGCCGGCGCAACCATCAAACGGGAATACAAAAAAAGTTCTAAGTGTCCTTTCAGCTTGGATTCGTTTTTCCTGACCGACTTGGCCTTAAGTAGAACCTTGCCGAATTCTTTGGTGTAGACCGTCAGTAGTCGGTCAAAGTCGTTGGCGTTGCTCCGCCTGATAATAATCCCCCGGGTTTTATAAAGCATTATTTCTTAATCCCCAGCCAGACTTTTTCACTGCCAAAATTAACTTCTCTTTCAACTAAAAATACTTCCCTTTTTCTCGGTCCGATTTCTATTTTTTTGGCAGAGATATCCTTTCTAATCTCCGCTTCATGACTCTGAATCAAATTTTTCAGAGATGATTCTGTCTGATAGCGAAGATAAATCAATCGCCCCGGCTTTAATCCGCCATCCTTCCTCATGTCTTGAATATAGCGAACTAAATCCCTTAGCATTCCTTCGGATTTCAGTTCCGCCGTTATTTTAGTGTCTAATTTGACGCTTTTGCCATAAACAACTTCTTTGATATTGACTTCATCTCTAATCAAACCGGCTAGTTCTTTATCGCCCGCGAGCGCCTTGTCGGTTATAGCCAATTTGGCCAGCGGTTGGCGGACTTTAATTCCGTTTTTCGCTCTTTGCGCCAGCGCCTCGGCGACAATCCCCCGGACTTTTTTCATCTTGTCCTCCAGCGCGGAATCAACCAGACAAATTTCGGATTCAGGATACTCGCACAGATGGACCGATTCTGGGTCTTTTCCGGTCTTCAAACTTTGATAGATGTCTTCTGAAATAAAAGGAGTAAAAGGAGCCATAATTTTTGACAACTCAAATAAAACCCGATAAAAAATCTGCGAGGCGGCGTCTTTCTGTTTTTTGCTCTCTGGTTTTTGAAATTTGTCCCTTGAGCGGCGAATATACCAATTTGAAAAATCATCAATAAATTCTTCTATCAGTCGCGCCGCCAAAACGACATCGTATTTTTCCAGATTTTCAACCACCAGACCGTTAATTAGATTAAGCCGAGAAATTATCCATTTATCCAAAACATTTTTGGGCTTGGTTTTCTTTGCCCTAAAATCTTTATCTTTATATGTCTGCCAAAAGACAAAAGAGTTAAACAGTGTCCCGAGAACACGCCTGTTTTTATCGGCGACATCTTTAACATCAAATTTTTTCGGCTCGCCGGCTTGGTTAATGGTGTAGAAATACCAACGCAGGGTATCGGCGCCAAATTTATCGCACATCTCCCACGGGTCAACAACATTGTTTTTGGACTTGGACATTTTCTTGCCCTTCTTGTCCAAAACATGCCCTAAGCAAATGACATTCTTGTAGCAAGCCCCGTCATTTATCTCTCCGATATACTCCATTAAAGTCGCAATAGACAAAAGAGTGTAAAACCAGCCTCTGGTCTGGTCAACCGCTTCGGAAATATAGTCGGCCGGATAATGGTCTTTAAAATTGTTCCGGCTATTTTTCAGGTAAGGATAGCCCCATTGGGCAAAAGGCATCGCTCCGGAATCAAACCAGACATCAATAACGGACTTTTCCCGAATCATTTTTCCGCCGCAAGAACATCCCAGTTTAATCCTATCAACATAAGGACGATGTAAATCTTTAATCTTTGCTCCCAGTTCTTTGGCGCTGCCAATACATTTATATTCGCCGCACTTTTGGCATTGCCAGACCGGCAAGGGCGTCCCCCAATATCTTTCTCGCGACAGAGCCCAATCCTTGGCTTCTTTGACAAATTCCCCAAATCTTCCCTTTTTTGTATGCTTTGGTTCCCAATTAATTTTGTTGTTATTCGCTACCAATTTTTTCCTCAGCTTTGACATGGCAATAAACCAAGAGTCCTTGGCGTAATAGAGTAAAGGCGTGCCGCACCGCCAGCAAAATGGATAATCGTGTTCATATTCTTCCTCCTTGAATAAAAACCCGCTATTTTGCAAATAATCAATAATTTCTTTTTCGGTTTTGGCGTCTTTGACATATTTGCCAAACAAATTATACGGCGCTAAATCCTTGGCGAAATACCCCTTCTCGTCAACGGTATGAACTTTGGGCAAATCCATTCTTTCCCCCAAGGCATAATCGTCTTCGCCGTACATTACCGCCGTATGAACTACGCCGGTTCCTTCCTTGGCACTGGCAAAATCGGCTGGAACGACAAAGTGAACTTTTTTGCCGCTCTTCCTGACTGCTTCAATCTCAAACAACGGCTGATATTCCAAGCCGACTAAATCTTTGCCCTTGAATTCTTCTTCTATTTTATAACCGGTGCCGATTATTCCCAGCCGGTCTTTGGCCAAGATATAGTTTTTGCCCTGATATTTTATTCTAACATAAACAATATTCTTGCCGACGGCCAAAGCGACATTTCCCGGCAATGTCCAAGGTGTCGTTGTCCAGGCCAGAATAAAATCGCCTTCTTTGGCTTTATTATTGCCCTTGGTAATCCGAAAATTCAAATAAACCGAATTTTCTTTGACTTTTTTATACCCCTGGGAAACTTCATGGCTGGATAGCCCGGTGACGCACCTCGGACAATGAGGAACAACTTTAAATCCTTTATAGAGCAAACCCTTTCCCCAAATCTTTTTTAGAAGATACCAGACGCTTTCAATATAATAATTCTCGTAAGTGATGTACGGATTTGCCATATCCACCCAAAAAGCGATTCTTTCGGTCAATCTCTCCCATTCGTCCTTATATCGCCAGACGGTTTGCCGGCATTTTTTATTAAACTTGCCTACTCCGTATTTCTCAATATCATCCTTGGTCTTAAAGCCTAGTTCTTTTTCCACCTGAATTTCCACCGGCAATCCGTGCGTATCCCAGCCGGCTTTGCGGTCAACAAAAAAACCCCGCATGGTTTTGTATCGCGGGATAACATCCTTAAAAACTCTGGCTTCAATATGATGCATGCCCGGCCGAGCGTTAGCGGTCGGCGGACCCTCAAAAAAGACAAATTTCTTTTTGCCTTTGTCTGCCTGCCTGTTCGTCCGGCGAGGCAGGTTCCTTTTTAAACTCTTTTCAAAAATTTTGGATTTTTCCCAAAATTTTAAAATTTTAAGTTCGTTTTTGGATAAATCCATTTTAATCTTATTAGTTTAAAATGCCTTTAGCGGACAGGGGAAGCGTTTTTTTGAACGCTTCCCCGTTTTTTTGAACGCTTCCCCGTTTTTTACTTTTTGTTGTTTTTTTTACCGCCATTTTTGACGGCTTTTTGCGGCTTGGGCTCAAGCCGCTCCATCATTTTGGCCCAGTTCCTCATGGGCTGGGTCATGCCATTCAAGTCCAATCCGTTGCGATTCCGTTTCTTCTTTGACATTTTCCCTCCTCTTTGTTGATGTTTTTTGTTGTTGCCCGCTAAAAGCATTTTACTCACATTTTATTTGGGGCGCCAATCCCCATCAATTTTAAAGTACTGGCCAAAACTATCTGAACCGCTTTGGCCAAGGACAACCGGCTGGCGGTTTTTTTCTTGTCGCTGTCGTCAATTACCCGACAGTTCTCATAAAACTTATGAAAAGTATTGGCCAATTTCAGAGAATACTGCGGCAGTCGCTGGACTTGATAGTCGCCGGCAGTATCTTCAATGATTTCGGGGAACTTGGTCAGTTGCCGAATTAAACTTAATTCCGCCGGATGATTTAGGTTTGTCATTCTAAGGGTAAAGCCCGAAGAATCTTTTGACAGATCCTTCGCGGAGTTTATCCTGAGCGAAGCGAATGGACTCAGGATGACATTGCCTGCTTTCCTTAAAACGCTGCAGATTCTCGCATGCGCGTACTGAACATAATAGACCGGATTCTTACTGGACTGCTCTTTGGCCAAATCAATGTCAAAATTCAAGTGCGTCTCGGGCGACTTTTGCAAAAAAAACCATCTCGCCGCATCAGAGCCAACTTTGTCAACCAATTCGTCCATCAGGACATAAACGCCGGCTCTCTTGGACATTTTCTTTTTCTCGCCTTTCTCCAAAAGGGTGACAAACTGCAAAAGAATAATCTCTAATTTTCCTTTATGACCCAGCGCCTCCGCTCCAGCGAGCAGTCCGGCAACATCGCCGTGGTGGTCGGCGCCCCAGACATTAACCACCTGGTCAAATTTCTTATCTTTGAATTTGTATTGATGAAGAGCAATATCGCCGGCCAAATAGGTTTTTTCGCCGTCGCTTTTGACCACTACCCGGTCTCTCTCGTCGCCAAATTGAAACGACTTAAACCATTTTGCCCCTTCTCTCTCATAGATTAAACCATTTTCTTCCAAAAATTTCAAGGTTTTATCAACTTTTCCCGACTGATACAGGTCCGACTCAAAAATCCATTCGTCATATTTGATGCCTAATTTACCGGTTGTTTTTTTAATGTAGCCATTAATAATGCGCTTGGCCGCCAATTGACCGACTTTAAGAGGGTCTCTCTCTTTTATTTTTCCAGCCAACTCATCAATATATTCTCCCTGATACTTTGCCTCTTTGTCTTTTAAAACCGAGTGTCCCAGGGCTAAAATCTGCTGGCCGGCGTCATTGACATAATACGCTTTTTCAACTTCAAAACCGGCTTTTTTAAAAACATTGCCTAAAACATCGCCATAAGGCCCGCCCCGGGCATTGCCGACAGTCAACGGCCCGGTCGGATTAGCGGAAATAAATTCAACCTGGATTTTTTTACCCTGACCAATGGTTGAATTGCCGTAATTTTCTTTTTTCTCAATAATCTCGGATAGTTCATCTAAAAGCGCCTGCTTTGATATAGTCAAATTAATAAAGCCGGGGCCGGCAGTTTCAACCTTTTCAAACATCGGCTCGTTTTTTAGTTTTTCAACAATTTCTTTGGCGTCTATCTTTTCTTTTAAAGCGATGTTTGTGGAATAGTCGCCAAACTTGGCGTCGCCCGGATGCTTCAACTCCGCTTCTTTCCCGATAGCGTCTTTTAGTATTTTTCTGACCTTTTTTCTGAGCATGTTTTTATCATAACTTATAATTTTATTTTACTCAATCATTTTTAAATGATAAATTATATCTATGCCAGCTTTAGCGACCAATCCAAGAGCGAAATTTGACTACCATATCATAGAGACCTACGAGGCCGGTTTAGTTTTGTCCGGTTTTGAAGCCAAAGCCGTAAAAAACAACCGCCTGACCTTGAAGGGCTCGTATGTGACGATTAAAAACAGGGAGGCCTTCTTGATTAACGCCCAGATTATGCCCTACCAGCCCAAAAACACTCCGGCCGACTACGACCCGAGTCGGACTAGAAAACTTCTTTTGCATAAAAAAGAAATTAAGTCGCTGATTGGCCGAATAAAAGAAAAGGGCTTGACTTTGACGCCGATTAGCGTCTATACTAAGCGCAACAGAGTCAAACTTGAATTCGGCTTGGGGCGCGGAAAAAAGAAAGTTGATAAAAGGGAAAAAATTAAAAAAAGGGAATCAGACAGAAAAATGGAAAGAGCGCTCAAAAGGAGATGAACGGGGGCGACAGGTTTCGACAAGATCCTAAACAAAACAAGGCAAACCGAGCGCAATCTCGCAAATCTTGCAAAACGAAATAAGTGCTAACTTATTCTCAAAAGCAAAAAGCGCGGTAGCTTCGCTATTTAGCGCTCCAGCTTACGCTCTCGCTTAAAGCTGAGAGCCATCCGGACCCTTGATGCCTAATAGAGGAATTCGGGTGTCATCTTATTGGGCTAAGCAGTTAAAACGCCTTGATTGACTGTCGAAAAATATAAAGGCAAAGATTGAAAATATTTTGTTCGGTTTCGAGTTTTCAATCTTCAAATTTAAATCGGACTAAGTTTGTAGAATTGTTTTGCGCCGGATTTTTGGACGGGGGTTCAATCTCCCCGCCTCCACCCTTGCCCGCCGAAGAGGCGGGAAATTAAATCAAAAAAAGCCATATATAGAAAACCATATTACCAACCGCAAAAAAGAATTAGGACCAACGAATGGATTAGAGTCAGTCCGATTCTCCTAATAGATGAAAAAGGCCGGAATCTTGGCGTTGTTGAAACGTCAAAGGCGCTCCAGATGTCCCGAGACAAAGGACTTGATTTGATTGAAATCGCTCCGCAGGCGCAGCCGCCCGTCTGCCGGATAATGGATTACGGCAAATACAAATACGAGCAGTCCCGGAAAGAAAGAGGCCAAAAAGCAAAGCAAAAACAGGTTGAGATAAAGGGAGTTAGGATTGGATTAGGCACTGGTAAGCACGATTTGGAAATTAGAGCCAGACAAGCCGAAAAATTCCTTAGTAAGGGCGATAAAGTCAGAGTGGAAATGATTTTAAGAGGACGAGAGAAGGCGCTTCTCAATGTCGCTTTTGACAAACTCAACGAATTTATCAAAATGATTCCAGTAGAAGTGAAGATTGAACAAGAGATTAAAAAACAGCCGAGAGGGTTAGCAACGGTCATCAGCAGGTAGACAAATAAAATTATGCCAAAATTAAAGACAAGAAAAGCATTACTAAAGAGAATTAAAATAACCGGCGGTAAGAAAATAATGAATAGACTGACCCATCAGAACCACCTCAACGCCAAAGAATCCGGCAACAAAACCAGAAGAAAAAGAAAGAATCAAAAGATGTCTTCGGTCAACAATAAATTTGTCAAAAAAGTGCTGCCGGGAATAACCAAATAGATATTTATGACTAGAGTCAAAAGAGGCACCACCGCCAATAAAAGAAGAAAAAAAATAATCAAGATGGCTAAGGGCTTTAAGTGGGGCAGAAAGGCCAAATACAAAGCCGCAAAAGACGCCCTGAGGCATGCTTGGACATACGCTTTTCGCGACCGCAAAAGAAAAAAGCGGGATTTTCGCCAGCTTTGGAACATTAAAATCAACGCCGCTTCCAGAGAGCGCGACTTGACCTACAGTCAATTTATCAACCGATTAAAGAAGGCTAAGATAGAGATAGACCGGAAAATTTTGGCTCAATTGGCTGAAAAACAACCGGAGATTTTCTCAAAAATCATTGAAAGAGTAAAATAATATTGTCACAACTCCGCTACTAATAGGTCTATTGCAGTCGGTCCGTCCGTGAGTCCGACTTTTATTTTAAAATCAATCTCTGCCAGCCGTCGGTAAATCTTTTTCAAATCGTCTAAAGTAAAGTTCCTCAACTGTTCGGAACTTTTTTTGACGACATAGGGATGGAGTCCGCTTTTTTGGGATAGAGAATAATACGGCTCGCCTCGCTCAATCAAATCTTTTAATCTGATTAAATTTCTGAGCTGATAAGCCAGCATTGAAAGCAAATACATTTCATTGTCGCCCCGTTCTAAGTGTTCATGAATGAGCCAGAGAGCGGTTTTTTTATCCCTCTGCGCCAAAGCGTCCAGGGTTTTGAAAATATTGGCATCTAGATTGGCCTTAACCAGCAAATCAATGTCTTCTTCCTTTATTTCTTCCCCGCCCCTGTAGTTAACTAATTTATTTATCTCTCCGCTAAGCCGCCATAAGTCATTGCCGACATAGGCAATCAACTTCTTGAACGCCTCGGAATTGATTTCGGCCTCGTTTTTTTTGAATTCTTTTTTCGCCCAACTGGTCAGAGCCGGACCCCTAAGAAGAGAAAACTCTTCTATCATTGAGAATTTGTTCTTAATTCTTGAAACGGCTAATTTGTCTTCGTGGCAGACGACAATGACGACATCTTCGTCATCTTTCAGTTTTCTTTCTTTGGCGTAAT
>Ga0100395_1001618_pt1 | contig 17182 bp, 17 predicted proteins | sample CryGeymeta201519_FD_81542 | JGI IMG/M metagenome (GOLD analysis project Ga0100395, IMG submission 81542) | Groundwater microbial communities from Crystal Geyser aquifers in Utah, USA - Crystal Geyser metaG 2015-19 | ecosystem: Environmental > Aquatic > Deep subsurface > Groundwater | place: USA... | reverse complement strand
ATCTGAAATCTAAAGTACGGATACATAGATGACTAAAAAAGGAGAGAAAAATCAAACTGATTCTTTCTCTCCTACTCGGGTAAAACCTATCATTCCAGCCACACACTTTTTGCTATTAAGCCTAAAATGTATATCAAAAATTTGACAATTAATTTTTTATATACTATGATATATTTATCTACTGCTTAACGAGGTGAATCCATCTTGCCACAAGCATAAAAACAAAAACAAATTCCAATAAAATTTGTACAATAAAAATCTCATATGAGCGAAAGGATTTTTTCTCTATGAAACGAGCTCGTCATACTCGCAAAAAAGACGGGAATGCAGTAGATGCGACCAGGATGTAGATGGAAAACTCTTGGCAAAACAAAAAATCATCCGTACATAGGCATCTTTCATTCGACATATGCCTCGCATGTACGGATTTTTTCTTACAAAAATCCGAAAAAAGAACCCGCCGTGGCGGGTTCTTTTTTATGTCTGTATTTTCTATGCATTCATCTTCATTCCGACTTCCAGGCTGAGTTTCGTAAGTGAAGTAGCGGAATAATATTGAAGTTCTTTTTTTATAAGCGAATGACTAGTCAAAATTCCTATAAGGATTTGTGTATTTGAATCGACAATAGGAAGAATATTTATTCCCTGTTCTTGCATAATTTCTTTCACTTCGTCACTCGATGTCGTGTAATATCCGGAAATACCAGAAAGGAATTCTATGTTCTCAAGAGTTATGTTTCCTGTTTTTTCATATTTCTGGAGCGTATTGGATTTTACGATTCCTATCGGATGATTTTCAATATCTACCAAAACAAGTGCATTATACTTTCCATCGTATTTTTTGAGTATTTTTTTGGCATTTTCCACAGTTTCCGTCTTGTTGACAGTCAGTTTGAGATCCAATGGAATAATACTTGTTTCTTTTGTAAAAAGAAAGCTTGTATCAAGGAATTGTTGATATGTTCCCATATTCAGGAGCATTGTATTTCCATCAGCATCTTGAATACTATAGTCTTTTTTTCCGTTATCATTAATCTCCCGCCAAATTTCATCTTCTATGAGAGATTGAAATTTCTGTTTGATTTGTGCAGATGCCATTATACCAGCGTCCACTACTTCATTTTGAACTTTTTTGAAGAAATATTTCTGCTCTTGAGCAGTCCATTCGGTCACACCATGAATGAATTTCTGTTTCTTCATCTGAGTAAGAATTTGCCTTAATTCAAAAAGTTCCGAACGTGTCTGTTTCCAGATTTCTGCACTTGAAAGAATCGATGGAAGTTGTTCTTCTATCGAGGAGAAAAAACCTTCGTTATCCACTTCTTTGTCTTGATAATCGTGCGGAACGACCGTTTGTTTAGAAGAAATATTATCTATTTGTGACATATGATATGAGTTAGTATTTCCTTTATATTAACATAAAAACACTACCCATACAAAAAAAGAGATATTGACTTTTTTTTGGTATAAATTCTAATTAATACTAGATATTCTCTTATTAATTTTAGAAAATGCTTGACAATAAAAAAATTCGTATACAATACCCGATGTTCCCGAAAGGAAACTCTCTAATCCAGGTCTGGAAAAGAGAAAATAAAAAGATAGGAGTCAAGTAATGCAAATAAACACAAATAATACTGGTATCGCTCCAAGTTACTTTACCAGGCAGAATCTCGGTTTCACGACCGATCAAAAAAGCTTCGATGAACTCAGGGCGCAAAATCCGGCCCCGCTTTCAAAGGGAGCGCAGCAATTGGTAGAAGTTCGCGGTCTGCGAGATCCAGTATCTGGAAATTCAGTGCCCGAAATCCCCTCTGAGAAAATTGACGTTTACGCGTAAATTTTCACCTCAAAATAAGCCGCCAGCGATGGCGGCTTTAAATTTCTCATTCAAGACATACTTTCTCCTACCGTCAATACTCATTTCTTTGGAAAAAAACACATTATGGAATATACTGACATCAAACTTATCTAATAAAAACACATATATGCTCGAACCAAAGAAGCTTATGGCTATCAAGGATTTTCTCGATAGTGCGCAGAAATCCATCATTTCCGCGAAAAAGATTCTCGCAACTATGAGTAATGATACCGAACTTAAAAAAGAACTCGAATACCTTGATGCTTCCGGACTCTCGAACTATACGAGCGGAGACGAGAAAATTATAGAATGAGTATTTACTGGAGAAGCTATGCTCGGATCAGATGGAGCGATGTATCCGGTTCCTCAGAACTACGCATCAAAATCCAAACTCGTACAAGGAAGCAAGCTCAAAGCGATTATACATAGTGATGGAAAGATTACTTACAAGATTATAGAAGAAATCGAACACGAAACGAAGATAGGGATTCTGACCAAGAATAAGGACCGATTCCAAGTCATCGCCGATGGAAAGACCTATAATACCCTTCTCGCCGCAGTAACGTTTATTAAGTGAGAAATCGGAGATTCTGTCTCCATACGGATTCCGAAAGGAAAAGATGCTACGTATGCCGCAGTTGAGGCGATTATCCCGAAAACGCTTTCAAAAGAATAATAATTCTCAAATATAAAAAAACATTTCCCTTTATATATGAGGAAATGTTTTTTATTGTCATTTCCGCTTGATTCCTACGTCATTTTGCGTATATTCAGAGTATCTAATTATTTTTCTAAATATTTTTTCTATGACTCGTCTCAGAAATCGATGAAATTCCTCTCCTATAATAGGAGGCAGTTCTTTTTCTTTTATTGTTCCATTTGTTATAGCACTTATTGTTCTTATTCTAGTGATACGCTATATTTTTTCCGAAACGTCTTCTGTGAATCAGACAGGATCTTTTCTGACTGTAACACCGAAACAAGAACAATCCGAAATATACATTTATATGTCTGGTGATTCCAAGAAACGTATCGATGGGGCAACGAAAATGTTTGCAACAGATAGCAAGCTTGCTGTTGTTTCCGGTGAAGCGGAAGGAGACTTCGAAAACACCACTTCCAAAATTTTCATAGGAAAATGAGGAGAAGTGAAATACGAAGGAATTATTGATGGAAAACAAACTATTTCTCTTAATAATGCCGATCTGCTTGCCGATTCCAGCACAGGAGATTTGAATATAAAACTTGTGAATTTTTCAGTTGTACCAAGCAATAACTCTATCGTAATTCTCAGCCAAAATGCTATAGCGAGCAATATCTATATCCTTAAAGGAAGCGCTACTGTAGCGGATTATTCCAATAAACGATCTCCTGAGAATATTGGTGTAGGACAACAGCTTACTATCATGAAAAATGATCTCACGAATACTACTTTGCAATTTTCAAGCAAAATCGAACCTTTGAGCGACTATATAAAAACAACGGATCTTTTTATAAATCACAATGGAGATTCTCTTCTTGCTTCTCTTAATATAGCAAACGAAACAGGAAGTGGAAACACATCAAGTAATGGATCTGGATCAGTTCTTTCGAAAAATTCAAAAGTGGGGCTTATTATTACTTCACCGGAAGATGAATCTTCAGTGGATGCAAATCAGGTGGATATAGAAGGAAAACTTATGAATTCTCAGATTGTAAAAATCACCATTAATGATAAAGAAGTTCTTATCGACAAAGAAAACCAAAGCTTTTTATATAAAGGATTTCCTCTTATTAATCCTATTAATAATCTTGTTTATAAGGCGTATGATAGTGATGGGAATATTATTTCTGGTACAAAAGGAGTTCTCACTATCTATACCTCAGAGAAAGCAGGAAAAAACAATGCAAGTCAAAAACCGTCAGTTACGACCTATCCTATCTCAGATAAAGACTTTCGGATTATTTCTCCAACGGAAAATCCTTATAAAACCACCGAGGATATCGTTCGTATAGAAGGGCGTGTAAATAAAGGAGTGGTAAAATATATCACTGTCAATGATTTTCGTCTTACGAAATTTACACCTCTCGGAACTTCTTGGTACTATTTCGCAAATAAAGACTATGGAACAATGAACGATGGAATTAATCTGTATGCCATTAAATATTATGGAGAAAACGACGAGCTTCTTTTTACCAATCTCTTTACTATAGTAAAAGAGAAAAAAGAAGCTCCAATACCTGTAACTATTCCTGTAAATAACGAATCAACTTCTACCGGAAGCAGTACACAAAGTTAGTAAGTCTTTAATTTTTCTTTTTGGAGACTATGCTTAAAAATCAACGCGGAAATTCCATTATCGAGGTAATGGTTGTTATCGTTATTCTTACTATCGGAATAGTGGGCACTTATGGAATTCTCAATAGCGGTCAGAAGATTTCCATCGGCGCGGAAAATCGTCTTAAAGCCATAAAGATAACGCGAGAATGAGCCGAAGCGGTCGAAAATAGTCGAGATTCGAACTGGATTAAATTCTCCAATGAATATGATAACTGCTGGAAAGTAAAAAATTATGATCCACTCTGCATAGGAGATACGTCAGGAAATAGAAATTTTTCAACCGGATCATATCTTCTCGTTCAGAGCGGAACGCTTTGGACGCTTTCAGGAACTATAACTCCCAATTCAGCATACAATCTATATAAAGAACAATTTCCTATATTTCTCGATTCCAATGGATTTGCCGTAAGTTCCGGGAATAACACACCATGTACCTCCTCGGTAACTTCCAATTGTAAAACCATTTTTACCAGAGAAATTCAGATCCGTAATCCGGATAGTAATCATCTAAAAATAAACAGTATTGTGCAATGGGTAGATAATTCCAAAACTTCGAAACCATATATACTCAATCTAGAAACTACCCTCACAAATTGGAAAAAGAATTTTTAAAAATATCCTACAAAGACAGTCTTTGTAGGATATTTTTATGAATATTATTCAACAATGACTATCTCTTTATCTGCTGATTTCATTGTTCCATCAGCATATATTATATTGATTTTTATAACGAATTTTCCTGAACTAAGATATGTATGTGTAGGATTTGCTTCCATGGAAGTATTTCCATCTCAAAATTCCCAATTATATGAATCTATCTGTCCAACAGTTCCATTGATATCGAAATCAATTGGTTTACCAACCATACCTGATGATACACTCGTATTCAATACAATTCGTTTCGGAGTATCTTTTAATACTATCTTTCTGGAAGTACTTTCTTTTATTCCATCATCTCGAATTGTCGTAAATGTAATGATATATGTTCCAGGAAAATTATACTGATAATTTTGTATGGCATCTCCCTCGATAGCTCACTTCCCTTCACCGAAATCATATATAAATTTTATGATTGTTCCAATTTTTGGAGTACTTGCAGATCCATCAACATGAACGATAGTCGGAGCATATTCGGAATCTTGTGTAAGCTTCAAGTTGATAGCGATATCTTTCTTTTCTGGTTCGAAGATTATTTTTTCTTCTATCGGAATAGTAATTCCTTTTTCTCTATTTAAGAAAGTATAACGCACTATAAAGGTATAACGTTTCCCTTCTATGAGTTCATATTCTGTTTTGAATCCAATTTTCTCAAATACTCTATCTTCATTAAAGTCCCATTCAACTTTATCGAGTTCATATCAAATATTTTCCACCTTTACATCCGTTGCATCAAAACCTACAATCATAGGAGCAATTGCATCGGAGATAAGATATGCTTTGATAGATCTATTGTATGTATTTTCAATCAGAGATTTACCAGTCGTATCTTTTATCTTTAGTAGCGACGGACTGTACGTTGTCTTCCCATCTCATCAATTAATCAATTGCATAGGTTGAAGAATACTGAAATTATCCTTCAATTCTGTTGTTCCTCAAGCAGAATCAGAGAGAATCAACGTCATTTCTACATCGCGATATTTTATGAAATTTATTTCACATACTTCTTCTGTACACACTGTTGTTCTATCGACTATCCATTTATATCCAGTAATCTCAGCATTTTTTACAACCGCATCTTCAATATGAAATGTATATAAAAATGGATTTACCTGATCTTGTTCGTGTACGATTTTTGCTACAACACCTGAGCTTCCTTTGGGGATTATAAATAATTTATCGCAAGCTGTTTCAGAGAGTACCCTGAGACAGAGAACTTGTTCATCTTTCTCCATAGTAATGGAAACAATTTTCTCAACACTTACAGGCGTATCACCATTTTTTTCTGTATACCAATTTATCTTTCCAAGACTTATAAGACGGGAAGCATCATAAGTAAAAGAGGTTTTTGTTTTTTTTACATCCACTACTCAGATGATTTGAACAGTATGGAAATTAATAGGAATTACTTTCGGTTTGCGAGTTACTCGGTCAAGTCCTTCATATACTCCAGTTGGCTTATAGACTCTTGCTTCATCAAAAATACAGATAATACTCTTATCATCCTGGGGATTCACTCATTCAACAATAGAAGAATTTCCTTGTTGACATTTTGCTCCATCGAAATTAATCTTGTAATTTTCGATATTAATCATTTTCCCAACAAAATTTGCATCCGATTTCAGGTCGAATTTGAGTTCGATCGGTCCGATAAGATTATCGAAATTATTCATTAAAGCATTGTCTTTGAAACGTTCAGAAATGAGTTTCTCATTATCATATACTACTACTCCCCCATTCGGGTTTTCATAATCGGTTGCATTGATTTTCTGTACGAGAAAAGCCCAGAGAGTTATCTCGGAGAAAAGCAGGATACCGAAAAAGAATGAGAGGATAATCGAGATTGTTTTCTTTTTCTTATATTCTTTCTTTGTGAGGATAGCTTGGAAAAGAAATACTATCCATACGACAGAAAGTATAAAGGTAACTACCCCGAACATGGAGCTTACTAATTGCTTCAGAAGTCGTGCTATATCTCATGGATTAATACCAAAAGAGATAAAAAAACCAGCCTGTCCCGGATTGAATACTATATAGGAAAGAAATGCACCGAAAAATATAGATGCAACGAGAATAATTGCTCCAACGATGCGCAGGAACATATCGGTACTCATTCATTTCTTCAATGGTTTTTTTACCGCCGATCCCGGAGTTGTAGAAGAAACAGGATTAACAGAAGAGGAAGTACTTACATCCTTTATTTCATTTTCTGGAATAAATGAATCAGTCAAGATATCCACTGTGGGAGATTGAGTTTCCGTAGTGGATAAAATCTCACCGAGAAGTCCATTGGATGGAGTCTTCGGTTCTTCACCTACAGGCGTGTTTGGATTTTCATTTTGAGACATATGAAGAAGTTAGTATTACTTAAGCCAATCCGGTAGTTCATCGGGATTTGCGGAAATTACCGGTCCAGGAGAAACGACTGATTCTGGTTTTTTCTTTTTTGGCTTGGATGGGGAAGTTTCTTTTTTTGTATCTGAAGAATCTGTAGATTGTTCTTCTTTTATTTTTATCGTTTTCGACTGTTTCTTAGGAGTGGATTGTTTTTGTTCCGGTTCAGATGCTTCCGTACTTGCTTCGCTGGAAGTCTCTTCCGATGCAGTATTTGTATTTTCCAAGAGAGTAGGAGCACTCTTGAGCCAATCTGGAATATCTTCATAAGAAGACGATTCCTTTGTTTTTTCTGCAGTAGGAGTATTTTTTATTTCTTCTTCCACTTCTTTATCCAAGGATTCTTGATCAACTCCTTGCATCCATGGAGGAAGACCAGAATTATCGGCTTGTTCGACAGTTGATGTCTTTTCTTCTTTCACAATAATAGTTTCTTCTGGGAGAGTTGCTGGAGTTACAACGGGAGTTTCCATTCCTTTGAGCCAATCCGGAACATCGGAAGTAACAACGGGAGTTTCGAGGTTTTCAGGTACTGAAGTAGTATCGACCTGTACTTCTTCTGGAACAGAAGCTGGTACAGGAGTTTCTTCAGATGCAGGAGTTTCTTCAGATGCAACTTCTTCTTCTGTATTTGTATGAGACACGAGACTGGTTGATTCTTTGAGCCAATCCGGAATCGTAGCATTCTCTACGGAAGACACTGAAGGTGTTGTTACGGATTCATCGGAAGATTCTGGAATAACAATCGATTGATTGTCCGATACAATATTTGCAAGTACATCTGTTTGTGGTATTTCTTCCTCTTTCTTAGGGGAAACTGTTTCTGTTACAACAGGCGGAACATAGGAAATTTCTTCAGGAGATTCTTTTCCGGAAATTTTATCTATGATAAAATCTTGAAATCCAAGATTACTGTCTTTGTTGAATAATTTGAAATATACGAAGATGGCGATAATAAGACCGAGAAGACCGAGAAAAATAAATCCGAGAACCTTTCCAAAGCCGAGAAGGAAATCGAGGATTCCTGACGAACTCGTACTTTCGACTGCAGGAATATTTTCTGGGATATTATTCTGTCCGCCATAGATGATAGTCTGAAGTTGTGACTTGATGATATTCTTATCTTTTACTTCAATATCAGCATCATCTTTTACAGCATTAAGAATGAATGTTCCAAGTTCTTTATTGAGTGTAGTATTTGTTGGATGAGAAATGATATCATCTATATTTTTTATAATCTGATCATACGAAGAATTGGTCTTCGGTATGAGTGATTTAAGTACTTTTGTTGCCAAGCCTACATCGTCTTTCACTTGAGTATCAGCAAAAAGAAAGCCTTCGAGAAGAGAATAAAATGAATCTTTCGTAGCAACATCGAGTGAAGAACCACTATCAATATATGTTTCGAAATCAATGATTGTTTTTGTTTTTTCACGGGTATCGAACCAGTTTTCCTGGAGACTTGAGAAATATTGCATCATCTTCAATCGATCCTGTTCCTTAGCGCCTCGGATAAGATCCTTGAGCTTCTCGAGATTCACCTTATCGATTTCGGAAATATCTTTCGGTAAGGTATCAGCACTCTCGGAAAGACTCTCAGCAGAAGGAGAAGTAACGAAATCGTATACTATTTTAATATCTTTTGTACCGATAACCGTATTATTGGAATCATAAAGACTGAGTCTCATGGTTTTTTCCTTGGCAGTCACATCGGAACTCTTTATCACAAAGACGTTTCCGTTTACGGAAGAATCCGTTCCTTTATTGTCGATATCATCAGCTGGATTTCCATTAAGATTAGAATCCAAAGATACATCCGTGTCGATTCCATATTTCGCTATAGTTCCCTTGGATTCGCCAAGATAGAGATAAAGTTTATCAGTATTGTTTGTTATATGGATAACGTCATTGTCTGCAGAAGGATACGAAAAATAAATAACATTATCTGTGGACTTCTTTATTTTCAGAGCATTGAGAATGTCTTTTCTAAGAGCAACGGAAGTATTTTTCGTACTCACTCCATCGGAAACCTCTAGAGACACGCTTCCTGAAACAGGATTCTCTCAAAAATCATACGTAAAAGAATCGAGTCTCGTGGAGGTCGTATCTCCAATTGTCCATTTTACCTTCGTATAAAGACCTTTGGTAGTATTGAAGAATATAACCTTTTTCCCAATAGTAAGATATTCAAGACTTGGTGTTATTTCATTTTTAACGGAAATGGACTGATATTTCGTATTGGAGATTCCTTTATATGAAACCTTTACTTTGAAATTGAAGTTTCCAGATTCAGTATATATATGACTCACTGTAGGAGTATTGGTAGTTTCTTCATAAAATCCGTCACCGTTATAGTCCCATTTGTATTCCGCTTTAGATGCAATATCGGTTCCGAGAATATTACGTGCCGTAACACTGAAATCTACTTTTTCACCCACGGATATATTATTACTCGATGCTTTTAATCCTATAATCGGAGTATTAATATTATCAGAAACAAGTGTAAGAGAATATCTTTCCGTACTTATATCATCACTCTTTACTTTCAATCCATTGGAATCCTCGAGAATAACAGCAAAATAGTATTTCGCACCAACACGAGGAAGAACGAATACAGTTTTCGGAGAGATAGTAATACGAAAATCCTGTGGTTCCGGATCTTCATCGGTATAATAATACCAAATATATGAGGAAATAATACCATCCTCATCCACTGCATTATTTGCAGTAACAGTAACTGTTACTGGATCGGCATTAATATTATCAGCAGTAATAGTAAGAGACGAAAGTTTCGGAGCAATATTTTCAATCTTTACGTATGCAGAAGTAGTATCTTGTGTGCCGTTCTTTTGACTGCGGACAGTAAGAGAAACAGGAAAACATCCGAATTCATCGAATTTATAACTAAAATCTCTTTGAGAAGAGTTTCTACTTCCGTATTTCCATGTATAAGCAATTCCTTGGTTTGTCCCATCAATATTCACACTATTTTCAGCGCTTATAGTCACGGCTTTTGCTCGATCAATCACAAACGCTTCTTTTCCATCACAAGAATCTGCAGTCGGGATAATCTCTTCGCCGTCACGTTTAAGTGTGATGATGGCAAAAGGATTTGTACTGTCCGTTACGTATACTTTTCGAGAAATGGAATTACTGTCAGAATTACGTCCACGAACAGTAAGTGTCAATGAATATGTTCCTGCTTTCTTATAAACATGATTTACTCTTCCGGTTACACTCGTATCCGTTTCACCATCTCCAAACTGCCATTCAAATGTTTGAGCTTCTTTTGAATCCGCAATAATAGCAACAGAAGATCCTGCTTTTGCAATCTTTGGAGAGGTTATAAGTTTAACGGAAAGAAGAGAATTGATAGTGATATCTTTATTGGCTGATATAGTTTTCCCATCTTTATTGGACACTTCCAAAGCAATATGATGTGTACCAACTGTATCAAATGTATATCTTCCTATAGCTCCGTTGCGAACTGAATTTGCGAGATTTGTACGAATTCCATCAATAATCCATGCATAATCAAGGTTTGAAGAATCAAGATTGTCTGGATCATAACTTTTCGTTGCATCGAGAACAAGGGTATTTGGTGTTTCTGTACTCAATGTTTTGGTCTCAAAAGATGCGATAGGATCACGCCCTTCGATAGTAACAATAAGTGTATCATAATCTTCTTTTCCATTAGAAGCGAGGGTTCTGAGTTTTACTGCATATTTTCCCGTTCTTGGAAATTTGTAAGAAATATTCTGAAGATTAGAAGTGAAAAGCGATTTTTCATTATCGAGTTCGGTAATTTGCCAAGAATATCCAAGATTCAAAGCAGCAGCAGAACTAGAGGCATTGAAATGAAATTCATCGCGTGGAAAACCGTTTGTCTTATCAGATCTTATACTGGAAATAGGATCGCGAATTTCGATTTCAAGTTCCTTGATAAGTTTCTTATTTTCATTTGTCGTTACTTCCATTCTAAATTTATACACTCCTTCATTGGAATAAATCTGACGATCAAGTGACGGTGAATTATTGTATTGTGCAATATTTCCATTTCCAAATTCGATACGAGTTGCAATGAATTTCGTTCCGGATGCTGGAGTAGATGATGTCGCATCCATAAGAAGACCTTGACGACCTTGCGCAGGAGTAAATTTTACTTTATCAACATTAGAAACATATACTCCATTGATAGAAAGTGAAAGATTCCCAATCTTTGGAAGTACTTGTACATTTACGGATGAATCGAATGGAAGTACATCAGTTTTTCCATTCTTATTACGACTTGCTGAAAGAATATTAAGAAAAACGGTATAGGTACGTTCTTCTGGAAAAACATAAGAAATAGATGGTCCAGTTCCAAGAATAGTTCTCGTTCCACCAGATGCTCGAATCCACCAGATATAACTTGCCTTGGGTATAATAACCCCAGATGGATCAATCACTTCCGAGGCACGAAGCGTAGCAGTAAGAGGAGCATTTCCTGTTGCTGGAGACACGGTAACTTTCCCTTTAATACGACTGATTTTTATCTTTGTAAGATAATCATTGATATTTTTTGCGAGGTTGGCAATATTAGTATCGGAATCAGGATTTTTTTTTACGAGTTCAATAGCGGTAATAAGAGAATTTGCGAGATTTGTATTAAAAATATTATTATCAGCATCAGGAAATGTTGCCATGGATGCTTTTACGAGAGTATTGAGAGAATCAAGGGTACCTGAAGTGATCTTATTATTTACTTGATACTCACGATCAAGTGTGGAGCTCAGGAGCTCGATTTGTTTTTTATAATTATCAAAAGTATTCATATCATACTCCGTATATGCATATGTTGTTTCGATAAGAGAAGGGAGTTTATTGAATGCGTTATTAAGAACACCTCCCACTCCCCCAGATCCTATGAAGAATTTTACTATGGAATACGCGAGAAAAATAAGAAGAAGTCCGATAATTACATGAAAAATAGTAGACTTTGATTTCTTTACTTTGTCTTCATCTCATGCAGCAGTCAGAACATTGAAACCTGCATAAATAATATAAATAACTCCTACGATTCCGAGAAACAAGAGAAGATATGCAACAATATCCTGGATAAACACAGAGAATTTACGATTCTTTTCAATATCGTTGATATTCCCACTCACTACTTGGGTACCTCGATCGAGAGAACAAAAATCTGCAGAAGCAGGATCATTACTATTGCAATAATCTACCGACTGTGACGGATTACAGTTGAAGTCGAAAAGACCGCAAGCTGCTAGAGAAACAGAAGGAAATGAAAAAAATACTACAAGAAGTGCAATACTACTAGAGAAAAACCGTGTTTTTATTCGAGAATATGAACGCATTTTTGATGCTTATTAATAATAAATCTGTTCTGATTTTAGCATATCTGAAAATAAAAAGCAAGAAATCTCTCTAAAAAAATCGAAGAAAATCATAATACTACTCTATTTTACATTCTTCATCGAATGATGTTCCGTCGATGAGATGTTTTTTATTACAATCAATATATTTGATAGCACTAGAAAGTATACTTTTGGGATCTTTTTGAATATTTCAAAGAATTTGAGAAAAATATGTATCATATTCATTTTTGAGACCTTTTCCGAAAATCTGGAGATCAGTATCAGAATTCATAAAACTTCGGTATTTCACTCGTTCATAATCCTTACTTATCGCTTCACTAAATTTCATCTCTTCTTGTAATCGTTGAGCAGGAAGATACATAGGAAAACTCTGGAGATATTTCTCTTCTGCTTCTCCTGTTGCAAGATAAGCGAGAAAGGAATATCCTGCCTGAGGATTCTTGGAAAGCTTGGAAAGTGCGAAATAATTATACTCTCCAAGATTTACAGCATCTCTCGGATTGAGTGATATTTGAGGGATTTCCGATGTACGAAGATTTAAAGCTGAAAGAACATTTTCGGTTCCAGCACGTTTTATAGCATATTCAATCTCTCGGAGAAGAGAAGGAAATCCTATCACCATTCCTATTTTCCCTCTTACAAATATATCAACTGTTGTCAGATTTAAATCTTTCATAATGGATTGTATATGTATCGAGGCACTTAGTGGAGTATTCCCAGAAAAAACGAAATATGAATTTATAGCTTTGTCTGCACCTGCTTCGGTAAAATTACCGTATGAAGAAATATTATTCTGCAAAAAGAATAATGAGAGAATATCTGAAGCTCCCGGTATATATCTTCCATCAAGTCAGAGCATAATATCAGCATAGTCTGGAACATCAGGTAATGCTTGCGTATCAGTAGTCACCATTGTATCAACTGAACCTCTCGTATTTCTTCCAATCTCAGCCCATAGATGTGGAACTGTTTTAATAAGTTTCCAGTTATAAAAAATTCCCATAGCCTGATACCCGAGTGGAACACCTTTTATTCAGGCTATCGTTTTTTCTTTTCCTGAAGCATCTTTTTCTTTATTTTCTATAAGAAGATTATCGAATACTTTATTAAAATTCTTAGAAAATTCATCAGGATTGATAATAGTGGCAGGTATAGCGAGAATCTTTGACTCGAGTAATCAACTATCTGTTCCATTTACCACAAATATATCTGGGGAATTTCCATCTCCGAGAACAGTGAGAAGTGTTTTTTCATAATCCGCATAATTACCGAACTTTGTTACTTTTACTTCCATAGTCGCATAGTCTGGATAACGAGCTTTGAATCCGGTTATAATGTCGGAAAAACCTACTGATTCATCTCCAACCACCCAAACAGTAAGCTCTTTCGGAGCTTTATTCTTCGTTGTTGGTGTTGCTGAACCAAGCATACCTATACCGACAATAATCCCGAGCAATACGACACCCGTTATAGCGAAAAATATTATTTTATTTTTGGAAAGAGAAGCGATATCTGTCATATTGGAGAGATTACTTATTAAAAGTTAATATTGGAATTTTCTCGACTTTTCTCAAAAACGAAGTAATTTGAGTATAAATCGAAGCCATAGCTCCCCCTTGTGGGGCCACCGGAGTGAATCCGCCGCGGCGGAAGAACGAGGAAGTGGAGATTTAAGCTCAAAGAACGAGTTTTTCAGAAAATTCCCTAGTCTGCGAGAAAATGAAGATGTACATGCATTACTTCCTGTCCCCCTTCCTTTCCGACATTAAACTGGAGTCGATACCCGGGAATCTGCATCTCATGTCCAAGATTTCGAGCAATGAGAAAAAGTCATCCAATAGTCTCTTGATCCTCATTGCTCATATGTGAGATACTCTCAATATGTTTTTTAGGAATGAGAAGCATATGGATGCGTGATTTCGGATGAATATCGTTGAGTACGATATATTTTTCATCCTCATATACAAGAGTGGAAGGAATCTTATGAGAAGCAATAGAACAGAAAATACACATAAAAACTTCGTAAGAAAATACCTCCAAAGAATTATATGAGAAAACGAGGGAAATTCAAATGTATAAATCTTTTTTTATAAATCATGAGATTTTCATATAACATAAGTCTTGCTTGTAATATTCTTGTAGCAACCCAAAGAAAAACACCCCCGAAGATTCGGGAGTGTTTGATATCTGTTATGGTCCGATATCCATTATCGAACTTAATTGGTTGTTTTTAGATCAAATGAGAACATGAGTAATTTCTCGAGAAATTTTTTAGTTTGAAAGATATCGAATAATAACAATACCAGAACCACCATCAGCACCTAATCAAAGATTGTTATAGTTATCACCACCTCATCCTCCACCGGTATTTGGAGTTCCTGCTGTAGCTGGAACATTACGATTACTTCCAGCATTTCCTCATCCACCATTACCACCAACTCCTCCTGTTGTTGCTCCATTTCCTCATCCACCTCCAGCATACCATTTTAGAATTCCTGAAATAGATGAAGATTTCCCAACACCTCCAGCACCTCCAATACCTGCACTAATAGCAGTGGTTCCAACACCTCCAGCACCTCCTCCTCCTCAAGAATTCCAAGAATCACCACCAGGATCATTTCCTCCTCCACCATCATTTCACTGACTTGGAATTGTTGCAGGAGTATTCCCTCCGCCTCCACATGCAGCATATGCACAACCACCACCACTACCACCACTACCACCACTTGTACGAGTCGCACTACCTCATGATGCACCTCCACCTCCAGTAGCTACTATACTTCCAAATATCGAATCTCCTCCTTTTTGTGCTGGTGAACCATTTGTACCACCCGATCCAACTGTAATACTATGACTTCCTGTTATTATAGAATAGTTAGTTCCTTCGCGGAATCCTCCTCCACCACCACCAGCCATTCCCCCTCCTCCACCTCCGCCAACAACCAAATATTCAACGGTACCAGTCGTGTTTGGAGTAAATGTACCATCACTCGTAAAAGTATGAATCGTATATCCTCCACTGTATGTTATCGTTCCTCCTGTTGCAAGGAAAGGACATTCACTCGTACTCGTACTACTGAGAGTTGTCGCATTACTACATCCTCCTGCACTACAAGCTTTTATATATCGTGTATAACTCGTAGCACAGGTGAGTCCCGTTTCATTGAAACTGATAGTATTTCCTTTGTCAGTCCATGTGGAATTATCTGTACTGAACTGGTAGCTTGTAGCATTTGCAGATGCTTGCCAGTTCCATGTGATACTCGTTTGAGTGATACTACTTGCTGCACTTGCAATTGGAGCAGACGGTATATTTACTGATGGTATTTCAGGAATAGGAGCAGTTGTGATATTTCCTAATACTATTGCTTGCATCTTTGTGATATCTCCTCAAAAACTTACAAGGAGATTTCCGGTGAATATTTCAGATACTCCAGTACTCGTCGTCACTCCTGTGATATTTACTCCAGTAAGTGTAGTAGTAGAATTACTGGTGATGGCTTGGATGATTTGATTCGCATCCTTGTTTTGTATTACATTACTTTCATCGAGTTTGTAGGGAAGATTAGTTTGTTTGTTCACTACAAAGTATGTTCCTGAACTCAAAAGATTTACTGATCCTGTATTATTCCAGAGAAGACTCGGGATATTTGCGATCCATACTTCTGAACCACTGGAGAACTTAAAATACCCAGGGTAGTCTCCACTTACTTTTGCTTGATAGGAAGTGTCGGCGTAGACAGTGGGGATGAGCAAGGAAGTATCGTACGCTATGATATTTTCGAGAGTGGTGGCGATTTGATACTGAGAGAGAGAAGAATTTACTCCATAGATATAGTTAGTATTGGAGAGAGGATCTGTCGGAATTTTATTCATATGAATATTTCGAGCATTTATATCTCCGACTATTCCTCTATATGCATAGGTTATTCCATTAATACTTCCTGTGAGGACACCAATAGTACCATCTGCTTCTGGCATGGGATATGAACCTGTTTTTATTTGAAAAAGAACAAGTCAGGAATCTATGTTTTTGAGAGTGGTAACTCTATCAGAATCACGAGCAGAACCGGTAAATCCACTAAGTTGTATGAACCCGATAGTTCCGAGAATAGTAAGGATGGTTATGACGACGATGAGTTCGACGAGGGTGAAACCGAACATATTTATCATCTTGGATTTATTTCGACCATGAAAAAATACACTTCGTTCAGATCTTTCTTTCTTTTCAGATAAAGTAGAAGATTCTGAAGTAAATTCAGAATAACAATTCTTATTTCATGTCTTCATACAAAAAAAGATAAAAAACTAGAATGTAAATATAATTCATATATTATTCTTTTTCTCTGACTTTCAAGTTTTTTTTTTGAAAATAACAAAAAATGTGTCAGATATTCTTGATTTTTAACCTTATTTTTATGACATATCTACCAATCATCGGTATATATTATATGTACAATATAGGTAGGTTGTGTAGAAAAATTACTTCGTAAAATATCACAAGTTAGGGATATTATAGACAAACAAGATTTTGTTCCAAAAGTTTTTCAAATTTCTCCATCGGTGTCAGGTATT
>Ga0100395_1001583_pt1 | contig 17393 bp, 8 predicted proteins | sample CryGeymeta201519_FD_81542 | JGI IMG/M metagenome (GOLD analysis project Ga0100395, IMG submission 81542) | Groundwater microbial communities from Crystal Geyser aquifers in Utah, USA - Crystal Geyser metaG 2015-19 | ecosystem: Environmental > Aquatic > Deep subsurface > Groundwater | place: USA... | reverse complement strand
CGATCGTCACGGCCGGCACGCCCTCGCCCAACCGCTTCGCCGCGAGCACCGCGTTGCGCCCTACCTGCATGGCCTGCTCGCCGCCCTGGCTGACGCAGCCCATTACGACGTCGTCGACCGCCTTGGCGTCGAGCCCCGTCCGCTCCATCACCGCATCGAGCGTGACCGCGGCGAGATCGACCGGATGCACCCCCGCGAGCCGTCCCCCGCGCTTGCCGCCGGCAGTGCGCACGGCTTCGACGATATAGGCTTCGGGCATGATGGTCTCTCCGGATCGCGTTGCGTTTCGAAACCGGAGGTATGGGAGGCTTACGTAAGCGTCAAGCGAGTGGTGCCATATCGGCGGGCATGCGTGCTTGCCTTGCGCCGGGGCACAAGCATATGGCTAAGCCCGCAATGAAGAAACTGTTTGAGATCAATCCCGACATCGATCGCGAGGCAGCCGCCCGCCGCTACGCCGCGAACACGCGCGTTCAGGTCCGCGACGTGCTTACGCAGGAAACCGCGCTCGAAATCCGCCGCATCCTCCAGGCGACCCCCTGGGGCATGGCGATGCGCGGCGGCGATGGCGAGGATACACCGCCAGAATCCATTCGCAACGCCGAACTGGCGCGACCGGAGGGGGTGGAGAAGGCCAATTCGCTGGGCAGGCAGGCCGACCAGGCCTCGGCGCGCGGCGAATATGCCTTTCGTTTCGCCCATTATCCGATCGTCAAGGCGGTTCAGGAAGGATGGCAGAAGGGCGGACCGCACGAATTGCTGCTCGAATACGTCAATGCGCCCGAATTCCTCCAGCTTGCCCGCGACGTCACCGGCATCGACACTCTGGTCAAGGCCGACGGGCAGGCCACACTGTTCGCGCGCCAGCATTATCTGGGGCGCCATATCGACAGCCATGTCGCCGAAGGCTGGCGCGTGGCCTATATTCTCAATTTCGCGATCGAGGATTGGCATCCCGACTGGGGCGGCTATCTCGTGTTCTACAACGAGGACGGCGATATCGTCGACGGGTTCAAACCGCGCTTCAACGCCTTGAATCTCCTCGCCGTGCCGCAAAGCCACGCGGTCACCTACGTGCCCCCCTTCGCGCCCGTGGGACGATACGCGATAACCGGATGGCTGCGCGACAGGTGAGCGCGTTCTCGCCCCGACACTGGGTCGAACGTGCGCTCTCCGCCGAACGGGCCGGAAATGCGGACCTAGCGCTGGCGGAGATGGAAAGCGCCCTCGCGGCGTATCCGAAGGATGCCGCGCTCGCCAATGACGCGGGATCGCTCGCCCAGCGGCTCGGCCAATACGCCTTGGCGGAGACGCGGTTCGCCGCCGCGCTGGCGCTTGCGCCGACCAATCCCGAGTTCGCGATCAACCGCGCCATCGCGCTGACAGCGCTCGAAAAACCGCGCGAGGCCGCCGCCTTTCTTTGCACCTTCGAGAGCGCCGCCGAACGGATCGCCCGCTATTGGTCGGTGCGCGCCAATGCGGAGCGGTCGGCGGGAATGGTGGCGGAGGCAGGCCGAAGTTACGAGCGCTGCCTCGCCCTGGAGCCGAACCATCCCCGCGCGCTGCACGGGCGCGCGCGCATTGCCATCGAACGCGGCGAGGATGACGCGATCGCCCGGTTCGAGCGCGCCCTCGCGGCGAACCCGCGCGATCCCGCCATCGCGATCGCCCATGCCAATCTCCTGGCCGTGCACGACCGCTTCGTCGACGCGGCGAGGGTCGCGAGCGAAGCGCGAGGCCGCTTCCCGGACGATCCCTCTCTGGCCCTTCTCGAAGCCAGCTATGCCGCCTCGGGCGGTGACGATGCGTGCGCGGAGGCGCTGTTCGCCACGCTGCGCAATGCGTCGCCAGACCGCTGGCTGCAGGAAGCGCGCCATGCCCTGCGAAGAAGGGAGATGTCGCGGACCCACGATCTGCTCGACCGTGTCGAACGCGAGACACCCTGGAGCATTGCCGTATGGGCTTTGCGCGGCCTTGCCTGGCGATTGTCGGGGGACGAGCGCGCAGACTGGCTTTACCGACCGGAGACGGCGATCCGGGCGATGGAACTCGAAGGCCCTCACGACTTGGTGCCCCGCGCCGTCGAGGCGCTGCGCCGCCTTCATGCGCGCTCCGCCCTCCCCCTCGGACAATCGCTCAGAGGGGGCACGCAGACGCGCGGGCGGCTGTTCGATCGCACGGAACCGATCTTCGCCGAACTGCGCATCGCGATCGAGCAGACCGTCGAAAACTATCGGCTCGATCTTCCCCCTGCGGACTCGACCCACCCCCTGCTGCGCCATCGCGACCGGGGCTTCGCACTTGCCGGATCGTGGTCGGTCCGGCTTACGGGCGGCGGCGATTTCCATATCGCGCATATCCACCCCGAAGGCGTGATCTCGTCCGCGCTCTATCTCGTCGTGCCCGACGATGCCGCAGGCCCGGACAAGCGCGGATGGCTCGAACTGGGTCGCCCGCCACCCGATCTGCGCCTCGACATCGGACCGGTAGCGACGATCCAGCCCTTACCGGGAAGGCTCGCGCTGTTTCCGAGCTACCTCTTCCACGGCACCACGCCGTTCGGTAGGGAAGAACGGCTGACGGTCGCCTTCGATGGCGTGCCAAGCGCTTAAGGGGGCAAGGCCGGTATCACTCGGCATGATCGGACAAGAGGGGAGAACCATGGGGCGAGCGCAAGCTGGGGAGCAGGCGGCGTGGAATATGTTCTGGGAACAGGATGCACGCGGCGGAGCATCGGGGTGCCTGCCAGATGGCTGGCGGAGCATCGAAGATGCCCAGCGCAAAATCTGGCAGGAATTCGCGCGGGGAATACCGCAAGGCGGGGCCGTGCTCGACCTCGCAACAGGAGACGGACGGGTTCTCGCCTGGATCGGGGCGGAGCGATCTGATCTCGTCCTCAAGGGCGTCGATCTCGCGCCGACGCTTCCGCCGCCCCCTTCCCATGTAACGCTTCAGGGCGGCGTTGCGATGGAAGACTTGCCCTTCCCGGATCATAGCCAGGATGCGGTGACCAGCCAGTTCGGCTTCGAATACGGCGACACCGACCGCGCCGCCGCCGAGATTGCGCGCGTGCTGAAACCTGCGGGAAGGATCGGCCTGATGATGCATCGCGGCGACGGTCCGATCGTGGCGCATAATCGCACGCGCCGCGAACAGCTGGAATGGGCGCTGGAAGACAAGGCTATCGTCAGTCGTACGCGCGAGGCCATTGCGGGCGGTTCGAATCTGGCGTCGGCAGAGCCCTACGCCAGCGCCATTGCGGCCGAGGGGCAAGAGCGCTTCGGCCAGAGCTCGCCGGCCTGGGAAATTCCCGAAGCCATCCGGCGCACCCTGATGATGGGCGCACGTGCCGGGCGCCAGTTCGTCACCGATACGCTCGATGCCATAGAGGCGCAGGCCGGGAACGAGATCGGACGGATCAAGGCCCTGATCCGCGCGAGCGCGGTGGCGGACGATCGCGATCGCATCATCGACGGGTTTTCCCCGTTCGGCATCGTCCCGGCGGAAACAAGAACGATCGAAAGCGAGCCCGGAAAGCCCTTCGCCGATTTTCTGGTGCTGACCAAAAGCTGATCGTGCGGGCCAGGCTGCGCGGCCTTCGCCGAGCGGTTTGCAGTTACCTTCCTGAAAAAGAAAAAAGGGCGACGGACCGAAGTCCGCCGCCCCTTTTTTTCTGCTTTCTCAGCGCGCGGCTTAGAACCGGTAGGAGGCCGAGATGAAGAAGTCCCGACCCAGCACGTCGTAGGTGCTCGGATAGGTATTTGCCTGTTCCTGGTTATCGCCGAGGAGCAGCGAATTGACATCGTTCGACACTCCGAGGCCCGCATTCAGCACCGGCGTGCTCGGCAGCGTGTCGAAGATGTTGTTCACACCGAAGTTAAGCACGAACCGCTCGCTGGCAGCAAACGAGAAGCTGAGATCGAGAAGATCATAGCTGTCGATGCTTTCCGTGGGGTTGCCCTCTTCCTCGACGCCATCAAGATGGCGCCAGCGCAGCGACGTGGTGACCGGACCATCGATAAACGACGCACGGCTCGTCCACTTGTATTCAGGCGTCGGGGAGCCGCACTGGCCACCGAAGAAGCCTGCACATTCGACGATATTGCCTGGGTTGGTCGTATCGGGCACCGAGAACGATTCATCCGTCCACGTTCCGAGGAACGAGAGGTCCAAACGCTGCTCACCGGTATCGGTGAACACAGAGAATGGAATGTCGAGACCATAATTCACTTCAAGGTCGATACCCGAAACGCCCAGTTCAGCAATGTTCTGCGAGCCCTGGATCGGCGGGCTCACGCGGGTGAACGCTCCGTTCGCATCGCGGATGCCCACGAAGCCCTGACACTGCGGTGCGCTGAGACTCTGCGCCTGTTCGTAGCAGAGCGCGAACAGCGTGTTCAGCGACGGCGTGGCGATCGCATCTTCGATCTCGATGTTGAAGTAGTCCGCCGTGACCGTCAGCCCCGGGATGAAGCTCGGTTGCAGAACCACACCGAAGGTGTAACTGGTCGAGGTTTCCTCTTCGAGATTCGGGTTACCGCCGAACTGCGTCTGGATCTGGCCATCGGGCTGGACCAGTGAAGGAGTGCCTTGGAACAGGTTACCCGCCGGCACGCCATTGGCGATACATAGCTGACGGATCGTCGCATTCCCGGCATTCGTCCTGTCGGCGCAAGGATCGGTCGCACCCGGGAAGTTAACGGCAAGACCCTGGAACAGTTCGGCAATGTTGGGCGCACGGATCGCACGCTGATACTGACCGCGCAAGATGACATCCGGGATCGGCGCGAATTCCACACCGCCCGCATAGGTGAACACGTCACCAACGTTTTCGAGCGAGTAGTCGGAATAGCGTCCGGCACCCGTGAACTCGAGACGAGCCGACCCAAATTCGATCGGGATGTTCAACTCGCCGAACACTTCCTTCACATCGTAGCTACCCGACGTCGGCTGACCGGCGTTGAAGCCCTGCACGTCGCCCGACGCCAAGAACTGGTCGGGCGTGAAGTTGGCCGAAACCTTGCGGTATTCGGTACCCAAAGCGAAACCGACCGGAGCCGAGTTGGCTCCGATGGCGAAGTCGCCGAAGGTACCCGAAATGACCGCGGAGGTAACCTGAAGCGTCGACGTTTCACCGTTCTGGGCCTGCACGGCGAACGCATCGACCTGCGCGTCGGTCAACTGGTTGGCACCGAAGATGTTGATCGGGATCGAAGTGCCGAGGTTGCCCGTCAGACCGTCGATGAAGCGCGACGTCGAAGCGTTGCCCTGCTGGGTCTGGAAGTTACGGGTACGAGCGAACTGATAGTACACGTCGTAGTTCAGGTAGTCCGTGATCGGACCGGTCACTCCGCCGAGGACGCGGAACGCGTTACGCTCGTCGAGATTGTTACGACCGCCGACTTCCTGAAGGCGACGCCGTACCTGGACGTTGACAACACCGTCATTCGCCTGCGCGCCGGTTTCGGCAGCATCGAGAGCACGGAACGCGGCCAGCTGCTGAGCGGTCAGGAATTGACCGATGCGATCCAGCGGAAGACCGACATTGACGAGAATCGGCGTCGGCGCCAGCTCAGCCGCGACGCGGTTGTTTACGAAGGTGACCTCGGTGTAGAAGGTGTTGCCACCGCCGACGTCGAAGTCAGCATAGCCGCCGATCAGGTAACGCTCCTGCGGAAGCTGCAGGTAGTTGACCGGGGCGTAGTTGTAGAGGTCCTGCGGCGTCACATAGGGACGAAGCTGGCCGGGGGTCCCGAAGATACCAAGGCCGTTTGAGCCGAACCCGGCGGCAGTCCGAGCCGCGGCAGGAGCATTGCCCTGATAGGTCAGGCGGGTTTCCGGCGGAAGCGACGAACCACCGGCAACGAGCGTACCGGCGTTGTTCTCGCCACCAAGCGCGACACTCGAGAAGCCGCGGTCACCCTGGAAGATGGGCTTGCGATTGAAATACTCGGCGAAAACCGTGGCATTGCCGCGGCCATCGGCCAGGCTGGTGCCGATGGCGCCATGCACTTCGTAGCGCGCGCCATCGCCGCGTTCGGTCAGATTGTACTGGCCACCGAGCTCAACGCCGTCGACCTTGCGGAGACGGAAGTTGACGACACCCGCGAGCGCGTCCGACCCGTAAACGGCGGAAGCACCACCGGTCACCACGTCGACCGAATCGAGCAGGAAGCTCGGGATCGTATTGAGGTCGACGATTTGGTTGACGTCGTAGGAGAGGTAGCGACGACCGTTCACGAGAACCAGCGTACGTGCCGAGCCGAGGCCACGAAGGTTGAGCGTCGCAGCGCCGTTGCCGGGGTTGTTCGAGAACGACGTCGTGCCCGGAATGACCTGCGGCAGGGTGTTGATCACGTTCTCGACGTTGACCGTACCCGAGAGTTTGAATTCTTCGTCGTTGACGACCGCGATCGGCGCGGCGGTCTCGACATTGCGGCGCGCAATGCGCGAACCGGTGACGACGATCAGACCCTCCGCGTCATCGGGAGCGGCCTGGAGCGCGGGCTCCTGATCCGTCAGGTCGTCGGTATTGTTGGTGGCGGTAGTCTGCGCCGCAAGCGGAGCGGCCATCATGGCACCAGCCATGATCGTGCCGGTCAGCAAGGAAGCCTTGGTGAAGCGATAAGACATTGCAATCCCCTCATATGCGGGAGGCCAAAAGGCGTCCCGATCGCATGAAAACGGATTCAGACGTGCGTCCGAACAGGCGCCCTCTATGATAAGGGCCCTATATCGGGCAATGCGTGGCAAGCCTCGGTCAAGCTGGAAGCTTCGCTGTGTGACATTCGAGAGACAGTTGGTGCCGGGCGCTGCCTCATACCATTAGGCATGGCCGCAGCTTCCGAAAGGACGTAAGCGAAGCCGCCTTTCTTGGAGAGAGTTGAATGATCCGCGACACCGCAATCGCCTCGGCCCAGCGCCAACAAGATTCCCGAAATCCGCTCGCCTGTGGACGCGCAGCGGCTTTCTTGCTGCTTGCAACCGGCGTAGCGTTCGGCTCGCCCGCCGCAGCGCAGCAGTCAAACGCCGATCGACCAGATCTGCTCGCAGGCCTGCGATCCTGCAGCGCTATCGAGGATCCGGCACGCCGCCTGGCCTGTTTCGACCGCGCAGCCGCCTCTCTTCTTGCCGCCCGCGACAGCGGCGAGGTGCGGTTGGTGGATCGCGAGGAGGTCCAGGAGACCCGGCGCAGCCTGTTCGGCTTCACTCTGCCGAAGCTAGGCATATTCGGCGCCGGAGACGACGAGCAGCTAGACGAGCTGGAATCGACGATCACCGGTGTCAGCCGGGTCGGTCGCAACGGCTATCGGATACGGATCGAAGAGGGCAGCACCTGGCAGATCGACAGTGCCCCGTCGCGCCTGCGCACACCAAAGCCCGGGGATGCCATCGTCTTGAAAAAGGCTTCGCTCAACTCCTTCTTCATCCGGATCGCGGGCCAAATCGGAGTGAAGGGACGCCGCGTCGAGTAGCGACCGAACGCTTTGTTGCTAGATATCGCCGTCACATCCCTTGTCCGGCGGGCTTCGCGATAAAGAAGGTAGCGAAACTCTCCCTACCTGTTGCATTTGTGTGACATGCTGGGCGGAAGCCTTTGCTTAAATGGTGTGTGCGACGCTGATCTCTTGCCAATGCCGCCACGGCTTGCTCTGTAAGCGGCATAGATCGGAGCAGAACCGATCTCAGTAGGGGATTAATCAGTATGAAAACGACCGTCTTCGTCGCGGGACGCCGCTCCGCACTTTTCGCTGGCGCTGGAATCGCAGCGCTCGCCTTCGCCCAGCCCGCCTTTGCCCAATCGCCGCAGCCGGAACCGGAGTGCGAAGATATTGATTCCAACGGAGTCTGCGACGAAGCGGAGCCGGTGGGTTCCGAAGGCCAGCCGGTCGCGTCGAGCGTGATCACTGTTACGGGCTCTCGTATCCGCGTTCCTGCTGAGGCGGCATCCGATGCGCCGCTCGTCACCCTCGACGAGGAATACATCGAGGATCGCAACATCACGAACGTCGCCGATGCTCTGAACGAGCTCCCTATCTATCAGGGCTCGGTCACTCCGGCTGGTGGGCAGGGTTCGTTTGGTCAGGGCGTGAACTTCGTTAACGTGTTCGGTCTCGGCTCGAACCGTACGCTTACTCTGATCAACGGTCGCCGGTTCGTGAACTCGAACCCGCCTACGGTGTTCAACAATGCCTCCGCCGGCACGCAGGTCGACCTTAACGTCGTTCCGTCGGTCCTGATCGACCGGATCGAGACGGTCGCTGTCGGCGGCGCCCCGATTTACGGATCGGACGCTATCGGTGCGACCACCAACGTCATCCTCAAGACCCGCTACGATGACATTGTCGTGAGCGGCACTTCCGGCATCACCGAGCGTGGCGACAACTTCCGTTATAACATCGCGGGTGTTGCCGGCTTCAATTTCCTTGATGACACGCTCAATATCACGGCGGCGGTCTCGCACGACGAGGTCGATGGGCTTCTTCTTTCGGCGCGCCCCTATCTGTTCCAGAACATTCAGACGCTAACCAACAATGTGCCGGTTGGAAGCCTGGGGGATTCGCTGCGCGTCAATCCGAACTTCGGCAATGACAATGGCGGCGGTGTGGATAATCCTGACGGAAATCCGCCCCGGGTGCAGTTCCGCAATACGGGCATTCCCTTCCTCTCGCGCGGAGGTCTCATTTTCGGCGGCCCACTCGGGCAGACACGCCAATTCGATGGCCTTGGGAATTTGGTTTCGTTTGATCCTGGCTTCATCGTCGACGGTATCCGAGGCATCGGCGGCGATCGCGGATTCCAGTTTGGCGACTTCACGCAGATCGAATCGGACGTGCGCCGCACCACGGCCAACCTGTTCCTGACCTACGAATTCACCCCGGGTATCGAGGCCTATGCTGAAGGTTGGTACTTCAAGTCGCGTGCGGACGAACTGGTCCAGCAGCCAACTTTCAACGCGGTGCTGTTTGGCGGTGCGAGCGGCGGGCTTACGTTCCGTAGCGACAACCCGTTCCTGAGCGCCCAGAATCGTGCTGTGCTTGCGAATGCGGGTGTGACCCAGTTCACCCTGTCGCGTGCATCGCTCGACCTCGCTGATGTCACCGGCTTCGGTGAAAACGAGGTGAAGCGCGGCGTGCTCGGCCTTCGTGGCGAATTCGAAGGGTTGGGCCGCGTGTTCAACTTCGACGTCAGCTACAACCGCGGCCGTGCGGAGGTCGTCACCTTCGGGCAGGATCTTAACCGGCAGAATTTCATCAATGCGACCAATGTGGCGCTGGTGAACGGTCAGATCGTCTGCACCACGGCGCCGACGCGTGCCGGTGGTTCCGGCTTCGCCGCTCCGGGCGGCACTCCGGTGGCCGATCCCAACTGCGTTCCGCTGAACCTATTCGGCGAAGGTCGTGCTTCGCAGGCTGCCTTGGATTACGTCATTCAGGATACCACCGCGGTCGCCACGCTGGATCAGGAAGTCATCAACGCGAATATCGGTTCGACGCTGTTCGACATCTGGGGCGCCGGTCCGATCGGCTTCAACATCGGCTACGAGCATCGTCGTGAAGAAGGTGCTTTCCAGCCCGATGATTTCCAGCTCCAGGGCTTGGGTCGCTCGGTTGCAATCGAAGGGGTCTCGGGCTCCTACAACCTCGACGAAGTGTTCGGCGAAGTTCTCTTCCCACTCGTTTCGCCGGACAACAATATTCCTTTCATTCACGCGGCCGAGCTCAAGGGAAGCGTCCGTTACGTCGATAACACCGTCAACGGCGGCTTCACCGCATGGTCGGCTGGCGGTAAATTCTCGCCCATCGAAGATATCATTATCCGTGGTAACTTCACGAAGTCGTTCCGCGCCCCGGCCGTGGCGGAACTCTTCTCGCCGCAAGCAGGCGCATTCGGCTTTGTCGGCGCGCCCTGTCGCCCCAGCAACATTCCGGGCGCCCCGGATCCTACCGTTCGGCAGGCGAACTGCGACGCCTTCCTTGGCGTCTTCCCGAACGCCAACTTCGACACCGCAGCCGACGCTTCAATTCCGATCCTCACTGGCGGCAACCCCGATCTGGCTAACGAGGAAGCTGATGCCTACACCATCGGTGTGGTGCTCCAGCCTCGCTTCCTTAATCGGTTTGTGCTCGCGGTTGACTACGTGAATGTTCAGATCAACAATCCGATCATCTTCCTCGGAACTGCTGACATCGTTTCCGGCTGTTTCGACAATCCGGATTTCAACGCCGCAGACCCGGCAAACGGCAATTCGTTCTGCTCGCTGATCAGCCGCCAACCGGCGGGGACGCAAGGCCAGTTCACCAACGGCCAGGGTCAGGTTGTCACTGGAGATATCGGCGGTTTCGTGATCAATGATCCGGCTAACCCCGGTGTTGCGACCGGATTCGCGAACGGTGTCCAGTTCAACTACGAAGCAATACAAGGCGTTATGAGCTGGACCCTGCCGAACCTTTTCGGGGCTGCAGGAACCTTCGCTCTGAACGGCAGCGCGCTGTATACGTTGAAGCGCGACTTCAACAACATCGGTGTGCGGACGACCCGTTCGGACGGTACGTTTGGCGATCCGACATTCTCCGCCCAACTTAACCTGAGGTACTTTACTGACGATTGGGGTACGCTGTTTTCGACCAACTTTGTCGGTCGTCAGCTTGCAACCCGTGAGGATCGCAGCATCGAAATTCGCGAAATCAACCGTCGCGACCCGTATGCTCTGTTCAATGCGTCGGTTTACTTCAACGTCGAAGAAGATCTCCGCTTCACGGTTGCGGTTACGAACCTTCTCGATCGTCTTGAGGAGAATGATTACTTCGGCACCCCTAATGGCGTCGCTGACTCTCTCGGTCGACGCTTCTCAATCTCTGCCCGCGCCACTTTCTAGAAATGGCGTCAGCATAAAGAAAAGGCCCCGGGAAACCGGGGCCTTTTTTGTATTCGGATGGGTACAGAAATTTTTCGCAGGGCGTTTGCTACCGTCACACTACAACCATCTCCAAAGCCCCATCCCCCTCGTCGATCTTGATCAAACTCCCATCCGGCACTTCGCCGCGCAGCATCTTGTCGGCGAGCGGGTCCTGGACGTATCGCTGCACCGCGCGCTTCAGCGGCCTGGCGCCATAGACCGGATCGTAGCCCACCCGGCCGAGCCAGCGTTTCGCCGCTTCGGTCAGGTCGAGCGTGATCTTGCGGTCCTTCAGCAGCTTCTGCACCCGCGCGACCTGGATTTCGACGATCGGGGCCATGTGTTCCTGGCCCAAGCGGTGGAACAGGATTATCTCGTCCAGGCGATTGAGGAATTCCGGGCGGAAATGTCCGCGCACCACGTCCATCACCTGCGGTTCGACATCCTCCACCTGCTGATCGTCGGTCATCTGGGCGAGGAACTGGCTGCCGAGGTTCGATGTCAGGATGATCAGCGTGTTCGAGAAATCGACCACCCGGCCCTGCCCGTCGGTCAGGCGCCCGTCGTCGAGCACTTGGAGGAGCACGTTGAAGACATCCGAGTGCGCTTTCTCGACCTCGTCGAACAAGACCACCTGATAAGGCCTGCGCCGGACCGCTTCGGTCAACACGCCGCCTTCCTCGTAGCCGACATAGCCCGGAGGCGCGCCGATCAGCCGGGCGACCGCGTGCTTCTCCATGAACTCGCTCATGTCGATGCGCACCATCGCCTGGTCGTCGTCGAACAGGAACCGGGCGAGCGCCTTGGTCAGCTCGGTCTTGCCGACGCCGGTCGGCCCTAGGAACAGGAAAGAGCCCAGCGGCCGGTTGGGATCCTGCAAGCCAGCACGCGCGCGGCGGACCGCCTTAGAAACCGCATCGATCGCCTGGCTCTGCCCGATCACCCGCTTGCCGAGAATCTCCTCCATCTGGAGCAGCTTCTCGCGCTCGCCTTCCAGCATCCGGTCCATGGGAATGCCCGTCCAGCGGCTGACGACGCCCGCGATGTCGTCCTCGGTCACTTCTTCCCTAAGCAGCGCGTTCTCAGTCTGGCCGGACGCTTCGTCGAGCTTCTTCTCAAGCTCGGGGATGCGACCGTAGGACAGTTCGCCGGCCTTCGCGAGATCGCCCGCGCGCTGCGCCTGCTCGAGTTCCAGCCGCGCCGCATCAAGGTCCTCCTTGATGCGCGCTTCGGCGTGGATCTTGTCGCGTTCGTTCTGCCACCGGGTCGTCAGTTCGCTCGATTGCTGTTCGAGCTCGGACAATTCCTTGCGCAGCGCATCGAGCCGGTCGCGCGAGGCGGTGTCGCTTTCCTTCTGAAGCGCCTGTTCCTCGATCTTGAGCTGGATGATCCGGCGGTCGAGACCTTCGATCTCCTCGGGCTTCGATTCCACCTCCATGCGGATGCGGCTCGCCGCCTCGTCCATCAGGTCGATCGCCTTGTCTGGCAGGAAGCGGTTCTGGATGTAGCGGTTTGACAGCTGCGCCGCCGCCACGATCGCGCCATCGGTGATGCGCACGCCATGGTGCAGCTCGTATTTCTCCTTGATGCCGCGCAGGATCGAGATCGTGTCCTCGACGCTCGGCTCCTCGATGTAGACGGGCTGGAAGCGCCGCTGGAGAGCCGGGTCCTTCTCGACATATTTCTGATATTCGTCCAGCGTGGTCGCGCCGATGCAATGCAGTTCGCCGCGGCTGAGCGCGGGTTTCAGCAGATTGCCGGCATCCATCGAGCCCTCGCTGGCGCCCGCGCCGATCAGCGTGTGCATTTCGTCGATGAACAGGATGATCTGCCCGTCGGCGCCCTTCACTTCGTCCAGCACGGCCTTCAACCGCTCTTCGAACTCGCCGCGATATTTCGCACCCGCGATCAGCGCGCCGAGGTCGAGCGACATCAATGTGCGGTTCTTCAGGGAATCGGGCACGTCGCCATTGGCGATACGCAGAGCGAGCCCTTCCGCGATCGCTGTCTTGCCCGTGCCAGGTTCGCCGATGAGAGCGGGATTGTTTTTGGTCCGGCGGGCCAGAATTTGCACGGTGCGGCGGATTTCCTCGTCGCGGCCGATCACAGGGTCCAGTTTCCCGTCGCGCGCCGCCTGAGTCAGGTCGCGGGCGTATTTTTCCATCGCGTCATAGGCCTGTTCGGCATTCGCGCTGTCGGCGCGCCGCCCACCGCGCAGTTCGGAAATCGCCGCTTCGAGCTTCGCCGGTTCGACCTGGCCTGCCTTCAAGGCCTGACCTGCCGAGGTCGTCGTGGCGAGCGCTAGAGCGACCAGAAGCCGTTCCACCGTGACATAGGCATCGCCCGATTTCTGCGCGATCTGTTCGGCCTGGTCGAGCACACGCACCGCATCGTTATCGAGCCCCGGCGTCGCCTGCGCGCCGCCGCCAGTCACCGCCGGAAGCTTTCCGAGCGCGGCATCCACCGCATCCTCCACCATGCGCGGCTGGCCGCCCGCACGTGCGATCAGGCCCGAGGCCATGCCCTCGCTATCCTCGATCATCGCCTTCAGAAGATGCGCCGGAGAAATACGCTGGTGATTCATGCGGATCGCGACGGTCTGGGCGGCTTGCAGGAAGCCCTTGGCGCGGTCGGTGAATTTTTCGAGATTCATGCGTGATTACCTTTGATGGACTGTCTCGAACGATATGGTGTTGCCAATACGCAACACAAGTGCGTCCCTCCATTTATCAAGCTCGCAGGGCGGTGTGTTAGTCGAATATAGGACCTGACGATCGACTGGATAGGTTTCGCAGAAATTTTTCCCGCGCCGGGTTTGTTCCCGCGCCGCGCCCGTCTAGGCAGGGCGCAGGAGAGACTTCACATGCGAAAATGGTTGCCGCGTCTGGGCTTTGCCCTGCTGGTCGTGTTGCTCGCGGGGTTCGTGGCCCTGGCGACGTGGGAACCGTTCTTCGCATCGCAGGACGAGGATCGTGCGTCGTCCGGCCGGATCTACAGCGCCGAGATCGTACGCGACGAATTCGGCGTTCCGCATATCTATGGCGAGACCGATGCGGACGTCGCCTATGGCGTCGCCATCGCCCATGCGGAGGACGATTTCTTCACGCTTCAGGACGTGATCGCGATGAGCCGCGGACGCTATGGCGCCATCGCCGGGGAAGAGGGCGCGCAGGTCGATTACGTCTATCACCTCCTCGACGCGCGCGGCACTGCGGAGCGGCGCTATCCCGCCCTTCCCGCAGACACACGCGCCCTGTTCGAAGCTTACGCCAGCGGCCTCAACCAGTTTGCCGAAGAACACCCCGACGAATTGAAGCTCGCCAATCTATTTCCGATCGACGGGATGGACGTGGCGGCGGGCTTTGCGCTGCGCCAGCCCTTCTTCTTCGGTCTCAACAACGTGATCGGACCGCTGGTGGGGGGCGAGCCGCTGCGGCCCGAATTCGGCCCTGCGATCACGCCCGATCCCGCTGCCGACGATGACGGTATCCCCCCTGCCCGCGTGATTGAGGATACAACCGATCACAGCGCGGCCGCCGCAATCGAACCCGCGCGCGCGCCCTTGTCATTGGGTCAGGATGGCGCGCTGGCGGGCTCGAACGCCTTCGCGATCGCGCCGGAGAAATCGGGCGGGCCGACGCTGTTGGTATCGAACGCCCACCAACCCTGGCGCGGCGGCGTCGCCTGGTACGAACTCGTCGTCGAGAGCGGCGAAGGCTGGCATTACGCCGGGGCGAATTTCCCCGGCAGCCCCTTCCCCTTTCTCGGCCACAACGAGAATCTCGGCTGGACCAACACGGTCAACCGGCCCGACATGGTCGATGTCTACAAGCTCGTGATGGACGAGAGCGGGACGCGATATCGGCTCGGCGATCGTTGGCTGAATCTCGAGGAAAAGACGGTCACTCTGCCCGTGAAGGTGGGGCCGGTGGTCCTGCCGATCCGCCGCACCGTCTACCGCAGCGTGCACGGCCCGGTGGTGAAGAACGACAACGGCGTCTTCGCCTTCCGCTATGGGGGGATCGACAATCTCGGCCAGCTCGACGCCTATTACCGGCTCAACAAGGCGGAGGATTTCGCGGAATGGGAGGCCGTGCTGGCGCGGATGGACATCCCCAGCACCAATTTCATCTACGGCGATCGCGAAGGCAATATCGCCTATGTCTACAACGCCGCCCTGCCCGATCGGAAGCCGGGCGTGGACTGGCGCGGAATTCTTCCGGGCGACGATCCTACGCTGATCTGGACCGGGCCGGTCGCCTATGAACGCCTGCCGCGCTATTTCAATCCGGCGAGCGGGTGGCTCTACAACGCCAACAACACGCCCTACACCGCTGCCGGACCGGGCAGCGACCTTTCGGCGGAAGATTTCGCGCCCGAACTCGGTGTCGAGATGAAGCAGACCAACCGCTCGCGCCGCGCGTGGAAATTGATGAGCGAATCCAGCCTGATCGACCGATCGCGGTTGGAAGAGATCAAATACGACATGGGCTACGAGCGGACCGGCTATCTCGCGCGGATGTTCGACGAGATGGCGGCGCTCGACCTGTCGGACGCGCCCGATCTCGCCAAGGCCCGCGATCTGTTGCTGACCTGGGATTTCACCGCCGACAATGTCGGCAGCGCGGATGCGATCGCATTGCTGACGGTGCGCGACTTCATGTCGTCGGAATACCAGAACAATCCCTGGCCCGATGCCCGCGAAAAATTGGCCGAGGCGGCGGATCACCTGATCACCCATTTTGGGCGCCTCGACCCGCCGATGGGTGAATTGCTGCGTCTGCGCCAGGGACCGGGGCCCTATTCGGTGGACCTGCCGCTCGATGGCGGATCGGACACGCTGCGCGCCTCGACCACCTGGGATGTCGCCGATGACGGCCGCCTGGCCGTGCGCCATGGGGACAGTTTCATCCAGTTCGTCGAATGGCGCGATGGCGAACGGGTGCGGTCGGAGTCGATCCAACCCTTCGGCGCGGCGACCACCCGACCGCAAAACCCGCATTTCACCGATCAGGCTACGCTGTTCGTCCAGCATCGCTTGAAGCCGGTCCATTTCTGGCGCGAGGATGTCCTCGCCAATGCCGCATCCCGAAAGCGGGTGACGAACGCCCGCTGACGCGATACCGTTCAAGTTCAAGCTGCTGTCTCAATTCACGAAAAATCTTGGGGGTTTTCATGCGTATCAAATCCATTCTCGCCGCGAGCGCTGCTTCGCTCGTGCTTGCCGCCTGCACCACCACTGCAACCGATATGGACATGGCGCGCACGTCCACTGCCGCCTCTCCGATGGCCGATGCAGGCGATATGGCGACTGCGGAGCCCGCCGAACTCGCCTCGCTGATCGACGAGGTGGAAATCCCCTACGAGAAGTTCACGCTCCAGAACGGGCTCGACGTGATCGTCCACACCGATCGCAAGGCGCCGATCGTGGCGGTCGCGGTGTGGTACAATGTCGGTTCGAAGGACGAGCCCAAGGGCGAGAGCGGCTTTGCGCACCTGTTCGAACACCTGATGTTCAACGGATCGGAAAACGCACCGGAAGACTATTTCCAGTATCTCCAGGAAATGGGCGCCACCGATTACAACGGCACCACCAATTTCGACCGCACCAATTATTTCCAGACCGTCCCCACCGCCGCGCTGGAACGCGCGCTGTGGCTGGAAAGCGACCGGATGGGCTATCTCTTGGGCGCGGTGACGCAGGCGAAGCTCGATAACCAGCGCGGCGTGGTCCAGAACGAGAAGCGTCAGGGCGACAACCAGCCCGGCGGCCTCGTCTTCTACGAGATCGTAAAGACCCTCTTCCCCGCGCCCCACCCCTACGATCACACGCCGATCGGTTCGATGGCTGATCTCGATGCGGCGACGATGGACACGGTCCAGGGCTGGTTCCGCGACAATTACGGCCCGAACAACGCCACGCTCGTTCTCGCCGGCGACATCTCGCCCGAACAGGCGCGCCCGATGGTCGAGAAGTATTTCGGCCCGATCGCGCCCGGTCCGGTGAACGATCCCGCCATGGCGGAAATCACCGAGCTGCCCGCCGATGTCCGCACGGTGATGAAGGATCAGGTGGCTGCGACCAATATCGCCAAATATTGGACCGCGCCGGGCATGCTCGACCGCGAGCTGACCGCGCTGACCGTGGGCACGCAGATCCTCGGCGGCCTCGCCTCCAGCCGCCTCGACAATGCGCTGGTGCGTGACGAGAAGCTGGCCGTCGGCGTTTCGGCAGGCAATTTCAGCTTCCAGCGCGTCGGCATCCTCAATGTCAGCGCCACCGCGCGTCCCGGCGTCGATCCGGCTGTCGTCGAAAAGCGCCTCAACGAACTCGTCGCCGATTTCATTCGCACCGGCCCGACCGAGGACGAGGTGCGCCGCGCCGCGACCAGCACGGTCTCCGGCACGATCCGGGGCCTCGAACAGGTCGGCGGTTTCGGCGGCAAGGCGGTCACGCTCGCTTCGGGTGAAGTGCTGGCCGACGATCCCGATT
>Ga0100395_1001551_pt1 | contig 17567 bp, 12 predicted proteins | sample CryGeymeta201519_FD_81542 | JGI IMG/M metagenome (GOLD analysis project Ga0100395, IMG submission 81542) | Groundwater microbial communities from Crystal Geyser aquifers in Utah, USA - Crystal Geyser metaG 2015-19 | ecosystem: Environmental > Aquatic > Deep subsurface > Groundwater | place: USA... | reverse complement strand
GACCAATCATAGCAATGGCCTCTTTTACGTCCTTAATACCAGCTAACTCAACAATTAATCTCTGGCTTTGTTCTTCAATCTGAATAACTGGTTCGCTAACACCAAAAAGATTAACCCTTCTTTCAATGACATCTCTTAAACCACTCAGCGCTTCCGTTTTTGTTTTTTCTACTTTTGATAAATCAGTTTCGTAAATGAGACGCGAGCCGCCTACCAAATCAAGCCCTAATTTAAAAGGAATTTCTGGAAAATTAAGACCAAGGTACTGGTTCAAAAATTTTGGATAAACAAAATTAAAAGTAAAAAAAACTAAAATTAAAATAAATATCAATTTAACGCCTATTTTCTTTTTTCCCATAAAATCATTTTATCATATCTTAAGAGTTAAGGTCAGCTTGAAAATGGTTCGAATAAGATGGAAATTAATGTTAGTTAGTAAATTTTTAAACATCTTATGGCCTTCGGTTTTATATTCAACCAAAGGATCTCTTCCTCCGTAAGCCCGTAAACCAACCGACTCCTTTAAATATTCCATGTTCTCTAAATGTTCTTGCCATAGACTATCAATGATTCGCAAATAAACCATCTTCTCAAGTATTCTCATATTTTCTTTTCCATCCTTTTCTTCTTTCTGCTCATAGATTTTTTTTGCCAGGTTAATTAAATAATTAAAAATTTCTTCTTTCTCCATTTCTTTCATCTTTAGTATTGCTTCTTCGGATAAAGGAAAAATTGTTTTTATCTCTTCAAAAATTTCTGACAATTCATAATTCTCAACAATTCTCTTAATTTCATTTTCAATAATCTCTAAAATTTGAGTTTTAATGCTCCGCTCCGTTTGAATTTTTTCCGGTTCTTCCAATAATCTTTTCCTTAATTTATAAATTGTTTCGCGGTGTTTGTTCATTACTTCATCATATTCTAAAACATGTTTTCTGATATCAAAATTAAATCCTTCCACCCTGCTTTGGGCATTTTCTATGGTTTTTGAAATTATCTTTAATTCAATTGGTTCATCTTCTGGAAATTTAAAAGTATCCATTAAAGATTTTATTTTTTCTCCGCCAAAAATCCGCATTAATTCATCATCTAACGAAATAAAAAATTGAGACGAACCGGGATCTCCTTGTCTCCCTGTTCTTCCCCGCAACTGATTGTCAATCCTTCTTGCCTCATGCCTTTCGGTGCCAATAACATGGAGGCCATTCAAACCAATAATTTTTTTTGCTTCTTCTGGATTTTGAGGATTTCCTCCCAAAATTATGTCAACCCCACGACCTGCCATATTTGTGGCAATGGTCACAGCTCCCCATCTTCCTGTCTGAGCAATAATTTGACCTTCTTGCTCATGATGCTTGGCATTTAAAATTTGATGAGAAATTCCTTCCCGAGAAAGTAATTTAGATAAATATTCATTTCTCTCAACCGATCTCGTCCCCACTAAAAGAGGCTGGCCTGTTTTGTGTCTTTCTTTAATCTCTTCTATAAGTGCTTTATATTTTCCTCTCTCTGTTTTATAAATTCTATCGGGTAAATCCTTTCTTATCATTGGCTTATTGGTTGAAATCACTATTACATCTAAACCATAAACTTTATCAAATTCTTCGGCTGAGGTGGCGGCCGTTCCTGTCATCCCGCCTAATTTTTTATAAAGCCGGAAATAATTTTGAAAAGTAATAGTAGATAAAGTCTTTGATTCGGCCTGAACTTCTACTCTTTCTTTTGCCTCTATCGCTTGATGGAGGCCCCGGAATATCGCCGACCCATTAAAAGCCGACCGGTAAACTCATCAATAATAATTACCTGGCCATTTTTAACAATATAATCTCTGTCTCGCTCGAAAAAAACCTGGGCCCGCAGCGCCTGTTCTAAATGATGAAGATATTTTATCCCTTTCTCTTGATAGATGTTTTCTACCCCCAAAATTTTCTCCAGTTTATTAATCCCCTCCTCAGTTAAGGTAGCTGCTTTCTTTTTTTCATCTACTAAATAATCAGAATCTTTTTTCAATTTTGGAATTATTCCTGCAAAATCCTTATACATCTTAGATGACTCAAAATCTGGCTGAGAAATAATTAAAGGAGTTCTGGCTTCGTCAATTAAAATTGAATCGACCTCATCGACAATAGCATAGTGAAATCCCCCGCCTGCTTCGCTATGCGAAGCATTGCGGGCAGGTCTCTGAACCTGCTGATTTAAATCAAAAACCATATTATCCCTTAAATAATCAAAAGCAAATTCATTATTAGTGCCGTAAGTAATATCTGCTGAATACGCCTCTTTTCTGGTACAAGGTCTCAAAAAATCTTCAACAATATAAAAGCCTCCCAATTCATCTCTCGTTTTTTCCTTTTCCTCAGCTGGCTTTTTGTATTCCGAGTCATATAAATATGCTGTCTCATGCGCTATACAACCAACTGACAAACCGAGCGCGTGATAAATTTGTCCCATCCAAACAGTGTCTCTTCTTGCCAAATAATCATTAACCGTAACTAAATGACAACCCTTTTCCTCTAAAGCATTTAAATATAGAGGTAAAGTAGCGGCTAAAGTTTTTCCTTCTCCGGTTTTCATTTCAGCGATTTTTCCTTGATGCAAAACTATTCCACCCATTAATTGAACATCAAAATGTCTTTGGCCTAATGTTCTTTTCGCCGCCTCCCTTACTAAAGCAAAAGCTTCCACCAGAACATCATTTAAACTCTCTCCATTTTTTAATCGATCTTTAAGCTCATTGGTTTTTTTCTTTAATTCTTCTTTAGAAAAACTCTTAAACTTTGGTTCAAGTTCATTAATTTTTTCAATAATTGGCTGAAGTTTCTCTAAATATTTTTCATTAGGCGCTTTGAAAAAAGCGCCAAAGAGTTTAGATAAAAACATAAATAAATATTATCCTAATCTACTAATAAATATTCTAATCTACTAATTTCTAAATGAGCGAGACAAACTGATTAAGGAGCGAGGCATGGCTGATGAGAAGTGCATTACGGAGCCAAGCCCGAGATAGAGTTTGCGCTTTTAAATAAACTATTTAAGGCTTGGCGAGTAATAGCCGCGGCTGGAAATAAACCTTTTCTTACTGATTAGCCGACGGCGTGCACTTCGAAGCAGCACTGCCGAGCGACTCAGTTTGCCGAGCGATTAGCCTTCATCTCTAATTCTTCCTTTCCGATAGAATCTGGCTGCTTCAGATAATTTAAGGTCTTTTTTCATCTTTCGCTCTCCCCTTTAACGTTTAACTATTTCTTTCTCTTTATATGTTTTTAATTGCCTTTGAAGTTCATCTTTAATTTCAACTATGGCTAATTTAAAATTTTTCCTTTCCGCTACTGCTCGTAAAATTTTGCCGGGTAAAAATAACTGACCTTCGGCATAAAAAATATTGCCCGTTCGATGATGCTTTGATAACTTGCCTATTTCAATATGCATTACTGATTGTGTTTTTTCAAAAACAGGTTTCAAAAATTTCTCCAATCCAGTCAATTTTTCAATAGTATATTTTTCTAAAACATCAGTTAATTTTATATTAGTAGCTTTAATAACAATTTTCATAATTTACTATTTAAATAATTTGGATTTCTTTTTCTAATTTTATATCAAATTTTTCTTTTACTTTCTTTTTTACTAAATTGATTAATTTTATTATATCGTTTGAACTTGCTTTCCTTAAATTAACAATAAAATTAGCATGTTTTTCTGATACTTGAGCACCACCAATTTTTCTTCCTTTCAAACCACATTTCTCAATCAACCAAGCCGCCGGAATTTCACGCTTTTTGTTAAATTCTTTAAGTTCTGAAAACTTTTTCATCAATCCCTGATTCCTGATTCTTGATTCATAATTTTTAAATACACAACCGGCTGAAGAAAAATTCAAGGGATGGTTTTTAATACGATAATCTATATTTTTTTTAATTTTTTTTCTAATTTCTTTTCTTTTACCTTTCTTTAACTCTAAAAGACAAGAAAGAATTATTAAGTTTTTATTTTTTTTAAAAATACTCTCGCGATAGCCAAATTTACAATCCCTTAATTCATAATTCTTAATTCGTAATTCTTTTGCATTAAAAATTTTAACTTCTTTTATAATATCAGCTATCGATTTTCCAAATGCTCCGGCATTTCCCCAAATCGCCCCTCCCACTGTACCTGGAATTCCTGCTACCCATTCTAAACCGCTCAATCCCTTATCTGATGATAATTTTACTAAATCGCTTAATTTCACCCCTGCCTCTGTATAAATTTTAGAATTTTGACATTTAATATTTGAAATTTGACATCTTATTATCATTCCCTCAAATCCCTCATTAGAAAATAAAATATTACTTCCTCCTCCTAAAACAAAAAAAGGCAATTTTTTCTGATAAACAAACTTAATTGCTTCTATTAAATCTTCTTCTGTTTTTGCTTCAAAAAAGTATTTTGCCGGTCCTCCAATTTTGAAAGTAGTATAATCTCTCAATAAAACATTCTTCTTGAACTTTCTATTAATTTTGAATTTTGATTTGTCATTTTGCATTTTGGTCTTTAATTTTGCACTTTGCATTTTGCATTTTAAATTTAAAGGATGGGTCGGGAGAGCTATACTCCAATTCTATGTCTTTTGTGAGTGCTACCTCCCGACCCGGTTTCATTATATAATAAAAGAATGTATTTCGTCCACCCTCAAATAAAATTAAATGGAAAAAATTTTTTAAAAATTTTTTCTTGTTTTTTTAGAAAACCTGATTTAAAAAACAAGCTTTCTTTTTATTTTCCCAAAAAACAGATTGTTTTTACCGATATGGGAAGAACGGCTTTTAAAATTATAATTGAGAAATTAAATTTAGAAAATTCGGAAATGTTAGTTCCGGCCTATATCTGCGATATTTTTTATCCAATTTTTAAAAAATATAATATCTCTCCAATTTTTTTAGACATCGAACCTTTCAGTTTTAATATTAAAATTGAAGAAATTGAGAGGAAAATTACTCCAAAAACTAAATCAATCCTAATTTCTCATACCTATGGTTTAGCTAATAATATGGAAAAAATATTATTTTTAGCTAAGAAATACAACTTAAAAGTAATTGAGGATTGCTCCCATTCTTTTTTAGGTAAATACAAAGAAAAATATCTTGGAAATTTTGGCGATGTTTCTTTTATTTCTCTTTATAAACAATTCCCAACTTTACGAGGAGGGATGTTAATTTGTCCTTTGGATTGGGAAATAGATTTAGAAAAAACTTTTTTTAGTTTTCGTGATTTTATTTCTTTTTTAAATTGTTTTTCTTTTTTCGCTAATTTTTTCAAAAAATACGGAGGTGAAATCGCTTATAAGATGCTCAAGAAAGAAAAAAAAGAAAGATTTTCTGAAATTAATAATGTTTCATTAAATCTCTTTTCTACCTTCTTAGAAAATTTTGAAAAAAATCTAACAAAAAGAATTGAACTTGCTTTGTTCTTTCAAGAAGAATTGAAAAAGTTAAATTTTGAGGTTCAAGAAGAAAAAAACAATGTTTTTTGTTATCTTTCGGTTCTCGCCCCAAAAAAATTAAACCGCGATAACTTTGTAAAACTTTTAAGAAAAGATAAAATATTTGCCACTCGCATCTGGCATACGCCCATTATTCTCAATCCAGAAGTTCAAAAAGAATATAAAATTAATTTAAGCGAGTATCCCCAGACAATTGAGCTTGCTAAAAGAATTGTAAATTTCCCTTTGCAAAATTTTTATAGTAAAAAAGATATTGAAAAACTCATCAAAAAAATAAAAAATACTATTGACAAATCCTTTTTAATTTGCTAAACTCAGAATGTGAGTGCAAAATTTACGGTTTTACCGTAAAACTTTATCTATGTCGGCATAAGGCGTTGGGGATTTCCAACGCTTTTTGCTTTAAAACGAAATTTATAAAGAGAGCGAGGCGAACTAATAAGAGGAGCGAGGTAACAAATTTCAAAGTAGTCTTCGGAGTCCCGCCAGCATGGTCCCCGCTAAAAGCGGGGTGGCGGGACGAGAAAACAGACCCCAAAATCTCGCTGGGATTTTGAGGGTCGGTACTTTGAAATTTCGTTACCGAGCGATTAACTTTCTAAGAATTTTTTGAGGTCTGATTCCCATAAAGGGTTAATTTTAATTGCTTCGTCAACTTTCTTTTTTAACAAATCTTTATCTTCCTTCAATTTGGCAATTTGAAGTTCTATTAAATGAGAATTTAATAATCTTGGTTCAAGCTCAGTTGCTTTTTCTGCCAATAACAGCGCCTGCTCAATATCTCCTTGATAAAGTTTTACTTGGGCAAAAGTCCAATAACCTTGTTGATTATTGGGAAAAAGGGAAATCGCTTGTTTAAAAGTATTTTCAGCTAAAGAAAACTTTTGGAGCCCCGGGGGCTCAATCAAGCCATAAAGCATATAAAGCTGACCTAACCGCAAAATAGATTTATAATCAAGCGGACTTTCTTTTTTAGTTTTTTCCAACTCTTCAATCATAAAATCGAGTTCTTTTTTTATGTCTTCTTTGTTTGGTTGGTTAAAATTGGCCTGAGTATTTCCCTGGGTTGTCTGGGCAAGAAACTCCCTAATCTGATATCTCCCTAAGGGAGAAGCGGCTAAGGTTTTTTTATAAAGTTCAATTCTTTTCTCAGAAGTAGAGGCGTTAACTGCTTTTATTAATAAAGAATCTGCTTGAAGCGGCAGGATAAAATACTTAATAAAACTAACAAAAAAAGCAAGCAAGATAAGTAAGGATAAAATTGGATGAGATTGAAGGATTATTTTTTGACCGCCTTCCGGGCCTTTTTTGGCAAAACTTGCCACAAACCCGAGGACAAAGAAAAACATCAAATAGCTGGAAATCATATCAAAAACAGTTATATTTTGAATAAAATAAGAAATAGGAATAACGGAAAAAATAGAAACCGTCCAAAAATCAATTGTTTTTTCTCTAAGATATTTCTTCCATAAAAAATAAAATAGAGCTCCAAAAATTAAAAGGTAGCTTAAAAACCCAAATATGCCAATGCTTACTAAGGTATCAAAAACAATATTATGGGTTCTATCAAACCAAACCTCGCCGCCGTATTCTCCTAAGTGCAGTTTGGGGTCAAAATATTTAAAAAAAGCTAATTCAAAATTTTCTGGCCCCCAACCAAGAAGAGGTTTTTCTTTAAATCCTTTGAGGGCTATTTCAGCAGTAGCTACTCGCGATTTTGTTCCCATTTCTACAAATTTCTGATTAATAAAATTTCCTTCCTGAAAAACCAGGAAAAATGCTACAAAAAGAGCTGCAAAAGAAATGATTAAAAGAACTCTCCCAATAATTTTAATCCATCGTTTTGAAGAATAAAAAGCTAAGAAAAACAAGAAAAATAAGAATAAGCCGCCTAAAAAAGATATTTTGGCTGCTCGGGCGCTGCCAGGATTAGCGAAAAATAAAGCCGAAGCTATAACTGCTAAACAAAATAAAGAATAAATCCTCCACCCTTTTCTTGATTTAAAAATTAAATAAATAGCAAAAAATAAATTAAATAATAAATAAGTTCCTAAAAAAGAAGTATTGCCAATAGTTGCTCCTCGCCGGTCGGAAATTCTCAATGCCGTAACTCCTGCCCAATCCATCAAAGCAAGGAAACTAATTAAAACAGCAACAAAAATAGAAACACTAAAAAACTTTTGCCAATCAGATTCCTTTTTAAAAACAGAAGAAATAACCAGAAAGAAAGCGAAAAGATGGAACATCATTAAGAGACCTGTCATTCTTTCAAATTTCGACCAAAAAGAATTTAAGAAATCAGCGCCAAAAATTGAACTGAGAACAACGATAATGAGAAATAACAATAGAGAATAGAAAACAGCATTTGGTGTCGGCCGATATTTTTTTGTTTGAAGAATTAAAAAAAGCCAAGTAAAGAAAATTACCTGGGTGAGACCCATAAAATATAAACTTTTCGGACCAACAAAAGGAAAGAAAAATTTACCGCTAAAAATTAAAGGAGTAAATAAAATAGCATAAACCCCAAATTTGACAATAAAAAGACAAAAAGAAATAAACGGCGTTTCGCTCTCAAAATAAGGTCTGAGCTCTCCTGTTTCTTTTCTTTCTTTTTTTTCTCTTGATTTTTTACCCATTTTAAAGTTATTATACTTAAGTATATATGAACATAAAAATTCGTCAAATTTTCCTTGTTCTGGGAGATATAATTTTATTGGAACTTTCTTTATTTCTGACAATTTTTCTAAGATTTTTAAATAATTTCAATTTTTTAATTTTTTGGCAACATTTTTTTCCATTTCTTCTCTTATATTTCTTCTGGCTCATTGTTTTTTTTATTTTTGGTCTTTACGATTTAAATTTAGCCCATTTAAAAATCAGTTTTTATTCTCGAGCTGGCGAAGCATTATTGGTTTGTTTTGGCATCGGAATGATTTTCTTTTATCTTACTCCTGTTTTTAACATTAGTCCTAACATTACTCCTAAAACTAATCTTTTCTTAAACATCGCTATATTTGGAATTTTATTTTTAATCTGGCGGAAAGTTTATTACAGTTTATTTGCAATTCATCTCTTAAATAAAGTTGCTATCTTAGGAAAAAATAAATTAACCGAAAATTTGGCTTTAGAAATTAAAGCTCGGCCTTATTTAGGATATGAATTTGTAAACTTCTTAAATATTAATGAAAATATTTTTTCAGAAATTAAAAACGGAGAAATTAATACTTTAATTATTGCCAAAAATTTTTTACCTAAATCAAAAATAACTCAGGATCTTTATAAATGTTTGCCTCTGAGAATAGACTTTATGGATATCTCCGAGGCCTATGAAAATATTTGTCAAAAAATCCCTCTTTTCTTCATTAACCAAGTTTGGTTTTTAGAAAATTTAAAAGAAGGGGAGAAAAAGATTTATGACAATTTAAAAAGAATTATCGATATCATTCTGGCTAGTTTGCTTATTTTTATCACCTCGCCTCTTTGGCTGATTTTTGCTCTGCTCATTAAATTAGAAGACAAGGGACCAATCCTTTACAAACAAGAAAGAGTAGGTAAAGATAAAAAAAATTTTTGGTTATTCAAATTCCGTTCAATGAAACCGGACGCCGAAAAAGGTAAAGCAATTTGGGCGGAAAAAGACGATCCGAGAGTCACAAAAATAGGGGAATTTTTGCGGGATTTTCATTTGGATGAATTACCCCAAATGATTAATGTATTAAAGGGGAATATAAGTTTAATCGGCCCTCGACCGGAAAGACCGGAATTTGTTAAAAAATTAGAAAAACAAATCCCCCATTATCATTTACGTCATTTAATAAAGCCCGGTTTTACCGGTTGGGCTCAAATAAAATTTCGTTATGGCCGTTCAGTAGAAGACAGTTATGAAAAATTCCAATATGACCTCTATTACATAAAAAATCGTTCCTTTTTCTTAGACCTGGGAGTTTTACTTAAAACCTTTCAATTACTTTTTAAAAGAGAGGTATAAGTTTTTTCAGTTTCCCTTAGCATTTTTTCTAAGGGAAATTCTTTTTCTGCTTTTTCTCTTGCCGATTGCCCCATCTTTTTAATTAAAGACGGGGTTTTTAATAATTTCTCTAAGGCATTTTTAAGTCCTTCTTTATCCCCTCTTTTTATTAAAATCCCGCAATTTTCATCAATTGCCTCTTTTACTCCCCCAACATCAGTGCTAATAATTGCTAAACCACAACTCATCGCTTCCAAAATGGAACGGGGGAAACCTTCCCATTTTGAAACTAAAACAAATATCTCAGATTGTTTTAAAATTTTAAATACTTCTTCTCGGGGTAAAGCTCCTAATAGTTTAATTTTTGTCTCAAGATTATTTTCTTTATTAAACCTTTCCAATTCTTTTCTTTTCGGCCCTTCGCCGATAATCAAAACCTCTGCTTTTTCTTTTAATTCAATTGGCAGCTCATTAAAAGCTTTTAATAGTAAAATCGGTTCTTTTGGCTTTGCCAGCCGTCCAACAAAAACAATCTTTCGAGGTCCAATCTTTCGAGATCCGATCTCAAAAGATTTCTCAACGCCATTATGAATAACGAGCAACTGAGCTTGGCCGGCAATCTTATATTTTATGGCTAATTCCCTGTCAAAATTTGAAACGCAGATAATTTTTTCGCAATATTTACTTGCCAATTTTTCCGCGAAAATTGCTAAACATTTCCTAAAAAAAGGAGAACCTTCAGTAAAAGCCCAGCCGTGGGCGGTAAAAATTGTCGGAATTTTATTTTTAATTGCCAATCTCCCTAAAAAACCTGCTTTAGAACTATGGCAGGAAACTAAATCTGGTTTAAAATCAAAAATTGCTTTTTTTATCGTTCTTATTGCTTTTAAATCGTCAATCGGATTTATTCTGTTCGAAAAATAAAAATTAGGATAAAATTTGGCTCCCAGTTTCTTAATTTCATTTTCTAACCAACCTCCCGGATAAGCCATTACGGCGAGCTCATTTCCTAATTGAATAAAATACTTGGTTAACTGAAAAATATGGGTTTGGGCTCCTCCAGCTTCTGATTTAGTAATTAAATAAAATAGTCGCATATTCTTTATTCTCTATTATATGTTAAAATAATTCAATAACTCAACTTAAACTATGTGTGGGATTTGCGGAAAAATATACTTCAATAAAAATAAATTGGTTGCCAATGGGGAAATCAAGAAGATGACTGATGTTCTTTCCCATCGAGGCCCGGATGACCAAGGAATTTTTATTGATAAACAGGTTGGTTTAGGCCATCGCCGGCTTTCAATTATTGACCTCTCCCCTCTCGGCCATCAACCAATGTCGGACGCGGAGGGAAAAATTTGGCTCGTTCATAACGGTGAAATTTATAATTTTTTAGAGCTTAAAAAAGAATTAGAAAAAGATGGGATAAAATTTAAATCAAAAACCGATACCGAAGTTATTATTTATCTTTATAAAAAATATGGAATTGATTGTTTAAAGCATTTAAGAGGAATGTTTGCTTTTGCTATTTGGGATAAAGAAAAACAGCAGTTGTTTTTAGCCCGAGACAGAGTGGGCAAAAAACCGTTAAAGTATTATTTTGATAACAATTGTTTTATTTTTGCCTCGGAGCTTAAAGCAATTTTAAAAAATCCGGAAGTCAAAAAAGAACCTGATTTTGGAGCAATTGATGAATACTTTACCTACCAATATGTTCCTCATCCCAAAACCGGCTTCAAAAATATTTATAAACTTCCTCCTGCTCATTATTTGATTATTAAACTGAATCCCAAGGAGATCCGATCTCAAAAATATTGGGAACTTAATTATTCCGAAAAATTAGATTTATCGGAAAAAGAATGGGAAGAAAAAATTACAGAAAAACTAACAGAAGCAGTCCGCTTAAGATTAGTTTCCGATGTGCCTTTGGGCGCTCATTTATCAGGTGGGATTGATTCAAGTTTAATTGTCGGCTTGATGGCGCTCCAATCAAAAGAGCCAATAAAAACTTTTTCTATCGGCTTTAAAGAAAGCGAGTATAATGAACTCCCTTTTGCTCGTTTGGTGGCAAAAAAATATAAGACCAATCATTTGGAATTTATTATTGAACCAAAAACAATTGAGATTTTAGATAAAATTGTCTATCACTATGAAGAACCTTATGCCGACTCTTCGGCTCTGCCCAGTTGGTATATTTCGGAATTAACTAAAAAATATGTAACCGTTGCCCTCAATGGCGATGGCGGCGACGAAAATTTTGCCGGCTATACCAGATACAATGCAATGAAATTATATTGCCAATTAAAACATCTGCCGTTTAAAAAAAATTTAAAAAAAATAAATCAATTTGCTTACCAAATTACAAAAAAAAGAATTTTTCAGAAAGGGTACCGGTTTTTAAACTCTTGGAGCAGTGGCTCCAATTTAATTGATAGTTTTTTAAAAATCGTCTCTTATTTCAATCAAGAAGAAAAAAATTTAATATATACTGACGAATTTAAACAAAAAATTCAAAATTCCCGCTGGCATTCTTTTATTGAAAAAAAATTTAAAGAAGCGGAAAAATTGGATTGGTTGGATAAATTGCTTTATGTAGATATAAATTCTAATTTAGCTGACGATTTATTGGTAAAAGTTGACATTGCTTCAATGGCTCATTCTTTGGAAATCCGCTCGCCCTTTTTAGACCACGAATTTTTAGAATTAACGGCTAAAATGCCGTCTGATTTAAAAATGAAAGGACATAATAAAAAATATCTCCTTAAAAAAATTGCCGAAAAATATCTGCCTGAAGAGTGTATTAAAAAACAGAAACAGGGCTTTAGCGTTCCATTAGAACATTGGTTTAGAAAACAATTGTTTGATTATTTAAAAAATGAACTCTTAGACAAAAAATTTCTGGACTTTGGTTTCAAAAAAGAAGGTATTGAAAAAATGCTGTCTGACCATAAAAATTATCGGCAAAATTACGCCTATCAATTCTGGACTCTTTTATTTCTAAAAAAATGGTTGCAAATTTGGTTTGAATAAATTATGAAAAAAAGATTATTAAATTTTCTTGCCTGCCCAAAATGCCAAAAAGAGTTAAATCTTTTTATTTTAAAAAAAGAGGGGAAAGAAATTATTGAAGGAGAATTAACTTGTTCTTTTTGCAATAAAAAATTTCCCATTACTAACGGTATCCCCCGATTTATTTTTGAACTTTCAAAAGAAGAAAGAAAAACACAGAAAAGTTTTGGTTATGAATGGAAAAAATTTTCCGAAATGCTGCCGATTTGGAAAGAAAATTTTAAATGGTATTTTGAACCCTGCCTGCTACCGCAGGCCTGCGGCCAAAAAATTTTAAACGATAAAACAGTTTTGGAAATCGGCTGCGGCAAGGGAAGGCATACTTTTTATGCCGCTCAATTTGCCAAAGAAATAATCGCGATTGATTTCAGTCCGGCTATTGATGTTGCCAAACAAAACAATAAGATTGTTGAAAATGTTTATTTTATTCAGGCAGATATTTATCATTTGCCATTTAAACCGGAATTATTTGATTTTGTTTATTCTTTAGGAGTACTTCATCATTTACCAACACCGGAAAAGGGTTTTAAAAAAATTCTTATTCCTTTAAAGAAAAAAGGGGGAGTTTTAATTTATCTTTATCATAACTTTCCTAAAAACAACTGGAAATATTGGGCAATAAAAATAGTAAACGGCATAAGATTTATTACTACTCGCCTGTCCTATCCTCTTTTATATTTTCTTTGTTATCCCCTCGCTTTTTTAATCTATATTATTTTTATTATCCCTTATAAACTATTTAAGGCCGAAAATAAACATCTTCCTTTTTTCCTTTATCTAAAATACCCTTTTCGGGTTCTTTTAAATGACACTTTTGACAGATTATCCGCTCCTATTGAAAATAGATATTACAAAGAAGAAGTTATTTCTTGGTATAAAAATAATAATTTAAAGGTGGTTAAAATTCTTGGCAACGGCGGTTGGCGAATTTTTGGCTATAAAGTATGAAAAAAATCTTGCATTTAATTTATAATTTAGGAATTGGCGGAGCTGAAAAAATGATGCTTTCCACTCTGCCCAAAATTTCTGATTTTAATCATTTAATCTGCGTGATTAATTTTGCTAATCCTAAAATGGTTGAAGAATTTAAAAAACAAAATATCCCTACTATAAAACTAAAGGGTTTGAAAATAGCCGATTTTGAAAAAGTCATCAAAAATGAAAAACCAGATTTAATTGTTACCTATCTTATTTATGCCGATCTTTTCGGCAGAATTTTTGGCCGTCTTTTTGGCGTTAAAAAAATTGTAACTTCTATTCGTTCCACTTATCAGCAACTGAAATATTTGCCTTTTTTAATCTTAGATTGTTTAACTTCTTTTTTAATAACAAAATACATTGCTGTTTCTCAAGCGGTAAAAGATATTTATGTTAAAAAATTAAAAATTCCTGAAGAAAAAATTGAGATTATTTATAACGGCGTTAAAATTGAAAAATTTAATATTGAACTTGATAAAAATTTAATAAAAGAAAAATTAGGTATTCCTAAAGAAAATTTTGTTATCGGGAATATTGGTAAATTACGGCCGGAAAAAGGCCAGATTTATTTGATTTTAGCTCTAACCCAAATTCTTAAAGAAATTCCCAATACTACTTTAGTTTTAGTTGGAGGCGGCGAAAAAGAAAAAAGAATAAAAGAGCTTGCTAAATCTTTTAATTTAGAGAAAAATGTTATTTTACTTAAAGAAAGAAATGATATCCCGGAATTGCTAAATTGTTTTGATATTTTTGTAAATCCTTCGCTTTATGAGGGTATGTCAAACTCTATTTTAGAAGCAATGGCAGCCAAAATCCCGATTATTGCCTCTGATATTCCTTCAAACCGAGAATTAATTGAAGATAAAAAATCCGGCTTGTTAGTTCCAATAAAAAACAGCGATAAAATCGCTGGAGCAGTAATTGAACTATTAAAAAACAAGAATCTGAGAGAAAATTTTAGCCAGAACGCTTTTTTAAAAGTTCAATCATTTTCGATAGAAAAAACGATTAAAAAACTAAATGATTTCTTCTATCAAATCTTAGGAGTTAAATATTCAAATAACGAATAATTAGCTTTAGTTATTAAATGAGCGAATCTATTGTTGAGTTTTAAATCCTCCGGTTCAACATAATTTTTATCAATCAGCAGAAAATGGAGGTCGTATTTCTCAAAAAAATACTCAATTGGTTTTTGAATAACCGGGAAAAATTCTTCAATCTTCGCCCAGCGGCCCGTACCATCGCTGCCGTGAGTTCCCCAAAGAACTTTTTTATTGGTCAAATAAGCAATGGCATCGGCTAAATGAGTTGGCAGTAACATTATGCCATCTTTCTTTTCATTTTTTAGAAAATCAAAAATAAGTAATAAATCTTCATTTTGAACATTAACCGTTGCCTTCCCAACAAAACGAAAAATTAAAAACAAATTCAATAAAAGCAAGGCGATAAATAAATAAATTGGGATTAAATTACTGAATAATAAAACTGCGATTAAAATAGCTAAAGGAAAAATGCCCATTTTTATATATTTATAACCTTCGCCTAAAAATCTCATTGGCAGGAAAAAAGTGGTTAAAAAAACAAAAAGATAAGTTAAAATTACCCACCAAAAGAGAAAATTAAAAAAGTCAAATCGCCAAAGAGAAACAGAAAAAGGAACAAAAGCAATCAATAAAATCCAGGGGTTATAACCGAAAATATAAACTAAATGCCGAATTATTCCCTTAAGGCCTTTTTGATGAAAAACCGGGAAAAGCCGTCTATTCTCAATATTTTCTTTTTTATAAATTTTGGAATCGTAAATTTGATGAACTCCTAAATTATTTAAGTTTTTCTTCCAGAATAAAAGAATTTCTTTATGGGCTTTTAAAATCTTCAAGTAAAATCCTTTGGAAAAAATTAAAGTAAAAAGGAATATGCCGGCTAAAATCGCTAAGTAGCGCCAGTCTAAGAAAATCAAAGACATACCCAACATTATAAAAAGAAAATTCTGAACAGCCATTTTATGGGTCATTAAAAGAAGGAAACCCAAGCCCAAAACCAATAAGAACCAGAAAATATTAGAGGTAGAAATAAAATAAAAAATTGACAATAAAAAAAGAGTAAAGTTTAAATTTCCAAAAAGACGCGAAGTCAAAGTGGAACATTCTGAAATTAAAGTTGGCGCTGTGGCGTAGATTAAGGAAGAAATAATGGCTATCTTAATATCAGAAAAACATAAAAAAGAGAAAATATAAACAATAACTAATTGAATTGTATCAATAATTGGGTTTATTAACCATTGATATTTTTCAAGAACTTTTTGAGGGAGAATTGACAAAAAAATAATAAATCCCGGCGGATACCACTGTTCGTCTATCTCCAATAAATAATTTTTCAGGACAGTCGGAATTTTATGAGTTTTCTTATACTCCCTGACACAAGATAAAAAATACCAAGTATCTACTCCTTTTTTCTCTTTGCCTAATCTCGGTTTTATTCTTAAAAAAAACCCGAAGACAGCTATTAAAATGCCGTAGAAAATTATTTTTGTCATAATGCAGGAGAAAGTTTATCTATGATTTTATAAATCCATTTTTTAACAAATTCCGGCATATCAATTTTTTCAAAAATTATTTTGTCTTCCGGGGAAAAGAGATTTATTTTTTTGGCTATTAAAAGCATAGTGATAAATAAAAGTAAAGCGCTAATTAAGAAAAAATAAATACCGGGCAGTAAAAGAACAACTATAAAAAATATTACTGGCGGTATAATCAATAAAATTTGTTTATATTCTTTTAATTTAAGATAATGATTGGTTAAGAAAAAATAACAAAGACCACCCAAGGCATAAGCTAAACTTTTGGATACGGCGGCTCCAGCCATGCCAAAACGAGGAATAAAAAAAATAACCAATAATAAATTAAATATGGCCATACTAACATTGACTACCACTCCTCTCTTAATCAATTCAAAAGCAACTAAAACAGGACTATAAAGAACTGAAAAAACAGTTATCGCGTAACCTATAAGTAAAATACTTACCGGCAGAATTGATACCTTAAATTGAACACCAAAAATTAAAGGAATTAAGAAAGGTGAAAAAGTAAAAACAAGAAATGAACCAATTAACCATAAAAAACTTATTTGGGGAATAATTCTTTTTACATAGCGGACAATAAGGTCTTTGCGATTAGAAGCTAAAAATGACACTAACATCGGCAGAAAAACAACATTTAAAACTAAACTGGTATAGTTAAGAGTAGTAATAAATTTAAGAGCCAAAGAATAATAACCTACATCAGCAATAGTAAGATATTTTTTAACAAAAAATATATCGGCCCAATTAATAATATAACCAGCAACTACGCCAAAAATAAGAGGATAAGAAAAAATTAAAATTCTCTTTAAAACGGTTTTATCAATCTCAATCGGAAAAAAGATTTTTAAATCAAGCTGAAACAAAAAAAATAAATCAATAAGAATTTTAGCAACAAAATAAGAAACCAAAATTGCTGCAAAAAGAAAAGGGCTTAAACGAAAGAAAAATCTGACAAAAAGCAAAATAATAAAAAGAGATAAAGCTTCAGAAAATTCAGTAAGAGCTAAGGTTTTTAATCTGCCAATTGCCTGAAAAACATAAAAAAGAAACTCTGAAAGAGAATAAATAAAGAAATGAGCAATTATAAACCAGATTATCCAAGACGGAAAACCAATATAATTTGCGATTTGCTGACGAAAAATTAAAACTAATGATATACCAAAAATAAAACAGATTGCTAAAATTAATACCCTTGCCCAAAAAACCTTGTTGATTTTCCCTTCTTTAATAAATTCTTCTTTACCAAAACGAATCACTGAAGCCGAAGTCCAAGAAACAAAACCAAATATTAAAAATTGAGAAACCATAAAAAACAAGGAAAATCTGCCGTAAACTGCCGGACCTAAAAGCCGGGTAGTTAAAGCAACGATAATAACCCCAAATAAAAGCACTCCTGCTTTGCAAAATATTAAAGTAAAAAAATCCCAAAAAGAAGATTTCACGTCTTTTAAATAAATATTTGACTTGTTTTCTGTCATTTATTTGATGTTTTT
>Ga0100395_1001524_pt1 | contig 17708 bp, 20 predicted proteins | sample CryGeymeta201519_FD_81542 | JGI IMG/M metagenome (GOLD analysis project Ga0100395, IMG submission 81542) | Groundwater microbial communities from Crystal Geyser aquifers in Utah, USA - Crystal Geyser metaG 2015-19 | ecosystem: Environmental > Aquatic > Deep subsurface > Groundwater | place: USA... | reverse complement strand
GCGCGCTATGCGGCGGAACATTATGGCGTAGAGGTGGTTGCCTACAACATTTCCGCCGCGCAGATCGAATGGGCCCGGGTCAAGTGCCAAGGCCTCCCGGTGGAATTCCGCCTCCAGGACTACCGGGAAGCCACGGGCGCCTTCGACAAGGTAGCCGCGATTGGCCTGTGCGAGCATGTAGGCTACAAGAACTACCGGATATTCCTTGAACTCGCCCACCGCTGCCTCAAGCCGGGGGGGATTTTCCTGCTGCACACCATCGGCAGAAACCGTTCCGTCCATCACCTGGATGCCTGGATGGACCGCTACATATTCCCGGGCGGCATGCTGCCCTCGGCTGCACAGCTTGGTCAGGCGATGGATGACCTCTTTGTCCTGGAAGACTGGCACAGCTTCGGCGCCGACTATGACCGCACCCTGATGGCGTGGCATGCAAACTTCGAGAAATCCTGGCCGCGTTTCTTTGCGGAATACGGCGAACGTTTCTACCGCATGTGGCGGTATTACCTCCTCTCGTGTGCGGGCGCCTTTCGCAGCCGGCAAATCCAGCTCTGGCAGTTGGCGCTCTCGAAGGATGGAATCCGCGGCGGATGGAAAGGCGTCCGTTGATGGACCGGAATCGCTCGGACCTCTTCGACAACTGGGAATCCTATCACAAGACCTGCCGCGAGCTATCCCATGCCATGGCAAGCCGTCCCGGCAGCCAGGTCCGCCTGGCGAAGAAGACCTCGAACCTGTTCCGCACCCGCCAGGAAGCTGCCGCCAAAACACTCGATGTCCGACGCCTGCACCGAGTCATCGGGATCGATCCGGCAGACCGAACCGCCGAGGTGGAAGGGATGACCACCTTCGAGGATTTTGCCGACGCGACTCTCTTAAAAGGCCTGCGCCCACCCGTGGTTCCGGAGCTGAAGACCATCACCGTCGGGGGCGCGGTCTCCGGGCTTGGCATCGAAGCCTCCTCCTTCCGGCATGGGCTCATGCACGAGATGGTTTCGGAGATGGAAATCCTCTGCGGCGATGGGACCATCCGGATCTGTCGTCCCGACAACGAGAACGCGGACCTCTTCCATGCCATCCCGAATTCCTACGGATCCCTGGGCTACATCCTGCGCCTGCGCGTGAAGCTCCTGCCGGCAAGTCCATTTGTCAAGCTAACCCACCAACGCTTCTCCGAATGCACGCAATTTCTCTCTGCGCTGGAAGCAGCCTGCGGACAGAATCCTCAGGCGCCGGACTTCGTCGAGGGGGTCGCCTTCGCACCCAATGACTTTACGCTCACCACGGCACGACTCACCCATGATCGCGGCCCGGTCAGTGATTACAAGGGCATGCAAATCTATTACCAATCTCTGCGGAGTCGCCGTGAGGATCTCCTGACCATGCGGGACTTCCTCTGGCGATGGGATCCGGACTGGTTCTGGTGTTCGCGGAGCTTTGGCATGCAAAATCCCCTGCTGCGCCGTCTGCTTGGACGCTGGATGCTGCGTTCCAGCTCCTACTGGAAAATCCAATCCCTGTACCGGAGATGGCAGTTTGCGGAACGTATGCACGTGATGCGCAAAATCCTGCATTTGCCTATCGAACGATGCGAATCCGTGATCCAGGATGTCGAGATCCCGATCGGGAAATCGCTGGAATTCATCGAATTCTATTTTCGCGAGATCGACATCCGACCTTGCTGGATCTGCCCGGTGCGCCCCCTTGACGCCGCCGGGAACTGGACTCTCTATGCGATGCAACCCGGCGCACTCTACCTGAACTTCGGGTTCTGGGGAAGTGTGCGAACCTCTTCCGACAAGACCGTGGGGCATTACAATCGCCGTATCGAAAACGTCGTGAACGGGCTTGGCGGCCGCAAGTCGCTCTATTCGACATCCTTCTTCCCGGAAGACGAATTCTGGCGTATTTACAACGGTATTGCCTACCAAAAACTCAAGGCGAAATTCGATCCGCAGGGCGCCTTCCGCAGTCTGTATCAGAAGGCGGTTCTGGGGCATTGACAGCCTGTTGGAGCGGCGCTGAACCTTTTCGCTGCTCTATGATGCCTCATCAAGCAGCGCCACGGCGGCCCGGAGGCCGAGGAGGTAGCTCTGAAGACCAAATCCGACGATCTGCCCCTTGGCCAGCGGCGCGATGACCGAATGACGACGAAATTCTTCCCGCGCGTGGATGTTGGACATGTGAATCTCCACGATGGGCGCCGTCAAAATGGCCAGGGCGTCCCGCAGGGCGAAGCTGTAATGCGTCCAGGCGCCGGCGTTGATGAGAACGGCATCGACCCTCTGCTGGTAAGCATCATGGATCTTCCCGCAGATCGCCCCTTCATCATTCGTCTGGAAGGTTTCGACGGCGCAGCCCAGCTCCTTCCCCAGCGCCTCCAGCTTCCGATTGATCTCATCGAGGGTGACGGTCCCGTACTGGGCCGGGTCCCGCTTCCCGAACATGTTCAGGTTGACGCCGTGCAGCACCAGAATCTTCTTCATCCCTTTTCCACCTCCGATTCAGAACCCCTTCGCAAAAATTCCATCTTCATCTTCCCCGAAAACGGATGAAACGATAACAGAATCGTTTTTCTTTTGCATGAGAAATTTTCCTGCGGCACGGGGCGGACCCTTTTCCGGCCTACCGATCGCACGCGGAATGTGATAGGTAAGGGGCCGCCAACAAAGGGGAGGGAGAGGATGATCGAAACCGCATCATTCGAAGAGGTCACGCAGATCCGGATGAGCCGGGAGATCGACGGCGATCACGCCTTCGCGGCGCTCTCGAACGGTCAGTACACAACGGAAAACCTCGTCCGCTCCGTCCTGAAGATGGAGGAGTGAGATGGCCGGGGAGAAGACGGGACAAACGGGAAAATGGCCGGTCCACGGGTGGATCGGTCTTATCCTGATCGCCCTCTTCTGGATCCTGAACTGGTCCCTCCCCGGGACGCGCACCCACTGGGGCTTCTTCCCGCTCTGGCTCGGTTACGGCCTCACCGCGGACGCCCTTGTCTTCTGGCGGAAAGGCCATTCCCTCCTCACCCGGACGCCCGGCGTCTGGGCCGGACTCTTCCTGGTATCGGCCCCCGCCTGGTGGCTCTTCGAAGGGATCAACCTCCGGACGCAGAATTGGCTCTACCTCGGGAAGGAGAGTTTCTCAACCCTTGAATATGCGGCGTTTTCCACGCTCAGTTTTTCCACGGTGATGCCCGCCGTCTTCGGCACGGCGGAGTGGGTGGGGAGCTGGGAATGGGTGCGGCGACTCGGCCCCGGCCCGGCCATCCGGAAGACGCCCGCCACGCTGCTCGGTCTGTCGGCCGCGGGCGGTCTCATGCTGATCCTCGTGCTCGCCTGGCCGGAGCTCTTCTTCCCGCTGGTATGGGGTTCCGTTTTCTGCATCATCGAACCGCTGAATGTAAAGCTGGGAAACCGCTCGCTGCTGGATGATCTGTCCCGGGGCGACTGGCGGCCGGTGATCGCCCTTTCCGTCGGCTGCCTCATCTGCGGCCTCTTCTGGGAGATGTGGAATTTTTATTCGTGGCCGAAATGGGCTTACCGGATCCCGTACGCCGACGTATTTCACCTCTTCGAAATGCCGCTTGCGGGTTACCTCGGCTACATCCCCTTCTCGCTCGAGCTCTTCGCCCTCTATCACCTTGTCACGGGACTCTTCCGCCGGGACAAGGCCCGGAGCGGCCTCCGTCTGTGAGGCAAGGACTTTAAAAGGTTCATCCGGTTCAAGCGTACGTGTGAAAAATGGATAGCTTCCTCTTCTAAGCAGTAAAATCGTATCGACAAAAAAGCACTTGATTAGCTTGAAATGATTGAATTATAACGAAAAAGCGCACTGGTAGTGGATGGTGGGCCGCTACCCGATGTAGTGCATTGCTAAATGAAATTTAGTTTCCAAAAATCTCCGAATCATCTATTTGTATGTGCTACCTTCTTAAATCATAAAGTACGCATGACCCGGAAGAACAAGGTTCTGTTTGTCATTACGAGCGAGAAATATTTTGGAGTTGCTTATTCGTAAAGCCGCCGGTTGATAATCCCGGCCGCTTCTGGTAGGTTGGCAGCCGCTTCACAAATCCGCCCGAGGAGGATTACTTATGTTTGCCGTCATCATGGCCGGTGGGAAGGGGTCGCGGTTCTGGCCCCGAAGCCGGGAGAAAATGCCCAAACACCTGCTGGACATCCAGGGCGAGCGGACGATCATCCGCGAAACCGTGGACCGGATCCGGCCGCTGGTCCCGCCCGAGCGTACCCTGATCGTCACCGGCCGAAGCCACGCGGCGGAGTTGATCCGCCAGCTCCCGGAAATCCCCGCGGAAAACATCCTCATCGAACCCGTCGGACGGAACACCGCCCCCTGTATCGGCCTCGCCGCACTTCATATCCAAAAGCGCGTCCCGGACGCGGTGATGTTGGTCCTCCCCTCCGATCACCGGATCGGCGATGAAATCACGTTCCGGCGGGTCTTGGACGCGGCCGGCAAGGTTGCGGCCGGAGGGAACTCACTCGTCACGATCGGCATCCGGCCGACCGGTCCGGAGACCGGATACGGCTACATCGAGCAGGGCGATCCCTTTCCGGCCGGCGGGGACGGGGAGATCCGCCGGGTCCGCTCCATTAGGGAAAAGCCGTCTCTTGAACAGGCCAGGGAATTTCTGCGCCAGGGACGCTTCCTCTGGAACAGCGGCATGTTCGTCTGGAAGGCATCGACGATCCTGAGCGCGATCGAACGTTTTTTGCCTGAACTCCATGCGGGACTCCTGCAGATCCGTGAGGCGCTCGGAACGGAACGAGAAGAGGAGATCGTCGGGGAAGTCTATTCGGCGCAGAAGGCCGTCTCCATCGACTACGGCGTGATGGAAAAAGCGGAGGATGTCCTGGTCGTTCCGGGGGATTTCGGCTGGTCCGACCTGGGAAGCTGGGACGCGCTGTGGGAGATCTCCGAAAAGGATGGAAACGGGAACGTCGCCCGGGGGGGCTTGATCGGAATCGATGCGTTCGATTCCCTGGTCCACAGCCCGGGGAAACTGGTCGCCTTGGTCGGCGTCCGGGACCTCCTCGTCGTCGAGACGGACGACGCCCTCCTCATCTGTCGCCGGGGCCAGTCGCAGGATGTCCGGAAGGTCGTGGAGATTCTCGAAAGGAAGGGTTTAAAGGAATATCTGTAACGGAAATCATGCCGGCTTCGTAAAAAGTCGAAGATTAAAAAGGGGGGACAAAAAGGGGGCTCATTTATAGGAAAACGGCTTTTCTGTTATGGGTTCCGGGTTCCGGTTTCCCGGGGATGGCCACGCCGCCCTGGAGAAGCGCATCGGTGATTTTCTGCTGATCTGTCTTCAGGTCGTCGAAGGTGACCCGGATCGTATGTTCCGCCGCGATTGCAAACCCAATGATCCCGTCCACGCCTTTGAGGATAGAACCTATCCTCGCGAAAGGCCCTCATGATGTGCAGCCGGGGATGGTCAAGTCGAACGTCTGCTCCGCCGCCGCGAGTGGCCAGGCAAGGACAAAGACCAGCATGAGACCAGCCAGGAGGCCGAAGATTGTTTTCCCGTTCATTAAGTCACCCCCGTAAAAAGAGTCCAAAAACCAGTCACTCCCCCGATTCTCTCTCACTGTTCTTCTTTTTTCTTAATCGGAAGAAAGGAAAATGTCCAGTGCAATTTTCTCTTCTTGCGGACGGCGGCCCGCCCGGTTGAACGCTTGACAGGGTGCGGACGTTCCTCTATAAGATCTGCAGACGGCGAAGGGGGAAATCGAGGGGAATTTGCATGGGAATCACCATATCGGGACGGCTCATCCTGGCCTCCGCCTCGCCCCGCCGCATCGAGATCCTGAAACTCATGGGCCTCGATTTTGATATCATGCCGGGCAACATCGACGAGACCTTCCGGCCGGAGGAGACGCCTCGGGAACACGTCCTGCGTCTCTCCGAGGAAAAGGCGCTCTCCGTCGCGCTGCGTCACCCGGATGCCTGGATCCTCGGCGCCGACACGGTCGTGGTCGTCGCGGGAGAGATCCTCGGGAAACCGCGATCCCCGGAGGAAGCAACGAAGATGCTTGAAAAACTGAGCGATCGGGCGCACGAGGTCTTGACGGGTTTCTGCATCACCCGGCCGAATCGGGGGGTTCGGATCCGGGAGGTCGTGGAGTCCGCAGTCCTCTTCCGCAAGATAGCCCCGGATGAGATGGCCTGGTACACGGGCACTAAGGAGCCCTACGACAAGGCGGGCGCGTACGCCGTCCAGGGGATGGGCGGCTGCTTTATCCGCGAGATCCGCGGTTCCTTTTCGAACGTTGTGGGTCTCCCCTTGTGCGAGGTCGTCGACGCGCTGAAGCGTGTCGCGGCGATCCGTTTTGAAAAGTAGGGACAGCAGGGAGCGGTCCCCCATTAAAATGAGGTCATTGCAAAACGTTTTGTCATGCCCGAATGCTCTGCTCTGGCATCCATGATTTCATGGCCATTACAAACTGGATTCCCGCCCAGACACGTCGCGGGAATGACAGAATGGGGAGTTTTGTAATTTGCTAAAATGATAACATTTTTCGAGAACATTCACCATGGACGTCGCAGATAACATCCGGCAGGTCCGGGAAATCATCGCGGAGGCGGCGGGCCGGTCGCACCGCCCCCCCTCCGCGGTCCGGCTGATGGCGGTGACGAAGACGGTCCACGACGACCGGATCGTCGAGGCCGTGCGGGCCGGCGTGGACATCATCGGCGAAAACTACGTCCAGGAGGCGAAGCGAAAGCTCGAAACGATCGGCAAATCCGGTGAATGGCATCTGATCGGCCGGCTCCAGACGAACAAGGCGAAAAACGCCGTCCGCCTCTTCGACATGATCCACTCGGTGGATCGGCTGGAACTCGCCGTCGAGCTCGACCGGCACGCCCGGGCGGCCGGTCTAATCATGAAGATCCTGATCGAGGTCAATGTCGCCGGGGAGGCGACGAAAAGCGGCGTCCCGATCGCGGACGCCGTCCGGCTTGTCCGGGCCGTCGCCCCGCTCCCGAACCTTTCGGTCCGGGGTCTCATGACGATGCCCCCCTGGTTCGACGATCCGGAGGAGGCCCGACCCTTCTTCCGGGCGCTCCGCGAACTCCGAGACCGGATCGAAACCGACGGGATCCCCGGCGTGGAGATGCGGGAGCTCTCGATGGGGATGACCGGGGATTATGCGATCGCCGTCGAGGAGGGGGCAACGATCGTCCGGATCGGCCGGGGGATTTTCGGTGAACGTCCGCCCCGGGCGCCGGGACCATCGGTCCGCCCTCCCAAGACCCCTTGATGGAGTCTTGCGGCGTGGGGGACAGATTTCAAATCTGTCCCCCACACAAGCTGCCGCAAGGCTGGGAGTAAATAATCGGGAGCTGTCCCTACTATTGATAAGGAAGAGAGAGGAGAGACGATGAACAAATCCGCGTTTTACAAGCTCAGCTACGGCCTCTACGTAATCACCTCAGGCAAAGAGGGACGGTTCAACGGTCAGATCGCCAACACGGTCTTCCAGGTTACCTCGGAACCGCCCACCATCGCGGTCAGCATCAACAAGCAGAACTTCACCCACGAGCAGATCGTCTTGAGCCGGCTCTTCGCCGTCTCCATCCTCGAAGAGGCAACGCCGATGACGCTGATCGGCCGGTTCGGTTTCAAGTGCGGCCGGGAGATCGACAAGTTCGAAGGCGTCCGGACGCAGATGGGGAAGACCGGGATCCCCATCGTCATCGACCACGCCGTCGCCTTCATCGAGGCGGAAGTGGTGGGCGAGATGGACTGCGGAACCCATACGATCTTCCTCGGCCGGATCGTGGAGTGCGACATCCTGGACGCCGCGGCAGAACCGATGACCTACGCTTACTACCATAAGGTCAAAGGCGGCAAGGCCCCGAAAAACGCCCCCACGTACCAGAAAGAGGAAGCGCCGAAACCAGCAGCCCCGGTTGCGAAGGCGGCGCGCTTTGTCTGTACGGTCTGCGGCTACGTCTATGACCCGGAAAAGGGAGATCCGGAGGGAAACGTCAAACCGGGAACCCGCTTCGAAGAGCTCCCAGCCGGCTGGGTCTGCCCCGTCTGCGGCGCGGAGAAGGACAAGTTCGAAAAAGAAGCCTGACAACTTCATAAAAAGTCGCCATACCCGCGAAAGCGGGAATCTATGAAGCCACGGAAATGACTGCTTCCTGCTTCCGCAGGAATGACGATTTACCAAGTTTCGGCAGAAATTCAGGTCTCGTCGCGGCAACGGGAAGGATGCCGTCCTGAAGGAGTTGTATCCACAAATGTTCTATTTTTACGATGGCATCCGGAAACCGGGCTAAAGATTAATTTCTTGACAGGAAAGGAACAAACGGATATTGAACTCAAAACAAACAGACCGGAGAGGACTTTTCACGCCTTCCTCCATAAGTCGGGCCGCCCATGATCCAGTCGCCGTTGAAGAACAAATCTCGCCGCAGGACCGTGATCGCCGCGCTGCTTGCGCTGATTCTGCTGCTGCCTTTCTGGTGGTGGACGGGGCTATGGTACCAGGGTAAGCTCCTCACAGAAAAACGGGCGCAGATCGGTGAATTCCTGACGGTTCAGGGTCGATCCCTCGGCGCAGAAATCAACAGCCGACTGGCCATCCTGAAGGGGCTCAAGACCTTCGTGGACGGACGGGTCGGCGTGGGTCAGGAAATTTCTCCGGTGGAATTCGCCGCCTATGCGGCCGGCCTTTTCAGCGGGGAGAGCGGCGTCAAAAGCCTCTCCATCGCCCCCGAAGGGATCACCCAGTTTCTCTTCCCGGCGGGAAGCAGCGAAAGCCTCGCAGGACATGATCTGATCCGCGATCCGCGCCCCAAAATCCGCGCCGATGTCCAGCGCGCCGTCCGCTCGCGCCGGATCGTGATCAGCGGCCCTTATGCGCTGCGCCCCAAGGGGCTGGGACTCGTCGCCCGGCAGGCCGTTTATGCGAAGGAAAACTTATGGGGACTGATCTCCCTCGTCCTGGACCTCCCCCCCATTCTCGCCCGGGCGGGCCTGGATTCCCCGCCGAGCGGTCTGGAGATCGCCCTGCTGGACCGTTCCGGCCGTCTCTTCTTCGGGAAAAAGGCTGCATTGGAGGGAAACCCCGTTTCCTTCCCGATCGATCTGCCGGATGGAACCTGGAAACTAACGGCCCTTCCCGCCGGGGGATGGAGCGCGGCCGTGGAGAGACCCCTTCTTCAGTTCCGGGGGCTCACGCTTGCGCTTGCCTTCCTGACCGCCATCCTGATCGGCCTTGCGGCAGGCTATCAGACGCAAGTGACCCTGGCCGTACGGCAGCAGACCGGCTCTCTTCAGCGGTCGCTCACCGACCGCCGCGAGGCGGAGGAAAATCTGAATCGGACGTTGGTCAACCTGCGGCGGGCGATGGGGGCGACGTTAACAACATTGGTCCTGGCAGTCGAAGCCAAGGATCCTTTCACGGCAGGCCATCAGAAACGGGCGGCGGATCTGGCGCGGGCGATCGCGACGGAGATGGGGCTTGCCGAAGAGGCGATCGCGGGGATCCGGACGGCGGCCCTCATCCATGACATCGGAAAAATCTCGTTGCCGGCGGAGATCCTGGGCAAGCCGGGAAAGTTGTCGGAATCGGAGTTTCAGTTGATCAAGACGCACGCGCAGACGGGGTACGATATGCTGAAAGAGGGCGATTTCCCTTGGCCCCTTGCGCGGATCGTCTGGCAGCATCATGAACGGATGGATGGTTCGGGATATCCCTTGGGCCTGAGGGGAGAAGAGATCCTGCAGGGGGCGCGGGTACTGGCGGTGGCGGATGTGGTGGAGGCGATGGCTTCGCCGCGCTCCTACCGGCCTTTGCCGGGGCTGGAGAAGGCGCTGGCGGAGATCCTCTCTCAGCGTGGGATCCTTTACGACCCCGCCGTGGTCGATGCCTGCCGGTCCATTTTTCTGGAAAAGGATTTCCGTCTAATTGTCTAAACTGCAAAGGGAGAGGATGATATGTTGATCCGCTGCTGGGGCGCACGGGGCTCCATTCCGGTTTCGGGCAAGGAATACGAGCGGTACGGAGGAGACACGTGCTGCCTTGAAATCCGGACGAAAGACGACCACATCGTCATCATCGACGCCGGAACGGGCATCCGCAGGCTGGGGAACCGCCTTCTAACCGAGAACCGTCACAATTATACGATGATCTTTACCCACACCCACTGGGATCACGTCATGGGGTTCCCCTTTTTCAAGCCCATCTACCTGACCGACACGCGGATCGACCTTGCCGGCTGTCCCTTTACGCGCTCCTCTTTCAGGGAAATGATCGCATCCGTCATGGCCCCCCCCTATTTCCCTGTGAATTTCGGGGACATCGAGGCGGACATCCGCTATCAGGAAACCTGTCAGGAAACCTTCCAAATCGGCGGCATGACCATTACCCCCATTCCGATCAGCCACCCGAACCAGGGGCGGGGGTACCGTTTCGAGGAAGAAGGGAAATCCTTCGTCTTTCTGACCGACAACGAACTGACCTACCGGCACCCGGGCGGACTGGAATATGAGGATTACCGGGCCTTCGCAAAAAAGGCGGACCTTTTCGTTCATGACGCCGAATACCTCCCCGAAGATTATCTTCTAACCCGGACCTGGGGCCATTCCGTTTACACGGACGCCATACGCCTCGCCCTCGACGCCGGCGTCGTCCGTCTCGGCCTCTTTCACCACAACCAGGATCGGACGGACGAGGCGGTGGACGGGATGGTGCACGACTGCCGGAGAATCGCGGCCGGCCGGCCGCTTGAGTGCTTCGCCCTGCGCCAGGATATGGAAATTTCGCTGTAAAAACATAAGGACAGATGCAACCATGATGATCGCGGAAGGAAGAGACCGGAGAAACCAACGACGCAGAAGAGGCCTGCGGGGAGATGTCGTCGCGGCTTGCGTACTGATGACCATCCTTCTGGCGGCCCTCTTCCCCGCATCCGGCAGGGCGAACTCCCCCCAGGAGGTTGCGCTTTCCTACGACCAGGCCCAACACACGCTGGAGGTCCGGATCACCCACGCATCGAAGGACCCCGCCATCCACTACGTGAAAAAGGTTGAAATCAAGAGGGCCGATAAGACGATCGCCGCCACCGAATACCAGAGCCAGCCGGGACAGGCCACCTTCGCCTATGTTTATCCGGTAGAAATCGGCGCTGGGGATCTTCTTGAGGTCACGGTGAGTTGCAGCATCTTCGGGTCAAAAACCGCCAGACTGGATATGCGGAAAACGCCCCGTTGACTAAACCGGAATCCCGACGTACAGACAGGCGGAGGTCCTTGCCCATGATCCTTTTCAAATGGCATGCCGGGTTGATGGCGGCGGGGTTCCTCTCCTTTTTCACCGCGTTCCTTGTTGCGGCGACGCAAAGACGGAAGCCGTGGTGGCTCCGGCGCCACCGCGCCGCCGGAATTCTCGGAACACTTTTCATTCTGTCCGGGATGACGGCCACGATTGCAGCGGTGGCCGCCGCCGCAAAGGGACACCTCCGGACGCCGCACACCTGGCTCGGCGCCTTGACCATCGCGGCGGCTGTCGCAACGCCCATTCTCGGCCTCCTGCAATTCAAAATCCGGGACCGGACGGGGCGCCTCCGTGCCGCCCACCGTCTCTGCGGCCGCATCCTGACAGGCGCCGCGCTGGTTACGATCCTGCTCGGTCTCCGCGTGGCGGGATATCTGTGAACGGCGATTTCCCCGGCAGAGATATAAACGAACAGAAGATTTTGGTTGCGAAAAAAAGGGCCATCCTGTATGGGGGTTGCGGACAGCATCAAATCACAAGAGGAGGAGAACTCATGGGCAAAGACAAGGACGTCAAAAAAGACACCAAGAAAAAACCTGCCAAAACGTTAAAGGAAAAGAAAGAGGCCAAGCGGCTGAAGAAGACGGGGAAGGCCGGAGAGGTCTGATGCCGCCGAAGGCGAAACGCCTGCCGGAGCCGCTGGTGGACTTCCACGTCCACCTCTTTCCGGACCGCCTGTTCGACGCGATCCGGCGAAAGTTCGTCACGGACTACGGGTGGAGCATCCTCCATCCGTTATACTGGCGTGGGTGTGTCGATTACCTCCGCGAGCGGGGCGTCGGCCCGGTGGTTTATTCCAATTACGCCCATCGGAAAGACATTGCGCGGGGGCTCAACGACTGGAACCGGAACATTCTAACGGAGCTGCCGGACCTCTACTGTTTCGTGGCCTTCCATCCCGACGACCAAGACGGTCTCGCGATGGCCGCCGACCTGCTGGACCACCCCCGAATCCTCGGCTTCAAGCTGCAACTCCTCGTCCAGCGTTTCTACCCCGACGACGAGCGCCTCTTCCCCCTCTATGAGCTGGTCATGGCGAAGCAAAAAAGGCTCCTCTTCCATGTGGGAACAGGGCCGGTAGGAAACGCGTTTGTGGGCGTCGCCCCCTTCCGGCGGCTCCTCGCCCGCTATCCGGACCTCCCGGCGATCGTCGCCCACATGGGCTCCCTGGAGTACGGGGCTTTCGGGGAGCTCCTCGCCGACCATCCCGGGATTTACCTGGACACGGCTTTCTCCTTCCTCCCCCGACTCGGTTCCATGTTCGATCTCGGCAACGATTTTCTGGAGACGAACCGGGAGCGGATCATCTATGGTTCAGACTTTCCGAATATCCTGTTCCCCCGTGAGGATGAGATCGACACCCTTCTCGGACTTGACCTCTCCCAGAGCTTCTACGATGCGGTCTTCCGCGACAACGGCCTGCGCCTCATCCGGGAGTGCTCTCAAGCGCGGCCGTAGTCGTCCGCAATGCGTTCGATATCATCCTCTCCAAAATAGTCCCCCGTCTGGATCTCGATCACGACCGCCTCCTCGTCTCCCGTGTTCCGGAGGCGATGGGACGCCCCGCAGGGGATGTCGACGGCCTCGCCCGCCCGGAGGGAAATCTCCCGATCTTCGATGGTCGCCACCGTCTCCCCGCGGACAAGGTACCAGTGCTCCGCCCGACGTCGGTGGCGCTGGAGACTCAGGCGCTTCCCCGGATAAACGCAGATCCGTTTGACCTTGTGGTCCGGCGCATCGCTTAGAACCGTGTAGTACCCCCACGGACGGTGATCGGTTTCCATAACGCCCTCCTTGGCAGTCATCCGCAAGCAAAATGTGATCCGGCCCCTTCTTCCCCGCACGGGGAGACACAATTTTTACGTAAAACCTAAAACGTAAAAACCTTCTCGCCCTCGCCCGCAGGTGGACGACCCGATCCGGTCTTTCACTCGAAAATGCGCTATCAAATTATTGAAATCATTTGATCCAACTTCCCTCCCCTTCAAGGGGAGGGCCAGGGTGGGGATGGGTCTGCCCAGCCATTTTCATCCCCCTTTGTGAAAGGCAAGCCGTCATGAGCGTTTCATAACACAGCGACGCGTGGTTGAGAAGGGCTGTTTTTCATCTGAAAATGCACCCCAAATCCCCCTCTATCCCCCTTTGTTAAAGGGGGACTTTATTATTCCCTCTTTGGCAAAGAGGGGTTAGGGGAGATTTTCATCGTCCTTTGTGACGATTCGTCGTCATGAATGTTTCATTCAAACCGGTTTTGTGCTAAGGATAACCCAACAGACAAATCACGGAAAGAACATGACAACACCAAACAGATATCCGCCGGTCACCTCCCTCGGAAACGGCGAAGAGGGAATCATCCATGCGATCTCCGGCGACCATGCCCTGATCAGCCGGCTGGCGGGGATGGGGATCGTCCTCAACACGAGGATTCGTTTTCTCCGTGCAAGCGGCGGGCTGGTCATCGTTCAGGTGGCCGACACGCGCGTCGCCCTCGGCGCCGGCGAGGCCGCAAAGATCCTCGTCAGCCGTCTCCCCCGTGAAGAGAAGGGTCTGCGTCCGCAGAGCGAGGCGCTCCTCGTCGCCCTCGCCGGCCAGCCCAACGCGGGAAAATCGACGGTGTTCAACATCCTGACGGGGCTTTCGCAACATGTCGGCAACTGGCCCGGGAAGACCGTTGAAAAAAAGGAGGGCGCGCATACCGCGGACGGCGTGGAGATGAGGATCGTCGATCTCCCCGGCACGTACAGCCTGACGGCCTTTTCGGAGGAGGAGAAGGCCGCCCGGGAATTCATCATCCATGAGGCCCCCGACGTCATCGTCCTTTTGGTCAACGCCGCCGCCCTTGAGCGGAGCCTCTACCTGCTCGCGGAAATCCTCCTCCTCGGCTCGCCGGTGATCGTGGCCGTGAACATGCTGGATGTGGCGGAGGCGCAGGGGATCAGGGTGGACGCCGAAGCGCTGGAGAAGGCCCTCGGTCTCCCGGTCGTCCCGATGATCGCGACAAAAAACCGCGGCATTCGGGAGCTCGTTCAGCGGATCATCTCCGTCTCCCACGGGGAGGCGCAGACCCTGCCGAAACTTCCGCTGGTCAGAGAGGATCACCGCAAGCTCTTTGAGGAGCTGACGGCCCTGATCCGGGATTCGGTGCACCCCCCTTACACGACACCGTGGATCGCCGCGAAACTCATGGAGGGGGACCCGGAGATCTCGGCGATGATGGAGGGGCTGGCCCCGGCGCCGGTATGGGGGCAGGTCCGTTCGCTCCTCATCGCCCATGAGGATTCCCTCCACGCCGTCGTCTGCGGCAGGTACGACTGGGTCGAGGAGATCACGCGCGCCTGCGTCTCCCGGTTCCGGATGGGACAGGTCGTCATGACCGACCGGATCGACCATGTGCTGACCCGCCCTGTTTTCGGCATTCCGGTCCTCCTCGCCGTCCTCGGCGGCGTCTTTTTCCTGACCTACAAGGTCGGCTTCCCCCTCCAGAAACTCCTGGAAGGGCTCATCAAGGGTTTCACTGCCGACATCACACCGTTTCTGACGACCGCCCCGGACTGGCTCCGGGGGCTCCTGATCGGCGGGGTGATCGGAGGCGCCGGGTCGGTCCTGACCTTTCTGCCGATCCTGCTGATCTTCTTCGCCACGCTGGCCCTCCTCGAGGACGTGGGTTACATGGCCCGGGCCGCCTTTGTCATGGATCGCTTCATGCACCTCGTGGGGCTCCACGGCAAGAGCTTCATCCCGATGTGCATCGGCTTCGGTTGCAACGTCCCGGCGATCATGAGCGTCCGGATCATCGAGTCGAAAAAGGCCCGCCTCCTCACGATGCTGCTGACCCCCTTCGTCCCCTGCACGGCGCGCCTTGCGGTCCTCACCTTCGTCGCCGCCGCCGTCTTTGCGGCCGATGCGACCCTCGTCGTTTGGTCGCTCGTCACCCTCAACATCCTCGTCTTGGGCGCCGTCGGAATGGTCATTCACAACTTCTTCATGAAGGAGGAGCCGACCCCTTTCATCATGGAACTCCCCCTCTATCACCGCCCCGACCCGAATACGATCGGGCACGTCGTCTGGTGGCGGACAGTCGCCTTCGTCAGGAAAGCGGGTACGATCATCCTGACCATGTCCATCCTCGTCTGGCTCCTGGCCTACTTCCCCGACGGCCGGACGGAGACCAGCATCCTCGCCTGGATCGGTCACCTCCTCGAACCGCTCGGCCTACCCCTCGGCCTCGACTGGAAGATGGTGACGGCGCTGATCACCAGTGTCGTTGCCAAGGAAAACGCCATTGCCACTCTCGGCGTCCTTTACGGCGTAGGGGGTCAGGGGCTCCTGAAGGTCCTGCCCACGGTGATGGGACACGCCCCGGCGCTCTCCTTCCTCACGGTCCTGATGCTCTTCGTCCCTTGCGCGGCCACGATTGCCGTCATGAAGCGGGAGATGGCCGACCGCCGCTGGTTTGTTACTTCGCTGGTTCTGACACTCGTCGTCTCTTATCTCGTTGGCATGGCGGCCTACCGGATCGCCCTCTGGACCGGGCTGTAGATCCCCGATCCCGATTCTGCTCCGGTGGCGGCGTGGAAGAAAGCGCCGTTCAATTCGTTGTTGCGCCCACAATGATATTCATGCGTCCAAACTTCATTTGCCCTCCTTAAGCCACTCTCTTCCGAAGAGTTCTCTCGCGGCCACGATCTTGCAGATCTGTGCGGTGCCGTCCGCGATTTCCAGCCCCATGACGTCCCGCAGCCGCTGCTCGAACCGGTATTCCTGCGTGTATCCGTAATGGCCGTGGAGCAACAGGCAATCCCGGATCGCATCGACGGAGAATCGGGGGCCCATCCATTTGACCATCGCCGCCTCTTTGGTGTGCGGAAGGCCATGATCGCGCAGCGACAAGGCTTTGTAGCAAAGCAGCCGGACGGCCTCTAACATGGCCGCATGCGCCACCACCGTGAAAGAGACCCCTTCAAACTGCGCGAGGGGCTTCTGAAAGGCAAGGCGCCCTTTGGTGTATTCGATGGTCTCCTCCACGGACTTCACCGCCGCGCCGAGGCAGAGGAGGGCAAGGTAAACGCGGCTTACGTCGAACCCCTTCATGAGTGTCCGGAAGCCCTTTCCCTCCTTCCCCAGCCGATACGCTTCCGGGATCTCCACGTCATCCAGGAAGATCGATCCGCGGCAGAGCGTCTTGCTCCCCATATCCTCGTAAAATTGACGCGTGAGCCCCGGAGAGTCCCCCGGAACGGCGAAGGCGCTCACACCTGCCGCGCCGGCGGCAGGATCGGTCTTCGCGAAGATGACAAAGAAATCCGCCGCCTTGGCGAGGGTGATGCCGGACTTCTCCCCACTGAGAAGGTACCGCTCCCCTTTCCGCACCGCCTTCGCCCGCATCGCAACGGCGTCCGTGCCGCAGTGGGGTTCGGTCACCGCGATGGCCGGAACCTTATCCCCCCGGAGCATCGGGGCCAGAAAATCGGACTTGGCCTGCCCGCTCCCGGCCAAGAGCGCCTGGGCGCACAATTCCGCGGCCGCAAAGGCGGCCACGCCGATATTGGGATCACCCCTTCCCACCGCCTCGGCCGCGATCCCCTCGGTGACGCAATCGGCCCCGTGGCCCCCGTCCTCGACGGGCGCGCCCATCCCGATCAGTCCCAGCTCGCCGAGTTTCTTCCAGACATCCCGGGGGAACGTCTTTTCCTTGTCGCGCTGGTGGTAGCCCGGCAACAGTTCCCGTTCCACAAAACGCGTCACCGCCTGGGCCAGCGTCTTCTGCTCCGGTGAAAACCCAAAATCCATTCCGCCCACCTCCTCCCATGACCCCTGAAGACGGATATTCCATAGACAAACATCCTGCCTTTTCGTTCCCTGGGACTATTTCGGACCGCAAGCGACGCCCACGCCCAAATGAAATCGGGCAGAAAGCCCACGCGATTACTTCTTATGGCATTTGGCACAATTGGCGCTATCGTCCGTTTTGAATGCCTTTGTACCATTATGGCATTCACCGCAGAATTTTCCCGCGTTCAAGTCAGCCATTTTCATGGTCGTTGAACCCTTTTTCATCTTGAAGATCTTTGTATGACAGTCATTGCATTTCAATCCCTTGTCCGCATGCACCTTGCCATCAAATGTCACTTTTCCTTTGGGGCTGTCCCATCCAAGCGTTTTCCCGGACTGAACAGCCATCGCGTTCCCGATCATCATTGCCATTACCAAAATCGTCGCCATTGTAATTGTTTTCACTTGGTTCCTCCATCGTTTATTGTAATATCCTCACTTGGCGGGCATGATGCCGCCGGTTACTTTCCATGTTCATAGTTCAGGTGGTAGTGCTCATGGGTGCCAAGCTTGATGCGTTCATTAAAATAACATTTGTAGTCCCTTCCCACAAACGGG
>Ga0100395_1001520_pt1 | contig 17731 bp, 14 predicted proteins | sample CryGeymeta201519_FD_81542 | JGI IMG/M metagenome (GOLD analysis project Ga0100395, IMG submission 81542) | Groundwater microbial communities from Crystal Geyser aquifers in Utah, USA - Crystal Geyser metaG 2015-19 | ecosystem: Environmental > Aquatic > Deep subsurface > Groundwater | place: USA... | reverse complement strand
CGAGAAAAGAACAACAGGCAGAGGGAGAGATTGACTTAGAAAATATAGCGGACAAAAAAATTTCGGAGGGTGAAGTAGAATTAAATAAGCTTGAACACGGCAGAAATAATTTTCAAGAAATCGCAAAAAAATACGATGAAACAGCCGGCGATCTCTATAATCGCTTTGATGAAAAAATGTATTCAATTTATGAACGAGGCAAAGGCGTATTTAAAAGCATGGCCGAAAAGATAAAAGCAATAGCTAAGGCAAATGATTGGAATGAATTAGCGGAAGTTGTGGGCTTATCAAAAAAAGCAGAAAGCGAAAAAGCAGAAATTAGCGAGCAGAAAGAAGAATTAAAAGAACAAACTAGCAAGCCAGAAAAATCAGAGCCGGCCGATAAAGAAATTAAAGCCGAAGCAGAAACAGAAACTACAGAAAAAAGCCGATACCGCGAAAAAATTACAAATCCTGAAGCCCTTAGCTTGGTTGACGAGAATTCTGAAAAATTCAAAAATGAGCTTACTCAATTTGAATTAGATATTGAATCATTCAAGACAAAAATAACCGGAAATTTATCAGAAAATTTCAAAAACGAGGATGAAATGGAAGGCGAGATAAAGAAACTTCTTTATAAAAATGCAAGCGTGGCAGGTGGTTTGATGTATGGGTTTGAGAATAAGAGGGCTTTTAGACATTTTAATATCCCAAATCTGCAAGAAATGAAAACTGAATTTAAGGAAGAATATGAAGAAAAATTAAAAGAAGGATATACGAGATGCCTTGGTAATAAATCGCCGGACGAGATTAAAAAAACGATGGATGCGTTAGATAAACGACTAGAAGAATTGAAAAATGATGAAGATAAAGAATTCAAAAGACAATTTGAATTGAAAAAAAATTTTTATTTTGACCGCCACGATGCCAGTCTTTATGCTATTGGGGTAAAAGAACAGGATTACGCCTCTTTTTTAAAAAATCAAGCAAATCTAAAAGAGATAATCGAAAATATAAAAAACAAAAACAAGGACACAGGAAAATGGGTTGAGGAGCGCTTCAATAGATATTATAATTATAATGAAAACGATTTTAAATTGGTAAGGCACCGCGCCTATTACGAAGCAAGAAGAACAGGAAAAGGCGTATTTACCCATGTTACCAATCCATCTAAAGTAGAAAAAATTATAAAAGATAATTATTTGAGAGGTTCCACTGCATTTTCAAAGGGTGAGGAATATTCAGAAATGAAAAAAGCTGGCCAGACAGGAAATATTGATGAATTTGTTTATTTTAAAGGAAACGGCGCAGATTTTAGTTATGGAACCAAAATTGAGCAGGGATTTGCTGTTTCGAAAAAAGGAAAGGATATAGTTTTTTTCGCAAGACTTGGGAATGATTTTTTGGTTGATGGTATGTCTGTCGCTGCCGTAAATCCGTCTCGTCGATCTGAAGAAACACCTTCTGGAAAATATGAGGACGGGATTTTAGCAAATGAAATTAATTTAAAGGATCTATATTTAGTTGTTCCGGAAAGCGAGAAGGAAAATTATGTAAAAATTTTAAAAGAAAATAATTATGACGAAGGTTATATCAAAGACAATCTAGTTGTAATTCCAGAAAAAATTATTCAGCAGGCAGAAGAAGAAGGCGGCAGAGGCGGTATAAGAGGAAATTCCGAAGTTTTAAATAAATTTGTTAATGTTGAACTAAAAAAGTATGCCTTTTCCAAAAGCAAAAATAGAGATAAAATTTTCGCAACAACTGCAGGTAGGCAAAGAGGCGTAGGGTTTCAAAAAATATACAAATGGCAGCAAATAAATTAAAATTATGCAAATAAAGATCGACCATATCGCTAAAATTGAAGGGCACGCCGGATTTGTGGCAGATATTGCCGATGGCAATGTGACCAAAGCCAGGCTTAATATATATGAGGGAGCCAGGTTGCTGGAAGGGATTTTGCAGGGCCGCTCGTTCCAGGAAGTTTCTCAAATCACTTCCAGGATTTGCGGCGTCTGTCCAGTTGTCCATAACTTGACGAGTTTAAAGGCGCTGGAAGCAGCTTTGGGAGTTTTCCCTTCGCAGCAGACGATTTTGCTGAGGAAACTTATGATGATGGGGCAGATTTTGAACAGCCACGCTTTGCACCTTTTCTTTTTTTCGCTTTCTGATTTTTTTGGAATCAAGGATGATTTAAAATTAATTAAAAAATATTCCAAAAAAGCAAAAGATGCGCTTTTGCTGCGCAATTTCGGCAACAAAATCATTGAAATTGTCGGCGGCCGTTCCATCCATCCCTTAACGCCGGCAGTCGGCGGTTTTAAAAAAGCCCCGGACCAGGAAAAAATAAAAGAAATTCTGAAAGAAAGCAGCCAAGCATTAAGCGCGGCAGTTAATTTGGCAAAATTCTTTAGCCGGTTGAAATATCCTTCATTTGAAAGGCAATGCAATTTTGTCGCATTGAGCTTGCCGGATGAATACGCTGTTTATGATGGATTGATTAAAACGGAAAAAGAGGCAGAATCAATAAGTGAATTTATGCCCAAAATCCAGGAATTTCAAGTCAAGGAAAGCCCGGCGGCAAAACGCTCTCAATTTAAAGGAGAATCTTATATGGTCGGCGCCTTGGCAAGGTTAAATTTAAATTCCAAATATCTCAGCCCAAAAGCCAAATCCGTTTTTAGGGAGACAGATTTGATTCTGCCAATTTCTAATCCTTTTTATAATATTTTGGCTCAGGCAATTGAAATGGTCCATTGCGTCCAAGAAGCTCAGGAGCTTTTAGAAAAAGCGAAAGACATTGATTATGAGTCTATTGAACCTCACCCGATTGAAATAAAAGAAGGAAAAGGTTTTGGAGCAATTGAAGCGCCCAGAGGCACACTTTTTTATTTTTACGAGATAGACAAAAATGGTCTGATAAAAAATGCCAATATTATTACTCCAACGGCCCAAAATTTAGCGCGGCTTGAAGATGACTTAGTTGAATATCTGCCAAAATTAACAAAAAGCGGCAAGAGGCTTTGCAAAGAAGAATGTCGGGATTTGATTAAAATGCTTGTGCGGGCATATGATCCGTGCCTGACTTGCGCTACGCATTAGAAGAAATTTAAAATGTAAATATCAAAATGTAAAATTTAGGTATCATAAAATTTGCTTAAGCAAATTTTATGATAATTTTAAATTTTTGAATTGTCATTTTTCATTTTGATTTTTGCATTTTGCATTTTTATCATGCATGATTTTCATCTTGCTAATGAAATAGTTAAAATTGCCAGAGAGGAAGCCCAGAAAAACGGGCTTTTAAAAATTGATAAAATTACGATAGAACTGGGTGACATTATTGAACATGGCGAAAGCATCAGCCCGGAGAATTTGGAATATAACATAAATTTGCTGATGCCTTGTCAGGTGCAAGTAAAGTCGATCAAGGGAAATACCTGGAAATTAGTTAGCATCGAGGGAGAATAAATTTTTATTCATGAGGATAGCTTCCGTTAGAAGATACGCGGCGAATTTAATAGATAAAAATTTTGGCAGTTCTTTGAGTCGACCTGCTTATATAGATTTAATAATCACCAAAAAATGTAATTTCCGATGCGGCCATTGCGATACCTGGAAAAGTAACAATATATACCAAATGCCGCCGGAACGCTGGTTCGGACTTCTGGCGCAGATATCGCAGGCCTGGCCAGAGGCGGTGGTTGAGATAAGCGGTGGCGAGCCGCTGATAGAAAAATATCTGTCATTGAAAATCGCCAATCTAGGCAGCCGGCTCGCTCTGGCTATGTCCCTTAACACTAATGGGGCCCTGATTAATGAGCAGACGGCGGCAGATATTTCACGCTCCGGTTTTGCAAGTGTTAAAGTTTCTTTATACAGTCTTGATGAAAGTATCCATGATAAATTAAGAGGAGTTTCGGGCGCCGGCGCCAAAGCGAAAAAGGCCCTTAGGCATTTGAAAGATAAAAACAGAAAAAACGAAATAAAAATCGAGGTCGGCTTGCTTTTAACGGGTCTAAATATTGAGGGTATCAGCGATCTGGTCCTCTATTGCCAGGAAAATAATTTTAATTTAATAATTCAGCCGCTTGATTTTAATATTGAGCGTTTCTATCGGGAGAATTGGCATTCCAGTTCGGAGCTTTGGCCGACAAAGGAACAAGTTGAAAAATATTTGAAGCCAATAATAAAAAACAAACCCCCAGTCATAAAAAATCCATCTTTTCATCTTAAACTTATTTATCGGTATTATCTTGACGGAAATTCTTTGGGAAGAAGGCCATGTTTGGCACCGTATAATAATTTAATTATTGAGCCAAACGGAGACGTCAAGCTTTGTTTTCGAAGTCAGCCAATCGGCAATATCGGAGAAAACAACATCCAAGGAATTTGGCAAGGTAAAAAGGCGAAAGAGGAGCGTCAACGCTTGAGATTCTGTCAAAAAAGCTGTAAAATAATAGGGTGCAACATGAGAAAACAACTAAAAGATTTGTTATGATTTACGATCTAATTATTATTGGCGGCGGACCGGCTGCCATAAGCGCTGCAATTTTTGCGGCTAGAAAACAATTAAAAACTTTGCTTTTAACCAGAGAATTTGGTGGTCAATTGATGGAAGGTTATAAGATAGAAAATTATCTAGGATATTGGGCTATTTCCGGAGTAGAATTAGTTCAAAAATTTGTTGAACATCTAAAAAGATTTGATAAAAAAGCAAGCCAGGGCGATTTTGATTTGGAAATCAAAGAAGGGGAAACTGTACTCAGCATAAGATTAAAACAAAATGAGGGAGACGAGAGAGAATCTAAAAATTTTGACGCCCAATCAAATAAAGAAAATTATCAAGGTAAAGCCATTATTATCGCTACCGGTAAGTCGGAAAGAAAATTGGAAATTCCCGGAGCCAAAGAGTTTGAAGGCAAAGGGATTTCTTATTGCGCAACTTGTGATGCCCCTATTTTCCGTGATAAAATAGTGGCAGTTATCGGAGCGGGAGACGCCGGGCAGGATACTGTCTGGCAATTGACCAAATATGCTTCAAAAATCTATCTTTTGAATCGTTACGATGAGTTGCGTGGTGATGATAAAGAACTGCGAGAAAGGCTGAAAAAAGATAAAAAAGTTGAAATATTAAATGAAGTTGAGATAATTGAGATTTCGGGCGAAAAATTTGTTAATGGACTAGTTTATAGAAGCTTCAGGACAAAAGAGGAGCGCAAAATAAATGTCAATGGAATTTTTGTAGAAATCGGTTCAACGCCCGCATCTATGTTTTTAGAAGGATTATTAAGATGCAACGATAAAGGAGAAATTATAATTAATCATGATAGCTGCGTGACGTCGGTTCCGGGCATTTTTGCGGCCGGAGATGTGACCGATGCATTGGGAAAACAGATTATAATTGCCGCGGGCATGGGAGCCAAAGCGGCGCTGGGCGCGTATAATTATTTAAAAAATCAATAACAGCGACCCGAATGATCCGAATCTCCATCCGAATGCTCCGAATGGCATCAAAATGGCGCAAAGTCCCGCTCGGCGGGACATTATCTGAATGCGCCCATCCGAATGTCTGATTCGGATAATTCGGATATCATTCGTAGATTAGGATTTTTAATGAAATGGTTAAGGTTTATTCCACTCCAACTTGCCCTTATTGTCATACGCTTAAAGCTTTTTTGAAAGAAAAAGGCGTTGAATTTCAAGATATTGATGTTTCTCAAGACGAAAAAGCTCTGAATGAAATGATTGATAAATCAGGCCAGATGGGCGTGCCGGTTTCAGATATTGACGGGCAAATTGTTATTGGCTTTGACAGAGAAAAAATTTGTCAGTTACTGAAAATAGAGTGTTAACAGCGACACGGATTACCCTGATTTTACACACGGATGACCCGGATCAATTTATCCGGATAATCCGGGTGCAGTCCGGATATCGGGGTCGCTTTCAAAAATGACAAAAATAGCTATAAATGGATTTGGGAGAATAGGGCGTCCAACATTTAAACGAATTTTAAGCCATCATCAAGGGTTGGAAGTTGTTGCAATTAATGATTTAACCGATGCGCCGACTTTGGCGCATTTGCTAAAATATGATTCTATTTACGGGATGTATGATAAAACCGTCAAGGGTAAAGATGGTGAATTGGATGTTGGCGGACAAAAAATAAAAATTTTGGCCGAAAAAGATCCGGGTAAATTGCCTTGGAAGGATATGGGTATTGATATTGTGCTTGAATGCTCCGGAGTTTTTACCGAATATAAGGAAGCCAAAAAACATACTGAAGCAGGTGCCAAAAAAGTGATAATTTCTGCGCCGACCAAAAGCAGAGAGATTCCGACTTTCGTTTTAGGAGTCAACGAAGAGAAGTATGATTCCGAAAAAAATAATATTATTTCAATGGCTTCCTGCACCACAAATTGTCTGGCGCCGGTGGTTAAAGTTTTGCACGATAAATTTAAAATTGTGCACGGCTTTATGACGACAGCGCATAGCTACACAAACGACCAGCGCCTGCTTGATTTGCCGCACAAAGATTTGCGTCGGGCAAGAGCGGCGGCACTTTCAATTATTCCGACAACTACGGGCGCGGTAATTGCCGTCACAAAAACAATTCCGGAACTTGAGGGAAAATTAGACGGAATTTCGCTTCGCGTGCCGACGCCGGTCGTCTCAATTACTGATTTTGTCTGTGTTGTCAAAACTCCGACATCGGTCGAAGAAATCAATATGGAATTTAAAAAGGTTTCGCAGACAAAAAAACTTGACGGAATTTTGGGCATTGAAGACGCACCCCTGGTTTCGATAGATTATAAAGGCAATACTTATTCTTCAATCGTTGACGCAAATTATACAATGGTAATGGACGAAACTTTGGTTAAGGTCTTGGCCTGGTATGATAATGAATGGGGATACGCCTGCCGTTTGGCAGAAATGACAGACTATATCGGAAAATTGCTGTAAAATAATTATGCGTACAAGTTGGCGGAGATGGCAGAGTATGTTTTGAAATAAATTTTATTTATTGATTTTTTTATATTTTTATGGATTTTAAAAATAAATGGAATAGTTGGATTTGGAGAGCGCTTATATTAATTAGTTTGGTATTTTGTATTATTTTAGGCATCTTAGGTTTAGTTGCGCCAGGATTTGAAGGCCACCGAACCGGCCCATTAATAGTTTTAATCATAGGGGTGCTTACCGGTATAATTTATATTAAAATATATATACGGAATCGGGGCATGCCTAATAGATTTTTAGAGTAAGATTGATATGGTGATATCACTCGGATGACGCAGATAAAAAAACTCACCTGCTTTTCTCTTAAAAGGTGATGAGTCGCAACACCCTTGACAACCGTTAAAATAAGAGTAAAATAGATAGTGCATAGAGGGACTTTGGTCCCGGAAAGGAAAATATGCCTGTGTAAAAGAACCCAAAAATTAGATAGTTTTTAGGCAAAAATACAACTTGAGGGGTTCTTAATTAAAAACTATTAAGAGGTCTGACTAGTTGTATTTTTTATTTTGTAAGCGACACTAATACACGGATTGCACGCGGATGACACGGATGAAGGGATAGAACTTTGAAAATTTAATAGGTAAGGTAAATTAAACCAGTTTAATTTTGAGTTAGTAAAGATTAGGGGGAGATTTTTAAAATCCACCCCACCCCTCCTTTTTTTAAGGAGGGAGCAGAAATAATCTTTTTAAGTTGTCTCGAAAAAACTTGTTGGATTCTAGAGGTGTTGAGTCGCTTTACTGCCTGAATGTGGTCGCCCTGCTTAGCGGGGCAAGACCGCGCTCAGCGCGGTCGAAGATCGATTCAGCAATTTTAGTTCTAACATTTACAATGAGAGTTTGATTCTAGCTCAGGATGAACGCTGGCGGCGTGGATAAGGCATGCAAGTCAAACGGTCGTGCCTCACTATCGTTCAGCACTCCCTAAATTAAAAGTTCAAAAATCAAAATGCAAAATTACAATTTAAAATTAAAAATTTTGAATTTTGCATTGTAATTTTGATTTTTAAATTTTGATTTTTGATTTTGAGTGCCGAGCAGTAGCGAGGCACGATAGTGGCAAACGGGTTAGTAACGCGTAGGTAACTTACCCTGAAGTCTTGGATAACTCCGCGAAAGCGGAGCTAATACAAGATGGAAATGAGGGGACATATGTCATTCTCATTTAAAGATGCGTAGTAATACGCGATGCTTCAGGAGAGGCCTGCGTCCTATCAGCTAGTTGGTGAGGTAACGGCCCACCAAGGCGATGACGGGTAGGGGGACTGAGAGGTCGGCCCCCAACATCGGAACTGAGACACTGTCCGGACTCCTACGGGAGGCTGCAGTCAAGAACCTTCGACAATGGGCGAAAGCCTGATCGAGCGACGCCGCGTGAATGAAGAAGCCCTTCGGGGTGTAAAATTCTTTTATAGGGGAGCAATTTTGAGTGTACCCTATGAATAAGGGGTTCCTAAACTCGTGCCAGCAGGAGCGGTAATACGAGTACCCCAAGCGTTATCCGGAATTACTGGGCGTAAAGCGTCTGTAGGGGGTTTTGATAGTCCTTATGTTAAATGTTAAGGCTCAACCTTAACGCTGCTTGGGAAACGTCAAAACTAGAGAGTGCGAGAGGCTGATGGAACCTACGGTGTAGGGGTGAAATCCGTTGATATCGTAGGGAACACCAAAAGCGAAGGCATTCAGCTGGTGCATCTCTGACCCTGAGAGACGAAAGCGTGGGGAGCAAAAAGGATTAGTGTCATTGCTTCGCAATGGAATTTCTAAATCTTAATTTCTAATTTCTAAATAAATCTCAAATTTGTTTAGGATTTAGGGTTTTGAATTTAAGATTTCCACTGCGAAGTGATGGCCCGCCAGGGTATGGCGGAAATAGTCCCTCGTCGATGAGACGAGAAAAAACTTGGCTATATGCTGGAAAATCCGTAGCGAGTGTCGTAAGACACGAGCGAAGCCCAGCACCGAATTTATTCTGGTGCTGTGGCGGAAAGTATCCGGCACTACCACTTTAAAGAAAGGAGGTAAAAATGATAGCAAGAATGATAAGATTCGATGGAAAATCTGTCGCTACCTTTCTTAATGGCGAGCCAAACTCGCTGAAAATGAGAGAGAGGCGAGATATTTTTTTGGAAGAAGATCAATTTCCAAAAGAAAAGAGGGCCGAGAAAGTATGGAAGTTAGCGGAGAAATGGCAGCAAGAAGTAAAAGCAGAAGATTCAGATGATGTAGTGATTTTTTTGGAATTTGTTGGAAATTAAGTGGTAAAAAAGTGTCCGGTGCGGACAACCAGCAGGGAAGTCGTCGTAGAGGCGACCCCTCAGAGACTATACGCTGAGGGCAATTCGTTAAAAAATTGAATTTAGTTGCGCGAAATTTGGTCAGACCAAATTTCGCGCAACATCTGATTTTAGCGAAGTGCTATGATATAGTCCGAACCTTGCAGCGATGCAAGGAGCGCAGTAGAAATATCTGCGCCATGCAATAATTTTGAATTTTGAATTGTCATTTTGATTTTTGCATTTTGACTTTTGAATTTCAATTTTGTTGCAGAGCAACAAAATTGTAGATACCCTTGTAGTCCACGCCCTAAACTATGCAAACTAGCCATTTGAAGTATCGACCCTTCAGGTGGCGAAGCTAACGCGTTAAGTTTGCCGCCTGGGAAGTACGGCCGCAAGGCTAAAACTCAAAGAAATAGACGGGGACTTGCACAAGCGGTGGAGCATGTGGTTCAATTCGACGACAAGCGAGGAACCTTACCAGGTCTAGACACCCATCTGAAGTCTGTTGGAAACAGCCGACGTCTCACAAGGACAGATGGGCCAGGTATTGCACGGTTGTCGTCAGCTCGTGGCGTGAGCTGTTCTCTTAAGTGAGGAAACGAGCGCAACCCCTATGCTGCGTTACAAGTGTCGCAGCAGACTGCCTCAGACAATGGGGAGGAAGGTGGGGACGACGTCAAATCAGCGTGATCCTTTGATGACCTGGGCTACACACGTGCTACAATGGCCGGTACAAAGGGAAGCGAAGCCGCAAGGCGGAGCTAATCCCATCAAAGCCGGCCCCAGTTCGGATTGAGGTCTGCAACCCGACCTCATGAAGCCGGAATCGCTAGTAATCGCGCATCAGCCATGGCGCGGTGAATACGTTCTCAAGTCTTGTACTCGGGTCGCTGTGCGATTGCACAAATTAGTCCGTTAAAATCGGGCCAGAAAAAGCGCAATTTTTTGAAGCGAAATCGCAGGTCTTTCCTCGCGAGGGGACGACCGAAGGGTGAAATTAGCATTTCATAGCTTGAATAACAGTCGTGGCGCAACATATTGGTTATCCCGCGAGTACAGGGAGAAGCTATTGCGTAATAAAACCCCATTAGATAATTTTATATCAAACGGGGCAAGTATGTTGCGTGTAGTGTTATCGAGATACGAAAGAAATGTTTGTGTGATTACCACAGGAGATCTTGTATAATTATTCGAGGTTTGTTAACATCGAGATATATGCAAGAAGTCAGCAGAGTCCGTAGTACCGAAAGGAAACCATTTCAAAGAAATTTGAAGTTGTATAAGCCATTTGGGAAGGGACAAATTCGAAAGCAAAAACTCGATCCTTATTACATTGCGGGTTTTATCGATGGCGAAGGATCGTTTTCGGTCAGTTTGGGAAAACATAAAACCCTAAAAAGACGTATAGAAGTTAGGCCCGAATTTGGAATAGAATTACGGGCAGATGATCAAGAAATTTTGGAGAGAATTCTTATAACAATAGATTGTGGAAAAATTTATGATTGTTCGTATGATAGATATGGTTGGTATCCACATGTTAAGTATAAGATTACAAGCGTTAAGGATATGAGAAAATATCTTTTTCCTTTTCTTGATGCATATCCACTGTAAGCCAAAAAGGCAAAAATCTATAGATTTTTTAAAGAAATTGTACTGATGGTATGTAATAAAAAGCACTTAAGCGATAGGGGTTTTGAAAAAATAGTTGAACTTCGCAATGAAATCCGTAAATTAGGTAAAAAGAGCAAAACTTTCGGAAACCGCTAGGGTACGGGAAAACCGTTTGCCCAGTGGTGTGGAGCACTAAATTTGATGACTCCAATACCGCCCGTCACACCAGGGAAGCCGGTAGTACCAGAAGCGCCATTTTAATGGTTTCAAGGTAAGATCGGTGACAAAGGTGAAGTCGTAACAAGGCATCCGTAGCGGAAGCTGTGGATGGATCACCTCCTTTCTTATATATTTTTATATAAGAGGAAATAGTGTCGATTGGTCAGGGTATGAGAATTCTTATCCTGACTGGGCCTTCCGAAGGCCTTAAATTCGGGATTAAAGAGCGTGTAATCACAAATCCCGCTCCGAGACAACTTAAAGAGATTATTTGGTCATAATTGGTGTTTTGGCTTGGATTATGAATAATCACGAATTCGGCTCGCCAGCGTATGTTAGTGGTATTACTACAACGCAGTGGGCGAGCTCACGAATCATTACGAATAGAAAAGACCCCCCATCTTTGATTTGGGGTCTTTTTGGTTAAAAAGATTATTTTTTTAATATTATTGTCAGATCGTCACGATAAATTTTTTGCCAGCCGATCGCAGATAAATAGAAAGCAAGCGGCGAATCAGGGCGGATCAGTGCTAAGTTTAAATTATATTTTTCTATTAAAGAATTAGTTTGATTTAAATTTTTTGCCGCCTGCAAAATTTGATAATCGTCAAAAATATGTTTCGACGGTAATTTCCAATGGACCATTCGGCCGTCAATAAAAACTTTTTGATTAGGCATTTGCCACAAAATATATCCGCCCCAATTGTATTCATTAAATAAACGATCAGTGGCAAGTGGTAGGTGGTTGGAAGCGAGGAATTTTACTGCGCCGTATGGAAAATTGGCTTCTTTGGCAAGCGTTTGCGGATTCGTGTCTTGAACCCAGACTTGTTTTATATTGTGCCAGCCCGCATAAAATGCAAGCGCAAAAATTATTAATAATATGGTAGGCGTTTTTATTAAATCCAATAAATTTTTGCCCGTAAAGTTCTCTATCGTTAATACCGCGAGAGGAGAACTGGCAATGAAAAAAAGCGGCAAATTGCGCCAGGCAAGCAGAGCAAAAACAAAAAAAATAGCAGAGAGGGCGATTAAAGTAAAATCGTGCTTCTTTGCAAAAAATTGTGCGCCGAACAAAAATAATGCAAAAAATACGGTCGGCAAGAAAACATCCATGCCGGCAGAAAATAAAGGCCGCCATTCGATAATTTGTGAGCGGCCGGCAAAATCGGAAAGCGTCCGCCAAACTTCTTCGTAGATTCTTAAACCGTAAGGATTAAGGAGGGTGGCGGCTAGAGAAAGAAAAAATATTGCCAGAAGCCAAAATTTTATTCCCTGAGCTTGTCGAAGGGTAAAATTTTGGCGTTGAGCGGTTATGCCTTCGACAAGCTCAGGCGATAACCGCTTATATTTAAAAGACTCAAAAATTATAAAAATTACAAACAATACCAAGCCAGCCACAAACCCTGGATGGATATTTGTCCAAATTACGAATAAAAGAGGCAGCCACCAGATAATTTTGCTGTGGGGATTGTTGCGCCATCGCAAAATGATAAAAATCAATATTGCCAAACCAAGGACGCTCCAAATTTGATCGCGAATACCGACAACCGACACACTTAAAATGCTGCCCAACAATGCGGCGATTATTTGATAAGATAATTCGGTTTGATAAGCTCGCGCGACCAGAAAAAAAGCCGCAGCGGTTATTAGCGAAAAAATTATTGAAAGGCCAAAAAACCCAAAAAGTTTTTGGAATAAAGCAACAAAAATATCGGATAACCACGAATAAGAAATCCACGGAAAATCGCTCATGGTAAAAGAATAAGGGTCAAAATGAGAGATGGTATGATTAGCAAGGATATCTTGCCCGATTTTAAGATGCCAGCCAAAATCAGGGTCAGTCGGCGCTTGTAAGCTGATAAAAAAAATTAAAAAAAGACCCAGAATAAAAAAAATCCGGGTTTGACCTTTTTCTTTAAGGATTGATTTTAGAGCTTGCATGAAGTAAAATTTGAGTAGCGGAAATAATTTTTCCCTTTAGTAAAGGGGGATTAATGGGGATTTAATTCATTCTCTAAATCCCTCCCACCCTCCCTTTTTCAAAGGGAGGAGTGCAATAAAGTCCTCGTGGCGGAATTGGCATACGCGTACGGCTTAGGACCGTATCCTTAAAAGGGTTGTGGGTTCAACTCCCACCGAGGACACAATAAAAATCAAAATTCAAAATTACAACGTAAAGTTGTGTGGCAACCACGTTGCTTTACGCAGTGCAAAATTAAAAATTGGATGGTTAGTAAAATCTACTTTCGCTGCTTGATTAATTTTACATTTTGAACTGTCATTTTGATTTTTGATATTTGCAATTTGCATTAATATTATTCCAGCGGATTTCTGACCGTGGGATAAAGGGCAGGGGAGCGGTAATTTGACCAGAAAGTATCTTTTTTTTCCAAAACTCCATCGCGCCAGATCTCCTGATATAAAACAGTTTTCATTGAGCCGTCGGAATTTGACTGCAGAATTGTCGGTCCCAAAACCCTAACTTCACGATTATCTTTAGTGCCGTAAATTTCAAATGTGATTTGCGTGCCTTTTATTTTTGGCTGTATCAAAATGTTGCCCGGCGTGTCGTTTAAAAAGCGCAGATCCGGATGCGGCGGATAAACTGTGGCGTCAAATCCCTGAGGGTTATAATATCTGACCGGGAAAGCGTGAGGGTAGCGTTCCGTGATTTTTAAACCAGCATTTATCGCGGCTCTGAAAAGAGTCGTTGAAATTTGGCATAATCCTCCGCCGTATTCTGGGATTGTTTTATTGTTTTTTATTACAAGTTCGGGAAGATAGCCCTGGTCGGTTTCAATTTCGCCGATGTTTTCAATAAAAGAAAATTCTTGGCCGGGTTCAAGCAGTATGCCGCTTAATTTAGCGGCGCCAACGGAGATATTGTGTATTCTATTATTTGGCGAGCCAGCAAAAGAAGAAGTGCCTATGCCAAGCAGATTAGTTAAGCCGAGCGTGTCGATTGTTTGGGTAGAGATTTCCGGCTCAATTTTTTTCACTAAAAGATTAATTTCTTTCTGTCCGCTTTGAACCCCTTCGCTTATTTTTTTTGCGCTTTCATCAATTTGCAGCTGGAACCCTTCTTGGGAAAGGTCAAAAGCAATAACTTTGCCGTCCTGGACCGAAAGTTTTGCATTAACCGCTTCTTTATTTATGCTGGGAGCCAGTTGAGACAAAAAATCTTTTACGGCAGCTTCTGAAATAACAGTTGCCATCGTTTGCCCTTGGTTCTTTAAGGGAATAAAATCCAGCCAATCCAATAAAATCTGTTTTTCTATTGGCCAGCTATCATTGCCGTTTTTCAATAGATAAGGAGCAAGACCGATAATTTTTTTGGCTTGTATGTTAGCGATATCATTTTTGTCTTGCGTTAAAGTTGGCTGTTGAACAATCTTTTTTATTTCAATTGGCTTGCGGGAAAAAGTAGCAATTTGTTGATCAATTTGATTTGTCAGGTCGCAATTATCAAAAATCTCTCCGGCCTGGGCAGGCACAAAAGAGAAGTCATCTGTGGTTGCGTCATAAACCAGCCTTGCGTTTTTGGCAGGCGATTCCATCAAGGATAAATTATTTTGAACAAAATTTAATATTTTTTGTTTGTTGTGCTTGAAAGATAAATTTTGCTGTTTTTTGCCAAATAGAGCCTGGATTTGGTCAACCATTTTGCCAAAAATTGAATCCTGTTTTTGCCGGCCAACATTAAAGGTATTTTGGAGTGTTTGGTCTGGTTTAAAGCTGATACCCAATTCTTCTGGCAAGAATGTCCATTGTTTATTCTGATATCTTAATTCAATCGGCTGCTTTTTTGCCTGTTCGATTAAACTATCTATTTTTTCTTTAGCTGCCTCATATTTCAATCCGCCAATATTTTGTCCGGCAAGGCGAATTCCCCAGTCAACCCTTTTATAGTTTGCGGCTTGCAAAATTGAAACTGACAAAAATCCGGCTGTAGCCAGCCCGACAAAAAAGAATATAAATTTATGATTTTTGACAAAAGATAGCATTCCAGGTAGTAGAAATTCGACATTTTATGATAAATTGTTATCACACAAGCCTTTTATTTTTTATGCCAAGTTAATGAAAATAGATGTCTTATTTTGTTCCCCCTTGCGACAGTCGAATTTTCCAGGTAGTAGAAATTCGACTCGTTTTGTATTTTGTTGCCTTCGGCAACCAGTCGAATTTTCACTGCCTGGTTTTCACTGCCCGGCATTACTTTATTATCAAATAATTTTATAAAAAAAACAACCCTAAAGGGCTGTCTTTTTAGTTTCTGCAATTTACCAGGATTTCAACGTTTTTAGGTTTATCCCGTTACATCCAGAAATCCTTTGCCTTTAGGCAAAGGATGAACCCCGTTAGATATTTATCTAACGGGATGAACGGAAAGTAAAAAAAGAGAACTTTTTGAATACTCCGTCCTTAAGGGCGGATGTAACGGGATTTATTCCGTTGCGATTTTTATTTTTTTGGTTTTAATCTTTTCAATTTTTGGCAACCTGATTGTCAGAATTCCATTTTTAAGATTTGCCTCTGTACTATCTGCTTCAACATCAACCGGCAAAATTACTGAGCGTGAAAATGAACCCCAATAGCACTCCTGATAATAATAATCATCTGTTTGAATTTCTTCATCTTTTTCTCTTTTTCCCCGAATAGTTACCATATCGTTGGTTATGGTTATATCCAGATCTTCGGGCTTGACGCCGGCAATAGTGGATTTTATGACAATGTGATTGGGCGTTTGGTAGACATCAATTGTTAATTGTCCCTCGGATTCGGGAAGCCATTCTGAAGAATCAGATTCAACAGGCGCTTCATGAATTTTTGGCTTTTCTGCTTCTTTTACTTTTGATCTTTCTGGAGGGTCAAAAGAACCATCATTGGACGAGGCTCCGGTCAGCCTCTCAAGAAAGTTAGGTTTTTTGCTCATATGGATTTATCCCCACACCTTTTAAAATACTGCAGCCTGCTACAGTTAGGTTGACACCCTATGTTCACAACGGCTGGATAAACATCGTTGTAAGCATAAGGTGAGGGGATTTAATTGACGGCGAGGGATCCGCAAAGTTTAATTTGTCTTTTTATATTTTAACTCTTATTGAAATACCGTGCAATAGGACGCCAATAAAAAATTTTAAGACCAGAAGCTTGGGCGACAGTTGCAAATTTTGCAGATAGAATGCAATTTTTTTAAAATTGAAAAATTATACGAAACAGCCACAGCCATGAGGCCCAGGAGTATAAAAGTCATTGAAATTGCCGCCAAGGTAGTCAAGCAGATTTGGCCGATTGGTGCCAGGCACGTTTCACTATCAGAAATAATCCATGTAAGGTAATTGTAGCTTGCGTGGAAAAAAATAGCAAGGCTAAATCCTCGGGCAAGAAACTGGAATTTTTTGGCCGGCTCTCTTAAAGATTTAGCCAGCCAGTATCCCAATAACCCGGAGCTTAAGGCATGCAAAAATGTGGCAGAGATAAATCGTAAAGCCGAAAGGCTGATAACTTGTCCAAAACCGGGCAGGGGGCTTTGAAAGATAAGTAGCAAATTCTCAACTGCCGCAAAACCCAAAGCGGAAATAATCATATAGAGCATTATATCAAGCGGTTCATCAAATTCGGGATTTTTTAAAACTTTGAAACGGACAACCGCATATTTGACGCATTCTTCAATAACCGGGGCAACAAAAACTATGCTGACAAAAAGATATATATTTCTTGAATTAGATTTCAGAATTTCAATAAAGCCTGCAAGGTCTGTGGGATTGATAAGCCATTTTACGAAAAGCTCAAGCAAAATAGCCAGGGGCCCCATCAGCATTCCCCAAAGGAAAATTTTTATTACCATCCGATTTGGTTCTGGATGACTGTCTTTTCGCAAATAAAAAAGAAGCCAGATAACGCTGGGGACAAGGCCGAATATGGCATAGAGAAGATAAATCACGTAAAATTTCCAATTTCCAATTTCCAATTTCCAATCCATGCCCCGCCTTGCGGGGCATTTTTGGACATTTGGACATTAGAAATTTTATTGGGAATTGATTATTGGTAATTGGGAATTATTCTGGCCATTCTTCAATCATTAAAAGTTCTTTTGGCCGAGAGGGGAGTTTTTGATAGATAGCTTCCGTGACAAAAGGCATGAAAGGGTGGAGGAGTTTGAGAGAATTGTATAAAACCGTCCAAAGCGCGAGCTTGCCCTCATCTGCATCTTTTGAATTATTCTGTATTCTTATTTTAACATCTTCTATTGTTTTGTCGCAAAATTTGTGCCAGAAGAAATGGTATGCTTCCTGCGCCGCTTCATGAAAGCGGTATTTTTCAATGTCTTGAGTGATTTTTTTTGTTGATTTTTGGAGTTCTTTCAATATCCACTTGTCTTCTTTGGTGAATTTTTTATCCGTGTCATCCGGGTGTAAATTCGTGTAATCCGTGTCGCCAATAGCATTTAAAACAAATTTTGAAGCATTCCAGATTTTATTGGCAAATCTTTTTTGGGCAATAACTTTGTCTTCTGAAACGACAATATCATTGCCTGCGCCCGTGCCAAAAACAAGCGACATGCGCAGAGCATCTGCCCCATGATCGGTGACCACAGCCAGAGGATCAATTACATTG
>Ga0100395_1001471_pt1 | contig 17953 bp, 17 predicted proteins | sample CryGeymeta201519_FD_81542 | JGI IMG/M metagenome (GOLD analysis project Ga0100395, IMG submission 81542) | Groundwater microbial communities from Crystal Geyser aquifers in Utah, USA - Crystal Geyser metaG 2015-19 | ecosystem: Environmental > Aquatic > Deep subsurface > Groundwater | place: USA... | reverse complement strand
TTTTTGCTGTTGACCGCGATTTAATTTTAAATAAAAATCTTTCACTACTTGAGGGAGGAATTCTTCCTTTTAATAAGTTATTTTTCCATGAAACTTGGTATGTCCGTTTAATTAAACAAGTATGTCTAGAAGAAAAAATAAATACCAATTTACCAATAAGCCAATTAACCAATAAAGAAGTAGATATTTTATTAAAAGGGACAGGTAAAATTTACCGGGTAGAAGGTGTTAATCGTTTTGGTCGGGCAACGACTATACGCGAAAAATTTACCGGAATTATTGACGAATTAGAGCGCAGATATATTGAAACTCAAGGCGACTATTCAGCTATGGAAATACAGAAGTATATGCGGGAAGAAACCTGTCCAAAATGTAAAGGTCAAAGATTAAAGCAAGAAATTCTTAGTATAACAATTGATAAAAAAAATATTACCCAGATTTCTGATTTATCGATTGATAATTTAACAAATTATTTTAAGGAAAAAATAGAAGCAATCTTATCAGTCTATGAAAAACAAATAGCCAAATCTATTATTAAAGAAATTTTAACAAGACTGAATTTTTTAAACAGTGTTGGTTTATCTTATCTGACAATTAGTAGAAGAGCTGGGACTTTGTCCGGGGGAGAACTGCAAAGAATTCGTTTAGCTTCCCAAATAGGCAGCGGGCTAACTGGTGTCCTTTATGTACTCGATGAACCGTCCATTGGCCTTCATCCACGCGATGTTTCTTCATTAATTACAACTTTAAAACATCTTAGAGATTTGGGAAATAGTCTTATCGTTGTAGAACACGATCGGGAAACGATGGAAGCCTCTGATTACTTGGTAGAACTGGGAGAAAAGGCTGGCAAAAATGGCGGTAAAGTAATTTTTAGCGGTAATCTTTCCGAAATGAAAAAATTAAAATCATCGCTAACCGGACAATATTTGATCGGTGAAAAAACAATTCAAATAAATGGTGGAAAGATCCTACCCCTACAGACGAATCACGGGGAATTGATACTATCTGGAATTACCCATAACAATTTAAAAAATATTAATATAAAAATTCCTTTAGGTAACTTAATAGGAGTGACGGGAGTTTCTGGATCAGGTAAGTCTTCATTAGTTACAGAAACATTATATCCGGCTTTAAAATATTATTTAGACGGTTATTTTCACGATAAGATTGGTGAATTTAAAAAGATTGAGGGTTATCAATATCTTGATAGGGTTCATATGGTTGATCAATCACCAATTGGCCGGACGCCCAGGAGTAACCCGGCTACTTATATTGGTTTTTTTGATGAAATTAGAGAAATTTTTGCGTCGACTGTCGACGCCCGTGAACGAGGGTACGAAAAAGGAAGATTTTCTTTTAATATTAAAGGTGGACGCTGTGAAAAATGTCAGGGAGCCGGAGTTTTGAAAATTGAGATGCAGTTTTTAGCCGATGTTTATGTTGTTTGCGATGTTTGTCAAGGTAATCGGTATAACAAAGAAACGCTTGAGGTTAAATATAAGGGTAAAAGTATTTATGAAATTTTGAAAATGACAGTTGATGAAGCTTTGACTTTCTTTAATAACTATTTTAAAGTGTATTTTAAATTAAGCTTCTTACAAAAGACCGGTTTAGGTTACTTGGAACTAGGACAACCGGCCCCAACTTTATCAGGTGGTGAAGCTCAAAGATTAAAATTAGCCAACGAATTATCAAGAAGGGACACCGGTCGAACTATTTACATACTTGATGAGCCAACGACCGGCTTGCATTTTTATGATATCGAAAAATTACTTCACACAATTACTGAATTAGTGGATCGTGGCAACACCGTAATTGTTATTGAACATAATCTTGATGTTATCAAAAGCTGTCAATATATAATTGATCTTGGACCTGAGGGAGGAGATAAAGGGGGCAAGGTTATTTATCAGGGTGAACTGGGGGGGATTTATAAAACAAAAAATTCGTATACTGGAGAATATTTAAGTAAAATGAAATAATAACTATGAAATTTTTATTCAAATATTTTTTTATTCTCCTACTATCATCCATTATCTTTCATCTATCATCTATTACCGTTCTTGCTGTCGACTTCAAGACCGACTATCAAGTTGAATATAATCTTTCTCAGTCACAAAATAATTTAAATTCTCAGGTAAATTTTAAAATAAAAATTGTTAATTTAAAAACTGAAGTGTTTGTCAGTAAATTTGCCATAAGCTTTCCAAACACTTTTTCAATTAATAATCTTAAAACCTCAGACGATAATGGCTATATTACACCAAAAATAGTTACTGATGAAGAAAAAACCAAAATCGAATTGGAATTCTCAAACCCGGCCATTGGCAAGGATTCGGTTAATACTTTTTTTCTTAACTTTGATCAAGCAAACTTATTTAAAGTTAATGGAAAAGTTTGGGAAGTAGTTTTACCGGTGATAGAAAATACTCAAAATGAATCTTATACAGTTACAGTTAATTTGCCCGAAACAACTAACAAAAAAATTTCTATTTCAAAACCGAAGCCCGATTTAGTTACCGGAAATAAAATAATTTGGAATAATCCCAAAACAAAAACTATTTACGCTGTTTTTGGAGATAGTCAAATCTATCAAACCGAATTAACCTATCATTTAAAAAACGATCAGATATATCCAGTTTCTACAGAAATTGCTTTTCCACCCGAAACAGCCAACCAGAAATTTTTTTTACAATCAATCAATCCACCTCCCGAATCAGTTCGTTTAGACGAAGATGGTAATTATTTAGGAAAATATTTTTTTAAGCCGTTGGAAACAAAAACAATTATCTATAAAAGTTTGATTGAAGTTTATTCAAGAGCAAGGGATGAGGTTACCCCATATTTCCGGACAGCGATAAATCAGCAGAAAAATTATCTTCTTACAGCAAAAAAATATTGGCAGATAGGTCAGATAGACAAAATTAAAAATATTACCCAACCAGAAGAGATTTATAATTTTGTTACAAACACTCTTAAGTATGATTATAATAAAATCAACTCTCAAAACAAACGTCCTGGGGCGGACGTTGTTTTAGCAAATACTAATCAAGCAGTTTGTATGGAATTTACTGACCTTTTTATTGCTATCGCCAGAGAAAAAGGAATTTATAGTCGAGAAATTCAAGGTTATGGTTTTTCTTTGGACCCCAAATTACAACCAATATCGTTATCTTCTGATATTTTGCATGCTTGGCCGGAATATTATGATATAAAAACCGAGAGTTGGATAGCAGTTGATCCAACCTGGGAAAATACTTCGGGGATTGATTATTTAACTTCCTTTGATCTAAACCACATTGCTTTTGTTATCCATGGAAAAAATCCGGAATATCCTATGCCTGCAGGGATGTATAAAATAGAAAATTCACGCGATGTTTTAATAAAACCGGTTGTTAATCAACCTGTAGAAAAAAAAGAAATTGTTATTGAGGGAATAGATTTTCCAACCACGATCTCTGACAAAAAATCTTATCAGGGAAAATTTGTTATAAAAAATAACGGTAACAGCTATCTTTGGCAAATTCCGGTCATTTTAAAAGCAAATAATATCGTTATTGAAAAAGAAAAATTTGTTATTCCTGTTTTAGTTCCTTTTGAGAAAAAGACAATCACCTTTGACTATTTAGCAAAAGATAAGAATAAGAAAATTCAAGGAGAATTAATTATCAATGTTTTGCAAAAAGAACTTTTGAGGCAAAAAATAACTGTTATTCCCTTTATTTATACTTTGATAATAAATATATTTTTTTTCCTTCTGGGCCTATCTATTCTATTTTTAGTTTATCGGGTATTTACAAAAATAAGACATCATGATCACTAGGAATCAAATAGATAATCTGCCTAACACGATTGGTCTCTATCTATTTAAAAAAAATGAAATCATTAATTATATTGGCAAGTCAGTCAATATTAAAGCAAGACTATTGTCCCATTTAGAAAATGCCAAATTGGACAATAAGGAAAGATTAATCATAGATAATTCAAATAAAATTGAGACAATAGTAACTGAGTCGGAATTTAAAGCCTTAATAATAGAGGCAAAATTAATACGAGAACTTCAACCGAAATATAATTCAATTTGGAAGGATGATAAAAGCCCTCTTTATATAAAAATAACGATCAAAGATGAGTTTCCTAAAATAATAATAACACGCAAAGAATTTGATAAAAAAAGTCTATATTTTGGTCCTTTTTCATCAGTGAGAATGATAGAAAAAATTATTAACGATATTAGACGGATCATCCCATTTTGTACCCAAAAAAAAATCAGTAAAAAAGCCTGTTTTTATTCAAAAATTGGCTTGTGTCATCCTTGTCCGAATAAGATTGATAGATGTAAGGGCGAGGTGCGACTCGCCCTAAAACATCAATATAAAAAAAATATTAATCAGGTTGTTTCGATCTTGAATGGTAATGTAAAAGAGATTATTAAAAATCTTAATAAACAATTAAATGTTTTGATAAAAAATAATCAATATGAACAAGCAATTATTATTCGAAATAAAATTTTTCGATTTGACCGATTATTAAATCTAAGGGATGATATGGAGTTTTTTATAAACAATAATGAGAAAAATTTAGAAGAGATGTCGGTTATATTAAAAAAATACTTTCCTCAATTAAATAAAATAAACCGTATAGAAACATATGATATTAGTAATTTAGGATTAAAACAGGCAGTTGGTTCAATGGTAGTTATGAAAAATAATCAAATAGATAAGAAAGAATACCGTCGGTTCAAAATTAAACAGACCGGTTTAAAATCGGACTTTGATCGATTAAAGGAGGTTGTAATTAGAAGATTAAAACAAAATTGGCCTGTCCCTGATTTGATAATTATTGACGGTGGTCGGCCACAAATTAAAGCAATTTTAAAAATATTTTATGATAATAAGATTATTATTCCGCTTATTGGAATAGCTAAGAACCCTGATAGGGTAATTGTGGGAATCGAGGGCTACCCAAATTTATTTTTTAAAAATGATAGCAAAGTTTTGAACATTATCAGGCTGCTTCGTGACGAGTCGCATCGCTTTGCCCGCAAGTACCATCTGTTTTTGAGAAGTAAAGACTTTTTGCTATAATGATGGGGATATATGAAAAAAATACTGAGGATGATAATTTTTTCCGGAGTAGCAATATTTCTTACGGCACTTTGGAATAAAGGTTTTGTGATAAAACAAGATCCAATGATCTATCTAAAAACTGCCTTATTGATTGCGGCAGTTTATTATTTAGTTTTGCCGATCAGTAAATTAATTTTGTTGCCGTTAAATATTATTTCTTTAGGTTTAGTTTCGGTGATATTTTATTCGGTAGTTTTATTTTTTTTGTTTGATAGGTTTAATCTAATCACCGTCAAAGAATGGACTTTTTCAGGACTAAAATTTTTTAGTCTCGTAGTCAATGAAATGAAGATATCACGGACATTAAATATCTTTATTTCATCTTTTTCAATTTCCACTATTATCAATTTATTAGAAAAAATAATATGAAGAATTTTCTTTTAATTCTCAATATCATCTTCAGCGTCTTAATCGTAGTATTTATTTTAATTCAGGGAAGAGGGGCGGGATTAGGTAGTGCCTGGGGCGGTGGAGGAGAAATGTTCCAGACAAGACGGGGCATGGAAAAAATAATCCTTTGGTTGACGACAATTTTTATTGTTATTTTTTTAGTGGTTTCTTTGATAAATCTTTTTGTTAAATGAACAAAAAAGCTTTTCGTTATTATTATTGGTTATTTTTAGAGTTTGTTAAAAAATACTCGCGACTGATTTTGATGAGTTTTTTTATCGGTTTTATCAGTTTAATCGGCTTTTTGTCAGTTTCTCCATATTTAAAATCAATCTTTAATAAGCAGGAGATCATTGGATTAGTCGGCAACTACGATTTTACCAATCTACCTGATGAGATAATGACAAAAGTTTCCAATGGTTTGGTAACTATTAATGAAAAAGGGGAGATCATTCCTGTTTTGGCAAATTCCTGGGAAGTCAAAGATGAAGGAAAACAATACCGATTTTATTTAAAAAATAATCTCCTTTGGAATGATGATAAAAAATTTACAGCATCAGATATTAACTATCAATTTAGTGATGTGAAAATGAAAGTAGTTGATAAAAATGTCTTAGATTTTTATTTGAATAAGCCTTTAGGTATTTTCCCGACCTATTTAAGCAGGCCCTTAATTCGTCCGCCTTTAATCGGGATTGCCGGTTTTTATAGATTAGGCAAATACAAAATTCTTAACGGTTCTTTGGTAGAGTTAACTCTTGCTCCGAACACAAAGGATTTAATTACAATCAAATATAAATTTTACAATAATGAATCAGATTTGGTTACGGCATACAAAAAAGGAGAAATTAACAAAATGACCTTAACAAAAAAATCAGTTGCGGATACTTTTACGAATTGGAAAAACAGCCAAATAATCAAATCCGTTGACTATACTCTTTTATTAACTTTATTTTTTAATAATAAAGAAAAGAATTTTACCAATAAGGATATTAAGGATGCTTTTTCCATGATGATTGATTACCAAAAATTAGCCGATTTTGGCGAAATTGCCCGAGGACCAATTCCCCCGATATCTTGGGCTTATAATCCTCTCCTAAAAACAAATATTTATGATATAGATACGGCAACAAAAATTATTAAGAATGAGATTACGTCAACTGGATCGGCTAGATTAAATTTATTAACGTCTTACGATTATTATGATGGAGCAGATAATATTGCCGGCGAAATTAAAAAAACCGGCCTAAACGTAGATATTAATATGATTACCTATGATCGTCCGGATAAGTTTGATCTTTTATTGGTTTTTTGGAAAATTCCTCAAGATCCAGATCAATATTATTTTTGGCACTCGACTCAGCAGGAAGGGAATATAAGCAATTATGATAATGTTAAAATTGACAAATTGTTGGAGGAAGGCCGATCAACTATCAACATTGAAGAAAGAAACAAAATTTACCAGGAATTTCAAAAAATTATTCAGGATGACCCACCAGCTTTGTTCTTGTATTATCCTTACGTTTACACAATTAAGAGGCGCTAAAGTGTCGGGGACAGGACTTGAACCTGCACAGTCTTGCGACCACAAGCCCCTCAAGCTTGCGCGTATACCATTTCGCCACCCCGACTAATCCCAAGAAATTATATCATTTTAGCATGTTTAATCGGAAGGATTTTTGTGTCATGATGACACTCATGTTACACCGTAACATTAGGGTGTAACAAATTATGCTGTAGCCATTTTAAAGCTTCATCATTAATTTTATTTATTTTTGCCATTGCCAAATTATAAGTTTTATAACTGTGAAGTTTTTTAACTTCTTCATCTATCTTTTCAAAATTTTCTTCGATTGAGTCCATAATTAGTAAAGCTTCTTGAGTGGATTCTATTTTATTTTTCCATAAATAAGAAGAATTAATAGGTATTTTTTTTGCACAAACAATTAGTTTCTCACTTAATAATTTATAAGAAATTTTATCTGCTTCTTCAGTATTCTTGCAAGAAAGAAATAATAAACATGGTTTCATTTTGTTCTAGAGATTGCAATTTATATTAATAAATTTTATCATAAGACTTATGTGTCCGGCATGTATTTTAACTATTGGAGGGGGATTATTGATAGCGAAAAAGTTGGGGATTAATGACGTTTTATCGATTGGTTTAATAACAATTTTTCTGTCCGCAGTCACCAATATTTTATTGAGAAAAATTAACAAAGAAAAAGTTTTTTTCCCTTATCAAAGAGTGGTTATCTCCCTTCTGTTATTATTGATTGCAATACTAATATTTAGAACTATAAAATAAGCTACTTCATTATAATATTATAATGAAGTAATCAAAATATGAAAATAAAAAAAATAATTATTAGTTTTGTTAATTATCTTCGCAATGACTTCCTCAAACAAATAAATAAATTTATTGTTAAGATTTTTGAATGCTGCAAAGAGTAGATTTTGTTGTAATATGATTATATGTCCTTAACTGAACTGTCTTATTATTTCCGAAAATCCTTACCCTATTTTATTTTATTTTGCCTTATTTTTTTAATTTTCTTTTACTCAATTAAATTAACTTTAATCTATTTAGATTCGAATAAAGATGTAATTACCTATACTAATCCAATTTTTGGAAAAGTTAGCCTTCCGGAGATACCTAAATCTTCATCAAGTGCAGGTTTGAAATTTACCTTAGATACGATTGAAGGCCAACCAGTAACCGCTACCGATACGGCTAAAGTTTATTTCCTGCCTCAGTATAATCCCCGTTTTGGCTACAGTGAAAAAATATATTTAATTGCTAAAGGTTTTGGGTTCGACACAGAAATAATTAAGTATCAATTAATTGGAAAAACGGCCACTTTTACCGATGCGGAAAAAACTTTAACAATTGATATTTCTAATTTTAATTTTAAATTTGATAGAAAAGTTGATAGTGGATTATTTTCTTCCCCTCAGTTGACCATCCCTACCAAAACAGTAATTGAAAATCAGGCGGTCGATTTTCTAAAAAAGATTGGACGTTATCCGGATGAGTTGGGAAAAGGAACCACTAATATAATTTATTTAAAATTTAATCCAATTAACCAAAATTTTGTTAACGTAGATAGAAGTTCTCAAGCCCAATTGGTTGAAGTTGATTTTTATCGGCCAAACATTGATGATTTTTCCATTGTAACACCAAAATTTTTTAATAGTCAAAATTATGTAGTTATGCTTTTTCAAGGAACCGATTTTCAAATTATAAAAAGCCAGATAGCTTTTTTTGAAAAGTCTGAAGAACAGGTTGGTGCTTATAGAGTTAAAACCGGGGAAGAAGCTTGGTCAGAATTAAATAGCGGTATAGGGTTTGTTGTTGCCGGAACCCAGGGGCAAAAAGATATTTTAATAAAAAGTATGAAACTTGGTTACTTTGATCCAGACGTCTATCAAAACTATCTTCAGCCGGTCTATGTATTTTTGGGAGAGGGTAACTTTGTGGGATACGTGCCAGCGGTTAAGAACTAAATCTTAAAGATTAAATATTAAAGGTTAAAGAAATATTAAATAGTTAAATATCAAACGTTTGAATGTTTGAAGGTTTAATTTTTAACAGTTTATTTAACCTTTAACCGTTTAATATTTAACATTTACATAATCTACGTTAGCCTCTATCCAACTGATTATATTTCTCGTATCGTTGAATCTATCCAAACTTTTTAAGATAACAATCACGAACTGATGACCGTTTCTTTTATAAAAAGAAACAAGGTTTTCTCCGGCATTTTCTGTGTAACCGGTTTTTAATCCTCCCAGTCCCTGGATTTCACCTAAGAGTTTATTGACGCTTTCTAAACGGTGAAAATATTTAAAATCAACATCAGAAATTGTTATTTCTTTTATCGAGACAATTTTTGCTAGATAGGGATTTATGAGAAGTTCTCTGGCGGCTAAACTAAGATCAAAAGCCGATGAGTATTGAGACGCAGAATCAAGTCCGTTAGGATTAACAAACTGACTGTTTTTCATTCCCAGTGACTTTGCTTTTGCATTCATCAGGTCAATAAATTTCTGATAACCATAATTATCAGCTAGGACGTAGGCGGCATCATTTCCGGAATAAACGAGCATTCCATAAAGGATATTTTCAACTGTGATTTTTTCGCCAATTACAAGTCCCATTACCTGACCATCATCAATAGTTTTTTTAATAGTAATAATTTGATCGGGTTTATAGACGTCGTAGGCAACCAGAGCAGTCAATATCTTGGTAGTTGATGCAGGAAAAAGTTTCAAATTTTCATTACGGGAAAAAATTGGGGTAAATGACGGGAGGTCAACTAAGTAAATTCCTTCGGCAGTTACTTCCGGATAGTAGGGAAACTTTAAATAAGGAATCGGGCCAATATTAATTTTTGTAATAGGTTCAGTTTTATTAATTAATTCTCGATTGTAGGCAAAGATATGAAAATAATACGAATCGCCTGGGTAAAAAAGAAAGAGAAGGGTAAAGGAAATAAAGAATAAAATATGTTTGAGATGCATGAATTAAATATTAAATATTAAACGGTTAAAGGTTAAAAAAACTGTTAAAAATTAAACCTTTAAACATTCAAACGTTTGATATTTAACTATTTAATATTTCTTTAACCTTTAATATTTAAGATTTAAGAATTGCTTTTATTCCTAATTCTTTCAGTTTTTCTTCCTTAACGACTGACGGTGCTTTCATGATGGCAGTTCTTCCACCTGAGGTCATTGGCATGGCGATCACTTCGCGGATAGAGGTTTCGCCGGTAATGCAAGTGAGCAACCTGTCTATCCCCGGTGCAATGCCACCATGAGGGGGTGCACCGTAACCCAAGGCTTCGATCATATGTCCGAATTTTAGGTTGATTTCAGCCTCATCTAAACCCATTATTTCAAAGACCGCTTTTAATCCTTCGGGAGTGTGATTTCTGATACTTCCACCTCCAACTTCGTAGCCATTACAAACCAAGTCGTATTGAGTCGTTAAAATATTGCCAATATTTTTTTTCTCAAGCAAATCTTTCATAAATTCCGGTTTTGGTGCGGAAAACGGATTGTGGGTAAATGTCCAACCGCCCTCTGTTGTTTTTTCAAAAAAGGGAAAATCAACCACCCAAGCAAAAGCTTGAACGTTATTTTTTTTATCTTCTTCAGTCCGCAAATCAAATTTATCTACTCCAAATCTTTTTATTGCTTCTGCATATGTAAAGACAGGGAAAGATTTTTGTTTAATCGGCACTTTTAACTTTTCATAAACTTCAATAAAAAGATTTTCAGCTAATTTCATTACGTCCTCCCGCTCCACAAAACTCATTTCCAAATCTAGTTGAGTAAACTCTCCGTATGCCCGGTCAGCGCGGGGATCTTCATCGCGAAAACAGCGGGCAATCTGAAAATATTTTTCTACTCCACCGATCATGAGTAGCTGTTTGTATTGTTGAGGGGATTGGGGGAGGGCATAAAATTTTCCCAACTGAAGACGAGAGGGGACGATAAAATCACGGGCCCCTTCAGGAGTTGTTTCGCTTAAAATAGGGGTTTCAATTTCCAAAAAATCTTTGCCAAAAAGATATTGACGGATGAGATTAATAAACTTTGATCTTAAAGCCAGGTTTTTATACATTCGAGAACGTCTAATATCAAGATAACGATATTTAAGTCGGACCTCTTCGTCGATGTCATGGCCGTCACCATTAACTGGTAGGGGAAGAGTCTTGGTTTTGTTTAAAATCTTCAATTCTTTGGCTTCAACCTCAATCGAGCCGGTTTTGATTTTTGGATTAGCCATTTTATCAGGCCTTTTTTTTACTAAACCTTTTATATAGACAACGTCTTCTTCGGAGAGAGCTTTAAATTCTTCGCCGCCAACGACTTGGACCGTCCCCGTCCTATCTCTTAAATCAATAAAGACTATTTTTTTATGATCACGCTTGGTATCCACCCAGCCATAAAGCTCAACGATTTCTCCAACTTTATTTACAGTTTGTTCGATAGATAATTCTTTCATAATTCATTAATTGTATCTTCTTTTTCTGCTCTTGACAACTTTAAATATTAAGTTATACTTATTATCCTATAATTATGAAAACAAGTGAAATAGCATTATCAGAAGCAAAACTGTTAGAAGTAAGAAGAGATAATTTAAAACATAATCTAGATACTTTTGGAATTAAAATTCCAAAACGACTTAGAACAAAAAGGGGGACACCTAGTGATAAAGCGGTCAAAATTTTCCAGGAAGCTGTTCCTCCATTGGTCTACCAATTCTTATTATCGCCTGACGTTTTAGGAATTAACTCAATTTTTAGAAGTTTAATGATTTTACATCAAACAAGACCTGATTTACGATACTCAAACAGATTAAAAGAAAAATTACCAACAGTTGTTTTAAAAATATGAAATTAAAACCAATAGTATTTGCGGGAGGCGGAGCTGCTCTTGTGTTTGGCGTGGGTCAGGTAGTTGTTGGAATTAAAGATTCTTGCGCAACAAATCCAGAATGTTCCGTAAATGCAGTTGCCTTAGGATTAGCAGTAGCAGGAATGCTGGGGTTGAGATTAGTCGTCAAAGTATTTTTAAAAAAATAAAATTTTTCCCTGCACTATCTTTTTGTTATTCCATTCATTAATTTCTAAACTATAGACAACTTTTATTTTTTGCCCGCGGGAAAGTAGTCAGGGGCGATTAAAAACAACTTTTTGGTTAGTTGAATCGAAAAAGATATTAAATTTATCAAAAATATCTAACCTACCTAAAAGTAAAGTGGAATCTTCAGTGTCAATAAAGTAACAACGAGCACTGATAATAACATTCTTAAATTTAAGATCGATCTTTCCAGGATAAGCGATGACAGATTTTTCTCCAATACCAAAAAGTCGTGATCTTTTATTTTTATTTATATTTAAACCTAATTGATTGGCTAATGATAGAGTCAACATGGTTGTGTCAGCCCCACTGTCAACCAAGAACCAAAGATTTTGCCAACCCCAACGTGCCCTTACAGATACAGGTATATATGGATTAAAAACTTTACCAAATTCAATCTGTTTGTATTGATAAGGAAACGTAAGCACTGACTTGTCCATATTTATCGATAAAACCGATTACGGTTTTTTGAGGGGAGATCTTCTTTTCTTTAAGACTTTTAAAGATGTTATCAACTTCTTTTGAAGATGCATATATAATTTTTCCGTCTTGACTGGACGCAACCCACTGGCCACCAAATTTTTTCTGGAGCTTCAAATAAATACTTGTTTTCATAAGCTCATTGTATACTTATAAAATTTATTTTTCAATCGTTTAGACTTTCTAAAAAAATGACTTTCCCCTGTACGGTTTTTTTGTTATCCCACTCATTTATATCAAGATTATAGACAACTTTTATTTTTTGCCCGCGGGATAAGGTTTTAAATTTTTCCGCATTGTTAAACGATATTAATTCTAAGATCTGGATCCCCGTTTTCACGGGGATGACAGAACCAGTCTTACCCGTAATATCTGATACCCAAATTTTTAGGTGTTTTTGGGTTTTGCCGAGGAGTTGGGCGCCGGTAAGAATCCCTTCGCTGTAAAAAGTCGGGCGGGAATTACCCATGCCAAAAGGTTCTAAAACTTCCAGTGATTTGACTAAATCTAAATTAATTTTTGAGATAGGAATTTTTAGATCCGCTTCAATCTTTCTTTCAAGATCTTTATCTTTAATTAATTTATTTGCCAACTTGAATGCGGCCATCTTGAAGATAGAAAGTTGATCTTTTTCCAAAGTAAAACCGGCGGCTTGTTTATGACCACCAACATCAATAATATTTTTTTTAAGGGAACGTAAAAATTCGGTAACGTGAAAAGAGGGGATTGAGCGGGCTGAACCTTTATAACCAGTTTCAGTTTTTGTTAAAACCAAGGTTGGCCGATAAAATTCTTCGGCGATCTTTGAGGCAATCAAACCGATGATGCCCTCATGCCAGTGGTCAGAGACGAGGATTATAATAGGGTCAGACCCTCGACGAGGGTCTGACCCTATCGATGAACGTGCCTCCGCAACAGATTTCTCAACCAGCTCCTGTCTTTCAACATTCACATTTCCGATTTTGTGAGCCAGATCATAGGCTTTTTTTTCATCATTGGTACAAAGCAAACGTAGCGCATCGATTGCGTGTTCCAGTCTTCCAATTGCATTGATTCGGGGCGCGATCATAAACCCAACTTCATAAGGGGTGATTTTTTTGTCCTCAATGTTTGCCTGTTTTAATATATGTTTAATGCCAAAACGTTTTATTTTCGAAAAAGATTCGAGTCCGTATTTAACAAGCGAACGGGAAGGACCAATCAAAGGAACAAGGTCGGCGATCGTGCCGATGGAGGTCAACGCCAAATAATCTGTTTGGAAATTTTTTTGTAGAGACGCAAAATTTTGCGTCTGTACAGGTGAAAAAGAATTAAATATTTCCTTTGCGAAAAAATAGGCAACGCCGGAACCGGAAAGAGCGGGGATGTGAAAGATCGCTTCAGCTTTAGGTGATGCATCACCTTTAAGATGATGATCTGTTATGATTGTTCTAATTTTTTTTGACTTGGCATATTCAACTTCTTTTATTTTGGTGATACCATGATCAACAGTAATAATTAGTCCAGGGTTAAATTGTTCTATACAATTATCAATTCCTAAATTGGAATAACCATAACCCTCTTTTTTTCGATCAGGGACATAAGGTCGGACTTTAAAACCGAGCAAGTGTAATGTTTCCCACAAAACAGCGCCACCGGTAATTCCATCGGCATCGTAGTCGGTATAAACGACGATCATTTGATTTTTTTCTTTAATATCTTTAAGTATTTTTATAACTTTTTCGAAAGATTTTTTGTATGGACCAAAGTCTTCAAGAGTTAAAGTAAGTGGGGAGGGGGGAGTGAGAAATTCGTCAATGTTTTTTATATTGCGAGATTTGAGGATGAGGTCAAGAACGGTTTTGTAATCTAGTTTATCTTTTAACTTTATTTCGTCTCTAAATGTAATTTGTGTAGTGGAACGATTCATCGTTCCATAATAATACATTTGATGATTATTTTGGTGTGATAAATCACACCACTACTTAAGTAATTCTTTTTGGTTCTCAATAGATAATAAGCTTGTAGACTCCAACTTTTGCCCCAACGAAGAAAAAGCCTTCGTTACCTGTGAGCTTTGGTTATAAGCGTTGGTCACATGTTTATTTAAAACAGATAAGGCTTCGTCGGTTTTTTGATAATCTTTTTTAATTGCTTGTAATATTTTTAAAATTTCTTTGGCTTTAGTTTCAATTTTTTCACCTTCAAATGAAATTAAGATTGCTTTGATATATGCATAAAAACTCATAGGAGAAACAGGTAGAACACGATTAGCTCCTGCATAATCAAATACTGATTCGTTATTAATTAATTCATAATAAATACTTTCGGAAGGGACATACATGATAGCATAATCAACGGTTTTTTCTTCGGCCAAAATATATTTTCTGGCAATATCATCGACGTGTTTTTTAACGTCTCGTTCAAAATCTTTTTTTATGGATGCAATCTCATCTTTATTGTTTGCCCTGGCGATTTTTTTGAAAGTATCAATCGGGAATTTAGAATCAATTGGAATCAAACCTTGGGAAGTGATCAGAATTGCATCAACGATTGAACCGGTTTTAAAATGATATTGAAGTTTGTAGGAAGATTTCGGAAAATTTTGTGCCAATAATTCTTTTAAAACATGTTCACCAATATTACCCCGCAATTTTGGAGAAGTAAGATATTCTTGTAGCTCTTTCATCGACCTACCAATTTCAGAAAATTCTCCAATTGATTTTTGAACGGATGCAAATATCTCCAAGTTTTTTGAAAGTTTTTGGTCTACAGAAAGATTTGAAGTTTTTAGCCATTCAACAACATCGGAAGATAAAGTAGTTTTTTCTTCAAGTTTATTTAACCAAGATTTGATTATAAAAAGAGTAACTAAGAATAGGATTGCTACTAAAATTAAAGTGAGGTTCATGGAGTAATTATACTATCTCAAATTGACCTAATTAACCTAATTGATCTAATTTCTAATCAATGACCAATTGACCGATCAAAACTTGGATATTGGAACTTTTTTAGATTAATTAGAATAATTAGAAATTAGAAATTTTTTAAATAAGTCCTCCCCCTTTGAAGATTTTTGGCTTTAGCCATTCCTGGCTGGTTTGTGGTTTATCAATAACAGCTTCTTTTTCGACCGATTCGATCGGTCCTGACTTTGGTACTTCAGGAGAATGACTTGGTATAGAGTTAATAACCTGAGGTTGCGGTCTCATTGGTGGTGATTGAAAATTCAAAGTTGGTTGAGTATTAATGGGATTCGGTTTTTTGAAAGCTTTTTTAACAGCACCTAATCTAAGTAATGTGGCAATATGTTCAAAGGTGTCAGCATTGGTTGAATAAGAAGTAAAATTGTTGGTTGAAGCAGCTGATCCTGCGTACAGATTGGTAGCCATATCCCGATCAATTTCAGTTCCCAGTGTTTGTAGAATAGATAAAATCAATTCAGAAATTGAAGAAATTGTTTTGTTGACATAATTAACAGTTCCATAATAGGCGTTTGTAAGATGCCGATCAATATTAATAATGTCTTTGCCATTAAATTGATTTTGGTTCTCAGTATAAATTGCTCCTAAGCTGTTTAATGTAGGTGCATCAATAACGAATATTACATCGACCAGTCCTCCGGTGTATGAAAATTTGACCTGATTAGGATTTAATTTTTGGAATCCCGGACGGGGGGTGACCACCAAGTTAAAAGATTCACCCTGAATGTTGTAGTCAACCTTATCAATAGCCCCATCAGTATAAGGAAAAGAAACCATTAAGCTATCTCCTCCGGCACCAATAATATTTTGAAATTTATCTGAAGCGACTAAATCTGATTGGACTTTCTGACTACAAGCGATAGAAACAGTTTTACCCATTTTACTTAAGGCTAAATAGAGGGAAGTGGAGGCAGCAACAGCATCAATGGACGGATTTGGAGGAACAACAATAACGGCCGAACGGCACTTGGTAGTAATTTCTTGGATACGAGCTAAAGTGTTTTGGTTGTTATCCATAGATGATTAAAATCTTATAGGATAGATTTTACCACATCACCAACCAAAAAGTCAAGTGGAGGACCAAATATCATTCCAGCCTCTTGGCCTCTTTTTACTTCATTAACTGTCTTAGCCCGAACTTTTAATGATACTAACTTAGTTTTTCCTATAGGTTTGTTTTTTCTAAAGACTTTAATCTCATCACCCAGATTTAATTTTCCTTTTATGACCGAAACTCCGAAAATTTTTTCTCCTTCGATTAGAAAGTTTGCCAGTATTTGAGCTTCCCCTTTTAAGTTTTTTTCTTTTTCTTCTTTTTCTTTAATTAAATTAGCTACTTCATTCAATTCGTCTAAAAGCTCATAAATAATTTGATAACTTTTAATAATGACTTTCTCTTGTTTAGCTAAACTTTCAGCTTCGTGGCTAGTTTTTACCGTAAATCCAATAATAATTGATTTAGTCGCTTTTGCTAAAAATATATCCGATTTATTAATTTCCCCAACCGCTAAAAGAACAATATTTAAATTGGTATTATCTTTTAAAGAATTTTTTATAGCTTCGACACTGCCTTGTGAATCAGCCTTTATTATGGCTGGAAGTTTTTTTTCAATAACAGGCATTTTTAAAACATCTTCCAAGGTCAAGGCTTTTTGCTCAGTTAATAATTGATCATCGGTTATTTGATTTGGTTCGCCAACTGGCAGATTGGAGATTGACGATTGAGTTCTAATCATCCCTCCAACCTCTGGCATATCATTAAAACCTAATATTTCAAAAGGATTTGAAGGTAAAACCTGAGTAACGCTTTGTCCAAGATCGTTAATCAACGACTTAACTTTTATTTTTTGGTCATTGACATAGACTGTATCAGCTATTTTTATCATGCCGTCTTTTATTATTGCGCTGGCGACGATTCCCCGACGATCTTTTTTTGTTTCAATAATGTAAGCTTGGACAGGATTTTTTTCATCATATGAAAGCTTCAAATCAGAAGCGATAAAAAGAATTGTTTCCAAAAGTTCACCGATACCTTTGCCGGTTTTGGCAGAAACTAAGGCAACCGGAACATCTCCACCTTTACCTTCCGTTAAAACTTCATATTTCAAAAGGTCATTTTTAACTTTATCTGGATTAGTTTCTGGCAGATCGATCTTGTTAATAATAACAATAAATGGTATTTTAGCCGCTTTAATATGAGAAATTGATTCCTCTGTTTGTGGCATAACAGAATCTTTTCCATCGATTAAGAGTAGGGCAATATCAGCTACATTTGCGCCCCTGGCCCTGAGTTTAGTAAAAGCTTCGTGTCCAGGAGTATCGATGAAAGTTATT
>Ga0100395_1001458_pt1 | contig 18011 bp, 9 predicted proteins | sample CryGeymeta201519_FD_81542 | JGI IMG/M metagenome (GOLD analysis project Ga0100395, IMG submission 81542) | Groundwater microbial communities from Crystal Geyser aquifers in Utah, USA - Crystal Geyser metaG 2015-19 | ecosystem: Environmental > Aquatic > Deep subsurface > Groundwater | place: USA... | reverse complement strand
ACGACTTATTCCATTACAACAGTTCTGACGGCCTTTATGGCCGGTCTGGCCTTCGGCAGTCTCTTTTTCGGCAGGATCGCCGACCGGATTCGCCGAAGGCTGATGTTCTACGGATGGATAGAGTTGCTCATCGGGCTTTATGCGCTTATCTTCCCTTTCCTCTTCGGCCTTTCCTCCCGTCTCTATCTTTATACGGTGGTTCACGTTGACATGGATCCCCTTCAGAAGCTGATTCTGAAGTTTACTCTCAGTTTTTTGATCATGCTCATCCCCACCACGCTCATGGGGGGGAGCCTTCCAGTGCTCAGCAGGGCTATGATCAAGGATCTAAAGGGCGTGTCCTCAAAAGTGGGGGCGCTTTATGCCATCAATACATTCGGTGCCGTGGTGGGGACCTTCCTGGTCGGGTTCTATTTTCTTTCCGGCATTGGTTTGAGGGCCTCCATTCTGGTTGCGGCTTTTATCAATATAGGTATAGGCATTCTCATGATACTTTTCTCCAGAAGACTTAAAGAGCAGTCTGTTTCGGAGGTGGAATCCACGGCCCGTCAAACAGAAATTCCGTTCACAAAACAGGAAAGAAGGGTCATTACCTTCGCCGTTGCCGCTTTTATGATTTCAGGGTTTGTCTCCTTGTCTCATGAAGTGGTCTGGACTCGGATACTGTCCCTCATCATCGGAAGTTCCACGTATGCCTTTTCGATGATCCTCATCGGGTTCCTTATAGGAATCGCTCTGGGGAGCTACCTGATCTCACACACACAGATGTTTTCCGACGAGCGAATCAATCTGGTGATGTTCTCGTGGATAGAAATCGGGATTGGTTTTTCAGCCTTTGCTTTAATCCCGCTGTTCTCAAAACTTCCGTACATCATGCTGAAGGCCTTCCAAATCAACGCGGAAAGCTACAACTTTATTCTCTCCTATCAGTTCGTCCTTTCCCTCCTGATTGTGATTGTCCCCACGACCCTTATGGGCGCCACACTTCCAGTCATCGCGAAAATTGTTTCCAGAGAAGTGCGGTCCGTGGGGAGGTCCATCGGCAACATATATTTCTTCAATACCTTCGGGGCCATCTTCGGATCTTTTCTGGCGGGATTCCTTTTCATCCCTTTTCTGGGAACACTGAACACCTTGAAGCTTGGTGTGGGGGTGAATCTCCTGCTTGGCGCTGCCGGACTCCTTCTCTCCAGGAACCGATTTCAGAGCAGATGGGGCCTTGGGGTCTCCTTGCTGGTCCCCGGAGCGGTACTCTACGGCGTTTTGGTGGCAAACTGGGACCCCACCATGATGGATAAGGGCGTTGCAATTTATGGGAAGCGGATGGTCACCGAATCCGGATACGATAAGCTCAAGGACGGATCGAGAATGCTGTATCTTCAGGAAGGCATTAACGCAACCATAAGCGTTCGGAAAAAAGAGAACAAGATTTCCCTCCTCACCGGCGGCAAAGCCGATGCGAGTACGGGAACGGGGGACATGACCACCCAAACTTTGAGTGGCTATCTACCGGTAATGCTTCACCCAAAACCTGAAAGAATTTTTGTGGTGGGGCTGGCCAGCGGCGTCACCGCCGGAACGGTGGCCCAGTTCGATGAGATCAACTTGGTGGACGTGGTGGAAATTGAGCCTTCCATGGCACATGCGGCATCCTTCTTTCAGCACGTGAATCAGGATGTGCTGGCAAATCCCAAGGTCCACCTGATCATCAACGACGGCCGCAATCACCTTCTGGAAACGAAAGCCGGATATGATCTGATTATATCCGAGCCTTCCAATCCGTGGATCAGTGGAGTCGCAAGCCTCTTCACATCGGAGTATTTCCAGATCGTAAATCAAAGACTCAACCCCGGAGGGATTTTCTGCCAGTGGGTACAGTGTTATTCCATTTCGCTCGACAATCTACGAATGATTCTCAAGACACTTGCACAGTCATTTCAGGATGTACAACTGTGGACAAGTCATTTAGGAGACCTATTGCTTATAGCGTCGAATGAAGAAATCGTCGTGGATAGAGCGCGAATAGATTACGTCCGAAACTTGAACAGAATAACAGAGTCTGACTTCTCAAAGTATCTGTCAGCAAAAACTTCGGGAGAAGTGTTTGGGCGACTCTTGCTGGATCGCGAGGGAGTTCTTGAGTTCTCTCGGGGCGCGCGTACAAACAGCGACAATTATCCGTATCTTGAATTTTCTGCCCCCAAGGATATATACCGCCATGATATGGAAGACATATATCAAAGTATTCTGGAGACAAGCAGGAAAATAGTTCCGCAACCGGTAAGGGCTTTGAAGGATGAACAAGCCCAAGCTTTATTCCTTTATCACAAGAGCAAGGTCTTTTCAGGGCTGGAGCCATTTCCGAAAGATTTTATTCAAATGGCGCTGGCTTTGGATGATAACAACGAGGATTTCTACACGACTTACGCTGAAATCCTTTTGAGAGAGAAAAAATACGCAGATGCGAGAAAAATAGCGGAAAAAGGGCTTGAAATCGGAAAGACTTCGGACGGAATTCAAATGATGATACGAGCGATCAGCTTTACCGGAACGATTGACGAGGCTTTCCGGTTCTTGGATGATAACCAGGAATTCCTGCAAAATCCGGAAGTTGAATATGGAAATGTTTTCTTTCAGGCAGGCTTGTTCGAAAAGGCCATCCCCTATTTGGAACAAGCGCTAAGAAAACAACAGGGAGAAGAATACCTTCTGGCGGAAAAACTTGGAAGGTGTTACGAGGCTGTAGGAGACCTGAAAAAGGCGGAACACTACTATGAACTCTCTGTCCAGGACGAGGATATGAATCCTCGGACCCAGGGGCTGCTGGGGGGAATTTACTGGAAGCAGGGGCGATACGAAGAGGCGGCCGGCAAGTTCCTGTTTATGACTCAGTACTGGGATGTCGACAGCCCTGTTTACCTTCGGTTGGCGGACTGTTACAAGAAGCTCAACCAGCCCAAGAAAGCAGCCTATATTCTCGAGAAGGTATTGCCAGGAATGAATAAAAAAACTTGAGAGGAATGAATTCTCACCGAATGTGCCCCGATCATCCATTGAGCAAAATGAAAAAACTCCTGCCAGACGTTCTGATATTCTTCATGGCGGCGGTTCTGCTTTTTTCCAGTTTGGACAGCAGCCTTCTCTGGCAGGATGAAGCCGAAACCGCGTTGCTCGGAAAGAACATCCTGGAGTTCGGCGTTCCCAAAGCGTACGACGGAAAGAATGTCATCTCACAGGAAACCGGCCGTGAATATGGTGATGACTATGTCTGGCGCTGGACGTCATGGGGGGACAAATATGTCGCTGCGCTTTCCATGCGATTTTTTGGAGAGACAACGGCAGGAGCGCGCTTTCTTTTTGTTGGACTGGGCTTTCTGTCGATCTTCTTTTTTCATTTAACAGCGGCACGTCTCTTTCCCTCATCTTGGACCGCACGGCTGGCTACGCTCTTTTACGTCACTTCGGTCCCCTTCCTTCTTCATGTGCGGCAGTGCCGCTACTATTCTCTGGTTCTCTGTTGTGCGGTGCTGATGCTCTATTTTATTTTGCGGTATGAAAGGACCCGGCGGCATTGGGTAGGATTTGCCGCGGCGTCGTTTCTTCTGTTTCACAGTAATTATTTTTTGTGTATCGTCACCCTGTGCTCCTTTCTTGGGACAGTTTTCCTGGTGCGTCTTGTCAAGCCTTTCAGACTCAAAGAATTCGTTGTCGGGATCCTGGCCGCAATGCTAATATCCTTCCCGGGGATGTTTTTCTATCGGTCCTACGGTCTCTCTGAACGATTCAGGTGGGATACGTTTCTCCGCAACCTTTCCTATTACGTGTCTCAGATCAATGACTTTATCTATCCTCTCCTGCTGGCTGCTTTTGTGGCGGTTTTGCTGATTATCATCGGCAAGAAAGAACTCAAATATTCCTTGTGCAGAGAATTCATGGGATCGGCCCTGCTCGGATGGGGTGCTGTTTATGCGGCTGTTTTTGTCTTGGTTCTCTCTTTTGCGCCGTTCGGTTTTTTCCGCTATCTGACGCCGCTGTTTCCGGTGGCGGCCCTGCTCCTGACCCTCTCTGTTTCGCTCCTGACCGGAGAGCGGAAGCCGGCCACGACCGTCCTTTCGGCGTTCCTGATCTTTTCCAATCTGATTTCCGTTCTGCCGGGATATGCAGCGAAATGGCCGCCAAACAGAATGGAGCGAAGGTCTTATCTGTATGATTACCTTTATGAATTGACCCATGAACGGAAGGGGCCCATCGGCGGAATTGTGGAGTATCTCAAAAAGAATGCCGAACCCGGAGATATTGTTCTTGCAACGTACGGGGACCTTCCTATAAAATTTTATACAGGTCTTGAGGTACACGGCGGACTTACAGGGGAGGATCTGAGCCGGTTGGACCTGAGCCGGATCCGTTGGATTATATTGAGGCATTATATCGTCACCATTGAACCCATGAAAGACGGTTATGTGCATCAGTTTATTCAGCGTTCCTTCGATGCGAAAGACTTTATCCGAATTGATCTCAACGTCCCCGATACCATGTTTGAAAACCGCGAAGATCCCGGCCAGCATTTGTATAGGAAACCTGAGGGGGTACCGAATGTCATCATTTACAGGCGACGGTAAATGCTGATGGTGCAGTTCAGTTGAGTGCGGCTGGAGTTGGTTAAGCTGGATGAAGGCCGAAATTTTTTGAACAATAACGGGAAAATGAACCCCCCAATTCTAAGGGAAAACCTGTCAAGAATCGAAGAGACTGGATTATATTGACTCATAAAAGGGATGGGGTATAATCAACCCGTAGAAAAAATATTTACCAAATATTGTGGAGTAGCGTTACAAAGAGCTGAGCAGGCAAGAAAAATGGACCACCCATATCGTTTCACGAAGATTCGCTGTAAAGAATATCTTTCCGCTATTCTGCTTTCCATCCTTTCTGGGTTGAGCCTCTGGTCGTGCGGCCAGCAGCAGAACCCTCGAAATCTTGTTCTGATCACCATCGATACGCTCCGTGCGGACCATCTGACTCCCTATGGCTCAAAGAGAAATACCTCGCCTTTTTTGGAGAAATTGGCCAGGGAGAGTTTTCTCTTCGAAGATGCCGTTTCCCAGTGCGGAACAACCCCTCAGTCGTTATCATCTATTATGACAGGTCTCTACCCTTACACAGATGATATTATCACAGGGAATGGGCCCTTTAATTTCCTGAAACGCTCAAGTATTACACTGGCTCAAATCTTGAAAGAGAACGGCTACATCACACATGGAATTACTTCTCATATCCAGGCGGCCCCTGTGACAGGGATCAATTTAGGATTTGGAACTTTTGACGCTGTTGATGTCTCACCGAAAAACAAGAATTACTCGGCTCGAAGCGCGGAAGAGATAACAGATTTAGCACTCCAGTGGCTGAAAGACAATGCCAACAAGGAGAAGCCCTTTTTTTTATGGCTCCATTATGTTGATCCCCACTATCCCTACGCTCCTCCCAAGGAATACAAGGGATATTTTGCCGATGAAGAGCCTTCTGCGGAGGGTGAAACCAGATTTTACCGGTTTGATGAGAGGAAGTCATCGGCCTTCCCTCTCACGGCGGGCAAGCTCCAGCGGATGACTTTGAATTATGACCGGGAGATACTCTATACGGACCGATCATTGGAGTTCCTTTTCAAGAAGGAGCTCAATGGTCTTCTGAAGGACACCCTTGTGATCTTTTCCGCGGATCATGGGGAAGCGCTGGGTAATCACGACATGATCACCCATAATGATGTCTATCAGGCCATTCTTCACGTGCCGCTCTTCATCCGTTTCCCGGGAAAAAGGCCGCCGAGGGCAAGGATAGGGGCCCCCGTGATGCTGGTTGACCTCTTCCCTACGATTTTTGAGATGCTCAACATCCCTTCGGACTTGCCTATTCGGGGGGAAAGCTTAGTGCCTCTTATGTCCGGGGGCACAAAGAAGAAAGGTGTTGAACGGCGTGTCCGATTGGCTGAATATCCTGATCGTCAGGCTCTTATATCCGACGATGGAATCAAACTGATTATCAGGGGGGAATCCAGGCAGCTATATGATCTCAAACGGGACCCATACGAGTCCAGTGATCTGTCTCGGAACATGCAGGACGTCCAGGATATGCTGGTGGAAAAGTATGCAGGCCTGAAAAAGGAATCTCGGGTCTTTGAACGGCCGGAAAAAGAGGTCCTCCCTAAAGTGACGCCTGAAATGATCGAGCAGTTGAAATCGCTGGGTTATGTAACAAAGTGACGGTTCTCAATCTCTACCGGCGCCGCCGGTATTTGTTAAAGAGGGAGAACTACGGATTTGGTGACGGCCGATAGGACTCCAGGGTCTTCAGGTAGCCTTCCGGCACGGGGTAGTTGAGCTTTAAGGCTTTGTCACAATATTCCACGGCCAAGGCGAACTCTTTTTGTAAGAAAAATATTCCGCTGAGATTATAATAGGCTATTCCATTCTCGGGGCCCAGTTCCAAAACTTTTTGAAACTCTCTCGATGCTTCTTCAAACATCCCTTTGGTGCCATATATGCTCCCCAGATTATTGTGGATCTGGGAATTCAAAGGATCAATTTTCAAGGCTGCCTCGTACGCTGAAATTGCGTTATCCGGCATCCCCGCCTTTTCATAACTGATGCCCAGGTTATAGTATGCCTCAGAGTATTCGGGATTGAGATCTAAGGCCTTTTGGTAGTGTGAAATGGCCTTCTCCAGCCTTCCCTGCTCGTAATAAGCGACTCCAAGGCTGTAGTGTCCTTCTGCGGATTCCGGATCTATCTCCAGGACCTTTTCGTATTCCAGAACCGCCTTTTCGACAAGCCCTTCGCTCATCCAGACATCTGCGAGGTTCAGCATCGCTCCTGTATACTTGGGATTCACTTTGATTGCTTTTTCATAGAGGGCCTTGGCCCGACCAGGATATCCCTTCTTTCGGTAATTGTTTCCGAGGTTGGCAAGGGCCAAGGCATAATTTGGATTTATTTCCAAGGCTTTTTCATATTGCTCTATGGCCTCATCTACTAGACCCCTCCCGTTGTATATGAAGCCAAGATTATTATAGGCCAATGCAGCTGATTTGGGGAAAATGCTGATTTCGTATTTCCATAACACTTCGCTATTTGTCCATATTTTGATCTGCTGGACGGTTAGATAGCTAAGTCCTGTGAAAATAAGAGTAAAGCAAGTGACTGCGAGTCCCCCTATGAGGTAAGGAAACTTTTCCGAATATTTTTTCCGCCAAATCCACTCACCACCCAGTCCGATGAGGAGAAAAGGAGCGATGCTCGGCAGATAAGCATACCGGTCCGCGGCCGCCTGATTGCCGACTTGTAGAATTCCGATGACGGGCAACAAGCTGATCACATAGATCGACCAGGTGGTTAACCAGATAGGCTTTTCCTTGGGCCACATCCAAATACAATAAATGGTGATTCCAATTACGATTAGGGAAGACACCACATACACCGCGCTTCCTGGATCAAAGTGGAGTGGGAAAGGGTAGATTGGAGCGAGTTCAAACGGAAAGGCAATTTTTTCAAGGTAAAAAACCAGGCTTCTTATTGCATTTATAAAACGGATCAGCATGCCATGATAAATCAGGGGTGCCGTGGCACCGGCTGAATGCTGTGCAACTATCGTAAGAATCCCTGAAATTAAACTAATTACAAAGAATGGGACCTTTTCAAGAATCAGTGGGCGCATCCCGGTGAGGCTGGATAAGTTGAATCGTTTGAGGGGATAAATGTCCAGAAGGATTAGGATCACGGGGAGCGTTACCGCCATGGGTTTTGACATGGCAGCCAGTGCAAAAAACAATAGCCCCAGAAGCAAGGCTCTACTTCTCTTACTCTTATAATTAGCGGCGGTGTACTGAAGATATTGCAGCATGCTGAGCAATACAAAAAATGCACAGAGAAGATCTTTCCGTTCCGCCATCCAGGCGACGGACTCTACATGGATCGGGTGCAACCCAAAAAGAAGAGCGGTCAAAAACGCCGGGAGAATCCCCGTCCCTGTCTGGGAAGGGAGACCATCTGACGTGTCACGTGCCCGCACACGTGCTATAAGTCTGAGCCCAAGAAGAAAAACCAAGACAGTATTTATTGCATGAAGACTGATGTTGGTGAAATGATGCATACGCGCATCCAAGTCCCACAAGGCGACATCCAGAGCATGACTGATCCATGTGACGGGATGCCAATTGGCGGCGTAGAACGATGTAAAAGCCCATTGAAGGAATTGCAGATCGAGCGGACGGATATGGCGGTTCTCTACAATATAGGCCCCGTCATCCCAATCGACGAAATCGTTCCGGGTGGCCGGGAGGTAGACGAGAAGTGTGATCATGAAAATCAACGCCGCGCCGGCCATGAGGATCCGGCCGGAGCTGGTGAAGGCTGCGATCTTCGGGGCTCTTTTATTTTCTGCAGCCTGAGTTGTCATAGCGGTAATGTGCCCTTCAGTCAAATTGCAGGCTCAACCTTTTTTCTATAAATTGAAAGGTAACTCAAGGTGCGCGGGGTATAATCTCTTGCCGCCGCCCCCCAGATGTAATCTGTCTTTTCTTTGGAAAGGATATCCACAACCCCTTCCTGTTCGTAATATTTCTTAAGATATTCGGGAAGCCACATAAGGACAAACTGTTCTGAGTCCCGGCTGATCAGCCAGGAGGCCGCTATGTTTGCGAAGATGATGTATCGGGGCTGATGCGCCTCGATTTCGCGGATCATCTCTTTCTGCATCGACAAGGCGTGCTTCTGGTTCTCCATGAGGGCATAGGTGTAGATATATCCCGTGGCGGAGCGTCTGTGAGAGTAGAAATAGATCTGAGGTTCGGAACCCACCACAGCGATCCTTTCATCTCTTTTTGTATTCTTTTCTATATACGCCGCAACGACCAGGGATTCGGGAAAGGGATTGGAGCCGAACAGCTCCCGGCATGCCTCATCGGGGGAGAGGCGGAAAAGAAAATTCCGTTCCGCATAGACCGGAGAGCAGATGGCCAGGGTGGTCAGCATCACCGGCAGAGCCGTTCTGATCCATGCGGGGTGATAGGTGGCGAGCTTCCCGGCTATGGCGCCGGCGGCGATCCCTGCCAGTAGGGCGACCGCAGGGAAGAAGAGGATAAAGTAATGGGAGCGGAAATAAAGCCCGGGGCAGGTTGACAGAAAGGAAAAGACAAGAACTCCGGTCATGAAGGGCCGCTTAGTCCGCAGATTGTTGTCTCCCCACAAGACTCCGAGGCCCGCCACTGCAAGGATCCAGATGATGGATGAATGGCGCACAACGCTCCATAGATTGTTCTTCAGGTTCGCCAATCCGGAGGCAATCGGCGTGGATGAGACATAACTGGCGGCGTAGGTAAATGTCCAGAACCAGAATCGCGGAAATACGCCGGCCTTTAGAAGATAGAGAAGAACGAGGCTGAAAGGGATTGCGCACCCCGCAACAAATATCCCCATCCGCCCCATGTAAACTCGTGCAGGAGCCGGATCGGCCTCCAGGGAGTGGTAAGATATATAAAGGACTGCGAAGAGCGTGAACAAGGCCCCGTGCTGCTTGATCATCGCGCCCGCTCCCAGCAGCACGCCGCTCAGGAAGAGATATTGCCGTTTCCCGGATTCGAGTCCGTTCAGCAAAGACAGGATCCCCCCTAAGACAGGGAGCATCACAAAATGCTCTGAGTTGGCCCAGAATCCCTCGACAGAGGGACTCAGGGTCAGGACTGCAAAGACTCCTGCCGCGACGATCCCGCACCAGGATCCGTATACGCGCTTCCCCAGAAGAAAAACCAGAATGATGGTGATGGAATTCACCACCAGGAGCCCCAGGTGGATCCCCCTGTGTGTCTCCCCGAAAACCGCCAGGACAAGCGCATAGAAGAAATAGATACCGGGGAACTTCATGTTGTAAGCTTCGGCATAAGGGGGGACGCCCTGCAGCAGGAGCTGTCCCATGTAGGCGTATTCACCTTCATCCCGGTACAGGGGGACATCCAGGAGCCGAGACCGGATGAGTCCGTCCAAAACAAGGATTAAAAGAAGAGCCACCCATGCCCAGGCGTGGCTTGGCTGGGAGGACGAAAGGCGGGGAGTAGAGCCTCTCTTCCATGTATGTTTTTTGGCTTTTTTAGGGGGCTTTTTCATTTACTTCGCTCCCAGATTTGAACCCGTTTCCCTTTCTTCGGTGTCCTGAATCGGTGGAACAACGGTTCTGGTATGTTCTCCCAGTAGATATCCACATAGGGAATTTCCATGAGCCGGTATTCCGGTTTCGGTATTCTGGTGTTCAGATAGTCGCGCATTTGGTCAGCGTCCTTTTTCATCGCCGGCCGGTCCGAGAAGCGGAAGAAACTTCTTATGATAATCCAGTCGGGGGGGGGCCATGATGAGAGATCCTCTCCGGTCTGTCCCCCCTTGATATCGAGGGCCGTGTAAAATTTCAAGGGTAAATCTCCATAGGAAATAAAGACCCGGTCGTCCGGTTTTGCTTTTTTCCCCAAGAATTTTACGATCCCTTCGATGGGCCCATCAAAGTCATGGGTGATCTCGTACAGGTATTCTCCCAGCGGGAAAAGGACGGTACGGGTCTTGCTCCCCTCGGCGTCCAGTATTTGCTCGTATAAGGGGTTATTGAACGGATAGGTGGAACTCCTGTGGAAAATGCCCGTGAGCAGAAGTGTTGCCATAAAAAGTGCCCCAAAGACGCGGTTCCATGACCAGAGCGCCCGGCACATGCATGCTGAAAGGATAGCAAATACCGGGAGCAGATTCACGATATAACGGAAAAAGTACCACGGTGCAAATGAGATAAAGATGACATAACTCACTATGAAGACGAACAGGAACAACATGGGTCTTGCCGGCTCGGCTTCCAGGAGGTTTTTCCGTTTCCGCAACAAAAAGGCAATGAGAGAAAAGAGCAACACCGCCAGCCAGGGAAAACTGAACTGGTTGATGGATGAGTAATAGTTCAACAGATTGGCCTCCACAGGAGACTGCTTCTCAGCCTCGCCCATCTTGCCTAAGATATTAAAGAAGATGAACCACGGCATGTTGATGAAAAAAATCAGCACAAAAGACCAGAGGCCTCTCAGCAATGTCTTGAAATTAAAATAAAAGATCAGGAAGGATGTAATCAGCGAGAAGGTCATTCCTGCAAAGATCAGGTAATTGGAATGAAACAGAACGGTCATCGCAAGAAATAGCCCGAAGACGGCCCGCTTTTTGTGCTGTAACATTTCAAAGAAGAAATAGAGAACCCAGATGGAACCTAATATGGCGATGCTGTAATAACGGCACTGGCGCACATACAAAAGGAAAGGTATCGAGAGTGTCAGAAAGACCATGGAGAGGACACCCATCCATGGGTCCTTGAAAATAAGTCTCGTTAGAAAATAGACAGAAATCAGTGAAAGGATTCCCATGAACGCAAAAGGGACACGGGCCTGGAAGGTGCCTTCTCCCAATATCTTGAACGAGAGGGCTGCAATATATTTATCCAGCCAAGGCGTCCAGCGCCAGACATAGTTTTTGTTATAATCCCGTCCGAGTTCCTGGGAGATCAGGTTTTTCCCGTCAAATGCCTTGGGTATCCCATAGGTCAGGATGTTTCTCCCCAGAAGGGCGGTTTCGGCCTCGTCTTCCCAGAGATACCGGTTGCTCAGATTGGAAAAGATCAGAATTGCGCCTGCGATCAAAACAAGGATGCCCGCAATTAAAATACCATCATGACGTTGTGCTGTATTATCTTTTTGTTTCCTTGCTGCTTGAATTTCCCGCTCTTTTCTCAAATGGTTATTCCCGGACATAGGATCTGAATCCTGAGTAATGAAAATAATAAAATCATAACTCGGGGGAGGTATCTGAATCAAGAAAAAGTTAAAAAATCTTTGAAAGAACTGTCAAAAGGGTTATAATAATTTTTCATTGTAATTACTAAAGTATTATTTCCCCATGGATATAGTCGTTAGGAATAATTGGTTATTTCTGGTAGAGATGAAAGGTCGATATGGTTCGGAAGGCGGATAAAAAAGCAGAAGCCAATCTTTCTTTATCGTGGTTTTTTTGTGTCCTTACAGTTCTTATGATCTCCGGTGTTGTCTTGGTTGAACTCTGGCCTCTTGTTCATGTTCCTTTGATTAGAGATGAAGGAGAGTATGCCCTTTGTGCAAAAGTGTTTCTGAATGGCGGGCTCCCCCATCGGGATGTTTTCATCCAGAAGCCGCCGGGAATATGGCTGATTTATGCGTTTGCATTCAAGGTATTTGGCATGAGCACATCTGCCGTTCACGGAATTTTGCTGGCAGCGGTCATGTTGAGTATTGGGGGGGTTGCCGAGACTGGGAGACGCATTTCCTCTTCTGCGGGGCTCTGGGCTGCATTGATCATGGGATTACTTCTGCTCCAACCTGAATATGAAGGGTTTTCGGCAAACACTGAGATCCTGATGATCCTTCCGACGATCGCTGCCATCTGGCTGCTGCTCGGTTTCAAAGCGGATGTCCTCGGCCGCCAGGTTCTCCTCACGGGTTTTCTGATGGCTCTCGCGAGTTTCTTCAAACAGGTCGCGGCAACCCACATCCTGCATGCCGCGTTAGTCCTCTTGTGTCTGGGACCAAGACGTTTTCAAGGGAGTATGAAAAACCGTTGGGCGCGGGTTGGCATATTCGTTTTTCCAGCCGTTGCCTTGTGGCTCGGTGCGGCTGCCTATTTCTGGATCCGGGGCGGAGGATATGCGTTTCTGGACAGCGTCTGGCTCCATAATTTTGAATACGTTTCTGGTCCCATGGGCGGAACGGCTCTGGAATTTTTAAGAGAGCAAGTGCGGCATGTACATCTTTTCAGTTTTATGATCCTGGGACTGTCAGTCGCGGCGTGTATTCATCTCACAAGGAAAAAATTATGGATGGACCTCGGCATCCTCGGCGGCTGGCTGCTTGCCTCCGCATGGGGTCTTTCCATTGGCGGATATTTCCGAGGCCATTATTTCATCCAAATTCTCCCGCCTATGGCGGTTCTTTCAGGAATGAGCGCGGCACTTCTGCATCAGTTTCTGTTCCGATATGTCCGCAGCATCCGGTTTTCCGGGGTCTGGAGCGCCGTGCCTCTCCTGGTTCTCCTCGTGCTGACGGGACTGCAGGCCTATCCGCCTATCTGGGGAATGTCACCGGATGAGGTGAGCATGAAACTCTATAGCGACCCAAGGTTCATCAATGCCCGCGAATTGGCGGGGGCGCTCCGTGAACGAATCTCTCCAGGGGATAGACTCTATGTTCTGGGGTCCGAGCCTCAGATTTATTTCTGGTCCGGCGCCAAACCGGCAACTCCTTACGTACTGGCCAATCCTCTCTTTGGAAATTATGCCAGTGCGGGGAGGCGGCAGGAAGAAGTATGGAAAGCACTGTTTGAGGCCCCTCCAGAGTATCTGATCCTCTGTTTTCCTTTTTCCATCCCCCTGTTCCCGGCTTCCGATCTGACCCTGGTTGGCAGAGTGCTTGATCTGGTATCAGAGCAGTATCGGCCCGTGGCCTGGATGTCAAGGAACAATTTTGGCAAGGTCCTTCCCGCCATAAATTTTTCCCGGAGAGATTTTGAGGAAAGCCGTTTTGATCTCTTCCTGTTCCGGCGCGAGGGCGGGGGAAAAACTAACTGGAACGGGTGACGGATTAAGGAAAAAGTCATCAAAAGGGACAGAATGAATGGCTGGGCGGCTGTCCTGGGGTTGTTGGCAGTACAGGCCGGTATGGAGGGAAGAGCAGGCTTGGTTATGCAGAAAGGGTTTCCTCTATTTCTCGCTATCGCCGTATTGTGTTATTCCGGGGTGACGCTGGAGCGCGAGAAGGTCTGGCAGGATTTGAAGAGCCTCTGGATGGACAACGTGAAAAGATACCTGAACAGGGAAGGGCATATCAGCAACTGGTGGATTACTACCGGAATATCAGAGAGTTCCGCAAGGTATCGGAGGTCTATGGGACCACTATTGAGAAGATTCGAAAGGCCCACATCGGCGATCGCGAGACAGGCAAAGGGTTCTCAACGGGGGCACAATACGACTTGGAATTGCTTTAAAAATCCTTTGTTTGGATGGGAGCGTGTTTTCTGGGATCACTCAAATCGTCAGGCACTTTTAGATCTGGTTCTGTTATTACGGTTCTTCGCATAAGATTGTGGGTAAAATGAGGGGGTAGATTCTCTGCAACACAAAGGCAGATAAGGGAAAAAGTATCTTGAAGAAGGGCGAAGAATCTGGCATGATCCCATAATGGGAAAAAAGAGGACTTTGCTGAACAAAATATCTGGCTGCCGTTTAAAGGCAGGACTACTGCACCGCTTCATGCCTTGTCATTGTCCGGCTTAGAGACTGTGTCACAATGCAAGGCGATTCTAAAAAGTGGGAATGGAAGCGTGTATGGGCAACAATTTTACTTCCGACACTATATCACAACCTCCATGAGTTGAAAGGTGGGCGAAGATTTTCAATTTTTCGTTCCAAAATGCATTGCGACTCAGCCTCCAAGTCGGGGAATGCCATGGTATGTTATTGGAATTAACCTGCTCGGTTACGCAAAGAACCAGAATGCAGAAAGGGTCTGAATCATGCAAGAATCAGGATATATCAAAATGAGTTTTAAGAATAGAATCCGTATTTTTACTATATTTATAGCCATCTTATCATCCTTGATTGCTTCGGATGCCTGTCGCAAACAGCAAAAACCATGGAACCTGGTGTTGATTACCATAGATACCCTTCGCGCCGATCACCTGACACCTTACGGGTATCAACGGGACACATCTCCTTTCTTGAATCAGCTTGCTGATGAGAGTTTTTTATTTAAGGATGTGGTCTCGCAGTGCGGGACCACGGCACAATCCCTGTCGTCTCTCATGACCGGACTCTATCCGTATACAGATCAGATCATTCTTCAGAATGGTCCTATTGTTTTTTTAAAAAAAAAGAACTTAACCCTGGCCAGGATTCTGCAACAAAAAGGATATCGTACCCATGCCATTACGTCCTCCATTCAGTCTGCTCCGGTCACAGGAATCAACCTGGGTTTTGAAACGTTTGATGCCATTGAGGTGAATGCGGTATTGGACAAAAGCAATAGAAGAACGGCGGAGCAAATAACCCGCCTGGCAGTGGACTGGCTTAGAAAAAGAAGCCATGATAAACCTTTCTTTTTGTGGCTCCATTACCTCGACCCGCATTATCCATACAGCCCGCCGGAGGCTTATACCCGGTTTTTTAAACAGGAAAAACCAGCTGAGGAAGGAGATAAAAAATATTACAGATTTGATGAAATGCATTCGGAAAATTATCCGCTTTCCGATGGAGAAGTGGAGCGTTTGATCATCAACTATGATCGGGAGATACGTTACACGGATACATCATTGGAAGCCCTTTTCCAGAATGGGTTGAAACCTCTGCTCGCGAATACGGTCGTCATTGTTACGGCAGACCATGGAGAATCTCTGGGAAATCATTTCATTATAACGCATAATGAACTTTATCAGTCCATTCTCCATATTCCATTGCTGATCCACCTCCCGGACAAAGCGCACCCCAAGGGAGTAATAAAAAATCCGGTTATGCTTTTGGATATTTTTCCTACGGTACTTGATCTCTTGGGTATTCCGTCAGAATTTCCAGTTCGTGGGAAGAGTTTAAAATCCCTGCTCTTTGCGAAACCGGAAGAGGGGAAGCGGGATCAGCGCTTCCGCATGGCCGAATATCATGACAGGAAGGCATTTCTTTTAGAAAAAATGAAAATGATTGACCGGGGAAGCCGCAGGGAGCTATACGATCTTGAGAAAGACCCTTATGAATTTAGTGACTTGTCCGGCACGATGCAGGACGATCAAGACAAGCTGTTTGCGGAGGCTTTGCGGATAAAAAAAGACGCTGCAGTCTATGATAGGAGCAACATCGAGGCCCTGCCGCAGGTGACGCCTGAGATGAGGGATGAGCTGAAATCGCTGGGTTATGTGACAAAATGACGGTTCTCAATGGTTATCTCAACCGGCAAAGAATCATAAGAGGTATCCGTGGGGCTGTTGAAAAAGTGTTTTTCTGGTCTCATGCCGTCATTCCGGCGTAGGCGGGAATCCAGGTCTTTCATAGTATTACCGGATGCCCGCTCCCCGCTGAATGCATGCGAGGACAAGTTTCTCGGGCATGACAAACACAACTTTGATAGAAACAGTCTATCGGAATTATCAGATTTTATAAGGGTTTCGAACGATTTTAGATCCATGGCGCCATATTAATCCGGTGCCAGATCTTTTACAATTACCTTAAATAAACATAATGTTTGAGAAAAAGAGTCAGGGAGACAAAACGGATACAAACAGAATGGAATTCAGCGACTGGTTGTGGCTGCTTGCTGTAGCGGGGATTGGTTCAGCCAACCGTATAAATCATCTAAGCACTCAGGTAATCATGGGGGATGAGATGCATGCCCTTTACCGTGCGCTCTTGCATCCCATGATCTACAATTTTACTCATTTCCAGTCTACGGACAACTGCATTCCACTGACACTGTATTATCAATGGGTACTCAACAGTTTCGGGTTATCCGAAGCATGGATGCGTTTTCCTATGTTATTATCCGGGACGATCAGTCTGATACTGATCCCGCATGTCCTTGGAAAGGTGTTCGGCAGGGCAGTTGGCCTCCTTCTCGCGTTCCTGCTCTCGTTCAGCCTTGTTCACATCTATTACAGCAGGTTTGCCCGGCCCTATGTGATTGTTCAACTCTTAGAGTTTATAGCCATGGCATCCTATTTTGTCTGGCTGAAAAGGCCCCGTGTTAAATTCGCCTTAATCTATGCAATCAGTATTATTTCCGCTATTTTTTTTCATTTGTCAGCCATCCTCTTTTTGCTGAGTACGCAATTTTATGGATTTGCTTACATGCTTTGGTCTGGAAAGATTCGAAGCAGATCCGATCATACGCGTCCAACTTGGAATATGTTTTGGGGTATCGTGCTGGCTGTGACCATAGGATTAGCCTTGTTGCTGGGACCTGCATTCTTTTTTTCATACGGAAACTTGGAGCAGATTTTAGGAAAGGGGAAGTTTGACTGGGCGACAGTTAGCGGCTATGCTGCTATTTTGGCAGGGACAAACAATGTTATTTTAAAAAGTATTTTTTTCTTATTCTCAGCCCTGGGATTGTATGGACTTTTCAAGAAATACATAGTTCTTGGAATATACGCACTATTCTTGATTTTTCTTCCTTTGGTGATGGCTATCTTGGTCCATCCATACAAGCTGGAAGTTCCTTTTTTGTGCTTGTGCGTTATACCATTGGGAATCTCCCTTTGATCCTGGCTCTTTTCGCCTTGGGAATTCGGGAGATTCCCAGATTGTTCTCGGAAAGTTTATTCATGCCTGATAAATTTTCAAAAATCCTTTTTTCCGCTATTTCATTTTGTTATGTATCTTCGATCTTCTGGACAAGTCCCGTTCCCTCCATGCTGACAAGACCAACCAGTTTTGATCTGAGCCCGCAGATTTTTAAATTTGAGAAGGCTGAAAAGCTTCCATTCTCCGAGTTTTATGAGCGATTAACGAAAGGACCGGAGAAAGGAGTTCTTATAGAATATCCATGGGATTGGAATGGGAGGAGAAGCCGTCTATTTTATTTGCGGCAGAGATCGCACGAATGGCGGGTAATTGGAGCATATTCGCTGTGGGGTCATGACCTGTTCAATGATCCGAGATTACATATGGCCAATTGCTTATTCATTATGAATCCGGAACACATTGCCGGAATGGGCGCACAATTTTTGATTGTACATAAAAACATTGATAAAGAGTTCAAGATCTTTCATGGAGAAGTGGATATGAATAATTGGCCGGAGGCAGAGCCGTACGTCATCCAGAGGGTTTTGGGAACCTGCACCCAATGGTTCGGGAAAGCCATTTATGAAGACAGGTATATTACCGTATTTAAATTACCATCCCACAAATAGTATGGAATCGCGTAGAGGAATTTGCTT
>Ga0100395_1001451_pt1 | contig 18041 bp, 23 predicted proteins | sample CryGeymeta201519_FD_81542 | JGI IMG/M metagenome (GOLD analysis project Ga0100395, IMG submission 81542) | Groundwater microbial communities from Crystal Geyser aquifers in Utah, USA - Crystal Geyser metaG 2015-19 | ecosystem: Environmental > Aquatic > Deep subsurface > Groundwater | place: USA... | reverse complement strand
TACCAATAACCCTAGCACCCTTTTTAGCCAGAAGCCTTGAAAAATATCCGTTGCCACAGCCCATCTCTAAAATCATTTTGTTTTTTATAGTCCCAAACAGTTTAAACATCACCGGATCGATATCGTGTTGTTGGTGCCAAATCCCGTTCTCTCCAGCTTCTTTGTCCCACCATTCTGCCATCTCATCCCAAGTAGTTTTTTTTAGATTAATAACCATAAAAATTTTCTTTTACCAAAATGAGTAAAATGGTGTTAAATCTATTTTCCTTTTAAATTGCCGTCCAAAATTTTTAATTGAGCATATTTTTTGACCCAATCCCCTACTCGCCCCGCCTTCGACGGGGCTTTACTTTACCACTATATTTTAATTCTACCCCACCCTTTCCAAAAATAAAAGAGCCCGCGAGATCTGCTGGCTCTGAAGGCAAAAATCAATCAGGAATTAGTAAGGTTTAATCTAAATTATTTAATCGCCAGGGCTTCTTCGAGGCGATTTATTCGTTTCTCAAGAAATTCTATCTTTTGAGAGTGTTGCTTCAGAATAAAATTTTCTATTCGATCAAGACGAGTATTAACCTCCTTAAATCCTCTTTCAATTTTTTTATCCGTTCCATCAAAACCCCGTTTTACCATTCCAGCTAAATTTTCGATTGTAATGTTTTTCTTCCTCATATATCACATTTGATTATTTCCATATTTTCTTAATTATATTTTAACTTTTCTAAAAACTTTGTCAAATTTAAATTTCACTTACCCAGAAGGGTTTTTTATCTTTGAGCCATCTTAGAAGAGCTTTAGTTAAAGGGGTTGGTAAGACTTTTTCTTTCACTAATTGATTTTTATTCATTAAGAAAAATTGGAGATGGTCTTCATTGCTTTTGGTGTTTATCTTTTTAATTGGAACCCGAAAAGCTAAATTAATTTCGTGGCGTTTTATCCCATCTTCAACGAATATATGTTCTGAACCGCCGATAAAAGAACAACTTTGAATATCGATATCCAGTTCTTCTTTTAATTCTCGTTTCAAAGCTTCCGTCGTGCTTTCTCTGAAATTGACATGCCCACCAGGAAAGAAATAATACCTCTTTCCTACCTTCTTACAAACTAAAATTTCTCCTTTGGTTTGAATAATTGCTCTTACTAATACTTCAATTTTCATACTTTTAAAAGCATTATAATTTCATCTAATAGTTTTCCTTTATATTGAATCTGTTTTGGGATTTTAGCCACTTTTTTGAAACCGAGTTTTTTATAAAGCCCGATTGCTGCTTTATTGGTCGGAAATACGCTCAATCTAATTATTTTTGGTTTTAACTCTTTTTTAGCTAATTTGATTATTTCTTTCATTAAATACTTCCCTAAACCAATTCCCCGATAACCGTTTCTGATGCTAATTCCAAATTCTCCAACGTGTTCCTGCCTTCCTCGACGAAGATCAATCCCGGTAGTTCCGATAACTTTATTGTCGCATTCTGCCAATAGAAAAACTGTTTTTTGGTTTTTAATTTGTCCTAATTGTCTTTTTAACCATTCTTTTTCTTCTTTTAACGATAATTTTTTATTAAGTGAAATCTGAGCTTTTTCTTCAATTAAAGAATTAATAAGGTCCTGAAACCTTTTTACATTTCTTAAATCTCCATTTGAAAGTTTCCTTATGATAATTTCTTTACTTCCGAAAATTATGGTTTTCATATTTTCAAACTTAATAAATTATACCAATTTCCCCAAAAAAATACAGAGGACGGGCCTCTGCAAAGCTGTTGGCAAAGGGGAGATTTTATTTTAGAATAGAGTTATCAAAATAAAGTTATGAAAAAGAGAAGTCGATTAATTCTTTTAATTTTGTGTGCGGTTTTATTTTTTTTCATCGCTCCTTTGGCCCTCTTTTATTCTCAGGGTTACAGATTTGATTTCGATGAAAAGAAATTTGTGGAAACAGGAGGGCTTTATATAAAAGTATCCAACACTCCGGCTGAAATCTATCTTGACGGAAAATTTATAAGGAAAACGGGCCTCCTTTCAAATTCAATTTTAATTAAAAACCTTCTGCCTAAAAAACATAATATTGAAATCAAAAAAGAAGGTTTTTGGTCCTGGCAGAAGACCTTAGAAATAGAAGAAAAAAAAGTAACTAAAATAGAAAATGTCCTTTTGATAAAAAAAGACATTTCTTTTAAACCCCTGGTGGCAGAAGACGTAGAGGATTTTTTAGTTTCCCAAGATGGAAAGAAGACATTGCTAAGGACAGAGGAAGAAAACTGGTCCTTAGAAGAACTATCTCTTGAAAACGGGGTAAAAAGGAAAATTTTAGAGGGGATGGAAATTATTGACTGGAAATGGGATTCTTCTAAAAATAGAGTTTTGTTTCAAACAAACTCCGGAGAAAAAATAGCCTATTTTTTACTGGATTACACCCCCCAAATTCCTATTTTGTCTGAGCTTGATTTTTTAGACGAAGAAACAGAAAATATTTCATTTAATCCAAAAAATGATGATGAATTCTTTTATCTGAAAAATCAAATAATGTTCAGGGCAAAGTTCCAAAATCCGCCGACTGGCGGGAAAAACGAACCCCAGGCTTTTTTAAATAATATAGTAACTTTCAAGATTTTAGAAAATGACATAATCTGGCTCTCAACTTCTGGATTTCTCTTTAAGTCCGACTATTCTGGCAAAACCAAAGAAGTACTAAATCAAGAACCGTTTTTTATTCAAAAGGAAAAGAAATATAAGATTGAAACCCAAGGCTCTGAGGTATTTCTTCTGGAGGCGAAGAGGACTTCGTCCTCTTCTTCACCTTCGCTTTCACTGCGTGAAAGCTCGGTAAATGATGATATTTATTATCTTTCTTCGAACAGAGTTTTTCAAAAAATTTTTGATAAAGCCCAGGGAATAAAATTTTCCTCCGACTCAAAAAAAGCAGTTTACTGGAATAACTACGAAATTTGGATTTTAGAATTTGGGATAGAGTATAAAAAAATATTTTTAACCCGTTTCTCAAAAAAAATCGGAGATTGCTTTTGGCTCACTCCTTATTACTTAATATTTAATGTTGAAAAGGAAATAAAAATTACTGAAATTGACAATCGAGATAAATTAAATATAGTTAATCTGTCCAGTGAGAAAGAAAATAACTCAAACCCCGTTAGAGGCCAAGAGGACTTAATAAAAACACAAAGCGAACAAGCCTCTAACGGGGCAAAGATATTTTACAACGAATTCAATAAAAAATTATATCTTCTTAATCAAGAGAAATTATTCTCTTCAGAACCAGTCATTCCCTGAGGCGACTGCGATTCTATCTTATTTTTGAAATCATTCCAATTCATCTCTCCTCCGTCGGCCATTGAACAAATTTCTCTAAATTGGCAATATTGGCACTGCCAGTTGTCCGGCCAGCCAGCAAATCTTTTGGGGACGACATCGGCCTCAATCTTTTTTTTCAGCTCTTCAAAATCTCTCAAAAGAGATTTGGTAAGATTAGGGTCGTATTCAATTTGAAATTCTTTAATGTTCTGCTGGTCTTTGTCTATGTAGAGCAATATCCCCTTTTTTATTTTGAAAAAATGAAGATAAAGTTGAATCTGATAAATATTCTCCTCTTTCGGCTCAGTCAAATTCCTAAAAACCATACTATTCATACTCTTGATATCTAAAACATAATTCTCATTATTTATACAAAGTATGGCATCAGCCCGACCAGAAACTATTTCTTGGGCCGGAATGGGAATCTCCGTAGTCATTCCAATCCTAAGACGATAGAGAATATTGAAAATATTTCTGTGAAGATACTCTCCTTTTTCAAATATTCGTAAAAGCCGAGCATCCATTTTCTTTCGGGGAGCATTTTTAAATTTAAAAAAGACAGAGCGAGGACACTTTCCAGAGTCAGTGATATAAAAACGAGTTTGTTCTTTGTTCTTTTGCTGGTCCAAATAAAATTGGTCTATTAATTCTTTTAACATGCCAATTTTGCCCAAGAGGGCGAAGAACTTCGTTCTTCTTCCCCCTCCGCTACTGCTCGGGAGGGCAAGTGTTAGCGCAGCCCGATGGGCTGCAAAATTGAGCACCCCGCACCAATTTTGCCATAACTATCTATTTAAGAAAAGGAATCTTAATATGGATATTTTACTCTCGCGGCGCAGTGGCTGAATAGGCCCGACTCCCGCACCAGAACAAGTTCGGTGCAGGATAAACTCCGGGAGTGCGCCGCCATTCTCTAAGCTCGCAAAATTTGGTGCTGGGGTAAATTACCTTTTACTCGCTGAAGCGTAGCAAGGTCGAGAAGAGATTTATCTCTTCGACCATTGAGGAGCGCGTCGGGCTCTTTTGAGTCCAAATTTTTTCCGTTCCCGCATTCGGGAATCTCTTGTTAAAAAACCGGATTTTCGCAATTTCTTTTTGAAATATGGATTTAGAAAACAGAGGGCTCTGGAAATTCCATGCCGAGCTGCTTCGGCCTGGGCCTGAAACCCTCCCCCTTTTAAATGAATAGAAACTCCAAATTTCTCCAAACACTTTATACTTTCTAAAGGGGATTCAATAATTTTTTGAAGTTCGTTAGTGGGAAAATAAGTTTTATAAGGTTTTTCGTTTACTTTAATCTCTTTTTGACCCTGAGTAAAAAGCCGAACCCGAGCTTGAGCTGTCTTACGTCTCCCTATTGCCTCAAAATATTTTACTGGAACCAGTTTCTCTTTTTTCGCTCTCTCTTTTTTCACTGTCTTTTTAGGCTTCAAGTCCCTCTTGCGGGACGAAGTCCTCTTCGCCTTAAGTTTGCTCGGGGTTGTTTTTTTAGATATTTTTTTAGTTGTCTTTTCCGCTGTTTTTTTCATACTACCTTTAATCTTTTTATTTGTTTTGCCCTCAATTTATTTTTTGGCAGCATCCCTAAGACCGCTCTTCTTAAAACTTCTCTCGGATTTTTAGCGAAAATAATTCCCATCGGAGTTTTTTTAAGGCTGCCAATATATCCGCTATGACGATAATACATTTTTTGTTCTAATTTTTTACCAGTTATTCTCACTTTCTCCATATTCTTCACTGTCACAAAATCTCCCATATCTTTGTAAGGAACAAAATCTGGCTTTTCTTTACCTCTTAAAAGAATTGCAACCTCAACAGCTAATCTTCCTAAAGATTTGTTAGCAGCATCAATTGTATGAGTCTTGCGCTCCATTTTATTTTATTAGTTCAATTATCGCTATTTTTGCTCCATCACTTTTCCGCGGTTCTTTCTTTATAATTCTCGTATAGCCACCCTTTCTTTCTTTAAATTGAGGAGCAATTTCATCAACTATCTTTTTGGCTATTTTTGGACTGAAAAATTTTCTCAAAAATCTTTTTTGGGTCATCTCTCCTTTCTTGGCAATCGTTATAAATTTCTCTATCATCGGTTGAACCTCTTTAGCTTTAGCTTGAGTAGTTTTTATTTTCCCATACAAAAAAAATTCAGACATTAAAGATTTCCGAAGAGCTTTTCTTTGACCTCTATTTCTTGAGAGTTTTCTTCCTTTTTTTCTTTTTCTCATATTCTTTTTTCTTAACCGTTTTCTTAGCTGCACTTTTTAATTTCTTTTTCTTTTTTATTTTTACTTTTTTCTCTTCTTTGGTTTCTTTTTTTACTTTCCCCCTGCTTTCGGAGAATAAAGAAAAATGTTTCAAAAGAATCTCTGAGGCGTTTAAAAAAGCCTCCTCAGGAGATATAGTGCCATCGGTTTCAATCTCCATTTCCAACTTATCAAAATCTGTCCGCTTCCCCACTCGCATATTTTCCACCCGAAAAGACACTCTTTTGACCGGAGTGAAAACAGCATCTATTGGTATCATTCCTATTTCCCGCTTTTTTTCTTCTCTCTGTTCTATAGATTGGTAGCCCACTCCTTTTTCAACAAGAGCTTCTATCTGAAGCTGAGCTGACTTTGAAGTTAAAGAAGCAACAGGTGCTTCGGGATTCTTGATTTCGAGTTGAGGAGGAACTTCAAAGTCTCCTGCTTTAACGACCTTTTCCCCTTTTTGCTTTATAACTACTTGTTGGGGTTCGTCGCTAAAACTTTTAAATCTTATTTTCTTTAAATTAAGAAGAATTATAACTACATCTTCTAAAACTCCGGGAATTGTTGAAAACTCATGACTAACACCTTTAATCTTCACTTGGGTAATTGCCGCTCCTTCAAGGGAAGAAAGTAAAACTCGACGGAGAGTATTGCTAATTGTAACGCCATAACCGGGATATAAGCCCTCAATTTCAAAAACAGCTTTGTTCCCCTGTTTTTTAATTATTTTTGGTAAATTTGGTAAAGGAATCATATATTTATTTGAATTATTTTGAATAGAATTCGAAAACACTTAAAATCTCAGCCGGCGGAAGCATCTCTTCTAAGGAGGGTTCGGCTATTATTTTCCCCTCCATTTTCTTTACATTGAATTGAAGCCAGGAAGGAATTTGGACCTTTTGTTGTGATAAGGTTAAAAAATCTTTAAAAAGATTTTTCCCTTTTTTACCATTTCTTAAAGATATTATATCTCCCTTTTTCACTTCAAATGAAGGAACATTGACCCCTCTGTCATTCACCAAAAAATAGCTGTGAGAAATAAGCTGACGCGCCCCTTTTCTTGACTTAGCCAAATTCATTCTAAAAATTACATTATCAAATCGCTTCTCTAATTTTTTTATAAGCTCTAAAGAGAAGTTTACTGTTTTCCCTCTTTTAGTTAGAACCTCCTGGATGTACTTCTTAAATTGATGTTCTTTAAGGTTATACCAACTCCTTAACTTCTGTTTCTCCCTTAATTCTTTGTTGTACTCGGACATACTCCGAGTTCTCCTTTTCTTTTTCTGACCGGGAGGATAGGCACTCTTAATCATCGCACATTTAGGCGATAAACACCTCTCTCCTTTCAAGAACAGTTTTTGACCAAGACGTCTACAAATTTTACAACTATTAGTTTTCATTACATCGATGCTAATATACGAATTATACTAATTATACTAATTTATTTATTCGTATCATTAGCATGCATTAGTATATTGGCATCGCGTTACACTCTTCTTACTTTTCTAGGCCGACAGCCATTATGAGGAATTGGAGTTACATCTCTTATTGAAATAACTTCCAATCCATGACCGGCTAAAGAACGGAGAGCTGACTCTCGCCCTCCTCCAATCCCTTTAATAAATATATTGATATCTTTTATTCTTAATTTTTGAGCGATATCAGCCATAGCACTTGCCACCCGAGAAGCGGCGAAAGAAGTTCCTTTTTTTGCTCCTTTAAAGCCGACTGAACCAGCCGTTTTCCAAGCTAAAACATTTCCTTTTATATCAGTTAAAGTTATTGTGGTATTATTATAACTTGAATTAATATAAACATTACCTTCCTGAATTTTGGCAGAAGGTTTGGTTTGAATTTCTTTTCTTAAAGCTTTCTCAACATCCTCGCGTTCTTTCAAAATCTCTTTTTCTGTTTTTTGAATAATTCTTTTTTTACCCATGTTCCTTCCCCGCCTAAATATTCAATTTTTGGCGGGTCAGTCAAATTAAAAATTAAAAGTTAAAAATTAAAAATAAAAAATAAATACTTTGGACTTTGGACTTTTGACTTTTGACTTTACTTTGGCGCGGGTGCTGCTTTCCTTCCCGAACCAACCGTCTTTCTTAAATTTCCCCTAATCGTTCTTGAATTTTTCCTTGTCTTTTGGCCTCTTACCGGCAACCCTCTTCTATGACGGACTCCTCGCCAGCATCCGATTGCTTCCAATCTCCTTATATTTTTTAACAACTCTCGACGAAGTTCTCCCTCTATTTTATGGCCCCCATCTATAATTTTCTTAATTTTAAGAATCTCTGCCTCAGTCAAATCAGAAGCTTTCTTGGAAGGATTAATCTGAGTCTCCCTAAGAATTTTTCTACTCAAAGACTGACCTATTCCATAAATATAGGTCAAAGCAATATCTATTTGTTTATCATTAGGAATATTAATTCCTGCTATCCTTGGCATATTCCTTCACCCTCGCTCGCCTTCGGCTTCGTTCGGGTTCAGTCAAATTAAAAACTAAAAATGAAAAACTTAAAATTACAATTAAAAATTAAAAATTTTAGATTTTAGATTGTCATTTTTCATTTTTCACTTTTAATTTTTAACTTAGGTTGCCGAAGGCAACCGCTTATCCTTGGCGCTGCTTATGTCTAGGATTTTCACAAATAACATAAACTCGTCCTTTCCGTTTTACAATTTTGCATTTCTTGCAAATTTTTTTTACCGAAGACTTAACTTTCATACCGAAAGCGATTTACGAATTTACAAATCTGCGCTTTCGGCTACGAATAATCTATTCGTATATTCGTATTGATTCGTAATTCGTAGGGTTATCTTAAACGATAGACTATTCTTCCCCTCTTCTCATCGTAAGGGCTCATTTCAACCAGAACTTTATCTCCGGGCAGAATTTTGATTCTATAATGTTTTAATTTACCAGCTAAATAAGCAAGAATTTCTCTACCGTTATCCAGTTTTATCCTAAAACTAAGGCTAGGGAGCGATTCAATTATTTGACCCTTTTCTCTAATGCTTTTTTTCTTCATCTTCAGAATTAAGATAGCAAATTTATCTCTTAGAGTCAACCCCCTAAATCTAATTTTATTTTAATCCGGTCTAAATTATTTGAGGTTCTTCTAATCCAGAATGGCCAAAACTTTATTTTTATCTTTTCAATTTCTGGAAAATTATTAAAGACGATGTCCTCTATCTCTCTCTGTGTTTTTCTCTTGATTTGCAGTTTAAACGTTTCTTCGTCAATTTCTTTGTAGGTCTGGGCTGAAATTTTGAACTTCAAAGTTATTTCTTCTTTTTCTAAATCTGCTTTATCTTGCAGATATTCAAAACTTAAAAGTTCTTCTATTAGTTTCTCTAAAGGAGATATCTGGGAAAGAACAAATTTTTTAGAAATCTCTTTCAGAGAAGATTCTTTAAAAGCTAAACATTTTATTTTTATTTTTCCCTGACAGATAAATTGAGGAGTTTCAGTGCCGGCTTTTTGGAGGCAAAAAGATTCAAGCTCTTTATCAAAAACGGCTGAGGGCAGTAAAACAAAATCTTTGGTTAAAGATTCTTTTAAAGAATCTTGAGCTTGTTTTAAAAGGGACTCGTTTAAACTATTTTTAGCATTTTCTATATTCTCTTCTGTCACTGTTTTAATCTGCTCTTTAAAACCACCAGTCATAGGAGAACTTGACTCTCCATAAATTGTATAATAGTAAACGGTACCAACAAGGCCAGGAAGAGAAAACTTAGAAGGGCCGATGTTGTAATCTTCTCCAGCCTCCATTGCTTTTACCTGAACATCAATAAAACTAGGAGCAATCTTATTATTCTCTATTTTGGCCGCCGGGATATATATTCTCTCAGGAGAATAAAAATACTTTGACCCATCAGAGGATAAAAAGCGAGTCTCTGGTTTTAAGGTCATAGGAGTGGGAGGATTATGAGAATTATAAACCCGAATAACTCCCTGGGCTTTCTCTTCTCTTGAAGATTCTCCAGTTGAAATAAACTCCTGCCAAGCTTCTTTTTCTACCTCAAAAAATTCAGCCGGGATAATTTTATTTCCAAAATCTATATCTTCAACTTGAGGGCTGATTTTTAACTCTTCAATTATATTTAAAGAATCTCGAATGGGTTGGAACGTTATTTCTGATTGAGCCCGAGAACTAATCAAAACTATCAGACCAAAAAATAAAGCAATAACTAAAACTATTTTTCTTAAAAAAGAAGATCGTTTTTTACCCTTTTTATCACCTCTTTTATCACCATTTTTATCACCATTTTTAATCTTTCCCTTTTTTAATTTCGATAATTCCGGTTGAGGAGGTAGAATGTCCAAAATTTTTTGAGGCATAATTTGTAATATTTTAAACATACAGAGCTAAAAAGATTATTCCTGTTTCTTGAGGACCTTTTAAAAATCCAGATTTGTCTTCAACGGGAAGATCTCTTGGTAAAATAAATTTTACTTTAGGAAAATTCAAAGTTGGTAAACCACTTCGGTCACCCCAGTCACCATTTCTTAAAATTTTTTTGATGCCGGGCAATAAACTGCCTCCCCCAAAAAGATAGAAACCCTGAGGAAAAACAAAATCGCCGCATTCTTTAAGTTCTTGTTTTAATCTATTAAACCAAAAATTAAGGGGTTGAGCAAGGATTCCTTCGATTATTTTTTTTGAACCAGAACTTAATTCCTCTTTTGAAAATCTCAATTTTAAATCCTCTGCTTCTTTTTGAGTCAGACCTAAATTTTCTGAAAGAACTTGAGTAAAAATATCTCCCCCCTCTTCAAACTCCCCCATCCATTTTAATAAACCATCCTTCACTAAAAAAAACTGAGTAAACCTTGAACCAATATCAATAAATGTACCGGAAAAATTCTTTTTGTTTTTTAGCCAAGAAATTAACCCCTCTACTTCATGAACAAGAATGGCTTCTTTAAAAATAAAAGATTTTTTTATAAGATTAAAAATCTTGAGATAATTTTTTAAAGTAAAAATAACTAATATCTCGAAATCAAAGAGCTTTCCTTTTTTGCCTAAGATTGAAGAAACTTTATATCCTGAAATCTTCGTCTCAATAACTTCTTTTTTAAGAACCTGGAATTCGCTAGGCGCTATCTTGTAAATTTCTCCAAATCTTTTAGCTACTTTTCTCTGGGATTTATCCAAAACCAAATCTAAAATAATTTTCTCCTCCTCTTCCTCAATAATCCTTTCGGGACTACTTCTCTTAAAAGAGAGAGTAGTAGTTCTTCCCTTTAACATTTCTGGGCTTAAGCCAACTAATATTGATTTCGGCAATAGTTTATCTCCTGACTTAAGTTCTCCGATGACTTGAGAAAGAGTTCTTTCCAAGAGGTCTTTTTCAAAAACAGCGGTTTGAAAGATTCCAAATTTTTCAAAAGATTTTGAGGCAAATCTCTTGACTCTGTTTTTTCCCCCCTCTTTCTCTAATATCAATCCTTTAATTCTTCCTGAGCCGATATCAAAAACTAAAAAATCTTTCTTTTTTTCCTTTTTTATCTTGAACATTTTATTTGAGAATGGTTTTAGTTCTCCGGCCGAATTTCTTCTCTGCCCCAGCTCGAGAAATTTCCTGGTGCCGTCTAAATTCCTCTTGAAACCCCTCTTTATCTATCTGGAAACCTTTTTCTCTGGCTAATTCCTCAGTCAATTCCAAGGGAAAACCATAGCTCTGGTAAAGATCGAACAATTCTTTTCCTTCAATAATTCTTGGTCTTTGGTTTTTGCTTTTTGATTCTAACAACTTATCAAACTGAACTAGTCCTTTTTCTAATGTTTTTCTGAATTTCTCTTCTTCATTTTGAATAACCGTAATAATATCTGTTTCTTTTCTCTTAAGTTCTGGATAGACTTTTCCATAGATTTTAGTTATTTTTTTGATTAAATTAACATACCAATAATTTTTTAAATCTAAAACTTTTGCGTATCTAATAGAACTCCGGAGAACTCTTCTCAGAACATATCCCCTATCTAGATTACTTGGCAGAATACCATCGGCTATCAAAAATACTGCTCCTCTAACGTGGTCGCTGATGATTCTAAAACTCTTTTTTTCCTCCTCATAGCTTTTACCACTTAAATTCTCAATTTCTTGAATCAAGGGCAGAAAGAGATCTGTCTCATAAGCGGAGTTTTTATTTTCTAAAACCGCTACCAATCTCTCAAAACCAATTCCTGTATCTACATTTTTCTGCGGCAGCTTCACATATTCGTAACTTTTGACTTTTGACTTTTGACTTTTGACTTTCTTTTCGTATTCCATAAAAACTAAATTCCACAACTCAATAAAACGTTGACAATTCGGACAATTAGGACCACAATCTCTTTTTCCGCAGCCAAACTTTTTCCCTCGGTCAAAATAAATTTCCGAACAAGGACCGCAAGGACCTGTCTCCCCAACCGGACCCCAAAAATTATCCTCCATTCCAAATTCTCTGATTCTCTCTTTAGGAATTCCGTTTTTTTGCCAAATCCAGATAGCTTCTTCATCTTTAGGGATTCCTGCTTCGCCTTTAAAGACACTTGCCCAAAGCTGATTTTTTTTCAATCCTAAGACACCGCAAAAAAATTCCAAAGCATACTTTACAGCTCCTTCCTTAAAATAACCAACCGACCCTTCTTGACCAATTGACCAATTTCCCAGCATTTCAAAAAAGGTATGGTGGCTATCATCTCCAACTTCTTTAATATCATTAGTTCTAAAACATTTTTGACAGGAAGCTAAAACCCGCGAGTCGAATTTCTCAATCGGGTCTTCTTCCCCGGCCAAAGCCGCATTAAACTGCTGCATTCCAGCCGTAGTAAAAAGGACAGTAGAATCAGCGGGAATTAAAGAACTGGAAGGAATAATTTTATGGTCCTTTTCTTTAAAGAAATCTAAAAATTTTTTTCTTATTTCTGATGAGGTCATGTTTTAAGTAAATCTATCAGCCACTACGGAGGCGGCGAATGACTCCGGTTTCACTTTGGCTTCAAATCCATTACTCCTGATTAAACCTACTACTTCTTTAATCATATCTTTTGTCTTGCCATTTTCCCCAATATCAGCATGAATATAACGGAATTGATAATTAAGGCGATGGCCCGGTTTTTCAATTACCCGAGCGTTAGCGAGGGGCGGAGATGGTCGAAGAAACAAGTTTTTTCTCCCGTCTCGCCTTCGGCTCGACGAACGAAGTTCATCGACTCTCTCTTTTAGTTTTTCTTTTAAAAATAAAGCCAGTTCGCAGGATATTAAAATCTCTTGTAAAACTCTTTGGTGGAGATTATAAAATTTCTTTTCTTTAGAATACTGAATTCTTTTAAAGAAAAACCTTCCCCCTTGACCTACTCTTAAAATTACTATCGCTACTGGGAAAGCAGGCTTCTCTCCGGAAGAAGAATCACAACCAACAACAATATCATAAAATCTATCAGGTTTTTCAGCCATATAATCAAAAATGGTTTCAATTACTTTCTTGAAACTTATTCTTCCTAGACTTAAATTATAAAAATAGCTTTTTTCTAAAGAAAACATAATTTATTATATACTGTTTAAGGTTCTGATAATCTTTATAAACTCTTTTGAATTTAAAGAGGCGCCACCTATTAAAAGCCCTTGCATCTTTGATTCTCCTAGATAATCAGAAGCGTTTTTACTATCCACACTTCCCCCATAAAGAATTTTGATAGTCCTGGCAATTTTTTTATTATAAAGATGAGAGATAAGTTTTTTAATAAACAGAGCGATGGTCATTACTTCATTTTCTTCGCAAGCTTTTTCCGTTCCGATTGCCCAAATCGGTTCATAGGCAATAATTACTCTTTCGATCTCTTTCTTGGGAACTTTGTCTAATCCCTTTTCAATTTCTCTTTCTAAAACCTGAAAGGTTTTCCCGGCTCTTTTTTCTTCCTCACTCTCCCCAATACAAAATATCGGCCGGAGCTTTGCTTTTAAAATCTCTTTTATTTTTTCATTTACTATTTCATCTGTTTCTTTAAATATCTGTCTCCTCTCAGAATGACCAACAATCACATAGCTACCTCCCAGGCTTTTAAGCATTTGAGGAGAAACCTCACCAGTATAAGGCCCTTTATCTTCCCAAAAACAATCCTGCGCCCCTAACTTGAAACCTGAAGCTTGAAACTTGAAACTAGGCAAATAAACAAACGGTGGGCAAATAACAACCTCTATTTTTTTAACATTTTTTAATCCTTTTTTTAGAGAATTAAAAAGTTTTTCAGCTTCTTTCAAAGTAGTAGGATTGCACTTCCAATTTGCAACAATTAATGGCTTCATGTTTTTCTCAAAATTGCGGCTGCTCTTTCCGGTTCTATGGTGGAAATTTCCATTCTGGTACCGACCTCAAATCCAGCCCAGGTCGATGTTTTCGGCAGTATTGTCCAATGCCAATGATAATAAGGATATTTTTTCCCATCGCAGGGAGCAGTATGAAGATAAAAATTATAGGCCGGGTCATTAAGAACTTTATAAAGTTTACCGAAAGCTACTTTAAAAGCCTCGACCAGATACCATTTTTCCTTCTCGGTTATCTTTTCAAAATAAGGAAGATGTTTTTTAGGAGAAATAATCATTTGAAAAGCTGATTTCGAGGCAAAAGGACACAAAACCAGAAAATCTTTATTTTCAAAAATAATCCTTTCTTTTTTCTTCCTCTCCCATTTATTCATCTGGCAATAAACGCATTTTTTCTGAGTTTTAAAATATTTTTTAGAATTTAAAATAGCCCTGGTCAGATCGCTGTCAATGAGAGGAGTGGTTATTATTTGAGAATGAGGATGAGACAAAGATGCCCCTGCTTCTATTCCGTGATTGTGAAAAATGGAGATGTAGTTAACAAATTTCTCTTTCATTAAAGATAAATACCTCTCTTGATAGACATCTATCAGTTCTTTAATTTGAGCAGAGCTAAATTGGGCTATCTGTTTTTCATGGTCCCGAGTCACTACTACTTCGTGAAATCCTACAGCTAACATTTTTTTATATAACCTTCCTTCAAACTCTTCTTTCAATTCCAGACAAGGAAAAACAGCCGGATATCTGTTAGGAATAATGATCGTCGTCCAACTCTTGGGAATACCCATTGAGAGAGACAATTTCTTACCCTCAGAAAAAATTAAAGTTGGTTTTTTCTGAGCTTCAATATGACAAAAGGGACAAGTTGATTTAGGGACTTTTAGTTTTTTTCTTTTCTTTATTTTAAGAGCGCCCGGTCTACCTCCTCTTCCGGCCGCAATGACAACCCAATCTTTAGAAATAAGGTCATAACGAAGCTCAGAAAGAAATTTTTGGTTTTTATTCATCGAAATAAATTTATTTATTGAGAGGTAAAATGAATTGAAAATTCATTGAACATCGAAATAAATTGAAAATTTATTGAAGATCGAAATGAATCGAAGATTCATTGAACATGTTTTTTAGTATATTTTTTAGTAACAAGATTCCATCTGACTTTTAACAAATCAATCCCCATCTTAACCATATTTTTGAATTTCACCTTGCTCTCAGGGTCATTTTTCCAAATAACCGGGATTTCTTTGATTTTATAACCCAATTTTTTAGCAATTACCAAAATTTCCGGGTCAAAAGCAAAACGATTAATTTTACATCTTGGGAAAACATCTTCTACTGACTTTTTAGTGAATCCTTTAAACCCGCATTGGGTATCCCAAATCCCCCAAAGTCCGACAATCGCCTGAACAAATAAATTAAAAATATCCCCTATTCTCATTCTCCACCATGATTGGGGTGGATCAAGGACCGCCCCCTTGATATCCCTTGAACCGCTGACTATATCATACCCTCTTTCAAATTCCGGCCACATTTTCTCAACCTGGTCGATTGAGGTTGAGTTATCAGCATCGGTAAAGAGCCGATAATCTCCTTTGGCTTTCAGCATTCCCTGCCGGACAGCGTATCCTTTTCCATAATTTTCTTTTTCATCGATAACCCTTAGATTTTTAATAGTTGGCATCATTTCTTTTACAACTTCGACTGTCCTGTCTTTTGAACCATCGCTAACAACAATGATTTCTGAATCATAAGATTGAGTAGTCGATGAACTTCGTTCATCTTCACCCTTCGCTATCGCTCGGGTAGATAAATATTTATAAATCTCCCTCAAGGTTTTAGGCAAACGTTTTTCCTCGTTATAAGCCGGAACAATAACTGATAGTTTCACCCCGTTAGAAATTTGGTTTGTCTTATGTATCATAATAATTCATTTTGTTAACCCCATTAATTTTATAATTTCTAACGGGGTTCATATTTTTAAATTTTTTATGGTTTTTTCATTATAGCAGATTTTTTAAAAAACTAAAACGGCTCGAAATTAAACCTCGAACCGTTTTTTAAAAAATTAATTGTCCCGCATCAACTCGCGACGCGTTTATACAGAAAGAACGGCATGGACTTCAGGATCCGTTCTCTTTTGTCCCATACCTTTCGAGATTGAGTGTGTTTCTGTGTGGAATCATGGCAGAACCACTCGTCTTCGGGAAACTTCTCGATTTCTTCACAGACATGAACTTCGACCTCTTCTCTAGCTTCGCGAACCGCTTCCTTAACATCTCGGAGAGCACGCCATAGATGCGGTTTAGCGGCAACAACCCAGAGCTGTCTAAATCCTCGCTGCCTTGCCCACTGCACAGCTCCCCGTGCAATTCGCAGAGTTGGTGGTGGGCTACCAGGCTTCTCGTGAGTATACTCCACCTCGACTCCCGGCCAAAGATAAACATCGAACTGGGTATAGACGGGAGCATTGAGCTCCTGCGCTTTTTGTGAAGCAATCTCCGCAATGCGGAGATTTGACCGGATAGTCTCCGGAACTCCAAATGCAAATGCAATAATACCTATTTCTTTCGTCTCTTTCAATCTACTCACCTCCTTCTTTTTCTATTCTTATTTTATCCTTATTAAATTTTTAATAGCTTATTATAACAAATTATTATAGAATTGTCAACCCAGCACCTTTACCCGGATAACATTGGACAAATTTTATTTATTTTTAATCGCTTTTTTAAATTTGTGCGGATCTTACCACTCCGTTTTATAAGCTTTTCTCTTTGTATCGCAGTGGCTTGGTCTCTATAGGCTTCGTAATAAATCAATGTAAACGGACTTCTGTACTTTGTAGATCTAACCTTGCCTTCATTGTGTTCTCGAAGACGTAACCTTAAATCCGATGTAAATCCATAATATAATTTGCTATCCTTTTTGCTTTGAATAATATAAACGTAAAACATTTTTAGCTAAAGGTGCCGGGTCAAGATTTGATAGCCGGTTTTGGTTACGGCAATCGTATGCTCAAAATGGGCTGATAAAGAGCCGTCTTTTGTCTCCCAGCCAAATCCGTCCGGAGATTTTTTAATTTGCCCCGCCAAAGGCGAGGCTCGCCCGTCCGGGCGGCAATCCCCCATTGTAACCATTGGCTCAAGACAAAAAACCATGCCTTCTTTAATTTCTGGACCGGTATGTTTTTTTCCATAATTTAAAATTTGGGGGTCTTCATGTAATTCTCTACCAATTCCGTGGCCACAAAGTTCTCTAACAACCTTAAATCCCCTGGATTCAACATACTTTTGGATAGCAAAACTTATATCTCCAATATGATTGCCTGGCCTTATGGCTTTTATCCCTTCCCTCAGAGATCGCTCCGTTACCTTGATAAGTTTATTTGTTTCGGAATCAATCTTGCCTACTGCTATTGTAATTGCCATGTCACTAAAAAATCCCTTGTATTTAATTCCTAAATCCAAAGATAAGATATCACCACTTTTCAATTTATAATTCGAAGGAACTCCATGAACAACTACCTGGTTCAAAGAGGTGCATAAAGTAGCTGGGAAATTCTCATAACCCTTGAAAGCCGGTTCGGCTCCAGATTTAAAAATAAGGGTCTCGGCGACCCTGTCTAATTCTTTGGTAGTAATGCCTGGCTGAACTTTCTTTCTTAACTCTTCCATAATCCCAGCCAGCATTTTTCCTCCTTCCCGCATTATTTCAATTTCTTTTTCCGATTTAATTGTTATCATCTTACCTCAATGCTCTCAAAATTCTCTCAAAAACTTCAGCCACTGAATCTTTTCCTTTAACCTCTTTTACTTTTAATCCTCTTCTTTCTAAATACTCAACTAAAGGAAATGTCCTTTCCTTATATTGTTTTAAGCGTATTTTGATAGTTTTAGGATTATCAAGTCCCTTTCTTCTGATTAATCTTGAACCGTCTAAAGAACAAAACTTGAGTTTTATTGTTTCTTTTGAGTATAAAATTGGATGACGCATTAATTCACAAATCCTGCGATGAGAATTTCTGAAAATTGACTCCTCGGCTGAAACCTGAATTAAGATAACTTTAATATTTTCTTTGCCATACAATTTTTCCAAAAGCGGTATTATCGTCTTACCTTCATAGAGAGTTCTCGGAGAGCCGGCTATCACTAAACTTTCATTTTTTCTGCCAAGTTCCTTTAT
>Ga0100395_1001429_pt1 | contig 18136 bp, 12 predicted proteins | sample CryGeymeta201519_FD_81542 | JGI IMG/M metagenome (GOLD analysis project Ga0100395, IMG submission 81542) | Groundwater microbial communities from Crystal Geyser aquifers in Utah, USA - Crystal Geyser metaG 2015-19 | ecosystem: Environmental > Aquatic > Deep subsurface > Groundwater | place: USA... | reverse complement strand
TCACGAAAAAACCTCCTTGGGTGAATTTCGATGCGGTTCTAATGTAACATAAAACATAAATAAAATCAGCTAATTACAAAAGAAGAAACAGAAAATTACCAATGTAAACTCACTGATTCAGGTCGATGGCAACAGCCTCGACTGGCGCTACATCAATGTCCGCCGCACCATGATTATGCTGGAGGAATCGATCAAGATGGCTTCCAAGGCCTATGTTTTCGAGCCGAATACGGCGAACACATGGGTCACCATCAAGAGCATGATCCGGAACTTCCTGACCGGGGTCTGGAAGCGTGGTGGTTTGGCCGGCACAGCGCCGGACGATGCCTTTGCAGTGTTTTGTGGACTGGGTGAGACGATGACGCCTGAGGATATCCTTGAGGGCATCATGCGGGTGACTGTGCTTGTGGCGATCAGTCGTCCGGCCGAGTTCATTGAAATCACTTTCCAGCAGCAGATGCAGAAGTCCTGATCGGCATTTGACGAAACCGATCACAGCAATACAAGACCAATTCAAAGGAGTCAAAAATGGCAGATGACGGATCCGCACAGTCCACGGCAGTATGGCCGTTACCAAAGTTCCATTTCGAGGTGAAGTGGGATGCAAATGTTATGTCATTCCAGGAGGTTTCGGGTCTGGATGTTCAGTCCGAAGAAATCAAGTACCGGCATGGTGACAGCCCGGTTTTTTCAGTGATCAAGATGCCCGGCATGAAGAAGTACGGCAATGTCACGATGAAAAAGGGTATTTTCAAAGGTGACAATAAATTCTGGGATTGGCTGAACGAGATCAAGATGAACACCATCAAGCGCGTACCGGTTACTATCAGTCTGCTGGACGAAACCGGTGCACCGACAATGGTCTGGACGCTGGAAAATGCGTGGCCGACCAAGATTCAGGGAACCGATCTCAAGTCGGAAGGCAACGAAGTGGCGGTTGAATCCATCGAGATCGTGCACGAAGGCCTGACGATCGCAAACGGCTAATCAGCCTAACGATGCCGGGGAAGGGGAAACTCTTCCCCGGCTTTTCCGGGAGTACGGATGTTTACGTATATCAAGGACTACAAGCTGGAGCCGGTTCTGGGCAGAGGCTGGCTGGAGATGGGCAATTATCCGCCGCCAGCCTTCTATTTCCAGGTGAAGTTTCCTGACTTCGGATTTCATGCCGATTCCTCTTTCCAGGAGGTGTCCGGCATCGGACACGAGATGCAGACCGATACGGTGAGCGAGGGCGGCGGGATCGACTCCGTGTATCACCTGCCCAAAGGGATCAAGTACCAGAATCTGGTTCTCAAGCGGGGCATCGTTCCCAAGAGTTCCAAGCTGATCAAGTGGTGCAAGTCGGTGACAGAGGGGACGTTCCCGATCGTTACACGTGCGCTGGAGGTGAGTCTGTTGAATGCGAGGGGCATGCCCATCCGCTCCTGGACATTCGACAACGCCTACCCGGTGAAATGGCAGGTGGGCGACTTCAACTCGACCAAGAACGAGGTCGCGATTGAGACAATCGAGCTTTGTTACAGCAGTTTTGTCAGGGAGGAATGAATATGGCGGTGGAAATCAGGCAAATGGTCGTGAAGTCCAACGTGGTGCAACGCGAGAGATGGGAAGATGAGGGTGAAGGTGAGTTTGATCGGGGCTCCGGTTTGTCGGACGAGGATATGAAGGTGATTCTTGCCGAGTGCCGACATTTGGTGATGGAAGTGCTGCGCGAAGTGAAGGATCGCTAGTATGCCGGACAAGCTAAGCATCATTCCCTGCACGCTGAACAACTCTGGCAGCGTATCCGGCACCCGCGACGGGGAGGCCTTTACGGCCATGCTGAACCCGGAAAGCTTCAAGCACGACAAGTCGATCAACTATAGCGGGATGAGCAAGAGTGACATCAAGAAGGCCGGCGGCATCCCGCTGGGCGCGTCGGCCGCCATGCCCAGGTTCAAGAACACGGGTAGCGAGAAGGTGTCGTTCTCGCTCACTGTTGACGGTACGGGTGTCGTGCCGCCGAACAGTGAGAACTCCGGTAGCATCAGCGGCAAGATCAAGGCGCTTAGCCAGGTGGTGTATGACTACAAGGGCTCCTCGCATGAGCCCAATGTGGTGAAGCTGGTGTGGGGTTCTTTCTGCTTCTACGGACGGCTGACCTCCATGTCCACGGACTACACGCTTTTCACGCCCGACGGGGAGCCGTTGCGCGCCAAGGTTTCCCTCAGCTTCACCGATTACACGAGCATCAAGGAAGAGGCACTCAAGGCGAACAAGAGTTCGCCCGACCTGACGCATAGCATCGAGGTGAAAGCGGGCGACACGCTGCCGCTGCTCTGCCATCGCGTGTACAAGGACAGCACCTATTACCTCGATATCGCGAGGATCAACGGCATCACCAACTTCAGAAATATACGACCGGGCATGCGGCTGAAATTTCCGCCGCTTAAATAAGCTTGGCTTCCTCACCCGCGCTCGACACCGGGCAACTTGTTACGGTATCCGTCTATAGTGACGGCAACGAGATTCCGGCGACCGCACCCATCGTGTCCGTGGAAGTCAGGAAATGCGTCAACCGTATCCCATTCGCCGAACTGGTCGTGCTCGACGGCGACATGCCGAACAAGGATTTTCCGGTCAGCAATGCCGACTACTTCAAGCCCGGTTGCAAGATCAAGATCGACGCCGGCTATGATTCATCGGAAGAGACCCTCTTCGAGGGTGTGGTGGTCAGGCACAGCATCAGGATCAGCAGCGACAACTTCTCGCGCCTGATCATCGAATGCCGTGATGCTGCGCTGGGCATGACCATCGGACGCAATAATGCCAATTTCGTCGATTCCAAGGACAGCGACATCATCACCAAACTGATCGGTAACTACAGCGAGCTGAGTTCGGATGTGGATACGACGGATACCGAGTACAAGGAACTGGTGCAGTACTACTGCACAGACTGGGACTTCATGCTGTCGCGTGCCGAGGTGAATGGCTTGCTGGTAGTGGTGGATGCCGGCAAGGTCTCGGTGAAGACGCCCGATACCAGCGGTTCTGCGCAATTGAAAGTGACCTACGGTGAGGACCTGATCGATTTCCAGGCCAGCCTCGATGCCCGAAGCCAGCTCTCCCAGGTAAAGAGCGTGAGCTGGGACATGAAAAACCAGACAGTCGTGGAGGAGGTGGTGGCACCGGAGACCCTCAACGACCAGGGCAATATCGATTCATCCACGCTGGCCGATGTGGTCGGCCCTTCGACCTTCCGCCTGCAGACGCCGGCCCCCATGGAAAGCGAAGCACTTAAGGCCTGGGCCAAGGGGCAACAGGTCAAGTCGGGCCTGGCGCGCATCCAGGGGCGCATGAGCTTTCCGGGCAGCGCGAAGGCCAAGCTCGGCGAACTGATCGAACTCGAGGGCGTGGGGGATCGATTCAACGGCAGTGTTTTCGTCAGCGCCGTGCGGCATGTCGTCGAGGATGGAAGCTGGATCACCGAGGTGGAATTCGGCATGCGTGCGGATTGGTTCGCCGAGAGCCGCGATCTTGTCGCGCCATCCGCATCCGGGCTGCTTCCCGGCATCGAGGGCCTGCACACGGGCGTGGTGAAGAAGCTCGACGAGGATCCCGATGGGCAATTCAAGATCCAGGTCTCCACCCCGGTAATGGATGCGGAAACCGACGGGGTGTGGGCGCGGTTGTCGAAATTCTATGCATCGAACGGCATCGGCGCCTTCTTCGTACCCGAGATCGGCGACGAGGTGGTGCTGGGCTATATCAACAATGACCCGTCCAACCCAATCATCCTCGGCAGCCTTTACAGCAGCAGCAACACAGCTCCCTACGAACTGACCACGGAAAACAACACCAAGGCGCTGGTGACGCGCAGCAAGCTCAAGGTGGAATTCGACGAAGACAAGAAGGTGATCACCATCATCACGCCGGGCAGCAACCAGGTGGTGATCAGCGACGACGACAAGTCCATCCTGTTGCAGGACCAGAACGGCAACGAGGTGAAGCTCTGCGAGGACGGTATCTCGTTGACCAGCCCGAAGGACATCACTATCAAGGCTGACGGCAAGGTGAGTATCACGGCCTCGGACAACGTGGAAGTGGATTCGCAGGCGGATTTCACGGCCAGCGCGATGAACGTGTCGCAGACCGCCGACTCGGGGTTTACGGCCAGTGGCGGCACGGCGGAGGTGTCCGCATCGGGATCGACCACGATCAAGGGCTCCACCGTGGCGATCAACTAGGGAGAGGATGATGGATCAGACGTTCCTGGGTAGGGGCTGGAGTTTTCCCCCGGAGTTCAACAAGACGACGAAGTCGGCGAAGATGGTCGAGGGCGAGCACGATATCGACGAAAGCCTGCGCATCCTGATGGGCACGAAGCTGCTCGAGCGGGTCATGCGTCCGGAGTTCGGCTGCGGACTGAGGTCCATGGTGTTCGACATCATCAACGAGACCACCCTGACGCAGCTTCGCGATACGATTCAGCGGGCGGTCCTTTTCTATGAGCCACGTATCGACCTGGAAGGTGTGTACGTGGATCACAGTGAGGCCGAGGAAGGCAGGCTGCTGATCACGCTCGTCTATCGCATCCGGGCGACCAATAGCCGTAGCAATATGGTGTATCCCTTCTACTATCTCGAAGGAACGAACCTCTCGCCATGATCGTGTGGGACGGTACCAGCCAGGACGACCGGCTGCTCGAAGCCCTCAGGCCGGGCTATGTGCGCGTGGATGAAATGCGCTTCGAGGAGATGCTGGCGATGGCGGCTGACTATGCAGGGCTGCTGGAGTTCCGTGGCACTGATAATCGCCCGGCAGGCGACTGGAAGGCCTTATTCGAATCCGATGAGACCTGCATCCTGGCCGCCCTGCTGGCCACCAACCTGGAACTGGTCGAGGCCGAGTTTCTGTCCAGCCTGGCAGCCGGCGACGGGGTAAGCGAAGGCAGCATCGAGATATGCCTCGATCTTGCGCGCAAGCTCGATGGCTGGCACTCGCAACTATCCGGCCTGGACAGCCCTGAGTCGGACAGGGCGTACGAGAAGATATCGGTGGTCATCGAGCAATCGCTGAGCAGCGAATTCCGTGAACTGTGCGACTTTCTCGAGTCGCCCGAGGGTCTGATCGGGAGCATCAGCATTCCGCAACTGGGCCCGGTCTGGCACAAGACCGGTTCGATGCGGGGGGATGGCGGGAGAACCCACAGTGAAGATCCGAAGCAGTTCCTGAAGGCCGTGTTCTATTCATTCAGGAATGGCGTATTGCATCTGCAGGGCTGGGCCAGAAGCAGCCTGTCGGCTTCTCTCGAGCGCAACGACCACGATCCCGCCATCGGCCTGTTCATCGCTTTTCTCAAGCTTTTCGCCAAGGTTCAAGCGAGGCTCGATCACTACACCCAGCGCCATCTGGATTTTTACTACGAGGAGGTGCTGAAGCTCCGGCGGCGCGAGCATGTGCCGGACAGCGCCCTGCTGGTATTCACCCCGGACAAGCCCGGCCGCGAGGTGTGGATCGAACGGGGAACGGCATTCAAGGCAGGGCTGGACGAGAACCAGAAAGAACTGATGTACGAAACGGTGAACGAAGTGCTCGTCACCGATGCCACTGTGCGTTCGCTCAATACGCTGTACCTGGCAAGAAACCCGTTGAGCTTTCCCGAGAAATCGCTGTTGGTTGGCCAGGGGAAGGATGGTGCCGGCACGGCCTATGTCACGTCGGCCAAGGTCAACCGGATCCCGGGAAACGGTGAGGCCGGGGAGAACGGCGAGGAGCAAGCCTATCCCCTGTTCGGAGTCCCCAGGCGTTCGCGGTCTTCCACGGCATTCGAGGATGCATATATCGGGTTCGCCGTGGCCAGCAGCGTGCTGCTGATGAAACAGGGCGAGCGCGACATCGTGATTTCCCTGAGCTTCGATCCGGGAGAGAGCGGGGAGGATTTGCTGGCTGCATTTGCTCGCCGCCTGAACGAATTGAACTGCAGACAAGCGGTGGATGCCGAAGCCGGAGAGGTCGGCATGGGGGTATATCCGCAGACCACGCTCAAGGATGCGTTCTACAAAGCCTTCCGGCACATGTTCAATATCACACTTACCGGAGAGCAGGGCTGGTTCGAGGTGGATGAATATTTCCCTGGGATCGGGCTGCTTTCGCTTGCCGGGCGCGAAGACCATACCCTGCAGCTGCGTATCCACCTTCCCGAGAGCGCCGGGGCCGTCGTGCCGTATTCCGCCGATCTGCACGGAGGCGGATTCGATACTGAGCTACCCGTTGTGCGTCTCTACCTCAATCCCGGTGCCTACTTCTATCCCTATAGCTTGCTGAGCCAGCTGGTGCTCAGCGAGGTCGGCATCTCGGTGGACGTGAAGGGGTGCTCGGACGTGCTGGTGTATAACCAGCTCGGGCAGATGAGCGCCAACGGCCAGTTCAATCCCTTTGGCTCCATTCCGGCCATGGGGGATTATCTGATCGTCGGCAACTACGAGGCGGCCCGCAAGCAGCTCACTGATTTCGAGGTGAAGATCGAGTGGGCCGGACTGCCGCTGGAGATGAACGGCTTCGAGGAATACTACCGGGCTTACGGCATGGATTTCAGCAATTCGACCTTCAAGGCCAGGCTTTCGGTGTTGCGGGACGGGCGATGGGCACCGCATGCCCGGGAAGACCACCCGGAGACCGGGCTATTTGTATCTGCGGATGTCGAGTCGGATGCGAAGAGCAACCGCGTGGACAGTCTCAGACGTATCTCTTTCGCCGGACTGTGCGGGATGTCCAGGCCGCTGGAGCATGCCTCCGAGGCCGACTATGCCTACCGCCCGAACACCCGCGGTGGCTTCTTCAGGCTCGAACTGAGCAATCCGCCGCAGGCTTTCGGCCACAAGCTGTATCCCTCGGTGCTGTCCAAGGCGCTGACCGAGCAGGCCAGGCTGAGTGGTTTCGGCATCTTCAAATGGTGGCAGCGGGCGAAGCGCTCGCGCATGGCGCGCAGGGTGTTGCCGCGTCGCCCCGCGATACCGAGACAGTACAAGCGAATCATCCGCTTCACGAAGATGAAGCCTCTGCCTAAGCGACCGGTCCCGGCCGATCCGAACAGGCCGGCAGAGCCCTATACACCGCTGGTTCGCAACCTGACGGTCAGCTACCGGGCCGAGACCAGCCTCAAGCTGCGCAATATCTCCTCCACGGAGGACGGGTTCCACCATATCCGGCTGTTTCACCTGCAGCCGTTCGGGATGGAGTCCCTGTTCACGCGGACGCATGGTAAGATCCGCCTGGTTCCACGTTTCGAGCAGGACGGCAATCTGTTCATCGGCCTTTCCGCCACGCGGCTGTCCGGCATGCTCACGCTGATGTTCCAGATGCTCGAGGACTCCATGCCCGAGGCCAGCGACGAGTCCTTCGATTTCAGCTGGCATTACCTGGCCGGGAACACGTGGAAACGCCTGGACCGCTCGCGGGTCGTGTCCGATACCACGCATGGTTTCCTGTCCTCGGGCATCGTGACACTGGACATCCCCGCGGATATCGGGCGTGGAGGGAGTGTTATGCCAGGGGAGCTGTACTGGCTCAGGCTGTCGGCGGACGGCAGTCATCTGCATACCCTGTGCAGCCTGCGCGCACTGCACGCCCAGGCCGTTCGGGTCACCTGGCAGCGACACAAGGCCAACAGCTTCGCCCACCTGGATGGCGCATTGCCGGCCGGCAGCATCAGGGAGGCGCGTTTCACCATTCCGGGCATCCAGAAAATCCGTCAGCCTATGGATTCTTTCGGTGGTGCGATGCGGGAAGCCCGCGAACAGCGCATGGTTCGTGTCAGCGAGCGCTTGCGCCACAAGAGCCGCGCGGTCACGCCGTGGGATTTCGAACGGCTGATCCTGCAGCGCTTCCCGGAGATCTATAAGGTGAAGTGCTTCCCCTGCATGAGCGGTCGCCCCGGAGAAGGCGACAAGCCGGTGCCGGGCAGCCTGCTGATCGTGGTGATCCCGGTGTTGCCGGAATCCGATTCGCTGAACATGCAGCCCATGGTCAATGCCCTGGTGCTTAGGGAGGTGAAGGAGTTCGTCGCGGGTCTTGCCTCGTCGTTCTCGGACATCCAGGTGCGCAATCCGGCCTACGAGCAGATCCAGGTGCGCTGCAAGGTGCGCCTGAGGAGCAATCCCGGGCGCAAGATGCAGCACAATGAATTGAACCGGAAGATTGTCGATTATCTTTCGCCTTGGAAGCCCCATGGGCTGAAAGCAAAGTTCGGTTGGCGAATCAGCTGTAACGACGTGCATGCCTTCATCCAGGAACTCGACCTGGTCGATGGCGTGTCGGGGCTTTCCCTGCTGCATATCGTCGAGGAGGATGGTCACCTGTTCAAGCTTGGCGACACAGGAAGGCAGGCAGCCGGCTATGCGACAGCGGCCGATGTGCAGGCGACCCATCCATGGAGCATCGCCATTCCGGCCAGGCAGCACCTGATCGATATCGTGGACGACACGCGTGCCTGGAAGCCGGAAGCGACCGGGGTATCACGCCTGTCCATTGGCGGTACCTTTATTTTGTCACGGGGAGAGGCATGACACAGCGCAACAGGAAAACACTAAGCGATAATTTTACTGACGGTTCCCTGCCCACGCAGGAGTCGTTTTCGGACCTCATCGACTCGATGGTCAACATCGTTGACGACGGTTTCGAAAAGAGCGCCCACGACGGCCTGAAGGTGGCCCAGTTGGGCAGTGGCCGGCTGGTCAGTTTTTACAACGAGATCACCGTGAACCCGCCGCAGTGGGCCGTGGGCTTCTCCACGCCTTCCTATGGTGGCGGCAGCGACCCGCACAAGAGCCTCAATTTCTTCTACGGTAACGATCCGGCTACGGGCCTGACGCTGGCCAAACAGGCGGATGCCGATGACGGCGAGGGCGCTGAAGAGGCCCGCATCCGCGTCGGTATCAACATCCGGGATCCGGAGCATGAACTGGATGTCAGCGGTATCGTGGCGTCCGACGGCAGGCTCGGTCGGGAGGGCAGCACAGAGCGCCAGGTTCGTGCCGATGGCAAGTGGCACCCCGTCATCACCGGACTGGACGGCTGCCAGGCCTTCGAGATCATGGCCGGGGTAGGCAAGAAGAACACCGGTCGCTATGCCCTGCTTCACGCCTTCGCGCTGAATACCTTCTTCTCGAAGAAGGACGACATCACCTGCCACCAGGCACACTTCTCCTCGCGCTGCGATCAGATCGACCTGCGCTGGACAGGCAGCATGCACGATTACACGCTGGAGATGCGCACGAGGTGCAGTTTCGAGCAGAACGAATCGGACGAGGTGTATATCCGCTACTACATCACGCAGCTGTGGTTCGACCCCTTCATGGAGCGCAGCACCATGCAGGCCGGGCCTGAATCCGACGAGGGGTAAGCATGGCATCTGGTCAGGCTCCGGGCGATATCGCGACCCGGCCGCAGGTCACGCATGCGGGGGCCGAGTCGATCGGCAGACGCAAATCCGACGATTCCGACGGCCTGGATTTCGAGTCGCTGTTCAGGCAGGGGCTGAGCATCGTCCAGGAGGTGTCCGGGAAGAACTGGACGGACTATAACCAGCACGACCCGGGCGTGACCATCCTGGAAGCACTGTGCTATGTCCTGACTGAGCTGGTGTATCGCACAGGATTCCCCGTGGCGGATATGCTGCCGGACAGCGAGGGTCGCATCGACTTCGCGCGCCAGGCGCTCTACCGGCCGGAGGAAATCTTTCCCAGTCACCCGGTCACCGAAAGCGATTACCGCAAACTGATCCTCACCTCGATTCCGTTCATCGATAATGTCTGGATTCGACCGGTCGACCGGGAGGAAGCCGGCAGGCCGGGTCTCTCCCGTATCTACGTCCAGCTCAGCGAACGCGTGTCCGACCAGGACCAGGAAGTGGTGGCCCGAGCCTTCTGCGACGTGGTCCGCAAGCTCTACGGCGCGAATCGCAACCTGTGCGAAGACCTGGCCGGCGTGGAGGTAGTGAGGCGTATTCCTTTTTCGCTACGCGGTGAGGTCGAGATCGATGGCAAGCGCGAGCCGGCGGACATCCTGGCGGAAATCTGTTTCGAGTGTTCGCAATACATGAGTCCCAGGGTGCCTGTGCACTCGCATGCCGAGCGTTTCAAACAGGGTGAGAGCCTGGAGGAATTGTTCACCGGCGTGTTCAGCGAGAAGGGCTATATCGATGATGATGAACTCTATCCGTGGCGAGGTCATTTCTCGATCTCGGACCTGGTCTCGGTCATTGCCGGCATCGACGGAGTGAAGAACATCAATCAGCTGGCCTTCGTGGACGGCTTCGGCAATGAGACCGACAGCATCAACCTGGAGAGCAGCCTGTCGCACCGGGCTGTGGCCTGCCTGACCGCATCTTTGCCGATCGAGGACATGCGCCTGATCAAGGGAGGCAAGGTGTTCCCGATTTCCCGGCAGGATGTGCAACAGGAGTTCCGGCGGCTGGATTACACCTATCAAGTGTCCCGGCAGCACAGCTATAGCTTCGAGTGGCTCGAGGAGTTGCTCCCCCAGGGCGTGTATCGCAAGCTCGGAGAGTATTACTCGATGCAGAACCATTTCCCCGACATCTATGGACTGAATGCCTTCGGGGTGCCTGATACCGCGACCGACGAGCGCAAGGCCCAGGCCGCCCAGCTCAAGGCTTACCTGCTTTTTTTCGAGCAGGTGATGGCGAATTTTCTGCAACATATGCACGAGATTCCGCGCCTGTTTTCGGTGGACGGGCAACTGAGCCAGTCATATTTCCATCAGGTGCTGGACAACGATGCGGTGCCGGGCGTCGAGCCGCTGTACCTGGACGGCATGGACGGGCGGCTGGCTGGACTGATGCGGCGATACGACAACTTCGACGACCGCCGGAACCGTATCCTGGATTTTCTGCTGGCCTTGTATGGCGAGAAATTCAGCCAGAACTCCTTGCGGCATTTCTTTCCGGAGCATACGAAGGATCAGCGGATCGACAACAAGCTCGCTTTCGTGAAGCACATCGTGCAATTGGGAAAGAATCGCTCGGCCGCGTTCGATGACCGCAATCCGGTCTCCGGGGATGAAAATTGCTCAGGCCTGGAGAGCAGACTGGGACTGTTGCTCGGGCTTCGGGAGAGCGAAGCGGTGCGGGACGAGAATTCGGGTGATTCTCGGGCGGGAGAGTTTCACCTGGTCGAGCACATTCTTCTCCGGCCGACTGCGGGTGCCCGGCATCAGAATCTCGATGTGCCCGAAGGGTTCTACGGGCTCAGGTTGTCCCTGCTGTTTGCAGTCCGGGGTTCGGGCTCGTCCGGCCTGGCTTTCCGACAACTGGTCGAGGAAACCGTCGCCCGAAACTGCCCTGCCCATATCCATCCCGAGGTGTTCTGGCTCGATGTGCCGGATATGACCCGTTTCAGGGAGTTGCACGACAGCTGGTTGCAGGCCAGGCGTACCCCGACGCTGGCAGCGCAGGTCGTCGACGAGGCCGCATCTGCGCTGCTCGGCTTCCTGCTCGAACTCAGGAAGCCGCCGGCAACGTGAGCGCGCATGACTAGGCCGCACGTGATCGGCGAGGCGCTGTTCGAGATTGCCTTTGTCTCGAAGCGTGGCGCGCGGGCCGTGCCCGAGGCGATCGAGGAATTCATCCAACACAGCCTGCTCAGACATACCGATGAGATCTTCAGCCACTGTGATCCCGATGGCGCGATCGCCAGGATCGATGTGCTGGAGGTGGACCTCGGCGACATCAACGGGCCCGACTTCCAGGTAGAGATGGAGGAGCGTTTCAAGGACCGGTTGCGCAAGGCGCTGAGGAAAAAGATGCGGGTGCTATCCACAGCCCCGGCGGAGGGGGAAGGCATTGTCACGCTCGAGATGGGCGGATTCGAGCAACTGTGCCATTTCCTTGAGATGGGGTATGTCAGGGACTCGGCGGCTCTTCTGGATGCCGGTGCGCCGGAGCAACTCCTTGAGCATGCCGTTCATCACCAGTCCGGCGCGCTCGCCGGCTTCCTGAAGCGCACGGCCAGACGGGAGGACGTATTGCGGCGCCTGGCCATGCAGTTTCCCGAAGCCCTGCTGGACGAGTTGCTGGAGATGTTGGCTCCGGGGGCGAGCGCTTCGCTGAGGGCTCGTATGCCTGAGCTCGAGGCAAGGCTTGCCCGGCGCAGCAGGACTACGACGTCTGCGGGTGTCCGGCGATATGTGTACGAGATACTGTTCGGTCTGCTGACACATCGCACCATGGCCGGGGGGGATGTGGACAGCTTGCTCGGCGAGTTTGTATCCGGCATGGATGCAGGTGGCGAGATGGAAGCGCGGGATGCCAGCCTCGGGCAGGATGATATTGCCGGGGCTTTGCCCTCTGCTGAGAGGTTGCGAGAAAGCTTCGAACATGCGTTGGAAACCGGCGATGTGTCCGGGCTGGAAGGCGGTTGGGGCGGGCTGATCGAGCGGCATGCAGACATGGTGCGCGAGGTCGTGGCATCTCGCGTACAGGATGTATCGAGGCGCGACAGGATTATATCGGTGTTGCCCGAGTCTATGTTGCGACAGCTGCTGCCGTTGCTGGACCCGGCGGATGCAATCCTTATGGAGGATGTTTTGCGCGGCCCGGGGCCGGAGTCCGGGGTATCGGAAACAACGCGGGTCGAGGTCTTGCTCAGCGGGTTCGCCGCGCGCTTGTCGGGTGCGAGGGACGGCGCGTTCACGGACGGGATCGAAGTTCTGATCGCGCATCATGCTGATGCGCTGGCCGGATTTCTGCTGGGTGGAATCGATACGTCTGCCCCCGGGCGTTTGCATGCTGGAGAGGCGCAGGCACTGGTCCGTTTTCTGATCGGGCGCAAAGCCAGGGGGGATTCGGGCGTATTCCTTGAGTCGGTGGAGACCCTGGCAGGCGAAGCGAAGGATATCGCGAGCTACTACCGCCACGTGCTGCAACAATTGCTGGCTGGTGCGCGCGTGGACCTGGTCGAGGCTGCAGGCATGGCTGCGGAGCAGGCAGCCCCCACGGAGAACGAACTGCTGCGCATGAGGCTGGAACAGGCGTTGGTCACCGGTGACGTGTCGGACATCGGCGGCGACTGGGCCGGCATGCTCCGGCGGCATGCAGGGCTCGTGCGCGAGGTGTTCGCCCGTCGCATGGGAGATGCTTTGCTCCGGGACAGGCTGGCATCGAGCATGTCTGCCCCGATGCTGCGTGAGCTGGTTGCGGTCCTGCGTCCGGAGCTGGTCGATATGATCGATTCGCTGTTGGCGCTGGAGGAGCTGTCGGGCGATGAGGCAAGTGCGATGTTCTGGCGACATTCCCTCACCTGGATGCACGATGCCCGGATGCGCGCGACGGGAGAGGGAACGGGCGATTACCTGCGAAGCCTTCTGGAGGCCGGCCTGAAGCCTGCGACATTGCGTCGGGCGGTGCAGCCGATCACACCGGAACTGGCGGAGATATTTCGGACACACGACACTCCGGAGGCGCTGCTTGGCAGGTTGAAGGGCCGCTTGCTTGGCAACGTGGCGGATGACGTGTCGCGCGAGATCGCACAGTTGGTCCGGCACCATGCCCGAATGTTGGCCGGTTACCTGGAAGGCGTTGCGGACCTCTCGGGCCTGGCACGTTTGCAGGCCGGGGAGGCACACGAGCTGACCCGTTTCCTGATCGACTGGAAGGGCAAGGGCGCTTCCCGGAGCTTCCTGGATACCGTGGAGCGGCAGGCGGCAGGGGTGAAGGATGCCGCGAGCTACTATCGCTTCGTGTTGCGCCACCTGCTGGCCGATGCGGTTGTGGACCTGGCCGAGGCAGTCCGAGCCGGAGCCGGGCAGGCATCGCCGATCACCGAAGAGCGATTCCGGACCCTGATGGAGAAAGCACTGAATCCGTCGGACGCAGTCCTGCTTGATGAATCCTTGCGCGGCACTGAACCGGTGACCGGGGCATCTGATGCCACACCTGCCGAAGCCCTGCTTGAGTGGTTTGGCGCTCGTCTGTCCGGCACGACGTACGAAGAAGTTACGGACGCGATCAAGGCGCTGGGTGCTGATCATGCCGACGCACTGGCGGACTATCTGACGCTCGGCCTGGATGCAGCCTCCATAGCTCGTTTGCGCGCCGGAGAAGCGCGCGCCCTGGCCCGCTTCCTGATCGTTCGAAGGGGCGGCGAGGGTGCGTCCGTGTTTCTGGAGTCCGTGGAGAAGCAGGCGCAAGAGGCAAGGAACCGGGAAGCCTATGCGCATAGCGTGTTGCGCCAGTTGCTGGCAGGCAAAACCGTGGATCTGGCCGAGGCAGGACTGGCCGAACGTGAGGCTCCAGACGCAGCGGATGAAGACGCGATACGTGCTCGAATTGAGCAGGCCCTGGTCACCGGTGATGTTTCGGGCCTTGAGGACGATTGGGCTGGGATGCTCCGGCATCATGCGGACTTCGTGCGGGGGGTGTTCGCTCGCCGCATGGGTGATGTTTTGCTTCGCGACATGCTGGCATCGGGCATGTCTGCCCCGATGCTTCGCGAACTGGTGAAGGTCCTGCACCCTGATTCGGGCGACATGATCGGATTGCTGCTGGCTCAACCCGAGCTGCAGGATGCCGGGCGGTCCGGGCTGCTGTGGTCATTCACGTTTGCCTGGTTGCACGAGGCGGGCGATCCACCAGCAGGTCCGGCGGCATACATACGTGGTCTGATGAACATGCTGGCGGATGCAGGCATGGATCGACGTGCGTTTCTGTCTGCAGTGCAGCATGTCGCGCCGGAAGTGGTGGCAGGTCTGCGGGATGTGGCGGAAACCGGTGACTTGACTGGGCGGGCACCCGCCGGCCTGGCGGTCCATCCACTTGCTCGACTGGCGGCCCGCTTGTCGGGGTCGGTGTCCGGAGACATCGCGGACGAGATTGATTCACTGGCCGCGCATCATGCCGACGTCCTGGCGGCCTATCTGGCACGGGGAATCGAAGCGAAAGCCCTGGCTGGCCTGCATACCGGGGAAGTGCGTGCCCTGATCCGCTTTTTGGTCGGACACAAGGGCAAGGGATCGGCCGGCGCGTTCCTGGAATCGATGGAGAGGTATGCGGCCGAGGCCGGGGACCAAGGGGCATATTATCGATATGTTCTTGGCCGATTGCTGGCTGATGAAGCGGTGGAACTGAGCTGGGAAGGTGTCAGGGCAGGCGACAGGGAGACACCGCAGGGTGGATCCGGGCCGGACGAGGTTGAGACAGTGACGGTTCAAGCCTTGCTCAATCGTTTGCAGGCTCGCCTGGCCGGGGCATCGGTGGGCGAGGTGTCCCGCGAGATTGGAGAACTGGCGCGGATGGATGCCGATAGCCTTGCGCATATGCTGGAGCAGGGACATGGCGTTATGTCCGGGTTGGATCGATTGGGGCTTGCCGAGGCCAGGGGGCTGGCGTTTTTCCTGATCCGTCGCAAGGCCGGACAACGGGCCGGATCTTTCCTGGAGGCGATTGAGAGCCAGGCGGAACATGCCATGAGCATCGCTGCCTATTACCGCCAGATCCTGCGTCACCTGCTCAGGGACGAACCTGTGGATCTCTTGGAAGCGGCACGTTTCGACCCTGTGCGGCAGCGCGACGAGGTCGGCAGGGAAAGGCTGCGGGACGAGAAAGACCGCGACGACAAGCAGGGAAGAGACAAGCCTTCCGCCATCGGCGAGATCCTGGTCGGCAATGCCGGGCAGGTGTTGCTGGGGGCCTACCTTCCACGACTTTTCAAAGTGCTGGAGCTGACACAGAATGGACGGTTCAGGGATCACGACGCAGCTCAGCGTGCTGTGCATCTGATCCAGTTTGCGGTGAATGCCAGCAGCGATATGCCGGAGTTCCTGCTGCCCCTGAACAAGATTTTGTGCGGATTGCCTGTGGAATTGCCTATCATCCGGGAAGTACGCTTGCAGGAGAAGGAACAGGAGACCATCGAGGGTATGCTGACGGCGATGATTCAAAACTGGTCAATTATCGGCAGGACCTCCATCGAGGGCTTGCGCGAATCCTTCCTGCAACGCGGGGGAAGGTTGGTGTTCCGTGACGATGCCTGGCATCTGACGGTTGAGAAGCGGGGTATCGACGTGCTGCTCGATCAGTTGCCCTGGAACTACACCCTGATCCGGCATCCGTGGATGGCCAGTGCCGTTCACGTCGAGTGGCGGTGACTGCATGGCGATGATCTCTCCCTTCAAAGAACCCGGCCCGAGCATGGAAAAGGCCAACGCAGCGACCCTGGAAAAGGAGGTCGCATGGTTCTCCCGGGTGGTCGAAGCGCGCTTCAGCCTGTATTTCGGGCAGGAGAGCGCCCATGCGGACATCCGTGAGCACCAGCCGCCAGCGCTGGACGGCGATGATTCGGAATACGCCTGCCTGGTTCGCGATTCCGGCATGGGTTTCGACGAGCGCATCGTGCTGATGTTGGCCCTGATCCCGCACATCCGGCCGCATGCGCTGGATGTATTCCTGGTGCACAACAAGAACTTCGAGCGTGAGTTCACCGAGTTCGGTGGTGTCCGAGGGCGCGCACAGGGCGGTTTCTGGCCGACCTGCGAAACGGCTGCCTTCATCCTGCACGGCACTGGCCTGGAGGGACGCTTCGAGTTCATCCGCCTGCTCGAGGACGATCACTTGTTCAGCGAGCAAGGGATCATCCTGATCGATCATCGTGGCGGATCGGAATCGCTGTTCGGCGGGACGATCCGCCTGTCCGACGAGTATTTCAGACGGCTGACCACGGGCAAGCATCTGAAGCCCGACTACAGCACTAACTTCCCGGCCAAGCGCATCACCACCCGGCTGGACTGGGACGATCTCGTGCTCACCGATCATGTGTGGGAAGAGGTGGAAAATATCAATGTCTGGCTTGAGCATTCGCACACCATCATGCAGGACTGGGGGCTGGAGCGCACCGTGGCCCCCGGCTACCGCTGCCTGTTCTATGGTCCGCCTGGCACTGGCAAGACCCTCACGGCCACCTTGCTCGGCGCCAAGGCAGGGCTGGATGTGTATCGCATCGATCTGTCGCTGGTGGTGTCCAAGTACATCGGCGAGACGGAGAAGAATCTGGCCGGCATCTTCGATCAGGCGAAGAGCCGTAACTGGATTCTGTTCTTCGACGAGGCCGATGCCCTGTTCGGCAAGCGCACCCAGACATCGAGCTCGAACGACCGTTATGCCAACCAGGAGGTGTCCTACCTGCTGCAGCGCGTGGAGGCTTTCCCGGGTGTGGTGATTCTGGCCACCAATCTGAAGGCCAATATCGACGAAGCCTTCGCGCGGCGTTTTCAGTCCTCGATCTATTTTCCGCTGCCGGACGTGGAGCAGCGTTTGCAGCTATGGCAGGGTCACTTCAAGGGCAAATGCCGGCTGGACGATCATGTGGATCTGGCGCGCCTCGCGGAGGATTATGCGATTGCAGGAGGCGCTATCGCGAACGTGGTACGCTACGGTGCGATCCGCGCATTGCGTTTCGGGCGGGAGGCCATTTCTCACGAGGACCTGCGCCAGGGGATCATCAAAGAGCTGACCAAGGAAGGAAAGACGATATGACCGGGGGACGGGTATGCACAAGGGGAGGAAGCCTGGGCCGCGCTGCGCTCGTGGCAGCCATGCTCTGTCTGTCACCTGTGGCCCAAGCCGCTACGGACCAAACGGCATCCAAGACCACTGCGACGGAACCGGCCAGCGCTCCCACGCTGAGTTGCAGTGACACCATCAAGATCACCGACAGGCCCGCTCCCGAGTTGATCGGGCAGATGCAGAAGCGGCTCATCGGGCTCGGTTACTACACGGGGAAAGACGATAGTCTGTGGGGTCCGCTCACGCGCGAGGCCCTGCGCGAGTTCTGTACCCACGAGAGCTTTGCACGAACCGAGGACCTGGTGGCGATGCTGGCCGACCATGCGGCCATCCACCAGGCATACCCGGACTGGCAGGACGTGCTGGCCGGGAAGGACTTCCTGGCATGGATGGGCGAACAGCCGGACAAGGATGATATCGCCAGGGTGCGCCGCTCTGGCTCCGCCCCGGCCGTGATCGCTTTGCTGCAACGCTTCAACGGGCGCGACGAGGCCAGTTCCCCGGCCGTGGTGGTCGAGACACCGGAAGTGGCGGAAACCCGGATAATAATCAACCTACCACCCAAGCAACCCGACG
>Ga0100395_1001362_pt1 | contig 18447 bp, 14 predicted proteins | sample CryGeymeta201519_FD_81542 | JGI IMG/M metagenome (GOLD analysis project Ga0100395, IMG submission 81542) | Groundwater microbial communities from Crystal Geyser aquifers in Utah, USA - Crystal Geyser metaG 2015-19 | ecosystem: Environmental > Aquatic > Deep subsurface > Groundwater | place: USA... | reverse complement strand
CTTTTAATCTACTTATCAGAAGCCGTAGCCCATCGGGCTACCGCCCCACGGCATACCACCGCCACCCCATGGGCTACCGCCCCAAGGACTGCCACCCCACGGGCTACCGCCACCACCCCACGGGCTACCGCCACCGCCCCACGGACTGCCGCCACCGCCGAATGGGCTACCACCCCATGGACTGCCGCCACCGCCCCACGGGCTACCACCCCATGGACTGCCGCCACCGCCCCACGGGCTACCGCCCCATGGGCTACCGCCACCGCCCCACGGGCTACCACCCCATGGACTGCCGCCACCGCCCCACGGGCTACCGCCCCATGGGCTACCGCCACCGCCGAATGGGCTACCACCCCACGGCATTCCGCCATTGTTGCCGCCGCCCCAGGGCATACCGCCGCCCCCCCACGGCATTCCGCCATTATTACCGCCGCCAAACGGGCTCATATTGATATCGCCAAACGCGGCGGCGGGTTGGACATCGGTCAGCATTACCGCACTAGCTATAAGCGTCGATAGCAGCAAAAATTTTTTCATTTCATTTCCAATGGCATATGACGTGAATTAAACGCCGGTTCGGAACACCCACACTTACAGACTGTCTCGCCGGTAACCGCACAACGTTGTAAAGCCATTAACTTCATCTGCCATAGGCCCCCGGCAGCATACCGCCGCCATCGGCCGGGGGCAGGATATAACCGCCGCCGGGCAATGGCTGCGCCGTCTGCGCAGGACCGGGTGCATTCGCCTGCCATTGACCGCCACCATACTGGGGCGAGGCAATAGGAAAACCGGCCTGGACATAGGGACTCGCCAAGGGCGAATAAGGCGCGCCCGTCTGGTAACCCCCACCCCAAGGGCCATTCCATGGGCTGGCCACGCCCGGCGTTTGTCCCGCCAGAGCGGCGACGCTAGCGCCAAGCAGCGCCGTGCCGCTCAGCATGGCCCTGGTCATGAGTAGTCCATTACGCATCGAAATCACCTTTATTCAACCTTGTTGCACTATCCAGCCGGTATCCGCATCAACAGGATGCTCGGCGCATCAGTAGTAACGCAACGCGCTTTGCGGCGAAGGCTGGGGCTGCTGACCTGGATTGGCCTGCTCGACGCCGGCGGGCATAGCCTGAGCGTCGGTCTGCGCCATCTTGGCCGCCAGTTCGTTGGCCAGCGACGGATTGACCTGGGCGATCACCGGCATCAGGTCATTGACCCGTTCCATTTGTTTCTGGGCGATCAACAGGTTGGCCGCGTCGTAGTATGACTGGGTGGCCTCGGGCAACTTGCCGCCTGAGTAATAGACGTTGCCCAGTTCGCCATGGGCGTCGGCATTGCTCGGACTCTTCTTGATGTAATCCTTGTAAGCGGCCACGGCGGCTTCCATGTCGCCCTTGGCATAGGCGTCCCGAGCCTTATTCAACTGGTCTTCAGATGCGCTCTGACCGAACGGACCAGCGGGTACGGCCTGACTGATAACCGATTTAGCTTGAGCGACGGCGTGATCGGCAGCCGGCTTGAACCAACCGGTGTAGCGATAGGCCAGGAAGACGATAAACAGGACCAGCACCGACCATACTATCCAATTAGCTGCTTTGCTTAACATGACGCTGTACTCCTCAAAGACTGAAAATAGATTCACTTATCGCATCGGGCGGACGACGCCGCCCGATGCGACGCGTTGCTTATTACCACCAACCCCGGTTCCACGGGCCACCGCCCCAACCGTTGTTGCCACCGCCGTTGTTGCCCCAGCCGTTGTTGCCGCCCCAGCCGTTGTTGCCGTTGCCCCAGCCATTACCATTGCCGTTGCCCCAGCCACCAAAACTGTCACTGGTATCCATGTTGAAGCCGAAATGGCCGCTACCCCGACCGTTGCCGTTGCCCCAGCCATTGCCGTTGCCCCAGCCGTTGCCGTTGCCCCAGCCGTTGCCGTTGCCCCAGCCGTTGCCGTTGCCCCAGCCGTTGCCATTGCCCCAGCCGTTGCCATAGCCAGGGCCACCACCGTAACCACCATAGCCAGGGCCAGGACCGTAGCCAGGCGCACCGTAACCAGGACCGCCGTAGCCGGCATAACCCTGAGGCGCATAACCTTGGTTGCCATAGCCATAGGCGGGCATCTGCTGGGCGGGAGCTTTGCCCCATTGACCCGGAGCCATGTACGGGCCCGGGGGCGGCGGCGCAGCGACTGCCAGGCTGGCATAAGCGGCGCCAGCGACCAATGCGAGGGTCAACAGTCTTTTATTACCGAAGATGTTGTATTTCATTTCCTACTCCTAAAGTTAAGTTAACCTACTTCACTACTTCCAACATGTGCGGCCTATCGGTCTTATTGCTGACCAACGACCGCGACTCCTCCTCGGTTCACGGGACATCCGTCGCCAAGATTTTTACAATTACCACAAGGGCGGAGGGGGTCCGGCATCCCCCGCCCGGTTACGCCACCAATTCCACGATTCGGAATTGGTCCAGCCGGACATCGGCGTACTCCATGGCACATACATTCCCTGACCACTCAGCCCCCAGGTGTTGAATGGGTCGCTGGAGGCGTTCACCTGACCGTAGGTCCAGCGTATCTGCCGAGCATCGGGCAAGCCGTTCGGCCCCGACTGCAACATATACAGGGCGCCGCCCGCCGAGCCCGGACTGCGATAGGCCATTTGCGGCGCGGTATAGGCCGGCTGACTTGGATAGGGCTGATAGACCGCGCCGTAGGCAGGATTGATCGCCTGCGCCCCAGGCGGGGCTTGCAGATAAACCACCGTGGCGCCACGGGTCTGCTCGGCGACCCGCATCTGGGCATTGCGTTGCGCCATATCGAAATAACTGGCGGACCACCCGGCCGAGGACATGAGGCACAGACCCAAGGTCACGATTAACGAGCGTTGTATTTGCATGACTGGCTCCTTAACTAATTTCATCATCCGACTTGATCCGGATGCCGCGCGGCTTGCGTTTTTGCAGCATCGGCTTCCGGAACTCTTTCGAGGCCTGCAATTTCGCCCGTGCCGTCTCGCCCGTCTTCCGGACCGGCGCCTTGGCCGCCTTTGCCACCGGCATCGGCGGCGCTACGGCATCGGCCAGGACGGCCTCGACCGGCGGCGCCGCCGGCGCGGGCTGAACTTGCGTCTCGGTTTTCTTGGTCAGTCTGGGTGGTCGTCCGGCCACAGCCGCCGGGACAGGCTCGGGCGCCGCAGTGGCAACCGGCTCGGCGGCGGACTTCTTCAATAGCTTGGCCGGCCGGCCTGGGGCCACGACGGGGGCTGGGGTGGCGGCGACAGTCGCCGTTTCGGAACCGGTCTCGGCGCTGGACCTCTTTGCCAAACGCGGCGGACGCCCAGTGCCGCCGGCCGGACCGGAAGGCGGCGTGCCACCTTCGTTACCTGAGCAACTGGCCCGGCCATCACCATTGGCGCAGAAGGCCTTGTGCGCCGACAGACAGCCCAGCGGGATAACCACCAGGGTCAGGAAGGTAGCGACGATAGAACCGAACAAGAGCGATACCGCCATGCCTTGGAAGATCGGGTCGGAGAGCAGCACGGTCGAACCAATCACCAGCGCCAGGGCGGTAATCATGATCGGCCGCATCCGTACCTCGGCGGCGAGTATCACCGCGTCGCGCACCGTCATGCCGCCTTCCACCTTCGACTTGGCGAAGTCCACCAGGAGGATGGAGTTGCGCACGATGATCCCCGCCAGGGCGATGAAGCCGATCATCGAGGTGGCGGTGAAGTCGGCGCCCAACAGCCAATGGCCAGGGACAATACCGATCAGGGTGAGCGGGATCGGCGCCATCACCACCCCCGGCAACAGGAAGTTGCGGAACTGGGCCACCACCAGCATGTAGATCAGGACCAGGGCGGCGCAGAAGGCCAGGCCCATGTCGCGGAAGGTGACATAGGTGACCTGCCATTCACCATCCCACTTGATGCCGGACTGCTCAGTGTTGGCGGGCCGCTTGAAGAATTCGATGCCCAGTGGTTTGCCGCCCGGATCGCGATAATCCGCGAGCTTGGCGCCGACATTCATCATCCCGTAGAGCGGCGCGCCCAGTTTGCCGATCACGTCGGCGGTGACGTATTCGACCGGGACCAGATCTTTGTGAAAGATCGGCTGGCTGACCGGATGCCAGACGAAACGGCCCAACTCGCCGAGCGGTATGGTGTTGCCATCCGAACTACGCACCGGCAGGGTCATCAGGGTGCCCGGATTGGAGCGCATCTCCAGCGGCAATTGCATGACGATGCTGGTCTGCTCCAGCTCATGCACCAGCTTGACCGAGCCGACCGAGAAGCCGCCCATGCCCATGGCCACTTCGCGGTTGATGTCCTCGACACTGATGCCATACATGGAGGCGCGTTGCTGATCGATCTCGAACACCGCCTCCTGGTGCGGATATTCCATGAAGGTGTTGATGTCGGCGACATCCGGGGTCTCGGCTAGCAGGCCCATCAAATCGGCCGCCACATGGCGCCGCGTTTCGGCGCTGGGGCCATATATCTCAGCCACCATCGAGGCCAGTACCGGCGGCCCAGGCGGCGTCTCGGCGACGGTCAGGCGGGCGCCGGCGGCACTGGCCAACGGCCCCAGACGCTCACGCACAGCGGTCGCGAATTCATGGCTGGAACGCTTGCGTTCCTCCTTGGGCAAAAGCTGCACTGCAATATCGCCCTGCCAAGGTTCGGAGCGGACAAAATAATGCCGCACCAGACCATTGAAGTTGAACGGCGACGAGGCCCCGACATAGGTCTGATAGGCGCTCACCTCGGGAAATGCGTTCAGTTCATGGGCCAGGCGGCTGGCCAGGTTGGTGGTGACGAACAGGTCCGTGCCTTGCGGCATGTCGATCACGATGTCCAGCTCGGACTTGTTGTCGAAAGGCAGCATCTTGAACGGCACGGCCTTGAAGTAGAACATCGACACCGAGGCCAGCATGGCGAAGATGATGCCGAACAAGGTCAACTTGCCAAGCAGCGGGCTGTTGATGATCGGCGTGATGACTTTGTCGTAGCCGCTGGCGATCTTCTTGCCTTGTTTTTCCTCGCGCTCGGCGGACTTTTCCAATTGCGCCATGTTCGGCTTGATGCGCGTCGCCAGCCAGGGCACGAAGATGAAGGCGGCGAGCAGCGAGAAGGCCATCGCTGCCGAGGCCAGTACCGGAATGGGCAACATGAATGGCCCCATCATGTCGGTAACGAAGCCCATGGGCAGCAAGGCCGCCACCACCGTGAACGTGGCGAGGATGGTCGGGTTGCCCACTTCGTCCACCGCTTCGACGGTCAGATTGGTATCGGTGCGGCGTTTCTCCAGCCAGCGGCGGTGGATGTTCTCCACCACCACGATGGCATCGTCAACCAGGATGCCGATGGCGAACACCAGGGCGAACATGCTGACCCGGTTGATGGTGAAGCCCAGCAGATAGGCCACTGCCAGGGTCATCAACAACACTATCGGGATGGTAATCAGGACGATGGTCGCCGAATCCCGACCCATAGTGATCAGCATCAGCAGGGTCACCACGACGGTCACCAGAACCAGCTTGAAGATCAGGTGGGAGACCTTGTCGTTGGCGGTTTCGCCGTAATCGCGGGTGACGCTAACCTTGACCCCGGCCGGGATCAGGCTGCCCTTCAGGCTATCGACCTCTTTCAGGACGCTGGCCGCGACATCGACGCCGTTGACGCCCTTCTTCTTGGCCACCGCGATAGTGACCGCCGGTTCGTTGCTGAACTCACCGTTGGCGAGGCGCTCGCTATGGTTGACGATAGTCTTGGTTTCGCTCTCGCCCTGGCTGATGCGCGCCACATCGCGCAGGAAGACCGGGCGCTTGTTTTGCACGGTGACCAGTAGATCACCCACCTGGCGGGCATCATGGAGAAACTCGCCGGAATAGACCTTGAAGGCAGTATTGCCAGCGACGATGTCACCAGCCTGGTTGCGCTGGTTGGCGGCACCAATGGCGCCGGCGATCTGACCCAGGGTCAGGTTGTAGGCTGCGAGCTGGGCGATATCCACATCGACCCGCACTTGCTCCGGGCTGCCACCGACGACGAAGCTTTGCCCGGTGTTGGGCAGCGACTTGAGGTGTTGCTGAACATCCAGACCCAGCTTGCGCAGGGTGACGATATCTTGTTCCGCAGACGACAGCGTGAGCGTGACCACTGGCACGTCGTCGATGCTCTTGGGCTTCACCAGGGGTTGCGACACGCCCTTCGGAATGGCGTCCAGGTGCGACATCAGCTTGTCGTAGAGCTTGACCAGCGACGGCTCCATCTGCTGTCCAACCACGAACCGGACGGTCACCAAAGACTGCCCATCGCGCGACATGGAATAGACGTGGTCAACCCCGGTTATCTCGCTGACCAGGCGTTCCAGCGGCTCCGAAACCAGGTTTTTGACCTGTTCCGCCGAGGCGCCGGGATAGGAGACCATGATGTCGACCATGGGCACCGATATTTGCGGGTCTTCTTCGCGCGGCGTGATGATCATACCCATCAGGCCGATGACAAAACTGGCGATCAACAAGAGGGGCGTCAGCGGCGACTGGATGAAGCTACGGGCGAGATTGCCGGCGATGCCGACCTTGCCGGTTTGCGCCGTGGGCGGCGTTCCGGTTGCGGCGCTCGGGGCCGGTTCTGGTCGATTTTCTTCGGACATGCTCATTTTCCTTGTTGTCTACGATGCCCGATTACGGCTGCCCGCCGGTCAGCGAGCTGCCGGAGCGCATTCCTTCGGTCGGCGCTTTTACCACCTTATCGCCGGCCTTCAGACCCGACAGCACCACCACCCGGTCGCCCTGCCGCTCGCCGATACGGATCACCCGCAACTCGGCCTTGCCATCGGCGCCGACCGCGAACACCGAGGGCAGGCTGCCGCGATAAACCAGGGCCGACGCAGGAATGACCGGCGCGCTGATAACCTCGCCTGGCGCGTGCGGCTCGGGCAACAAGGCCATGGCATACATCCCCGGCGCGGCCGGCACGCCAGGCGGCAGGGCCAGCTTGACGGTAACCGTGTGCTGGGCCGAATTGGCAGCCGGGAAGATTTGATCGACCATGGCATCGACGGTGACATTGCCGTCCAGCACCACCGGTATCAGCGAATTGGGGGTCAATTCCGAAACCAGCCGGGCCGGTACTTCCAGCCGCAGGTCCAGACTATTGACATCAGCCAGATCGACCAGCACTTGTCCGGGCTGGACGGTGTCGCCCAGATCGACGTGCTTACCCAGAATGACCGCCGGGAAGGGCGCTATGCTGCGCCGGTCGCGCAATGCCGACTCGACATGATCGATGCCGCCCTGTGTGGCGACCAACGCCGCCTGTTGCCGCTCATAATCGGCCCGCGCCTGATTAAGCGCCATGACCGAGAATTGCTGTTCGGACTGCGGCATCATGGGCGAGCCGCCCATGAATGGCGCGACCCGATTCATCATGTTGTAGAACGGCACAGTCATCCGTTCGTAGGCATCGTAGCCGGGGCCACCCATGGGCGAGACCGTGGGGCCGTAGAGCTTGTTGCGCAATTGCACCTGGGCGTTCTGGCTGGCCGACATCTCGCCCGACAACTTCGCCCAGGCGGTACGGTATTCCGCCAACTGCCGGTCTTCGTCGAGACCGATCACCACCTGACCGGGCTGGACGATCTGCCCTTCCCGGCCGTAGACGTAGACCACCTTGCCGGCCCCTTGGGCGTTGAGGTGAACGATCTGCCGAGGTTCGACGTAGCCGCCTACCTTCATGCGCGATACCAGGCTCTGCTGCACCACTTCAGTTACGCCAACTGCAGGCTCCTGGCGTTCGGCCACTGCCTTTTGGCTGGTATTCGACTCCGTCTTGCCGCCCTTGATTAACCAACCAAGCAGCGCGCCCGCCGCCAGTAAGCCAACAACGGCCGCAATAGTCGTTTTATTTGTCATCGAATCTCACCCCTGCCATTACTCGAACCCGCTGCCTCGACCGAGGCAGCGGCCCAACCGCCTCTAGCCGCGAGGCACCGTCCCCATGGCCGCGAAGCTCTTGATGAACGGCCCCGCCATGGCCGGGTTCTTGATCATGGCGCCATAGTCGCCGACCTTGAATTTCATCTTGCCGCTGGCATAGGCGATGCCCAAAGCCATCATGCCGATGCCCTTGGTGAGCCACTTTTCCCAATCGGCCGAACTCGCCCTCAGGTCCCAGTTCATGAGCTGGTTTTCATAGCTGCCGGCATGGACCACATAGCCGTTTTCGACCACGATCACGCCGTGCGGCGCGGCCTCGCCATCGAAGCCATAGGCAATCGTCGAGTTGAAGTTGATCTTGGCCAGGGCATCACCCAGCTCCGGGTCTTCGTTCCAGGCGTTGCCAAAATCAACCATCCAATCTTCAGAAAACAAAGCAGCCATGTTCATCTCCTCTCCGAGTAGCCAAAATACCGACCAGCATCCTTGCCCCGGTAAAACGCTTCCGTTCTAATTACCGGAACCAAACGCTTGCGGCGCCTATTACTTACAGTTTTATTTCTATCTAGAACGTAGCAAACGGCGTGCCACATATATCTTATTGATTCGTATGGTACATTTAGTTGACGCAACGTCCGACGATGTTGCACAGTGTTGCAAGACCGCTCCTTTGTCCCGTCAACACAATACAATTTACACAGAGGAATCAAGATGATAGACGTCCTTGCTGCTGCAACATCACGCAACACACGATCTACCGTGGATTTTCTGACCACCACTCACGAAGTGCTGGAAAGCATCATCGACCAGATCAATGACGGTATCGTCATCACCTCCCCGGAAGGCACGATCAGTTATTACAACCATGTCATCCGGGATTTATTCGGCCTCGGCGAGGACCAGCCGATCAAACAACTGAAGGACCTCTGCAAGATCAACTGGAGCAAGCGCCTGGCGCGGGCGGCGATCGATTCGGGCGGCGACTACGGCACCGCCATCGCCAGCGACCGCGCCATCCACTTCGAGGAGAAGATTCACGCGGGCGACACCATCCGTTTTCTCCAGTTCACCATCAAGCGACTGTTCTCGCAAAATCGCCAACATGAAATCCGGGTGATCGTGATCCGCGACATCAGCGCCAAACGGCGCCTGGAGGCGACCCTGCAAAGCGGCGGCACCTGCGGCCTGATTACCGGCAGTCCGGAGATGCTCAAGGTATTGGAACGGGCCAGACAGATCGCCGCATCGGACGCCTCCATCATGTTGCAAGGCGAATCCGGCACCGGCAAGAGTTGTGTGGCGCGGCTGATCCACGAACATAGCCCGCGCCACGGCTACCCGCTGGTCGAGGTCAATTGCGCGGCGGTGCCGGAAACCTTGATGGAATCGGAGTTCTTCGGCCACGCCAAGGGCGCCTTCACCGGAGCGCACGACCAACGGCAAGGCAAATTCCAGGCCGCCGACCACGGCACCTTGTTTCTCGATGAAATCGGCGAGTTGCCGCTGCACCTGCAAGCCAAGATATTGCACGCCATCGAGGATAGACGGTTCCAGATGCTGGGTTCGAACGAGACGCTGAACGTTAATTTCCGGCTCATCAGCGCATCCAATGTGAACCTGCGCGAGGCCATCGACAGCAACCAGTTCCGCGCCGACCTCTATTACCGGATTGCCGTGATACCGATGAACATCCCGCCCCTGCGCGAGCGGATCGGCGATGTCCCGCTGCTAGTAAACCACTTCTGCGACGACCTGGTGGCGCGCGGCCACAAGGACAATATCAGGATCACCAAGGGCGCCTGGCAGACCCTGTTGAATTACCCCTGGCCAGGCAATATCCGGGAACTCAACAATGCCATCGAATATGGCGTGATCTGCTCGGACGAAGGGGTCGTCGACGTCGATAGCCTGCCCCAGGATATCCGGCTATACAGCCGCGATACCATGGTCGGCAAGCTACCCGCCGTACCCGTCGCGCCGGCTGGCGACAGCCCCGCCGGGGATGCCGAACTGCGTAGCCAGCAACTCGAACTGATCGAGGCGTTGGAAAAGGCGCACGGCAGCAAGGCGCTGGCGGCGCAAATACTCGGCATCGACCGCACCACGCTATGGCGGCGGATGCAGAAAGCGGGCCTGGCAGGGTAAAAACCACCTTGGCCATGCCGCCATCCGGATCGGCCGCCGTCGAGTACGCAACGCAAAACACTGAAGGCGATATTTTTAACGCCCAAATATCTGCAATGGGCGCGGATGGATGTGCGATTTATTTGATTAAAGGCAACGGCTCGAAAATCAATGTCTGGTCAGGGGTCCATCCCAATTTTTAACCGCTGTGTTGGAGCTCATTCGTAGTGCGTCCACATACGCAAGACACGAACCGTCCTCTCTGGCGTCCTATCCTCCGGGCGCACGTTCATGGCCACCGGCCAACGATCCAATCAGGTTCGCGTCAGAACGGTATGTCGTCGTCCAGATCGCCGGCCACGCCGCCCGACGGTTTGGCCTGGGCCGCGCCGCCGCTCTCCGTCGGGGCGCTGTCATAGTCGGCGCTGCCGCCACCACCGCCACTACGGGAACCGAGCATCTGCATCCGGTCGCCGCGAATCTCGGTGGTGTAGCGGTCATGGCCTTCCTTGTCCTGCCACTTGCGGGTGCGCAGACTGCCTTCGACATAAATCTGGCTGCCTTTTTTCAGGTATTGGCCGCACACCTCGGCCTGGCGGCCAAAGAAGGCCACGCTGTGCCATTCGGTGACTTCTTGCTTGTCGCCGTTCTTGTCCTTGAACGTGTCCGTGGTAGCGATGCGCAGATTGGCAACCGCGTCGCCACTGGGCATATAGCGAACCTCGGGGTCGCGCCCCAGGTTGCCAATCAGGATTACCTTGTTTACCGAAGCCATTTAATCGTTTCCCCTATTCAACAGATGTGTAATGCCTTCCTCGTCCCAGCCGGTCTGGCTGACCTTGAGCATGACCGTACCTTCTTCATGCAGCACGGTTACCGCCTCGACGCCGGTAAAGACCGCCAGTTGTCCGGCCAGCCTTTCGGCATCGGCCGCCGTCATGGCGCCGATGTGGAACATCTGGGTCTTGACCCGTGGCGGCGGTGCCATGGCCAAGGCTAGCACGACCCAGATCGCCATGAGCGCGGCGCAAAATATGAACACGGCGTAATAGCCAACATGCTGCGCCAGCCAGCCGCCGGCCACGCCACCGGTGAACAGGCCGATGGCCTGGGCGGTATTGTAAACCCCCATGGCCGTGCCTTTCGCCTCGGGCGGCGCGATCTTGGAAATCAACGACGGCAGGCTGGCTTCCAACACGTTAAAGGCGATAAAGAACAGCAACAGCGCCAGCGCCACGCCCCAGAAGAAGTTCATCGATGCCGCCAGCAGCAGCTGCGCCGCCAGCATCAACAGCACTGAGCCGACCAGGGACTGCTTCAACTTGCCCTGGCGTTCGCCAAAGATAATCACCGGGATCATGAAGGCGAAGGAGACAATCACCACTGGCAGGTAGACCTTCCAGTGCTCGGCGACCTGTAGTCCGTCCTGAGCCAGGGCAAAGGGCACCACGTTGAACATGGCCATCTGCGAGGCGTGCAGGGCGAAGATGCCCCAGTTCAGACGTAACAATTCCGGATTGCGCAGGACGTCCTTGAGCCGAGCCGGATTGGCCTCGGCGTCGGAGTGGAAGGCGGTCTTGCCGGGGTTCGGGGTGACGAACAGGATCACCGGTATCGCCAGCAGCGACAGGATGCCGGTCAGGTCGAACATGCCCGGCACACCGATCCAGCGGTAGATTGCCGGGCCGGAGGCCAGGGAAACCGCGAAGGCCAGGCCGATGGTGCTGCCGATCACGGCCATGGCATGGGTGCGCTTTTCCTCGCGGGTCAGGTCAGCCAACAAGGCGGTCACGGCGGCCGAAATAGCGCCTGCGCCCTGAATCGCCCGGCCCAGTATGATGCCCTCGATGCTGGTCGCCGAGGCCGCCATGAAGCTGCCAACCGCGAACAGCAACAAGCCGAATATGATTACCGGCTTGCGGCCGATCTTGTCCGAGGCCATGCCGAACGGGATCATCAGCACCGCCTGGGTCAGGCCGTACATACCCAGCGCCAGGCCGATCATGGCATGGTCGGTGGTCAGGTCCTTGGCATACAGGGCGAACACCGGCAGGATCAGGAACATCCCCAGCATCCGCAAGCCGAAAATGCCGGCCAGCGAGACGGTCGCGCGGCGTTCGCCAAGGGTCATCGAATTTGCATCCGAACTCATATTTGGGCTACCTATCGAAAGTGCTTAATATTAACCGTTTTCACTCTTGGTCTTAAACCGCAATGATCCGAGTCCGCGGCGCCCGTACCCACAATCTAAAGAACATCAACCTGGACCTGCCGCCGCATCGGCTCATTGTCATTACCGGGCTGTCCGGTTCCGGCAAGTCCTCGCTGGCCTTCGACACCCTCTACGCCGAGGGCCAGCGCCGCTATGTCGAATCGCTCTCGGCCTACGCCCGGCAGTTCCTGCAACTGATGGAAAAACCCGACGTGGACCTGATCGAAGGCCTCTCCCCAGCCATCGCCATCGAGCAGAAGGCCGCCAGCCACAATCCGCGTTCCACGGTCGGCACCGTGACCGAGATTCACGACTACCTGCGCCTGTTGTTCGCCCGCGCCGGTACGCCGCGCTGCCCCCACCACGGCATAGAACTGGCGGCGCAGACGGTGTCGCAGATGGTCGATCAGGCGCTGGAACTACCGGCGGATACCCGGCTGATGATCCTGGCGCCACTGGTGGTCGGCCGCAAGGGCGAACAGCTCGGTCTGTTCGACGAGCTGCGCGCCCAGGGTTTCGTCCGTCTCAGGATCGACGGCGAGGTTCACGACATCGATGCCGTACCGAAACTGGACAAGCACCGCAAGCACACCATCGAGGCGGTGGTCGACCGTCTCAAGGTCCGCCCCGATATGAAACAACGCCTGGCCGAGTCGTTCGAGACGGCGTTGCGCCACTCCGACGGCAAGGCCCTGGCGGTGGAGATGGACAGCGGCCGCGAGACCTTGTTCTCGGCCAAGTTCGCCTGTCCGGTGTGCGACTATGCCCTGCCTGAGCTGGAGCCGCGCCTGTTCTCGTTCAACAACCCGATGGGCGCCTGCCCGAAGTGCGACGGCCTGGGCCAGATCACCTTCTTCGACCCCAAGCGGGTGGTCGCCTTTCCGCACCTGTCACTGGCCGGCGGCGCGGTCAAGGGCTGGGACCGGCGCAACGCCTTTTTCTACCGGATGCTGGAAGCGCTAGCGCTGCACTACGGCTTCGACATCGACACGCCCTACGAGAACCTCCCGCCGGCTATCCAGGAGATGATCCTCTATGGCAGCGGCCACGAGATCATCACCTTCCGCTACCTGGGCGACGGCGGCCGCCAGGTTACCCGCAAGCACGCCTTCGACGGCGTCATCCCGACCCTGGAGCGGCGCTACCGGGAAAGCGAATCGCAACTGGTGCGCGAGGACCTGGCCCACTACATCGCCACCCGGCCGTGCCCGGAATGCGGCGGCAGCCGGCTGCGGCTGGAGGCGCGCAACGTCATGGTGGGCGGCCATAGCCTGCACGAACTGGCCCGCCTGCCCATCCACCAATCGCTGCAATTTTTCGCCGAGTTGAGACTGACCGGCCACAAGGCCCAGGTCGCCGACAAGATCACCAAGGAGATCGTCGCCCGCCTGTCCTTCCTCAACGACGTCGGCCTCAACTACCTGTCGCTCGACCGTTCCGCCGACACCCTGTCCGGCGGCGAGGCCCAGCGCATCCGCCTAGCCTCGCAAATCGGCTCGGGTCTAACCGGCGTGATGTACGTCCTCGACGAGCCGTCGATCGGCCTGCACCAGCGCGACAACGACCGTCTGCTGGGCACCCTCAAGCACCTCAGGGACCTCGGCAACACGGTGATCGTGGTCGAGCACGACGAGGACGCCATCCGCCATGCCGACCACATCGTCGACATGGGGCCGGGCGCCGGCGAACACGGCGGCGAGATCATCGCCGAGGGCAAGCTGGCCGACATCCTGGCCAGCGAACACTCGCTCACCGGCGCCTACCTGTCCGGCCGTCTTTCCATCCCGGTACCGGCCACGCGGCGGCAGGCGCGCGAGGGCCGGGTGTTAAGCCTGACCGGCGCCAGCGGCAACAACCTGCAAAACGTCACCCTCAACCTGCCCACCGGCGTCATGGTCTGCATCACCGGCGTATCCGGCTCCGGCAAGTCGACCCTGATTAACGACACCCTGCACGCCATCCTGGCCAACCAGTTGAACGGCGCCGCCCTGGAACCGGCGCCCTATGAAAGCCTCGCGGGCAGCGAGTTCTTCGACAAGATCGTCAACGTCGACCAGAGCCCCATCGGCCGCACGCCACGCTCCAACCCGGCCACCTACACCGGCCTGTTCACGCCCATCCGCGAGTTGTTCGCCGGCACCGTCCAGGCCCGCGAACGCGGCTATGAGCCCGGCCGTTTCTCCTTCAACGTCAAGGGCGGCCGCTGCGAGGCCTGCCAGGGCGACGGCATGATCAAGGTGGAGATGCACTTTCTGTCCGACATCTACGTGTCCTGCGACGTCTGTCACGGCAAGCGCTATAACCGCGAAACACTGGAGGTCGAATACAAGGGCCGGAACATCCACCAGATACTGCAAATGACGGTGGAAGAGGCGCGCGCCTTCTTCGACCCAGTGCCGGCCATCAAGCGCAAGCTGCAAACCCTGATCGACGTCGGCTTGAGCTACATCCGCCTGGGCCAGTCCGCCACCACGCTATCCGGCGGCGAGGCCCAGCGGGTCAAGCTATCCCTGGAACTGTCCAAGCGCGACACCGGCCGCACCCTGTACCTGCTCGACGAACCGACCACCGGACTGCACTTCCACGACATCTCGCTGCTCCTGACCGTGCTGCAACGACTGGTCGAACACGGCAATACGGTCGTGGTGATCGAGCACAACCTGGACGTCATCAAGACCGCCGACTGGATCATCGACCTCGGCCCGGAAGGCGGCGACGGCGGCGGCCGCATCATCGCCGAAGGCTCCCCGGAGCAAGTGGCCGCCAACCCGGACAGTCATACCGGGCGCTATCTGCTACCGCTGCTGGCGCGTTCCATAGCCGCCGCCACGCAGCGCAACTGATCGTAGGTATAGCGCTCGGCGAATTGTTCGAACACCGGCTTCATGCCGAATTGACCGTTCGCCCGCTGGCTTTGCAAAGCAGCGCGGATGGCGTCGATCTCTTCCGGCGGCAGCGCCAGCGCTTCATGCGGTTCGAGCAGGCCGAGGCCGATGGCTTCGGTGCAGTGGCTGTACACAGTGCCTGGCTTGAGGCCGCGCGCCTGGGCGATTTCGCTGACCGTGGCGCCCTCGCGCAGACCTTGCAGGGTTAGGCTGGCGCTGGCGCCCAGGCCTTCGTCGAGCGTGGCGACGGGGGCCTTGCGGGGGGCGGCGGCGGTCGGGATCGACGCCGGCAAGCCATGTTCTTCGGCGTGGTTCTGGCAGAGCGCGACAATCGCCGCGCCGTAGCTTTCCAGCTTGCGCGCACCGATACCGGAGATATGGCGCAGCCGGTCAGTCGATTGCGGACATAGATGAGCGATCTCGGCCAGCGTGGCGTCGTGAAAGATGACGTAGGCGGGTACGCCGTGTTCCTTCGCGGTCTCGCCGCGCCAGGCGCGCAGGCGCTCGAACAGGGCCTGGCCGATGGCGTCGAGTTGCGCCGCAGGGGTCTTGCCGTGCGCCGTGCGAGCGGCCTTCTTGTCGATCTGTTTGCGCAGCATGACCTGTTGTTCGCCCTTCAGTACCGCGCGGCTGGCTGGACTGAGTTTCAGCGCACCATAGCTGGCGTGGTCGATCTCCAGATAGCCCAGCGCGACCAGTTGGCGAAACACCGCGCGCCAGTCCTTTTCGGAGAGTTCCTTGCCAATGCCGTAGGTGCTCAGGGTGTTGTGGTGCCACTGGCGGATGCGTTCGCTATCGCGGCCGAGCAGGACATCGACCACATGCCCCGCGCCAAAGCGTTGTTCGGTGCGGTACACGCAGGACAGCGCCTTGCGCGCCGCCTCGGTGCCATCCCAGGTTTGCGGCGGGTTGAGGCAGATGTCACAGTTGCCGCAGGCGCCGCTTTCCTCGCCGAAGTAGGTGAGCAGGCGCTGGCGGCGGCAGGTAGCGGATTCGCACAGCGCCAGCAACGCGTCCAGCTTGGCGTGGCCGAGACGTTTGAACTGTTCATCCGCCTCGCCTTCGTCGATCATCCGCCGCTGCTGCACGACATCGCCCAGGCCATATGCCATCCAGGCATCGGCCGGCGCGCCATCGCGGCCGGCGCGGCCAGTTTCCTGGTAATAACCCTCGATGCTCTTGGGCAGGTCGAGATGCGCCACAAAGCGGACATCGGGTTTGTCGATGCCCATGCCGAAGGCGATGGTCGCCACCATGACGATGCCGTCTTCGCGCAGAAAGGTATCCTGGTTGCGCCGCCGCACAACCTGATCCAGACCGGCGTGATAGGGCAGCGCCTTGATGTCGTGTTCGACCAGCCAGGCGGCGGTTTCTTCCACCTTCTTGCGCGACAGGCAATAGACGATACCAGCGGCATCAACATGATCGGCGCTAATGAAATTGAGCAACTGGGCGCGTGCGTTGTCCTTTTCGACGATCTGATAGCGGATGTTGGGGCGGTCGAAACTGGCGACGAAAATGCGCGCCTTTTCCAGTTGCAAACGCTGCACGATCTCCGCCTGCGTCGCGGCATCCGCCGTGGCGGTCAGGGCGATGCGCGGCACCTCGGGAAAGCGCTCGTGCAGCACCGAAAGCTGGATATATTCGGGCCGGAAGTCGTGCCCCCATTGCGACACGCAATGCGCCTCGTCGATGGCGAACAGGGCCAGTCCCGGGCCGGCGGCCACAGCCTCCAGCAGCGCCAGAAAACGCGGCTGCATCAGGCGTTCGGGCGCAACGTAGAGCAGATCATAGTCCCGATTGAACAGACCGCGCTCGATGGCGGTAGCCTCCGCGCCGCTTTGCGACGAATTCAGATAGGCCGCCTTGACCCCGGCCTCGCGTAGCGCCGCGACCTGATCATGCATCAAGGCGATCAAGGGCGACACCACGATGCCGACACCGAGGCGCAGCAGTGCGGGAATCTGATAACACAACGACTTGCCGCCGCCGGTCGGCATCAGCACCAGGGCATCGCCGCCGGCCGTGACGTGATCGACAATATCGGCCTGGCGGCCGCGAAAAGCGGGATAACCGAATACTTCCTGAAGCAGTGCGAGCGCGGCGGACATGAGCGAGTAGATTGAGTGAGCGATGAATTCTACCAGCCAGTTGAACTTGAATATTCGAAGCAATCCGGCTCCAAGGCTGAAAAACAGCGGTCATTTCTATTTAGCGCTAACAGGCTCAAAACGACCAGGGATAGGATGTGCCTGCCGTTATCCTTTGCGTCCCTGGCCGATTTCATGATGCTGTTCTGATATGCTCGCCTCTATTGACCTCATCGCCCTGGTCGCCCACTTCCGCGAGGCGGCGGATCGGCAAGGCGACGCCCTGGTGTTTGAACTCTATGACCTGACCGCGGCGAGAATCGCCCTGCTAAGAAGATGACCGAACTCATACGACTATCCAAACTCATGGCCGAACGCGGCCTTTGCTCCCGCCGCGAGGCGGATGTCTATATCGAACGCGGCTGGGTCTATGTCGACGACCAGAAGATTGACGTGCTAGGCACGCGGGTCGACCCGGCCAGCAAGATCAAGCTGTCCGGCCAGGCCAAGGCGGCCCAGCAGCAACGGGTCACCATACTGCTGCATAAGCCGATCGGCTATGTCTCGGGTCAGCCGGAGCCGGGCTACAAGCCGGCCGTGACGCTGATCCAGCGCGATAGCCAATGGCGGGAAGACAGCGGCCAGACATTCAGCCCGGCCATGCTCAAGGGTCTGGCCCCGGCCGGACGGCTCGACATCGATTCCACCGGCCTGTTGGTCTTGACCCAGGACGGACGGGTCGCACGGCAGTTGATCGGCGAGGACTCCGACATCGAGAAGGAATACCTGGTCCGGGTCGAGGGTCAGTTGAGCGAGGACGGCCTCGACCTGCTCAACCACGGTCTAGCGCTGGACGGCTATGCGCTGAAGCCGGCTCAAGTGGCCTGGCAGAACGAGGATCAGCTCAAGTTCATCCTGAAGGAAGGCAAGAAACGCCAGATTCGCCGCATGTGCGAATTGGTGGGTCTGCGGGTGACGGGCCTGAAGCGGGTACGCATCGGCCAGGTCAAGCTGGGCCATCTGCCGCTCGGGCAATGGCGGTTTCTACACGAGGATGAACAGTTCTAAGCGGCGCTCAGTGTAGTGTTGCATTCTTTGGAATGCTTATATGTAAGCCCTTGTCGGGATTCAACCCGACAAGCCGGGCATGTCAGCGGGGTTTTGTAGGTCGGGATTTATCCCGACGACGCGGGTTCCATG
>Ga0100395_1001357_pt1 | contig 18504 bp, 17 predicted proteins | sample CryGeymeta201519_FD_81542 | JGI IMG/M metagenome (GOLD analysis project Ga0100395, IMG submission 81542) | Groundwater microbial communities from Crystal Geyser aquifers in Utah, USA - Crystal Geyser metaG 2015-19 | ecosystem: Environmental > Aquatic > Deep subsurface > Groundwater | place: USA... | reverse complement strand
TGGAATGCTACAATCAGGCGTTGAAAGTAGCTGAAGGGAGGAAGAGGGAGGAACTAATAGCAAAATGCTGCCTAAAAATTGGAAACATACAGGAGAAAAGAAGTGAGTGGGATACTGCATTAGAAAATTTCACCAGATGCTTGGATGCATCCAAAAAAACTGCTGATTTTGGCGGGATGGCTGATGCGCATTATGGTATTGGATATGTTTGTAGGAAAACAGACCAGCTAAACAAGGCATTAGATAATTATAGCAAGTCATTGGAGTATTATAAAAAAGTTGATGACTTGTCCGGGATAGGGAAGACATACATTGCTATGGGGAGTACAATGATGTATAAAGGGGAATACGGCAACTCAATAAAATTGTTTCATAAAGCCCTTGATATGTTTGAAAGTCTGGGGAACAAATACGAGACTGTTAGGGTCTACAACAACATTGGCGCTGTTTACGGCAGAAGCAGAGATATAGATAATGCTATCAAGTATTATGAAAAGCAAATAAAACTTGCAGAAGGAATAGGATATGTTGAATTACTGGCATATGGTTTAAGCAATCTTTCATTAAGCTATGGGGAAAAAGGTGATGCTGACAGAGCCACGATTTATATTGAAAAAGCCCTCCCAATGGTTAAAAAGTTAGGTGATAAATACGTAATTGCTAACACATATGCCAATCTTGGGTGCATACTCTATCTTAAAAAAGACTGGAAAGGCTCCATTAAAAGTTTCAATGAAAGTGTTAGAATTGGCAAAGAAATAAAAAGTCTAGATAGTTTATCTATGACATATCTTGATTTCGCAAAAATGTACAAATCCAAAGGCGATAACATAAATGCAAAAAAGCAGTTTGAGAACGCCTTAAAATGTTATGAGAAACTTGGGAATAAGGAAAAGATTAAAGAAATTAAAAACGAATTGTTAGAATTGGAAAAGGGGTTGAGGAAATGTCAGAAAACTCGGATAAAAAGAAAAGTCTTGAAAAGCTGAAGGAAAAACTGAAAAAAATGAACAGACCTGAGGAGGAAATCACTGACAGTGAGATAAGTGTAATAGAGGCTGAGATAGAAAAGGTTGAAGAAAGAGAAGAAGAGGAAAGAGAAGAAAAGGAAAAAGAAGAAAGGGAAGAAAAGGGAAAGAAGAAGGAAAGCGACATAAATGAATGAATACGACATAATTATACCTTATTTAGTTGGTGCTGTTTCAGCAGTTGTAACAGCGGTTGTTGTAAAGGTTATTTCGTCAAAAGCAGAAAAACAACAGAGGATAAAACCAACCTCCGTGGTTGAGGAAATCGGAGTGCAAAAAGATGTAACAAAAACCATGTTTAGATGCCCTAAGTGTGGGCAGACATTCATGGTGGAGGAAAAAGCGCGTCCTTTTAAAGTCAGATGCCCACACTGCGGTATAGAAGGTATGATAAAATAATTATTCTTTTAATATCTTACGGAAAAAAACCAAAGGTTTTTTTCCTAAGATTTTAGGAATTCACTCTGTGAATTCCGTAAAATCCCAAGAACCTTTCCCATCAATTCTTCTATCCCTTCATTAGTTAATGCGGAAATCTTTAACCTGTCTGAATTTGTTTTTAAAATATCGCTTTTGTTCTCAACCTCAATTAGTGGGATATTAAATGTTTTTTTAATATCATCTAACAATTTTAATTGCGCATCCAGAGGATAACCACAATGCCCAGTTGGGTCGATTATGAAAACAATCACGTTTCCAAGATATTTTAATGCGAGTATTGCCTGTTTTTCAATCTCACTCCTTTTTGCGAGTTCCCTGTCAAGCAGACCTGGTGTGTCAATCACCTGATATTTTCTGTATTTTATTTTGAAATGCCCGACAGAAACACCCTTTGTTGTGAAAGGATAAGCGGCAATTTTTGGTTTACCAGATGAGATTTTTCTGACTAAAAGGGATTTACCCACGTTTGGATAACCTGCAACAACAACTGTTGGAATGTTTTCAATGCATGGTATGTTTTGCAGTTTTTCTCTTACAGTGTTCAGAAACAGTAAATCGTCTGATACCTGTTTAACAACTGATGAAATCCTGCCATAAACCTCCTTTTTTTTGTTTTCAATAAATTTCTCATTCCTTGACCTTTTGATTTGCTTTATCCCTTTGTCTCCGATTTTTTTCACTGTTTTCCTGCACCAGTCAAGACTTCCAAGGGATTTTTTTATCCTTCCAACGCCTATAAGCAGGTCTGAGAGTTCAAAATAAAATCTGGGTACAGCATCAAAGTTAGGGAAGGATGAAACATACCCCTTCGTGGTTGTATCAATTGTGTCTGCTGCACTGCTTATTCTCGCAGCAGCAGTTTTCCTTAGTCTAAATACATGTATTTTGTCCTCAACCTTGACCTTTGATGCCTTTCTGAAAGCCGTGTCTATTATTTCATCACTTGTCATTATTGTTCGAATTTTAGACATCCAAGATGACACCTCGTTCTGCATACTTAATGTTTTACCCCTATTTGTCGCAAACCTTTATACCCCTGTAAATAAATAGCAGCCGTATATGGAAAATCTTAGGGTATTGAAACATCTGGCTATAATGGGCGGCTTGAGGAATTTTGTCCCACTTTCATCAGGGGAACTGGCAAAAATGCTTGGGATAAGCCAGCAGTCAGCATCAAAAAAAATCCTTGAACTAATTGATAATGGAATAATAGAGAGAAGGCTCGGCGCTAAAAAACCTTTGATTAAAATAACAAAAAAAGGGCTTGGGTTGCTGCAAAAGGAATACGCAGAATATCAGCGGATGTTTGAGGCATTGAAAAAACTATCTGTGAAAGGGGTTGTAATAAGCGGTATGGGTGAAGGCAGATACTACCTGACATTGAAAGGATACAAAGACCAGTTGAAAAGAAAACTGCGCTTCAGTCCATATGAGGGAACATTGAATCTCAGGATATCCCCTGGTGAATCCAGCAAACTGAACATTTTAAAAGAATCCTCAGGAATAACAATTGATGGTTTTCAGGATGGGGAGAGAACATTCGGCCCAGGCAAATGCTTCCCTGCAAAAATCAGGAATATGGACTGCGCGGTGATAGTGCCGAACAGGTCGCATTACTCCGATGTTGTTGAAGTAATATCCAAGGATTATCTAAGGGAAAAACTAAAACTCAGGGATGGGGACGAGGTCGAGGTGGAGATAAGGCTGTGATTTGCTGAATCGTTGAAGGTTGTACCAATGTGTGAAAATGTTTATCCTTGCAAGTCAAAACATAAAGATAAAGTATTAGTGAGGTGATTTAACCATATGAAAAAAATTATTGCTTTCTTTGTAACATGCTTAACAGTGATAATAATCCTCATACCATCTGCGAAGGCTTCATCTATTTATGAAAAATATGTCGAAGACGAAACAAACGATGTCGTGAAGGTAGTAATAACACAATCAGACATGATATTCTTGAAAGTGGATGGTCATCCTGATATTGATATTAAAAGGGTGAGAACCTATGAAAACGGAACAAATATAGAGTTTGAGATGGAGGTGGTTGGAAAAATTATTAAAAATGAATATCACAGGTACACATTTTCAGTTTCTGATAAAATTCATAATAACTTCTTAATAGGTTCAATATATGATACTGAGTACAAAAATGGACATACCCTAATGTATAAAGGCTCTCAGGTGGTGGGAAACTATTCAAACTCTACTTATGTTTCCAATGACAAAATAAATATAAAAATACCGACGCGGCTTTTTTTGAATTTTTCTAACTTTTATGTGGCCGGAAAAACTTACGAGTTCAACAATTCAACAAAGGAAAACTTTTTAGATTCTTCTGAAAAAGGTTTTGAAGAACTTGCTTCGCAAGGATTGTCAAATCGTCAACTATTAGCAATACTTGTTCCAATAATGATAGCGGCACCAATAGTTTATTTTGTTATATATAAATGGCAAATGAGGAAAACAAAATTCGAATGATGATATGCCCAAGTAGTCAGTTGAGTTTATCAAAAAATGTATTTGGGGAGTTGGTGTCTCCTCAGGTGTCTCACAGATTGAGCACCTACTGGATTTCTGTTCTCCTCTAGCAAAATAAGAAAGGGCCGTCACAAAACTTAATAAATCCCATTCACTTATCTGTTTTCTATGCAGCGCACAGGTTTAGCAACCCTTCCACTGCATTATGGTAGTGCGCCAAGATGGCTTTTTGGGAGGATGGTGAAGCTTGCAGACGGTATTGTTAGAATCATGGTTGATGAATACGGTGCTGAGGAGTTTTTGAAAAGGCTCTCCTCAGATGTGATGTACAGTGTGACAAAGCAAGGCATTATCAGTAGTTTGAGGAACGGCACAGGTTTCTGGTATCATGCAGATCATGGTGAGATTAATGGTGTAGCATTGGGTGGAGAAGGCAGAATCGGTGTGTTTGATGAGGATGTTTGGAGGGCCTATGAGGATAGTGGCTCTACAGCGAGCCCAGATATTGTTGATAAGTATGGTGGTAAAGAACAGGATGGTCTTGTCATGCCCTTGGAGGAAAACTGGTTGCATGGGAACGAGTTTAAAAACATGGGTAATCTGCATTCAACTATGGCTGTTTTCATGGACTGCGCCATCGCAAGCACACAGATACCATTGATACTTTTGGAGCATGGTGCAGTAAATGTTGCTGCAAGTTTTACAACTATTCATTTTTCTGCAGGCGGGTATTTCACAACAGGTTTCACAAGAAGGTTGTGTAATGGTGATACTGTTGGCAATGCTTTCACAAACAGTCTGGTTGAATCTGCACCTGCTTATTATGATAACTCAGGTTATTCCAATGGTACTTCTCTGAATTTTGTTTTGTTTGGAGACCCATCTGTGAAACTCAGAGCGCATGAGTTGAATGTTGGGGTGAAATATCCTATGCCTGTTATCAAGCAGTTTGATGGTAAGTTGGAGATTTATGTAAAAGATGAGAATGGGAAAACAATAGAGGATGCAAATGTAACAGTAAATAATGTTTCAGTGAGTTATGATTCTGATGCGGATTGTTATGTTTACAATCTTAATAATTTAAATGTTGGTAATCACAACATGGGTATTGAGGTTTCAAAAGATATGTGTGGTACAACAGGGACTATGGTTTCTTTGAAGGTTGTTGATTTCCGGGATGAATACAAGCTAATAATAGTTGGTAGCATAATGTTATTATGTATTGTGGTGATTGAGAGTGTTTTGTATGCAAGAAAACGCAAAAGGAGAAAACAAGAGGAAAAAGAACATGTGGGTAAATAGGTATAGTATAAGAGGGCATAAACCTCTTTTTCCTCATCATATGACGGAAAATGCCGCAAGCATTTTCCTAATATGTGAGGATGCGAGGAATTCTTCATGAGTGAGCGAATGAAGATACGAGGAATTTCCATCAGGAAATTCCGAAGTACATTGATTCCGAAGCATCTCTTTTTTATTTTTCTGGTTTTGATTTTTAACTGAATATCGAAACCCTTTAATACCTACAAGTATTATACCTACAAATATGAAAGAAACATTTGTAGATAGGTTGAAGGAGATTGCGTTACTTGACAGATGCGGTGAATCTTTTCTTAGAGGAGTAAAAATACCGTTTGCTGTGATTGGTCTAAGAAGAATCGGGAAAACAGAGCTGCTTCTAAGATTTAAAAAGAGGAATAAAAGAAAATTTCTCATACCGTATGTGAATATGCAGCAGGCAAATGCATCACCGGATGTTTTTCTTGAAGAGGTCCTTATAAGCCTGTTCAAAGAGATAGGGGAAAGTCAGGGTGAAAACTGGATTTTTGGTGGGAGTAAAAGAGAACAGATTCTGAGTGCATCTGCGGTTTTAGGTGAAACTTATCATTTTCAGGCTTTAAAGTATCTTAGAACATTAGAAACAGGGAATTATATCGATATGATTGAGACATCATTTCTGGCACCTGAAGAACTTGGGAAACTGTACGGGAAAAAGGTTATTTTTATTCTTGATGAGTTTCAGGATTTACTTGAACTACAACATTTTCGCATAAAGCCTCTGGGGATTATGCGTAGTGTTGTGGAGAAACAGAAAAACGTGCTTTATATCGTCTCAGGCTCACTTATCTCGTTTATGGAGAAGATAATAACTGATAAATCGTTGCCGTTTTTCAATCAGTTTCAGATTCTGAGGCTGGGAATGTTTAATAAACAGGACACTATCAAATTTGTTAAACTGCTTTTAGGAGAAGATGTGGAAAAAGAGGTTTTAGAAGAAATATATCAGTATACCCTTGGTCATCCATTCTATACAAGGAGTATATGTGAGCGTCTTTTGCTGGAAAGTATAACACACAAAATGGACAGGAATCTTGTAAAATATGCTGTAGTAAAAGAAACACTTGATAAGGATGGGAAGATCAACATACTTTTCAGATACATTTACGAAGAATCTCTTGAGAGAGTACGTCGGCGCGGACACCTTAAAAGAATCCTGAGATTACTTGCGGAGACTGAGGGAATGAATCTTACAGAAATATCAAGGGGTCTCAGAAAACCAACTGGGCAGATAAATAATTACATGAAAGGATTACTCAACACGGATATTGTATTTCAAATGGAGGGAAGATACTACTTTAGAGATAAACTTTTTAGATACTGGGTTGCAAAGACTGAACTGGGGAAAGACATAGCGGTCTTTCATGAAACCTATCATGAACTGATAAGTGAATTGATGGAGAAATATCTTAGAGTTTCAACAGAGCTTGGTATAGCGAAAGAATATGAGATCAGGGAGGAAACTTAGCAAACTGCTAAACATGAAACTGTCTTCTTATACCACCCCAGATGGTCAGATAGAGTTTGATATATATGGTAAGATAGGTAACAGAGAGGTTGTGGGAGAAATTAAGTGGAGAAACAGGCAGGTTGATGTAAAGTTATTACAAAAATTTGTAGAAAAAGCAAAAGTTCTTTTTGATGATGCTGAGTTGTATTATGTTTCAAAAGAAGGTTTTACATCAGAAGCAAAAGAATATGCCACCTCCAAAAATGTAAGGATGCTCCAGGAAGAGGATTTATAGAAAAATGATATTTTAGCAGTGTGAATCATTGATGCAATAAGTATGCAGGGCAGACAATAACAATTGAGATCTACCTTGAAGATTTGAGCACGACATGGGCTGGAAACAATGACCATGGCGGATGGATAGCAGCGGATAGTTTCAGCGTAACATAGGCGGCGTAAAGCCGACGAGGGGCATAAAAAAACCTCTCCTCTTTTTTTATTTTTCTGTTTTTTGATTTTATTTTATTTTATTTTATTTTTCCAGCAGCCATTTCCAGAGCGGTGTGTAGATGATTTTTCTGTTGTCTATATTTTCCTGCTCCTCGTAGTCCCATGTTATTATCCTCAGTTTTTTGCATTTCAGTTCTTCAGATGCTTTGAGCAGCGCTTTAGTCTCTCTCTTCTTTGTGTCCGTGTCGGCGGGGTCGTAGCAGACCTGGATGAGTTCTTTAACCTTTATTCCTTCTTTCAGAACAAAATCAACTTCGTTTCCCTGGTAATCCTTCCAGTAAAATATTTTTGTTTTCCCATGGGGAAATCTTCTATGAAGTTCTATTGCTACAAGATTCTCCATAAGCCTTCCTCTGTCTTCAGAGAATTTGAAACCAAAATAATTTACGAAACCGGTATCTATGCAGTATATTTTTCTTGGGTGCTGTATCTGGTCTTTTATCTTGAAGGAATGTATCCTGTTATCGGAAAAGAGGAAAGCATCCTTCATAAGATAGAAGTATTTTTCAAGTGTTGGAACCGATATCTTGATCCCTCTTGATCCTAAAAGTCTGGATAGTTTGGAAAAACTCACAGGTTTTGCAGACTGCGATGTCAGAAAGTATGCTAAATCCTCAAGGACTGCTGGATATTTGGCGTTAGGTGCAACATCCCGGCTTATTATATCAAGAAACAGTGTTTCCAGATATTCCTCTTTGTTCTCGTTCAACACAACCTCAGGAAACCCCCCATATTCTATATATTCTCTCAGGAATTTCATCATTCTTGCCTTTTCCTCTTCTGTTGGCAAACCAGATATCGCAAATCCCTTAAATCTCAGGAACTCTCTGAAACTCAAGGGATATACTGGATTTGTCAGATGTCTTCCTGTAAGAAGATGGCTCAGGTTCGATTTTGTCAGCTTTGATGTTGAACCTGAGATAACTATTTTCATCTTTCCTTTAAACTCATCATATATGCTCCTGACAAATTTTTCCCAATTCTCTAATCTCTGCACCTCATCCAGGAATAGATATACCCTGTTTTTTAAAATATCCTCTTCGTATATGATCTCTATAAGCCAATTAAAATAATCCGGGGTTAATGGATACAGAATTCTTCTCTCAAAATTCACATAGATTGTCTGCCTTTTATCCACACCAGACTCCAGTAACTTTTTTATTGTCAGAAACATTAGATATGTCTTTCCTGCTCTTCTGGGCCCAATAACATCTGAGATTAAGGGTGAATCTATGTTTATATTTGATTCTCTTTCAATGGGTTTGGGCAATTCTTTTTTCCAGTATTCCTCTAACAATATCCTTAACTTATCTTTACGGTTTTGCATAATATCGTTAAATAGGTTTTACGATTTAAGCTTTTCGCTTAGCAGCAGTCATAAGAATTATGGTGCATGTTGATTCCAGTTAGAGATAGCAGATGCCAATGATCAGAGTTACACCATCACTGTGGAGGTAACCTATTAGCGGACAGCGTAAAGGGTTGGGAACAACCCTCCTTTTCTCTTTTTTTCTGTTTTCTGATTTTTTGTATAGATGTCTTTATTTTCCCTCCATAGTTATGGCACCAAAAATCCTTATATATCCTTTTTGCCATTTGACGTATGTGAGGCTCATTGTTGAAAATCTGGAAAACTATTCTGAATGGCTTATGCTTGAGTACAGGCACTGCGCTTCATTATGGAAAAACATTCTGTTCACAAATGTGAAAGATAAAAGGATGAAAACTTTTTTGTCAGAGTTTACAGAGGTTGAGCATGAAAGTGTGACTGAAATGAATGAAAAATTAATAGTTCTTGACCCTCTTGCCAAAAAAAGTTAAAAACATCTGATTTCAACAATGTTAAGGGGGTGGTTGTTGGCGGAATACTTGGATATGACAAACCAAAGGGGAGGACAAAGAAACTCATATCTGATAAATTAAATGCGAAAACAAGGAACATTGGGAAAAAGCAGATGCCCATAGACATTGCAGCGTTTGTCGCAAAAATGATATATCTTGGGGAAAAGATTGAGAACATTGAATTAACAGACCAGCTGGAAATAAAATTTGATGATGAATACTCTGTTGTCCTGCCGTATGCTTATCCTGTTATTGATAATAAGGTCATTGTCACGCCAGGTCTGGTTGAGTACCTGAGAGGCAAAGAATAATTTTATGCTAAATATATCAAAAAACATGAGAAGAATTAAACAGAACCAACCAGTCATATTCTCTTATTTAATCTTTTTCAGAAAAACATATAACCCCCCCCCCACTCATGGGTACTTGAGGTGAAAAAGTATGAAAAACAAGTTGAGGAAAATAGTAAGCGTTTTTTGTGTGCTGGCAATAGTTATTACTGCTTTTGCAGCTGTTGGAAGAGACGTAAAAGCGGAAATAGAAAGACAGACGGAATATACTGAGAAAGAGATAGAAAACCAGTTTCTGGGTTTGCTTACCTCCGCTGGTTTAAATATGTATGTTTCTGTTCAAGAAGATGTAAATGGGAACTATGTGATATCTTTTGGTTCTGATAACCCAGGATACTATGAATGCACGCTTACACCAACCCAAGTTGATTATTTTATGAAATCATCAGATAATATAAATCCAATGCTTGGAAAAGAACAAAATATTAATGAAGAGTTTGAAAGGGATTTCTTGAACCCTTTTGTTGCAACGGATGGTAATATTCATATGGCTTGGCAGGAAAAAGCTGATAATAATTTTGAGATTTTTTACACAAATGATGAAGGTAAACAGTATGAAAACACATTAAAACAAGTGAGGGAAAACCTAGATGGCAAAACCTCAGAAAACATGGATAAAGCAATAAAGCTTTGTTTAGAAGGAAATTACAAGCATTCAATAGTATGGGTTCATAAATCCATAAAAATTCTTGAGAAAACAGAAAACACAGAAACAATCAACATACTTGTTGATTCTGTTATGGATTTTGCTAAAACAAATATTTTGTATGCAGAATACGATCTAACATTTAACAACACCTATATTCAGGAAGCCTATGATAAATATTATTTGGCAGTTGATAAATATGAAAAAGGAAATTATGATTCTGCTGTTCAGCAGTTCAAAAACTCATATTTGAAAATTGTGGAGGCATATGAGGAAAAAGGTGAAACATATATGGGTGTTGATTTCGGGGAAACAGTTAGAATATCTTATACGGATTATGATTCAGTTGCTCCTGAGGTTTTTCTTAATGATTTGATAAGTGTAGGTTGGATGGAGGTACTACCAGAAGAAAATCATGTGTATTATGCCAGGAGCAGTAATAATGGTGTGAGCTGGTGGTATTTTGATGCAACAGTCCATGCAAGCAGTTATCTTACATATTGGGGGTTGAGCTCCTCAATAGTAAAACCATGCTGCCTAATAATCATAGGTATTGTTCTTTTACTCTTACTTCTTTTGATTATTCTGATAATTCTTGCTTTGATAATAATCCTTATCTGGTGTCATTTCTTCTACGGAATACTAAGGGATAGAACGTATGGGCCTATTGATGATCCTTATTTAAACATATTTTCTCCGTATGATACTGTTTCTGTTGGGGGTAATATTTTTAATACACCCAGACTATGCGGGGGTGATGGGAATGGTAACGGAGGTCCTGAGCCTGCACCAGACCTAAGAGTGACAAATGTTTGGTTCTCAGATACTTATGTACTACAAGAGGATCCTACTACAGTGTATGCAACAATAAAGAACCAGGGTAGTGCAATTATGACTGGCACAGTATATGCAGAATTCAGGTATGGTACATCGTATGATCAAGGCGTAACGATTGGTGAGGTTCAAATCCCAGCACCTCTCTATGCAGGTCATAGTACAACAGTTGATGTTTCTTGGACGCCTACAAACACAGGAGCAAGTTTTGATACAACAGTATGGGTAATGGCAGATTCTAGGGGAGGTGTAACTGAGGGGGACGAAGGTAATAATATTGGGAGTACATCTTGCCATGTTTTTAATCCTACCGCTGATGATGATGGAGATGGTATGAGTAATCTTTATGAGATTAAATGTGGTGTTGATGTTGGTGGATGGCAGGACCCTTTAATTTACAATGTGAGGTATGCTGTATTAGTAGTTGGAACATACTATACCGAGCAGCAGTATCAATGGTATTTATCTGCTGTCCAGAATATGTATGATATCCTACATAACAGTCATGGCTATACCGATACAAATATAAATTATTTAGTCACGCTTTCTTCTGGGTATAACGAACCTTCAGGATTTGATACTTCCTTGATAGATGATGAGGCTACTGAGACAAACATTCAAAATGTTTTCAATAACTTTAAAACTGGTGGTACTCAAGAAATGAGCAGCAACGACTTTTTAATTGTTTGTTGGGTAAATCATGGTGGTGATGATCACTACAATTCTAACACAGGCGAAGACACTGTAATGGGTACTGATGCCCATGATACCTACTTCCCGTTGAAAAATGGTGACAAGGTGTATGATTCTGAACTAGCAACTTATGTCTCAGGTATTTCTGCCGCACGAACGGTATTTATTTTACAGCCTTGTAACAGTGGAGGTTTTGTCAATGATTTAAGCATATCAGGACGGATCATCGGCACTGCTGTTAGGGAAAATGAGGTAGAGGGAGGATGGATTGAAACTGTTATCACCGGTTTTAATGGAGCAGGTGATACAGATCCAGATGTTGGGAACAACAATGGTTACGTCTCTATTCAAGAGGCTTGGGAATTAGCAGCACGTCATGTGTTTTCTGGAAGTAGCGTTCACTCTCAGCTTGATGACAATGGGGATGGGTTAGGTCATGACTACATGGGGTATGACATGGTTGGAAATGATGATGGCGGATATGATCCCAACACTTCATCGAAGGATGGGTATTTAGCAGCTCGTACATATCTGTAGGTGTGGATATGAACAGATACAAAATAGCATCAGTTCTTGTAATAATGATAATTGCTTTAAGTATATGTATAAACATGGGAACAGAAAAATCTACTGCAGCATCTTCTATAGATTCTATAGTTGCATACGAAGCTATGATAATACCAGCTATTGATGGAATAAAATCTCCTGGTGAGTGGGATGATACAAAATTTTATACATATACATGGGCAGAGGATAAGCAAAATATTACAGAAGGAGTTTTAACTATAAGAATATCTTTCAAATACAACGAGACACTTCTGTTTGTTTTATCAGAAATAAATGAGGATGATAATCCAAAAACATTGAACTGGGGATTGTTAGGCTTATTTTTTGACAGTGATAACGATGTTTTTAATAAAAGTATTGATCATGTAGGACTATGTTGGAACTCATCGTATTCTGCATATACGTTATACATAGGACAGGATGGAAGTGTATTTGATTCTAATGCCACCCCTTCCTATCATCCATTCGAGCCTGTTAATTGCACGTATAATAACAGTTTATGGACGATGGAAGCTACGATAAACATTAACAGGCTTAATATCTCATCATCAAAATTAAATATTTTTTATCATGATGGCTATGAGTGTGCGAGTGTAGTTAACATCACCCAACCATCCGAGTATATTCCCTTTATTTTTAATCACCCACCAATGCCCATAATTAGTTCACCTGAAAATAATGGTGTGTACTTTGCGGAAGAGAACATTTACTTTGACGGCGCAAACAGTTCTGATCCTGACGATGATTCGCTAAGTTTTTACTGGCACTCTAATATCTCAGGATATCTCAGCAGTGATTCGAGCTTCACAACATCTCTGGAGGAGGGAGTGCATCATATAACACTCTGGGTGAACGACAACTCTGGTCATAATGTATCCACCAGTGTGGATATTACCATAATAAAAGCTAATCAAAAACCCATAATTGCAATATCCACCCCATCAGATGGTTCTACTGTTAAAGGAAAAATAACGATTGCTGGTGCTGCTAATGACCCAGATGGTATTGTAGTAGGTGTAGAGGTAAAAGTTGATAATGGGATTTGGATGGGGGCAGATGGTACTTGGTCTTGGTCATATTCTTGGGATACAACGAAAGTAAAGAATGGTGAGCATACCATTTCTGTAAGGGCATACGATGGTTATAATTATTCTACAGTTGAAACAGTATCTGTTAATGTAAACAATAAAAAGGAAACACCTAATGGATTCATACCAGGATTTGAGGCAACTGCTATAATCATGATGATTGGTATCTGCATTTTGTTGCTGAAACACCAAAAGATAAAACTGAGGCGCAAAGCATAAAAGCATTGAAGCCCTTTACCTTTATTATGGTAAGCAACAAAGAGCTGGCAAAGGAGATATCTGACCTGAAAAAAGAAATCAGGGAGTTAAAGGACGTTGTGAACATGCTTGCTGGAATGGTAATGGAAGAAGAGGAAATGGATTTCAGCTCAAATCTGGATGCAAGGGCTAAAAACGATTCAATGTATCTCTAGTTTTTCATTTCTCCTTTAGAATAGCAGTTTTTATACTCATTGTCCCAGCACCTTTCTCCCATATTTTCTCATAATCCTCAACAACAAGCCTTTTTCTGAAGTTTGGGGCGTCAAGCACAAGCGTCTCATACTCGCCTCCCTCACCAGAAACATTAATTTTATATTTTTCATTCAGCGTAATCAAATCCTTAACACATTCATCATCTATTTTTCTGCCAAGCCATGTTTCATCCAAACCCAGGGCTGAAACACCTGTAATAATAATCTCAAAGCCATTTCTCATAATTTCTTTAATCAATTCAGTTTGATTTCTTCCCCAGAGAGGCGCAAAAGACTTTATTCCCAGTTGATTGCATATTTTATCAATTCTTGTCTTCTGATAGGTGGATACAATTGCACCTGAGACAACACCATCAATATCCAGAGTCTTTAATACATCCTTCAAATCCTCTAATTCTTTTTCCTTCTCACCCTTTGTTGTTTTTTTGATTAATGAGATGTTAAGCGCCTCACTCAGCTTCTCAACCAGAAATATGTTCGGTGTATGATACATGTATGAGTATTTGTTTTCAGAAAAAATTGAGACAAGGTATCCAACGTTGTAGCCGCTTTGCTGCGCCATGTACAATGCATAGGCAGAGTCTTTGCCACCTGAGAACAGGGATGCAAGCTTCATAGTCCATAAAACAGTTTGAGGAATGATAATGCTTTTGCATGCAATATTTTTTTAACCTGTTAACCTATGCATAATTGATGGGTATTGAAGAACAAATAAAGGAAATTGAGGATGAGATTAAAAACACGAAATACAACAAGGTAACACAGCATCATATTGGAAAATTGAAGGCCAAACTCGCCAGGCTGAAAGAGTCCTCTGAAAAAAAATCTGGTGGAAAAGGAAGAGCTTTTGCAATAAAAAAATCAGGAAATGCAACCGTAGGCTTAATTGGTTTTCCGTCTGTTGGAAAAAGCACACTGCTAAACAAAATCACGGATGCGCATTCCCAGATTGGTGAATACGATTTCACAACAATTGATATTGTCCCAGGTGTTATGAAATACAAGGGCGCGAAAATACAGATTCTTGACATGCCAGGAATGATAAAGGATGCATCAAAAGGCAGAGGCAGGGGCAGGGAGATAATATCTGTTGCAAGAACTGTTGATTTAATTGTTATGCTTGTTGATGTTTTCCATCCAGAGCAGTTAGATGTTCTCATCAGAGAACTTCATGATGCAGGTATAAGACTGAATTCTAAACCACCTGATATTGTGCTCAGAAGCAAGGAAAGAGGTGGAATTAGTGTTAATTCTACAGTGAAGCTGACAAAGATTGATGAGAAAATGATAAAGAACGTTTTGAATGAATACAGCTACATCAATGCAGACATTGTTATCAGAGAAAACATAAATGAGGACAGGCTAATTGATTTCCTGTCAAAAAACAGAGCGTACATACATGGTTTTGTTGTTTTAAACAAGATTGATTTAGCAGATGAAAAAGGCATTAAAAAAAGTTCTGAGAAACTTAAAAGATGGGAAATTGTTCCTATATCTGCTGATAAAAACATTAACCTTGATTTGCTTAAAGAAAAAATATTTAAAAAACTAAATTTTATCAGAGTATACATGAAGCATGATGGCAAAACAGACTATGATGAACCCATGGTTGTCAAGGAAGGCTCTAATGTCGGGATGATATGCGACAACCTTCGCAGGGATTTCAGAAAAAAATTCAGGTATGCGTATGTCTGGGGAAAAAGCGCCCTATACCCTGGTCAGATGGTTGGATTCAATCATGTTTTAATGGATGAAGATGTTCTGACCCTTGTGCTAGAGAGAAAATAAAAAACCGTTAAGCCAATAACTGTTAAAACAAATGCAAAATACATTGTTGATTTGTAACCATAATATAGCGATAATGCTCCACCCATTATTGGTCCTATGATTGCAGAAAGCGACATTGTTGAATTAAGAAGACCGGATGATGTTGCTTTTTCTATGTTTTTTTCCATGACAAACTTCAATGAGCCAACATACATGCATGACCATGAGAAACCAAGCAGGATTTGCGTTGGTATAAGCCAGTAGAAATTTGGGGCAAGTGTGAATGAAAGAAATGTGAAAGCAGAAAGTATCAGCCCTGTTATAACAAGGCTGGGGCTTTTGAATCTGTCAATTTTCTGCATAACAAGAAACTGTGTGAACGTGTTGATAAAATAAAGTATGCCGACCCAGAATTTGGATGCCCCAAGGGAAACCATGTACAGCGGAAAAATAATCCATATCGCCTGCGCTCCTGTATGACGCAGGAAAAATGAGAGATAAACTGAAAGATTCTTTTTTATGATATTTGCTGGGAAGAAAGAAACCTTTAATCTGGTTTTCGGCATCTCCATTTTTAATGTTATTAGGAATGCTATGAAGAAAAACAGTGAGCCAAACATAAATATTTGCCAGTAAACAGCGATTATGCCTGCAGCAAAATTCCCAACTGCCCATCCCAGTGAGCCGAAGCCTGTAAACCTACCAAGTCTTTTCTTTGACTCATAAACATAGGCGACAAGCGCAGCAGGGTAAATGCCGAGTGAGAAGCCGACAACACCCCTTGCCATGCACAGGGTAAGAGGTGAAAATGCCAGTGCCTGCAAAGAAAATGAAACAGCGCATGCCAGCAGTCCAACAAGTAAAAACATTTTTCTGCCATAAACATCAGACATTCTTCCAAAAACATAAAATGAAAAAAACATCGTGAAACCGTAAATACCTCCTATAATGCCTATCTCAAAATCAGATGCACCAAGCTCTTTTGCAAGCACAGGTATAAAAATCATTGATGATGATATTGCAGAGTGGGTGAGGAACTGGATGAAGTTAGGTTTCATGGAAATGGGTATTGGGTAACAGAGAAATAAAGTTTAGCAACCCATAATCAGAGTGAACGAGGCATGTACCAAAATATATTCAAAAGCGCATAAAAATTTGACAGTCAACCATCTCCTTGAGATTGATAAAATTCTAACAAGAATGAGAAGATAGGGCAAAAGTTGTACCCTATGTCGGTAAGTTTTTGCCTAAACCTACCGATGCATAAGATGATTTAATTCTTGTTAGGCAAGAAATCCCAGGTCTTTTACACAAGGGAAGCATAGCTTCCCTTTGTACTTTGTAAATAGAAGGAATTTTCAATTCCTTCATATTTATGGCTGGGAGTATCTCACAAATATTGCCTGCGTTTATGCCTAATGTTTTTGTGTTGGTAGCATCTACCACAATATAAAAAAATAAAAATATTCAAATTATTTATTCGGCTCAATAACCACTTTAATAGAGTTCTGAGCACTGGCAACAAGCTGAAAACCTTTACCCGCCTCCTCAAGACCAAGCCTATGGGTTATCATATCCTTAACATTAACCTTTTTTTCCCTAATAATTTCTATTGCCTCCGCAATGTCTCTCGGACTTCCTGCATAAGACGTAGTTAATGTGATTCCATCATGCCAGATCCTCCATAATGGCAAGGGAATTTCAACACCGGGTTTTGTTGGCGCAAAAAACAGAACAGTGCCGCCTCTGTCAACAGAATCAAATGCCTGCTTGATTGCTGAAACTGAGGATGCGCACACTATCACCAAATCAGCTTTGACAGGCACATTCTCTTTAGCATTAATCACAGAATCTGCATCAAACCTTTTTGCTGCTTTCAGCCTGTAATCATTAATATCAGATGCAAAAATTTCTGAAGCGCCTGTTGTCTTAGCCATTTGTATGTGAAGGATTCCTGATATGCCGCTTCCTATGACAAAAACACTTTTACCCTGTTTCATACCTGCTTTTCTCTGCCCTCTAATAACACATGCAAGTGGCTCAATGAATGTCCCCTCCTCAAAGGATATCTCATCCGGTAAAAGAAACACGCCTCCGTCAACATTGATTTCCGGCACTCTAACATACTCTGAGAAGCCCCCTGGGTCAAAGTTTGTTTTTCTCAGCGTATCACAAACAGTATGCTCATTGTTTAAACAGTACTTACATGTATTGCATGGGACATGATGTGAAACAAAAGCCCTGTCGCCTTTTCTGTATTTTTTTACATTTTTACCGACCTTTTCAATTACACCTGTTGCCTCATGTCCAAGAACTAGTGGCGCCTTCTTCACCCTGTACCATTCCATAACATCAGAGCCGCATATTCCACAGGCCATAACCTTAACAAGAATTTCGTTTTCATTTATTTTTGGTATTTGCCTCTCCTCAATACGTACGTCATTATTATTGTAGTACATTGCTACGCGCATAAAACTTTAACGTTTTAAAAGTAGAAGGATTTTTCGGCTGTTCTAACCGTTGCCCTATGCGATTTTCTTCGTTTTTAATAATTTTTGCTTAGTATTTCAAAATATGCTCTTGGATGAGCGCATACCAGGCATTTCTCTGGTGCTTCATTTCCTTTATGAATGTATCCGCAGTTTCTGCATTTCCAGTAGACTTTTCCTTCTTTTTTGAAAACCGCACCCTCTTCAAGATTTTTTAGTAATTTCCTGTACCGTTCTTCATGCTCTTTTTCCACCAATGCTATGTTTTCAAACATTTCTGCAATTTCCTCAAAACCTTCCTCTCTTGCTTCTTTTGCCATCCTGGGGTACATTTCAGTCCATTCTTCATTCTCACCAGCTGCAGCAGATTTCAGATTATCTAATGTGCTTCCTATTTCATCCAGTTTCTTGAAATGGAGTTTTGCATGTTCTTTTTCGTTTTCTGCAGTATCCAGAAATATGCCATAAATCTGTTCATAACCCTCCTTCTTTGCTTGCGTTGCCCAG
>Ga0100395_1001310_pt1 | contig 18814 bp, 18 predicted proteins | sample CryGeymeta201519_FD_81542 | JGI IMG/M metagenome (GOLD analysis project Ga0100395, IMG submission 81542) | Groundwater microbial communities from Crystal Geyser aquifers in Utah, USA - Crystal Geyser metaG 2015-19 | ecosystem: Environmental > Aquatic > Deep subsurface > Groundwater | place: USA... | reverse complement strand
TACCTCCATCAAAGATGAAATATTTTTATCCTATTTTTAAAAAAAGTCAACCCCGTTAGAAAAAGAAGTTCTTATTATTTTTAATATTTTTTGTTAAGTTTTCTAATGGGGTCAAGCCAATTTTTCGACACGAATGCCGATTAATCTTACTAATTTTCTCCTGGGATTTTCTCTTTTGTCAAAGAAAGGTAAAAGTAATTTGAGGCCTTCCAGTTCTAAGGTTTTTCTGTTTTTAGTTGACTGTTCTAATGTATGAGAGCGGTTTTTTGTTTCAAAATCAGCAAAGCGGACAGTAACAACAGTTGTCTTGAAACTTTTAAATTTACTTTGCAAAAATCGATTAAATACATCTTCGCACAAGAATTTAAAGTGCTCGAGGATAAAACTGGAATTTAAAGTATCTTTTAAAAAGGTTTCTTGTCCGCCAATTGATTTTGCCTCATATTCTTCAACCAAGGGCGAGCCATCGCGTCCCCGAACTTTTTCATACAAATCCTCTCCCCATTTGCCCAGCATTTCTTTTAACTCTTGGCGAGAGAGTTTTTTCAAATCTTTAACAATCTTAATGCCTTTTTGGTGAAAAAATTCTTCGGTTTTCGGACCAATGCCAGGAATTTTGCCAATAGCTAAAGGGTCCAAAAAGTCCTCCACCTTTTTTGGATGGATAACAGTAAAGCCATTAGGTTTTCGAAAACCGGAGGCGATTTTAGCAATGAGCTTATTTGGTCCAATGCCAATTGAAGAGGTTAGTTTTTCTTTTTTCTCAATTTCTTTTTTAATTTCTTGGCAAATTTTTTGAGCTTTTTTGAATGTTTTGGCAAAACTTAAATCAAAATAAAATTCATCAATGCTGGCTGGTTCAATAAGGGGTGAATATTTCTTTAGAGTTTTTAAAATATTTCCGGAGGCTTTTTCGTATTTTTCAAAATCCGGCTCCAAAAAGAAAACTTCTCTTTCGCCTTGCTTTTTGACTTCCTGAGATAATTGCCAGGCTCTAAAAATCGGCATAGCGGAATGAATGCCATATTCTCTGGCTTTATAATTAGCAGTGGAAACTACTCCCCTACCTTTACCTTCTTGAGGGTCGGCGCCAATAACAATTGGCAAGCCTTTTAAATAAGGATTGTCTCTTTCTTCAACAGCAGCAAAAAAAGCATCCATATCCAGATGCCCAATAATTCGCATATCTAAAAATATTTAAGGAGTTAAAATATTGAGAGCCTTTGGTAAGACTTCGATTTTAAATTCTTTTTGGGGCTCTAAAACTTCGCCATCCATCTCATAGGGCAAGGGCTTGGGCGAAGAAATAGTTAAAGAAGAGATTTTAAAAAATTTAAATTCGGGAAGACCAACGTGAGTTCCTCGAATAACGCGGTAAATGTCGTAAAAGGCACGGAGCTTGCCAACTGATTCAATAAGACAGAGATTAAATTTTCCATCATTAACTGAAGCGCCGGGGTTAACTTTAAAAATGGCGCCATAGTTGGGTCCGTTGGTAATGGCGACCAGAATTATTTTTTGTTTATAACTTATCCCATCTCCTTCAATCCTAACCTCAAAATTTGGAATATTAATAATGATTTCTTTGATGGCTGCCAGAAGGTAACTTAAATCCTTGGGTAAAAAAGAGTGTCTTTCTTTTAAGTCATTGGCTTTTTTGTTAACTAAAGCGTCAAAACCGACGCTAAAACAGTTAATAAAGTACCTCTTATTAGTCCCGCAGCAAGAATTTTCTGCTACGGGGTAAACTCTTCCAATATCCGCTAAAGTTGTCCTTTCTTTTTTAATAATTTCAAAAGCTTTTTTGATGTCCTTGGGAATGCCTAATGCTTTGGCAAAATTGTTGCCAGAACCGGTGGGAATTATGCCAAGAGTAAAATCTTGAGGAATTTTTCCTCCCGTCGCCTCTGCTATGCCGTTTATTGTTTCATTTAAGAGTCCGTCTCCTCCGACAACGACAACCCTCTCAAAACTTTCTTCAACGGCTTTTTTAGCTAAATTTTTAGCATTATTGGGACCTTCTTTTTCGGTAAATTCCTCTTTAATCTCCCCTTTAAATTCTCTCTCGAAGGCTAAAAACTCTCTTTGATATTCCTCTTTTAAAGGAGGTTTGACGATAAAAGCAACTTTCATAAGTTTATCAACTTTCAACTTACAACTTACAACCGACAACTATCTGCTATCTATCATCTACTTTCTTCACACCCTTCCCCCTTCCAAGAAAGTTTTGGTTCTTTTGATATGTTTTATTGCCGATAAAATAACAGCTGGTAAAACAATTTTAAATATCTCAGGATATAAGACCAAAACTAAAATTACGGCGGCCAAAATGCCAATCATTCTGCCAGCGACCTGAGAGATAAATATCGAAAATAGACCTTTAACCCCATTAGAAGTATTATTTCTAACGGGGTTAATTTTTTCTTTACCTTTTCCTTTTAGTGTTATCTTCTTTCTCATTATCAACTCGGTTAAAAAGATGAAAAATCCAATGGTGAGTAAAACCAAAAAGATAAGTTTCCAGTTTAAAGCAATAATTACTCCGGCCAAAGAAGCTAGTCCTCTCCCGCCTTTAAAATTTAAATAAAGAGGCCAGTTATGACCCAGGACAACGAAAAAAGCGGCTACGGCCTGGACAAATATAGGGTCGCACCTTAAGCCAAGTCTTTGAGCTAAAAAAATTGATAAAGTGCCTTTCCCAATATCGCCAATCACAGCCATTAAAAGAGCTTCTATTTTGCCAGTGGCTCGGTAAACATTAGCCGCTCCAATATTTTTGGAGCCGACTTCATAGAGATTTTTGCTATAGGCGCGAGCCACCAGATAACTAAAAGGGATAGAGCCCAAAAGATAACTCAAAATGGCGATTAAAATTAGTTCAAACATATAATTTTTTTTTATTTCAATTTTGGCCTTTAGTTAGATTTTAATTTTTTAAACTTACCAACTTGCCAGTTTATTACTCTTTTTGTCCTCTGGCTCCGCTAAATTCGTGTCAACACTACACTAAAAAAATTAATTCCAAAGTGAAGAAAAAAGGCAGGTAAGATGGATTTTTCTTTCCAAAAGAGCCAACCAGCAACAAGACCAAATAAGAGAGCATAAATCCCTGAGTACAAAGAGAGTGGAATAAATCTTGCTCCCAAAGGAATAAAAATCTTCCAATGAACTATAGCAAATAAAACCCCTTGAACAAAAATAATTATCCAAGGAGCCAATTTCTCAACTCTGGACTTGAGCGGAGAAGTAAAATTGAAAAGTGTGTCTTTAACCTTGAAAAGTCCTCCTGCGATTATCCCTCTAAATAACAATTCCTCGGCGAAAGTATCGGCAGAGACAATAAGAAATTCAAAAAGTAAAAAAAGTCCTAATGGTAAAGGCGCTATCGCTTTGGCTGTAGCTGTTCCAGAATGAACTTGGGGAACTTCTGGTTGCCGTGCTAATTGAGAAACTTTCGGTGCGAAATAATTAGAGCCGATATTAATTCCCAGAAAAATGATTAAAAATAGAAGTAGCAAGCTGAGGGGCTTAAGAGAGATGCTTTTTCTAAAATTTTTAAGTTCAAGTCCATAAAATCTCAAAGGTTTTTCAAAAAATAATCTTGGCAGAAAAAGAAGAAAGAAGGTAAATATAATCGTTATATTTAAAGATACATTTTCTCCTCTTTGGGAAAGATAGATGGTAGAAATTGTTGCTCCAACACCCAAGAGAATTACAAATGCTAAAAAAAGGGGCTTATACCAGGCTGGCTCTGAATTATTCTTTCTCATATTATGTTTTTTTTTATTGAATAACTTTATATTCTTCCTCGTTCTTTACTCCCAAGTCTAACTCTACTGCTCTTTTAATTTGAGGAAATTCCCATAAAGGTAGGTTAAGTCTGTTTTCAACTGGATAACTTTTAAGAACCCTCAGTCCCTCAATATCAAGAGCAATTCTGTCGGTTGAAGCAAAAATTAAATTGGGCTCTTGAAGCTCGCCTTTATCAGGACCGTGAGTAACAAAACATTTTCTTGCATCCATTATAATGAGGTTTGGGTGAATTAAACTATTCAATTCAGCAATTTTTTCTTCTAACTTTCTCCAATGAAGCATCGCTCTTTCGCTTTTTTTCAAAAACCCAACTCCTAGTTTTAAACTCATTGTAAAGCGAGCAGCAAAATGAGTTTTCAGGCAAGGGAGTAAAACTAATTTATCAACCTCATCTAAGATTTTAGGAAGGCTGGCTTTCTTTAAGTATTTCCCCTGGGGAATTTCTTTTTTAACCCATTCCTCATTATCAAAAATGTGAAATCTGACTCCCAGTTTTTGAGAAAGATTGAGGGCGCCAGTTTTTTCCAAGACTTTCCTGGTGTTTAAATAATAAGTGGAAGATTCAGCCAAAATTATCTCTTTTGGGTTAATTTTACTTTGCAAAAGCTCAATCACCGCTCTTAAAAAATCTAAAGAGGTTGAGCCAGGAAAAGTATCGGCGGTATTAAAATTTGGCTTTAGTAAAACTCTATCCTTGGCTGAAATAAATTTTTGCCAACCGCCGATTAAGTCGACTGCCTTTTGAACTGATTCTTTTATATTCCCTTGGTGATTAACCCTGCTGATTAAGATTTTTTCATTTGACATAGAGATTTATTTTGTTTTCCAGGTTATAACATTGTCTTTTACTTGAAAGTTCCCTCTGATAAATTTTTCAATCACCCAGATATTAGTCTTGGTGTGCTGAGTAATTTCAGAGGTGGTGAGTTTGGCTGATTTAGTAAAAAGAGCAATGTAGGGCAAGATTTGGTCAGAAAAATGGCTATCTAAAGCTACCGGTTTCCTTGTTTCTTTTAAAAATTCCATTGCCGCTTCTTTGCCAACTTCCTCGCTACTTTTAAGGAGCCTTCCCAGGGCAGAAGCTCCCAAAACAGTATTCTCAAATTCGCCAATTATCGTCATCTGGCTGCCAGGAGAGAGCGTATCGTAGTATTCTATCTTTGTTTCAATAGGAAGTTTGGCTTTGTGGTAAAAAAGAGGAGTTTGCTTAGCACCAGTTATTTGCCTTTGGGCAACTTTTCTTTTCTTTAAAAATTCGGAAGCGCCAGAGATAACTAGGATTCGTTTAAGCTCGCCTCTATCTTTGAAAGAAAATTTGGTAATTTTCTGAGAAAATTCCAAGGGAAAAATTTCCACTTCGACCTCGGCTCCGCCTTTGGGATAAAATCCTCGTCGTAAAATATTAATATTTACTTTACCTCCCTTCGCCTTGGGCAGGGAATTAATTAATTTCTCTAAATTTGGCAAGAAAACAAAACGGAAATAATCAATTGGCGGCGAGAAGAAAGTGTCAGTGGCGCCGCCTTTAAACTGAATTTTGAAAGGGGCTGGAGCAAAGAGCGAAGGTATTAAAAGGGTTTGCAAAATTAAAGTAATACTTCCAGCGGTTTCAATTTCAACTTTTATTTCTTTTGGGGAGATTTCTTGAGAGTAAACCCCCACACCAAAGTTTTTGGCGTGGGGGTAAAATTTAATTTCTTTGGAACCAAGATTAGCGCCTTCCAATTTGCCATCAGAGAGCTGACTGAGTGCTTGAAGCCCCAGTAAATGTTGTAAAGCCAATCCTGGTCTTGGTCTTGATGCTCGAATATTAAAAATATGGCAGGATTTTTCCAAGACGGCTGCCAGGGCTGTGGCAGTCCTCAAAATTTCGCCTCCGCCTTCGCCATAGGAACCGTCAATAGACAAAAGCTCCATATCTTTGTGGTAATAATTAGTTTACAACACTAATAGACACTAATGGAAGCGGAAAATCTTACTGTAGCAACGGATGTTTTTGGGAGCCGCTTAACACGAATCAACACGAAATTTAGAAAAGAGAGAGTGGGTCTATCCAATCTTTGAGTTCTCCTTTTGTCTGAACATAACCGCGATATTCTATTTTTGTTCCTTTATGGATGGCAAAATGGAGATGTTTTCTTTCGCCGTCGGTCTCGAAAGAAAAACCCTTACCTAAAATTCCAATTAATTCTCCTTTTTTGAGTTTTCCGCCTTTTTCTTTCTCAATCGAGGTTAATTGGAGGTGGCCGTAAAGAACCGTTACTGGCTCTTTTTCTATTTGACAAGCTTGAACTAAAACTCCGCCATAGCCACTAACCTTTCTTTTCTCGATTATTTTGCTTTCACAAAAAGCAAAAACTTTTACCTCTTTTTGCTCTTCGCCGGGAAAGATTTCTAAGTCCACTCCGGTATGATAGCCCTGAAATTTCTCGGGTTGAACTGGTGAAGTCTGAGGAGTAATGTAATCGCCAAAAGACTTTTTATTAATGCGTTCCTCAAAATTATCTATCGGCGGGAAATAATCTAATTCTTGTTTGGGAGCCTTTTGCTCCTCTTCCGATTCTATTAAGAGGTTGTCCTTGGTAGGTTTTTCTACTTCTATATTTTTAATACTCGGAAATTTAAAATTAAAAGAACCAAAAAGAGCACTTAATAAAATTAGCCCAGAGATTATTAAAATAAGGACTTTTTTCATGCCCTTTTACTATTTATCCTTGCCACCAAAAATTTTGGTGTGGGGATTTATCTTATCTGAAAAGAGTCAAATTCGTCTTTGTATTTCTCCCATTTAACTTTAACCTCTTCTATTCTGGCGGTATCTGGTCCTTCTTTTGTCCAGTCTATTATTTTACTGACCACCTCTTTATCTCCTTCAAATATCGCTTCTACCCTACTGTCGGGTAAATTTCTCACCCAGCCAGTAATATGTAAATCTTCAGCTTTCCTATGGGTAGCATCTCGAAAAAATACCCCCTGAACTTGGCCAGAAATCCAGATATGGGCTCGGGCCTTGCCTTGGTTATATTGCTGCTCTTCCATATATTTACCCAGTAGTACAATGCTATTGTCCCACTGGGTTTAATTTTAGCACAAAAAATAAATCTAGAGAATAAATTTAAAAATTCCTTGAAGTCTGTAAAATACTATAATATTCTTTTAGTAGTCCTTGAACTTTGGAGGTGAGAATATGGGACGGTTTTTTGTAATAAGAACTGAGGTATTAAAGGCGCTGTATGCCGACAAAGAATGGAGAGAAAAATTAGAGAATGCCGAGAGCGAGGAAGAGAAAATTCAAATAATAGAAGAGTTTTGCAGAAAAATTGGTTATGAAACCGGGGAAATAGTTCTCCGTCCAACAAAAAATGAGGCGTCGTAATACCGCCTCTTTTCTTTTTAGTCCAAACCGAAATTATTAATTAGTTTTTGATAGAATTCTTCGATCTTTAATGCTACGAAATTTTAAGTTTTCCTCTCGCTTTGGAAATAGATGAGTATCCTTTCTTTCTTAAAATTGACTTTAGCTCTTTATTTATTCTTTGAAAACAACTGACACCTTCCTCTACAAAAGCTGTTCCTATCTGAACTGCGTCTGCACCAGCTAATAAAAATTCAAAGACATCCTGACCAGTTTTAACTCCTCCCATTCCCATAATTGAAACTTTCCCCTTTAAAAGTTCATAAAATCTTCTAACATTACCGAGGGCAATTGGTTTTATATACTGGCCCGAGAGTCCTCCGAATCCTCGAGTAGCTTTAATAACCGACCTCTCCTTTATCTCATCTATAATAAGACTATTTCCTAATGTGTTCACACAAGAGAGAAAAGAAACCGAATATTTTTTTATCAAATTTGCGATTTTTTGTTGGATGGAATAGTAAGGGTAAGGAGGAAGCTTCAGGCCGATTGGCTTTTTTCCTAAATAAGAGATTTCCTTCAGTACCTCTTCAGTCTTTTTAAGATTATAGGCAATTGGTTCAGTTTTATTATCAATATTTGGACACGATAAATTTATTTCAATCAAATCCACTTCGCTTTCCTGAAAAGCCTTGACTAAAATTTTATATTCATCTACAGAAAAGCCAGCTACGCTGACAATAATTGGCTTATTGTATTTTTTTAATTTGGGAATGAATTCTAAATATGTTTTATATCCCAAATTCGGCAATCCTTCAGAGTTAAAATAGCCCAATGGGAGCCTGAAAATTCTTGGCAATGGATTGCCTTTTCTTTTTTTAATAGTACAAGACTTCATCATTATTGCCGCCGAATCAGATTGGCCAATTTGTTTTAACTCTTTTAAAGTAGAGGCTCGGGGGACAGAGGCATTTAAGGTGTAAGATTCAAATTCTCTTCCGGCAATTTTAGTGATTAAATTCATATGTTTAAAGATAGAAAAATCCTACCTATTTTAAGGTTGATTTTTATCTGTCTTATGTCTTTTAAAAGCAAAGAGGGCAGGGATTTCTAAGATAAAACCAACAAAAAAGAGAATTGGACCAGTTGAAAAATTACCCAGGGTGAGCCCTAATCCCAAACCCATAAAAAAGGCTCCGGTACTAACCCCAAACCAATCATAAAGAGAAATAGGTTTCAATTTCATCATATTTTATTTATAATAAGTTTATGAAAATAGAGAAAATTTTAAAAGGGGTAACTCAACCTAGAGCAGAAGATTTTGAGGAATCTTCCCGCAGAACTATAGAAATTTTGAAAAAAGAGCCAAAGATAATTTTTCTTGCCAATAAAGGAAAGTTAGTGGTGGTTGGAGATTTGCATGGTGACCTAAAATCCATCTTGAAAATCTTGAAAAATTTTTGGGAACCACGAGAATATCTTTTATTTCTTGGAGATTATGGTGACAGAGGAGAACACTCTATCGAAGTCTACTCGGTCATCTTTAAATTAAAAACCACTTTTCCCGCCCAGGTTTTTTTGTTAAGGGGAAATCATGAACCACTTCCCTTTTTAATACCCTTCCCCCATGAATTACCCTTAGAGATTAAAGAGAGGTTTTTAAGCGAGAAACCTTATCGTCTTTTACAAGAATTTTGGGAAACATTGTCTCTGGCTGCTGTTTTGAAAGGTAAGTATCTTTTCTTGCACGGTGGATTACCAACTGGATTAAAATCAATAAAAGACCTCCAAAAAAGAGAAAATTTAGAAGAAATTTTATGGAATGATCCTATCGAAGGAATCCCTGGCGCTTTTTTATCTCCCAGGGGTGCAGGAAGAATTTTTGGCAAAAACATTACTGAGCAGATTTTAAAAAAAATCAAAATTAAAACCCTAATAAGGTCCCATCAGATGTCTGAAGGAACAATGGTTCACCACAATGGGAAAATTTTAACTCTTTTTTCCACAAATACTCCGCCTTACAGAAACGAAAAAAGAGCGATATTAAAAATTGATTTAAGTAAGCCTGCCAAAGACGCATTTTCCCTGGCAAAAAAAGCGATTTTCTTTTAATTCTATTTAGAAAATTTAATATAGTACTCTTTAGGAGGGAGATGATTTTTAGTTAAGACTTTGCAGATTTCATCTATTTCCGAAATTCTTTTTATTTTTCCATTAACTTCAATGAGTGGGTCAACAACCCGAGATTTTACTAAAACCTTGGTGTCATAGTTTTCTCTATCTAATTTCCATTTTATTCCCCCCTGCATCCTTTTTAAAAGTAAATCAAGTTTTTCGTCTTTATCTCTAATTTTTTCTACCTTTAGCAAGACTTCTTTGTCAGTGGAAAAAAGGTCTTCTTTTTTTAAATAACCTCTCTCAAGCGCATATCCTATCATATCACCAACAGTCCTAAACATTACCGCTGACTGCGGTCCCGACCAGTAAAGATTGTTAAAATTTAGATAATAGATGGTAAATTTTATGGCAAGTTCTGGACTTTTGAAAACCCATAGGTTTTTGGTAATCTTAAAATCTGCTAAAAATTCATTTATTTCTTCTTGGTTAAGATCTCCAAAAATAAAGCCGTGACGCAAAAAATAATCAATTCTATCAGCACAAAGGTCCGGCAAAGGTCTTTCTTTTAAAGGAAAATTTTTATCATTTAGAATATAATCTAAATAGAATTTATATTTTTCTAAAATTTTTGGAATTTCTGTTTCCTTAACAAATTCTCTGAAAATATTATCTTGGAGATTTTGTTTTTCTTGGGAGCCAGCATTTAAAAAATAGTCACCGCAATGAGAAAAAACAGTATGAGAAACATCGTGAATTAAGCCAGCAATTTGTTCTCCCAGGGGAGCATTAAATTTTTTAATCAAGATGAAAACGCCGAGAGAGTGTTCGTAGCGAGAGAAGGTTTTCCCAGGAAAATAGGGTTCAAAATAGCCAATTTGGTCTATCCCTTTTAAGCGCTGGAGGGATTTTGAATTTATCAACTCTAAAATAACTGGTTCTTTTATCAGAATCTTGCCATATATCCTGTCATTGTATTCCATAGCTTCAAAAGTTAGCTACCCATACTTTGGGTAACAACACTTTTTATACCCCAGTAGTAGTCCGCCTTCGGCGGACACTACGGGGCTTCGCTTGTTTTTTATACCTAACCATACTTTGGGTAACAACACTTCTTGTATTTTAGAGGTTTTCCAGTTTGGGGATTGATTTTTCCGCAAGGACAAGGATCATTCCGACCGGGCCTTTTTTTAGATTTTGGGTGATCGATGTTAGATTTTTGGATAAGAGGAGTCGGGGGTTGTTTTACCAATTTTATCTTTAAAATGGTATCTAAGGATTCTCCTTCAAAATTGAAAAGGAGATTTTGAAATAATTTGTGGCCTTCGGTCCGATAAGCAACCAATGGGTCGATTTGGCCATAAGCCCGCAAGCGAACACTATCTCGCAAAGCTTCCATATTTTCCAAATGCTCCTGCCACAAAAAATCCAGGATTTTGAGCATTAATAATTTTACAATCTTTGGGAAATTTTCTCCCAAGTCCTTTTCTTTGTTCTCTATTACTTTAATTTCTTCAGGACTCTTTGCTATCCCCTTTAAAATTTCCTGGGGGTTTTTACTTTTTAATATTTCTTTTCTTTTTTGGTAAATCTTTGTTCTCTGTTTATTTAAAACATCATCGTATTCCAAGAGGTGTTCTCTTATATCAAAATTATATCCTTCTACTTTTGCCTGAGCTGATTCGATGGCCCGGGAAACCATTTTATTTTCAATTGGCATATCTTCGGGAATATTAAATCGCTCAAGGAGCGTTTTTAATCTCTCTCCTCCAAAAACCCGAATAACCTCATCTTCAAGGGAAATAAAAAACTGGGAAGAACCCAGGTCCCCCTGACGTCCACTTCTACCCCGAAGTTGATTATCAATGCGACGGGCTTCATGCCTCTCTGTACCAATAACATATAGCCCTCCAAGATTTTTCACTTTCTCTGCTTCCTTTTTATCTGGTGGATTTCCTCCTAGGATAATATCAACACCTCGACCGGCCATATTGGTAGCAATAGTAACTGCCTCAAACCTTCCTGCTTGAGCGATAATAGCCCCTTCTCTCTCGTGTTGCTTAGCATTTAAAATCTGATGGGGCACTCCCTCTCTTTTAAGGAGCCCTCCTAAGTATTCGTTTCTTTCAATGCTCCTTGTTCCAACTAATATTGGCTGACCTTTTTCATTCCTTGTTTTTATCTCTTCAATAATAGCTTTAAACTTTGCTTTCTCGGTCGAGTAGATTCTATCTGGCAAGTCTTCTCTTATCATCGGACGATTGGTAGGAATAGCTATCACCTCTAAATTATAAACCTTTGAAAATTCCTCAGCAGATGTTTGAGCGGTCCCTGTCATACCAGCTAATTTTTTGTACATCCGGAAATAATTTTGAAAAGTAATGGTAGCTAAAGTTACTGATTCTGAAGGAATAGGCACTTTCTCTTTTGCTTCAACCGCCTGATGAATTCCGTCTGACCAACGTCGGCCTGGCATCAAGCGTCCTGTAAATTCATCAACAATGACAATCTTACCATCTTTTACTACATAATCCGTATCTCTTTTAAAATGGTCTTTGACTCGAAGAGCAATGTCTACATGGTGAGCAGTAACAATATCTCCTTCACTCCAAGGATTATAACCTCCCAATTTCTCGATAATCTTTTTTTGTCCTTTTTCAGTTAAAATGGAAGTTTTCATTTTTTCGTCTACTTCGTAATCCTCGTCTCTTTCAATGCTCTGGATAATATCAGCAAATTTATAGTACCTCTCCGTAGCTTTTTCCGCTGGCGCAGAAATAATTAAAGGTGTCCTTGCTTCGTCAATTAAAATAAAATCTACCTCATCAACGATAGCAAAATTGAATTCTCTTTGAGCAATCTCCCTTTCATCTGAAACCATGTTATCTCTCAGATAATCAAAGCCAAATTCGTTATTAGTACCGTAGGTAATATCGGCAAGATAAGCTTCCTTCCTTGCGCAAGGTCGCAAGAAATCCTCAACGACTTTAAACCCACCGAGTTCGTCTCTAATTTTTTCCTTGTCTTCATCAGGTCTTTTATAAGTCGGGTCATACAAAAATGATTGCTCGTGATTTAAGCAGCCAACTGATAGTCCTAGCATATGATATATCTGGCCCATCCAAACAGTATCTCGACGAGCTAAATAGTCATTGACAGTCACAAGATGGCAGCCTCTTCCTTCAAGGGCATTTAAATATAAGGGTAAAGTAGCCGCTAATGTTTTACCTTCCCCTGTGAGCATTTGAGCAATTTTCCCTTGATGGAGAACTATTCCTCCTATTAATTGAACATCAAAATGACGCTGACGAAGGGTTCTTTTGGCTGCTTCCCGAACTAAAGCAAAGGCTTCGGGTAAAAGGTTGTCCAAAGTTTCTTTTTTGAGCCTTGTCTTTAACTCTGCTGTTTTTTTGCGAAGATTCTCATTAGAAAGTTTTTCGAAATCTGACTCTAAATTATTTATTTTTTCCACTAATAATCGGGTTTTTCTTAAATATCTTTCACTGAAGCCGCCTAATATTCGAGAAAATAATGCCATAATATTTCTAAAAATATCCCTTGAGGGACAAAATAAGATTCTAATTACATTATGCTTTTATTTATAGATTTTCTGGTTGTCTTTTTAAACTCACTTGCCTTTTTTTCTTTATATTTCTTTAAAGCTCTTTGGAGTTTATCTTTCAAATCTGTAATTGTAAAATACACATCTTCTCCTGTCGATTCGATTCTCAAAGAAGCTTTGGGAAGTTTTAAATTAATCTCTACTCGAAAAACTTTTCCTTTTTTGTGGTGAGTACTTTTTTCTATTTCCACCTGAGCAGGAACATCAAATTTTGTATTCAAGAATTTTTCGCAACTTAGGATTTTTTCTTCAAGATAATCCTTAATATTTGGAGCTAAAATAATATTAGTACTTTTAATCTTAATTTTCATATTTACCCCGTTAGAAAGCCTCACCTCCTTGCCCCGTTAGAAGTTTTTTAAATATGTTCTGAATAAAATTTTTTAATAATATCTGTGATTACCGGAACTTCTAATGGGGTTTGTTTAAAGAAAGTCTAAGTGATTCTTTTATTATATTTTTAAATAGTTAAATAAACAACCCCGCTCAAAAGGCGGGGTTGTTTCTTGAGAAGGCAAAGAATTTATCTACACCTTCTTGAGGTCTTCTTTTTCTTTCGGGAAGTCTTCTTTGCCTTCTTTGCCTTCTTTGCTATTTTTTTAGCCATTTCTCTGTCTCCTTTTAAAGGAGAAAATTACCGAGCAGTTACAAATAGCCGACCTTACTATTTTCAAAAATATTTTTCACTCCAACAACTTCTATTCCTATTTTAATTTTTTTGGAAAATAAATACAAGTTTTCCAAAAAAAATTATATTATAATAATTTCTTCTTCCAGTTGAATTCTAAATTTCTGTTTCACTTTTTTCTTTATTAAATTTATGAGGTTTATTACGTCCTTTGCCTTAGCGTTGCTAATATTAATTATAAAATTTGGATGTTTTTCAGAAACTTGAGCCCCGCCAATCTTTTTACCTTTCAAGTTACAGGAATGGATTAAATAGGCAGCGGGTATTTCTCCTTTTTGAAAAAACTGTTTTAAATCCGGAAATTTTTCTATTAATTTTAGGTTTTCTTTTGTAAACCCCGTATATCCCCGCTCTAAGGGACGGAGTTTTTCTTTTCTATATATATCTTTATTTTTTTTATCTCTGGTTTGAAGCTTTAAGTTTTCGGGATTATACGGGGTGAATTTTATATTTTTAAAAATACTTCCAATTGAGGGGTATTTTAGGGGATGTCGTCCTATTCGATAAAAAAGATCCTCTTTAATTTTCTTGAGAATATCCTCTTTCTTGGCTTTTTTAAATTCTAGCTCTGCTTCAAGAATCACCCAATTTCTTTTTATTTTGAAAATACTAGACCGGTAAAAAAATTGACATTTTTTATTTTTGAAATTTTCGGGTTTTAGAGTTTTTAAATTTAATGCTTTAACATTTTCTACAACATCCTTCATTTCTCGACCAAAGGCTCCGGCATTACCAAAAATAGCACCGCCTATTGTTCCGGGAATGCCTGCCGCCCATTCAAATCCAGTTAAACCCTTGGAAATTGTGATGTCCTGAACTTCGTTGATTAAATTTCCCGCTCCACAGATAATTTTTGTATCCTGGCTCTTAAGTCCTGAGAGTTGAATTTTTATAATTAATCCTTTATACCCTTTGTCGGAGAATAAAATATTGCTTCCATTTCCCAAAAAAAAGAAGGGGTAATTATTTTTCTTAGCCCACTCTAAAGATTCGGCTAATTGAGAAGTAGTTTTGACGCAAGTGAAATATTTTGCTGGACCACCTATCTTAAAAGTAGAGTATTCCTTTAAAGGAATATTATTTTGAATCTTCAACATAAATAGAATTTAAACAAATTTCAGAAAAAATGGAAGTATTTTCCAAACGAAGAGTGCGGGAGAGTTACTCTTCTGAAATTGTCAGAGAATGAAGCGAAGGGATACAATTTTGCGATCTCCCGAAAATTCTGAATTAAAAGGGCTTGGCGAGTTACTCCAATTCCAAAGTCTTTTGTGAGTGCTAACCACCAAGCCCACTAATATTATATTGGATTATAATGTTGTATTCAAGAATTTTGGACAATACGGGACCTCAAAAATCCCCGCCTGCCATAGCCCGGAGCTGAGGTGACTGGCGGGCAGGTAACTTCACTCTGTTCAGAGAGATTTTCGGGACTAAGCACCCATACCACTACCATTTTATTAATCTTGTTTATTTAGAAATTTTCATTGATATTTTAGAAAAGCAAAAAGCCTTGGAAATCCCCAAGGCCTTTTGCCGACTTTAGTTGGAGTCTCCGAATAAATCGGAATGGCACTCACGCCCTTATATTAGCAAAATAAATTTTAAATGTCAACCCCATTAGAAGTTTTAATTGTAAAGCCATTAACCTACTGTTATTTTTATCTTGTAAGTTTTCCATATAAACCCACTTCTAACGGGGTCAAGGTTTTTAAATTAAAATCCTTTAATAAGTTTATAGATTTTGTACCAAAAACTCTGAAAAACAAAATCTTTTCCATTTTGATATTCTAACTCTTCTCCTTGAAAGCTTTTTTTAAATCGAGTTAATCCTGGCCATCTTTTTTCATCAATCCCCCAAAAATCATATCGCTCATAACCTCTTTTTTGAGATTCTTGGATTTGAGTCCACTGAAGAAGATGGGGAGCCATTATCTTCCGGTATTTATAGTCTGCCCCACCATGTAAATAGGTTGTCTTTTTTCCAAAAAAGATTAAAAGATTAGCGGCAATAATCTTTTGTTTGTATTCCGCCAGGAATAATTCGCTAGGTAAATTTTCTAAGATTTTTTTATAGTATCCTTTCTGATAAGGCGCGAACTTATCTCTTGTCGCAGTCCTTTGAACTAATTTATAGAAAATATCAATATATTTACTCGCTGCCTGTTGCATGTTATGTGTTGTATGTTGTGTGTTGTATGTTGCTGTGAATATTTTTACTCCTTTCCTTTGAGCTAATCTTATATTATATCTTGTCTTGGGGTGAAAATTCTTAAAAATCTCCTCTCCAGATTTTTTTAGATCTAAGATTAAGGTCTTTTTGGGCTGAATTCTTTTAAAGCTTTTTTCTCCTCCGAGGTCTTTTGGCCATGGTAAAGTAGGTTCAATTTTTAAAAAGACTGCATTCTCTTTTTGGGCAATTTTTTTTGCTTCTTTGAAAACTAAATTGAGAATTTTCCTCCTTGCCTTGACAAAAAGTTCTTCCTTAAAACAGGGACCGTAAGGAATATATAAGAAGTTTTTAAGATTTAAAGGAAAGGTTTCTTTGATTAATTGAGCTTCTCCAAGAACCTTGTTTTCTTCTCCAAGACAAAATCTCCAAATCTTTTTTAAAAGAGAGGTTTGAAATTCTCCCCATCCCCAACTTTGTAAAAAGCTTCCTCGATTTTCTGCTAAGAATTTATTCCATTCGTCTTTGGTAGTTAAAGAAAGTATTCTCATAAAAGACTTAAAGTGATACCATAAATAATTAGAATATCATATCTAATTAATTTAAGAAAGATAACACTCAAACCTATGAAGGGCTTTCGTCTTTATTCAAAGTTTAACCCAACACCCTCACAGCAGGAGGCGGCAGAGAAAATCAGTAAAAATATTAAGAAAGGTAAAAAGCATCAGGTCCTTTTGGGTGTGACTGGCTGCGGTAAAACTTTTGTTATGGCTAATGTTATTGAAAAAATCCAAAAGCCCGTCTTGGTTATCTCACATAATAAAACGTTGGCTGCCCAGCTTTATCAGGAGTTTAAAGAGTTTTTTCCAGAAAATGCTGTCCATTATTTTGTCTCTTATTATGATTATTATCAGCCTGAAGCCTATATCCCCCAAACCGATACTTATATTGAAAAAGACGCAAAAATCAATGAAGTGATTGATAGACTTCGCCATGAAGCAACTCAAGGCTTGATGACAAGAAACGATGTGATAATAGTGGCTTCTGTCTCATGCATTTATAATATTGGTTCTCCAGAAAACTATCAAAATGTTTCGCTTTCCTTAAAAAGGGGTGAGAGAATAGGAAGAAGGGAATTACTTTTAAACCTGGTTCGGTTACAATACGAACGTAATGAATATGATTTTTTGCCAGGAAGTTTTAGGGTGAGAGGCAGTTTAATTGAAGTTTTCTCGCCGACTGGAAGAGAAATAATAAAAATAGAACTCGTAGGAGATCGTATCAAACAAATGTTTCAAAATTCATCACAAGGTCCCCAGTTAAAAGAAGGGAATCTAGGAGAGATTAAAAAGTCATTTCTAAAATTTAGACCTGAGTTTTTTCAAATAACTGAATGTAAATTATTCCCTGCGAAATTTTGGGTCACCCCACAAGACAAAATTTATTTGGCTCTGGAAAATATTAAACTTGAACTTCATGAAAGGATAAAAGAACTGAAAAAAGGGGGAGAGCTTCTTGAGGCAGAAAGGTTACGAAGTAAGACAAATTACGATATTGAAATGATAAAAGAGACTGGGTGGTGTCACGGAATTGAAAATTATTCAAGGCACCTTGAGTTCCGAGAAAAAGGAGCTCCTCCCTTTACTTTAATTGACTATTATCCTAGGGATTTTTTAATCTTTATTGACGAATCCCATCAGACTATTCCCCAGCTTCGCTCAATGGAAGCTGGCGATAAAGCTCGAAAAAATACTTTAATTGAATATGGATTCCGCCTCCCTTCGGCTCTCGATAACCGTCCTCTGAAATTTTCTGAATTTGAGGAAAAAATTACTCAAGCTCTCCATGCATCAGCAACTCCTGGTCCGTACGAAATTTCAAAGATAAAAAAGGAGAAGCCGAGACTTTTGACAGAAATTTTGATTAGACCAACGGGACTCCTCGACCCTAAAATTAAAATAAAACCAACTGAAAACCAAGTTCAAGATTTAATCAAAGAAATCCAAGGGGCCGTTCAGGCCGGAGAAAGAGTTCTTGTCACAACTTTGACCAAAAGACTAGCAGAGGACTTGGCGGATTATCTTGAAGAGAGGGGGTTTAAGGTTCATTACCTCCATTCTGAGATTAAAACTTTAGAGCGACCAGGAATTCTAAAAGATTTAAGGCTGGGGAAATACGATATTATTGTCGGAATTAATCTTTTGAGAGAGGGTCTTGACCTTCCAGAAGTTGCCTTAATTGGAATTTTGGACGCTGATAAAGAAGGATTTTTGAGGTCAGAGACGACATTAATTCAAACCATGGGAAGAGCTGCTCGACATCTCAAAGGAAGAGTAGTTATGTATGCCGATGAAATTACTGGCTCAATTAAGAAAGCTCTAAAAGAAAGTCAAAGAAGAAGGAAGATCCAAGAGGAATATAATAAGATTCATCATATTACCCCCAGCCCCATCAAAAAAGAGATTAGAGAGTGGGAATGGGCTCAAGAAGAAGTAAAAATAAAGGGCCTGGTAGAATTAGCCAAGATTAAGGACATAAAATATTTAAAAAAGGAAATGGAAAAAGCAGCGAAAGAACTTGATTTTGAGAAGGCAGCAAAAATCAGAGATGAGATAAAAAGATTAAACAAACAAAAAACTAACAACTAATAACCTACTATATATCAAATAAAATGGTGGCTTCCAATTTTGTTTTGTTGACTCCGCTCATTTAAAAACTTCTCTTTCTATTTGGTTTAACTTCTCTAATCTTCTAATATACTTTTCTTTTTTAAAAAACTCTGTTCCTAACCAGGTTTTAATAATTTTCTTAGTATTTTTGAAAGAAACAACATGGGCTCCTATACATAAGATATTGGAATCGAGGTGCTCTCGAGCCTGCTCAGCAACTTTTTTGGTTGTAACATTGACCGCTCTTATTCCTTTAACTTTATTAGCTACCATAGATGTCCCCAAACCATTAGTACAAATAAGTATACCTTTTCCGCCTGTTTCGATAACCTTTTTAGCTACAATTATCGCGTAATCAGTAAAATCATCGTTTGGCTCAAAT